>Ga0068855_100001820_pt1 | contig 26602 bp, 18 predicted proteins | sample KBSCornC52_FD_66592 | JGI IMG/M metagenome (GOLD analysis project Ga0068855, IMG submission 66592) | Corn rhizosphere microbial communities from Kellogg Biological Station, Michigan, USA - KBS Corn C5-2 | ecosystem: Host-associated > Plants > Roots > Rhizosphere > Soil ... | reverse complement strand
GAGGTCTTCAATCGCATCATGCCGCAGCCCAACCAGATCGCAAAAAAGCTCACGGACTTCCATGTCACTGCCGACGATCTGCTGCAGGTTCCCATTGGAGATATCACCGAAGCCGGCCTCCGGCAGAACGTCGCCGTCGGGCTCGGCTACGTCGAGGCGTGGCTGCGCGGCATCGGATGCGTGCCCCTTTTCAATCTGATGGAAGATGCCGCCACCGCCGAGATCAGCCGCGCGCAGCTCTGGCAGTGGGTCCATCACCGCGCCAAACTGCAGGACGGCCGTCCCGTCACCGTTGAACTGGTCGAGAAGATGATCGATGCCGAGCTCGCGGCCATGCGTCCGAAAGTTGACGATCAGCGCTACCGCGCTTACGAGCGCGCCGCCGCGCTCATGCGCCGGTTGATCGAGTCGCCCAGCTTCCCGGAGTTCCTCACCGTCCCTGCGTACGCTGAAGTGCTCAAGGAAGAAGGCATGGTGGCCTAGTAACTCAGCGGCCAATGGGGTTGGCGCATCTCGCAACCCCTAAGCGCGTCAATTAGATACATCCTGACAAACCACCCCGGAATCTGATAATTCTAGGACTCTCACGAGGTGTCGCATTGGCGCGTCCATATTGGTCCGGTCAGATTCAGATTTCGCTCGTCTCCTTCGGCGTCAAATTGTTTGTCGCGACGGAAGCCAAGTCGGAGATCCGCTTCCATCAGATCTCTCGCTCTACGGGCGAGCGGGTCCGCCACCAGAAGGTCCTCGCCTCCGCTGTCGAGCAGGCGCCCGATGAAGCGGCCTCGCCCGTGCAGAAGGATGAGATCGTCAAGGGCTACGAGTACGCCAAGGGGCAGTACGTCATGATCGAGCCCTCCGAGATCGCCAACCTGCGCGTACCCTCCAAACACACCGTGGATGTGGCCCAGTTCGTCTCTCTCGATGAGCTCGCGCCCGAATTTCTCGAGAAGCCCTACTTCGTCGTTCCCGACAACGACACCCAGGCCGAAGCCTTCGCTGTCGTACGCGCCGCCCTCGCAAAGTCCAAAAAGGCCGGACTAGGCAAGATCGCTTTCGGCGGCCGCGAGCACATCCTCGCCATCACGGCCGCTCCTGGCGACGAGCGCGGAATGATGGCCTACACCATGCGCTACCAGGAAGAGCTCCGCAAGCCCGCCGAATACTTCTCCGATATCAAGGCCGTCAAGGTGGACGAGGATTCGCTCGAGCTCGCCGAAACCCTCATCAAGAAGCGCACCGCCGCGTTCGATCCCTCGAAGTTCAAGGACGGCTACGAGGTCGCCCTCAAGGAGCTGGTCGACGCCAAGTTGAAGCATCTGCCCATTCCCAAGGATGAAGCTCCGGCACCGCACCGCGCTAAGGTTATCAACCTCATGGACGCGCTGCGCAAGAGCGTTCAGAGTGGCGACGCAGCCACGGAAGCTACGCACAGCACCGGCAAGAAGAAGCCGCCGTCGCGCGCAGCCTCCCTCTTCCCTGCCGACGAGGAAAAGGCAGGTCCGACGCTGGTGAAGCACAAAGCCGCCAAAACCGCGAAGACGAGCAAGCGCAAATCCGCCTGAGCAGCGCACGGCCGCGCAGGACACAATTTATCCTCTACGTCATGGCTAAGACCGCGTCGGAGCTGTTCCTCGAGTTCTCTCGCAACAAACTGCGGACCCAGTACTGGCCCCGTCTCCGCTCCTGTCTGGAGTCGCTGACCGACGAGCAGATCTGGTGGCGTCCCAATCCCTCCAGCAACAGCATTGGCAACCTCATCCTCCATCTCAACGGCAACATGCGCCAGTGGCTGGTGAACTCCTTCAATCGAGCCACCGATCACCGCGATCGCCCCGCCGAGTTCGCCGCCGAAGGCGGCACCGCCGGTCCTGCTTTGATCGAAATACTCGGCGACACTGTTCAGCAGGGTCTCGCTGTGCTCGAGCGCCTCACCGAATCTGAGCTCCTCGCCGAATATGACATCCAGGGCCACCATGTCACCGGGCTCGCCGCCGTCTACCAGGTCATCGAGCACTTCGGACTGCACTACGGCCAGATCGTCTACGTCACCAAGATGCTCCGCGATCAGGACCTCGGCTTCTATCGTGAGCTGAATGCTACCCGCAAGGTCTAAGACCCTCCGGCTCCCAAGCACCGCCGCAGAACGCATCTGACCAGATGGAGTACGCGAATGGCATCTGGAACCAAAAGTCCCGCAAAGAAGAGCGCTAAGGCCGCGAAGAAAGCCCCTGCGAAAAAGCGCGCCGCCAAATCCAGCTCCCTCGAACACAGCCAAGGCGACGCTGCCTCTAACGCCGTGGATGAACAGCTCGCGCGCTACCGCTCCATGCGCGACTTCCACATCACCGCCGAGCCCAGCGGCGGCAACCGCTCGGCAAAGAAAACCGCGAAGATCACCGCGCTTCCCTTCTGCGTGCAGAAGCACGCCGCCTCCCACCTCCACTACGATTTCCGGCTTGGCTGGAACGGTGTCCTGAAGTCCTGGGCGGTCGCAAAGGGCCCCAGCTACGTCGTCGCCGACAAGCGCCTCGCCGTTCAGGTGGAGGACCATCCCATGGAATACGGCGGCTTCGAAGGCATTATCCCCAAAGGCCAGTACGGCGGAGGCACAGTCATGCTGTGGGACCAGGGCACTTGGGAGCCGCAGCCCGCATATCCCGATGTTGACGAAGGTCTGCGCAAAGGCTCCCTGAAGTTCATCCTGCACGGAACCAAGCTGCAGGGAAAATGGGCGCTCATCCGCATGCACGGCAGATCCGGCGGATCGGAATCCAAGCCCAACTGGCTGCTCATCAAGGAACACGACGACTTTGAGCGCCCTGCTAGCGATCCCTCCGTCACCGACGCCGAACCGAAATCCGTCGTCACCAGCCGCACCATGGAAGAGATCGCCCACAGCGAAGACCATGTCTGGAACTCCAAGGAGACCGCGGGCACCGGCCAGGCCTGGTATCGTCAGGCCGGCAACAGCGCCAAGGCGGCCACTCCCAAACCCGTCAGCACAGCCGAGCTCAACACCGAACTGGCCCCGCTTCCCAAAGAATCACAACCCCAGTTCATTCCGCCGCAACTCGCCCAGCAAGCTGAAGCCCCACCCTCCAACAGCGGCTGGCTGCACGAGCTCAAGCTCGATGGCTACCGAATCCAGGCGCGAAAATCCGGACCCAAGGTACAGCTGCTCACCCGCAAAGGACTAGACTGGACCCATCGCATGCGCAGCATCGCTGAAGCCGTGGCGAGTATTCCTGCTGCCTCCGCAACCATCGATGGCGAAGTCGTCGTCCTGCGCGAAGATGGCAACACCAGCTTCGCCGACCTGCAGGCTTCGTTCCAGGAAGGCGCAAAGCACGCCCTCACTTACTTCTGCTTCGACCTCCTCCACCTCAATGGCCGCAACACTCGCGACCTGCCGCTCATCGAGCGCAAGAAGCTGCTGGAGCAGTTGCTGACAGCAGCCGAACCCGAAGCCCTTCGCTACTCCGAGCACCTTACCTCCGACGGCGAAAAGATATTCCGCAATGCCTGCAAGATGCACGCCGAAGGCATCATCTCCAAGCTCGGCTCCTCCACCTACTGCTCTGGCCGCAGTAATCAATGGATCAAATGCAAATGCCTGCTCGAGCAGGAATTCGTCATCGCCGGGTTCAGCCTTCCCGGCGCGGGCCACACCGGCATGTACGGCATTGGCTCGCTGATCCTCGGCTACTATCGCGACGGCAAGCTCATCTACGCCGGCCGCACCGGCACCGGATTCAATCAGAAGACGCACAAGCTGCTGCGCGAAAAGCTCGACAAGCTCAAGCAGTCCGCCAGCGCTTTTCAGAATCCACCCGCCGAAGCCCGCAAGGACGCCATCTGGGTCAAACCTGAGCTCGTCGCGCAGGTGCGGTTCGCCACCTGGACCGCCGACAACCTCATCCGCCAGGCTGCCTTCCTCGGCCTCCGCGAAGACAAACCTGCAGCCGAGGTCACCCGCGAGACCTCCGGCCCCAAACCCAAGTCCGCCACCGGCGCCGCCAAACACCAGCCCTCCACCACGAAATCCTCCACCGCCAAGGCACCCCAGAAGACCGCAACCAAATCCGCCAGCAAGGCCGCCGCACCCGCACCACCATCCATCCGCATCACTCATCCGGACAAGGTCCTCGATCCCGGGAGCGGCCTCACCAAACGCGCACTCGCCGACTACTACTGGGCCGTCGCGCCGCGCATGCTTCCGCACATCGCCGGACGTCCACTCTCGCTCGTGCGCTGCCCGGAGGGATCCGGCAAGCCCTGCTTCTTCCAGAAGCACGTCAACCACATGCTGCCCCCCGGAATCGGCGGCGTCGACGTCCCCAACAAAAAGACCGGCGAGAAGGAGGTCTACATCACGCTTGACTCCGCCGAAGCCCTCGCCGGCCTCGCCCAGATGGGCGTTCTGGAGGTCCACCCCTGGGGCTCCCGCAACCAGGACCTCGAGCATCCCGACCGTCTCATCTTCGACCTCGATCCCGACGAGTCCCTTCCCTGGTCCACCGTAACTGAGGCTGCAGCAGAGGTCCGCGCCCGCCTCAAAAAGATCGGCCTCACCAGCTTCCTTAAGACCACCGGAGGCAAAGGGCTCCACGTCGTCATTCCCGTCGATCCCGCACTCGACTGGCCCGCCGCCAAAGACTTCGCCCACCGCTTCGTCATGGCCATGGAACGCCAGAACCCGCGCCTCTACCTCACCAAAATGACCAAGGCCGCTCGCGTCGGCAAGATCTACCTCGACTACCTCCGCAACGAGCGCGGCGCCACCGCCGTCGCCGCCTACTCCCCGCGCGCCCGCGCCGGAGCGCCGGTCTCCATGCCGCTCGCCTGGTCTGAGCTCGATGTGCCCACGCGGCCCGTCTTCCACGTCGCCGACTTCGCGGAATGGCGCTCTCGCCTCTCCAAAGATCCCTGGAAGGCCATCTTTACCACCCGCCAGACCCTCCGCCCCGAAGCACTGAAATCCCTCGCGTGACCCACTCCCGCTCTTGACCCGCCCCAACTCCGGGAACTACATTTCTGCGATATCGGGCCCAATCATCTTCGATTTTGCTGCGGAGCATCACGCCATGAAACTTTCTGCCCGTTCCAATTTGCACATCCTCATCTTCGCTGCAGTCCTTGCCGCTCCTACAACCGCTCTGACCCAGGCCCCGCCGTCGGACTACACCGCCGCTTATCCCACCGCACAGACGGTCGAATCCAACATCAAGGGCACCGATCCCACCGACACCATCGCCCGCCAGGTCGCCGTCTTCCGCAGGCTCCAGAACGACATCAACAACACCAAATACGCCCGCACCATTCGCGGCCCCTACACTCCAGGCGAGCAGAAGATGCTTCAAGCCTACAGTGCTGCTGAGGCCCAACTTACCCAGGCGTTCACGAAATCCCACACACCCGACGAAGTCGCAGCATTCAACAAACTCTGCGGCCGGTACGTCTTAAACCAGCAGGTCTACGACGACTATCACCGGCTCATCGGTCAGCAGGGTCTCGCCGCCTCCCGCGACGCCGACACCAAAACGCATGAGGACGCGCAGCGCATCCGGGAGCGCGCCAGTGCTGCATCCAACAGCGCTCCCCGATCCACCGGCTCCGGCGAGCCATCCGGAGCTGCATTTCTCAACAACATGTTTGAGAATGACCCGGAAATTCGCCGCTGTCTCGAGCTCGGCGGAGGAACACCAGATGATTGCGCCCGCTCCGGTGTAAAAGGAATGGGCAGCTCGGCGCAGGTGGCAGTCGGCAAGCTGATCGGCGTTGACGTCACCGCGGGCCACGTGAAAAGCGGGATCATGCTGGTCGGCGTCTATCACAGCCGCGCCAACCTGCCGGAACTCGAGCTCACCGCCGACGGTCAGGCCATATTGAAAAAATGTGGAACCCTGGTGGACGACAATCATCCCTACACGATTCGCGATTCGGGTGGGACGACGCAGATTGTCCTCGCCAACGAGCCATCACCCATCGTGCTCACCATGCGCCCCGATCGTTCGCTCGATGGCCCCGGAGTGGTGCAAGTGAAGGGTCGCATCATCACCGGATACAACGTAACCACCACCACCACTCAGGGCTCCTACTGCAACGGCCCGTGCGCCAGAACTACATCCACTCCGGTCTACGGGCCCAGCATGCAACGCTGCGCAATCGCGCAACTGGCACCGCTCCCGCCTCCACCTCCTGCACAAAAGCCAAGCGGCGTCGCTGGAATGCTCAGCGACATGATGGATATGGGAATGCCTGAAGTCGTCACCTACGGATTCCGCATGGCAGGCATCTACACGGCTCCCACTGGCCTGAAGATCACATTCTCTAACCGCGTCGCAACGCTCGACTGCGGCAAAGCCCACATCAACGCGCCCTACGCCGTTGAGGACACTCCAGCCGGTTTCCTCGTTCGTATCCAGAACCCTGCCGGCCCGCTTTCCCTCGCCCTCGCTCCCGGCAACACTCTCCGCGGCACGGGCTCCACAACCGTGAATGGCCGCCTCATCTCATCCTTCCATGACGATAACGTCAGCTACACACCGCATTCAGAGACCTGCGCCGTGGGCACTATGACCGCGCAGTGAACCGGCGTCTGCGAAAACGGACTTATGCTATGCTTTTTTGCTGAATACTCCTCCAGTTAACTCCTCCCCTTCTCTGTAGAGTGCTCACGGGCCCATATTCCTTCCCCTGGTGGTGGTCTATGCCTCTGTCTTGCCCTCGGTTAATCCCTGAACAAAGGCTCCTAACTGTAGCAACCGCCGTTCTCGCCGGCTTCGCGCTTCTTCCGCCCGCCTGCTCCGCCCAGTTCCAGAATCCGATCCAGGCAGCGAAAGACGCATATAAGAAGGCAAAGCAGCAAGCGCAGCAACAACAGCAGCAACAACAACAACAGCAGCAACAAAATCAGCAGCAACAGCCCGCCGCGACACCCGGCCAACCGGCGCAGCAGACCACCGCAAGTGCAGGCCCGAACTCCGGATCGCAAACAGCGGCTGAGCCATGGACCCCGCCGACAGAAAACGCGGCAGCGGCCGCCCCCGTCAAACTGGATCCGGACAAGATGCCCGAGATCGCCGGCGTACGGCTGGGCATGACACCGCAGCAGGCGCTGGCGGCACTCCACAAGCAATATCCCAGCGACTATTTCCAGCGAAACACGTATGTCAATTGGCCCACCACCCCGCCGGAGGAGGGCTATGACGTATTGCCGTCGCGAGATATGGCCTCGTATCCCGATGTCTATCTCAGATTCACTCCACCTCCTGGGCCTCAGGTCGTCTGGGGCATTCACCGCGTCATGCGCAAGTTGCACTCCAATCGCGCAACCGTGATAGCTGCGCTTCGCGAGAAGTATGGCAAAGAGACCGCGGCCAATCCTGGCGGCGCTGTCCCAGTCACGGATGATGCGCAGATCGTTAACATGGTCTGGCTCTATGACGAGACCGGCGCACGCATACCCCTTCCCCCTCGTAACCTAACTGCGAATCAGGGCCCCGAAGTCTGCGGGCAAGGGGGAGATGCGATGCGCAACGTGGCCGTCAATTCCTATCTGACTCCTCCCCCTTGGTGCGCGCAGCACTACGTCGGCCTGTTCGTCTATCTGGGCTTCGCCGGAAGCAACGAGATTGTCGACAATGTCTTCCTCACCATGCAGGACATCCCGCTCATCGTCCGCACCGCGACCGCGGCCACGGCCTGGCTCCACGATTACGCCAACCGCCAGCACCAGCTCGATGTCGAGCGCTCCAGGAGCAACAAACCGACGTTCTGATCGCATAAAGGAGCAAGCTATGCGCCGTTCATTCTCGCTTTCTAGGACCACAGGTCTGGCTCTCGCCGCCATCGTGCTCGCATTCCCGGGCGCCGCAGTCCCGCAGACAGCTCAGACCCCGGACGTACTCGGTCTTCGCGCGGGAGCCTCCGCGCAAGAGGCCTACAACCTGCTCAAAGCCTGGGGAAAAGGCAGCAAGGTTGGCGTTGGCATGTTGCACCTTCCCATCTCGCAAAAGCCCGTCGCCGTCATCATGTCCACGCAATTGCAGAGCAACCCTGTTGAGACCATGACCGTATGGCTTACGCTGCCCCCCGACAAACAAGTCGTTTGGGCGATTCGCCACGAAGTGAAATACGATCCCGGCAAGGAGATGCTCACCTCCACCGCTCTCCAGGCCTTGGATCAGAAGTACGGCCCCGAGATGGATCCCCGGAGCCACTCGTGGTTCTTCGACGAGCAGGGCCAGCGAGTTGCTGCCGGCCCGGGGCAGGGCGATTGCGACCAGAGGGACATGACCATTGCCTCCAATGTCGGCCCGGACCTCACCGCGCCCCTCCCCTACAGCCCGCTGATGTCGATAGGGGACCCCAGACAGGACATCTGCACCCGGATCATCAAAGTCAACGCCAAACTGCAGGGACCGCCGCTGCAGGGCCAGCTCACTCAGGTCATCACCATCATCCTGCAGGATATGGCCCTCGGTCATCGCAATCAGCTGGCCTACAAGGCCGCTCTCGAGAACGCGGGGGCCGCTCAGCAGCAGGACCAGCTCAATCGCGCAGGCCAGCAGAAAGCTCCCACCTTCTAACCTTTGCTCGCAACTGCTAGACCTAGATCCGGATAATCGCCCATCCAAACCACGCTCGCGTCACCACACGCTTCACAAGAGAAAGAGGAAGCAATGGATACGAACGCCGTAAGAACCATCCACCTCATCCACTTTGCGATGTTCATGCTGCTGGCTGCCGGGTCGCAAATGCAAGCACAAAACACGAAGACAAAGTATCCGGCTATGGCGCCTCTGGATCAGTACATGATGGAGCGAAACTCCGAGATCGCACTCGCCCGTACCGCCGCGCCGGATTCCATCTCCCATAACGCTGAGGTCATGGTCCTTACAAGCAAGGGCTACGAAGTTGCAGCAAAAGGCACAAACGGATTCGTGTGTGTGGTGGAACGATCCTGGGAGACCCCAGCCGACGATCCCGACTTCTGGAATCCGAAGTTGCGCGGTCCCGTTTGCTTCAACGCTCCCGCCGCCCAATTCAACATTCCTCTCCTGCTCGTGAGAACGCAATCGATCTTGGCTGGCCGAACCGAAACTCAAATGTTCGAGGATGTGAAAGCTGCGGTCGACAAAGGAGCGGTGCCTCCCTTGCAACCCGGCGCCATGTGCTACATGTTGTCGAAGCAGGGTTACCTGAGCGACGCTGGTGGCCACTGGCATCCTCACCTGATGTTCTTTGTTCCACTCACGCAGCCCGCAGCGTGGGGTGCAGGCCTGCCCGGTTCTCCGGTCGTTGCCGCTGTTCCAAGTACAGACGAACGAACCACGACATTCCTGGTCCCAGTGGACAAATGGTCGGACGGCACCCCTGCCAGCGAGTCGCATTGAATCGCAGTCGCTGCAACGAGGATTAGGGGACCAGCTCGTCTGCGGCACGAGGGACCTGCAAGGCCTATAAGTTCAAATTCCTGTCAAGCCCCTAAACCACCTAACCCGCTCAATCCACGAGAGATCCGGAATATTACTTAAACCCTCTCGATCTGCTATGCTTAACTTAAGGGTGGGAAGATTGAGGCGCCTGCGGAAACTAGAGGAAGCGTCGATTCCTAAACTGCAGAAACAAACGATTTTAGCCACAAGTCACCTGCTTTGAAGACTTTGCACGGAGTACCACCGCGCAATCAATTCAAAACGAAGCACTTGCAGCCAAGATACCCCCTAGGGTACCCTACCCCTGGCCGTAGGTCGCCTTAGGCCCGTGTTTGCGGAAGTAGTGGCGGTCGAGCAGCGCCTGCGTCACCACGTTGACCTCGCTCTTCAGTGTCAGCGTTTTGTAGGCCATCTTGGCGCAGTACTCGAGCACCACAGCGTTGTGCGCTGCATCGTGTGCATCCCTGCCCCAAGCGAACGGCGCGTGTCCCGCGACCAGGCAAGCAGGCACGGCCAGCGGATCGATCGCCGGATGATCCGCCGTCGCCGCGAAGCGGTCCACGATCGCCCGTCCCGTCTCATGAACATAGCGCCCTCCGATGGCCTCATCGCTTAGCGGCGCGGTACACGGAACTGGCCCGTAGAAGTAATCCGCGTGGGTCGTACCCAGCGCCGGAATCGGCATCCCTGCCTGGGCAAAGCTGGTGGCGTACTCGGAATGCGTGTGCACCACCGCGCCGATCGTCGGAAATTCGCGGTAGAGGAGGGTATGCGTATCCAGGTCGGAGGAGGGCTTCAGCTTCCCTTCGACTATCTTGCCGTCGAGATCGGTGACCACCATGTGCTCAGGTTTGAGCTCATCGTAGTCCACGCCCGAGGGCTTGATAACCACAAGCCCCTGCTGGCGGTCCACACCGCTGGCGTTTCCAAACGTGTAAAGCACAAGCCCGCGCTTCACGAGCTCAAGATTGGCCTCCAGGACCGTTGTGCGAAGTTCTTTCAGCAGCATGCAAGCAGGATAAATCGTGGAAAGGCTATCGGCGAGTGAGATACCACAGCAGGATCAGCGCCAGCGTAATGACAATGCTTCCCGGCCACACCCAGAAGCCGCCGCCGCTCGAGTAGCCCGCAACCAGGCATCCCGCGAGCCCACAGCAACACGCCAGCCCGAGGCTCAGACGGACTGCGATCCGCATACTCTGCATTCCCATCGCCAGTTGGATGCGCGCGGCCTCGCCCAAAGCCACTCCGCGCTAGTGCAGCAGACTCTCTTCGCTCGGCCGCAGCCGCACGATCCGGTCTACCGCGTAGGGCGCGCGGTGCGCGCTCGCGTGGAAGTGCCTCACCTGCAGCTCCCCGAGCAGCCCAATACCAAGCATCTGCACGCCGGCGAGGATCGCCACCGCAGCAATCATGAAGAGTGGTCCGTGCTCCTGCATTACGTGCTGGCCGGTCATCAGCTTCAAGCCAAGCAGCCACAGAGACATCACGGAGCCTCCGGCAATTCCGAGCGCGCCGATGGAGCCGAAGAAATGCAGCGGCCGTGTCATGTACTTGAGCAGGAAGCGGATGGTGAGCAGGTCGAACATTACCCGAACCGTACGCGAGATTCCGTAGTGGCTTCGTCCGAACTGCCGCTGCGGATTCGAGATCGGAATCTCGCAGATGCTCGCTCCATACCAGGAGGCTAGCGCCGGGATGAAGCGGTGCATCTCGCCGTAGAGAGGAATGTTGTTGATCACATCCCTGCGGTACGCCTTGAAGGTAGTGCCGAAGTCGTGGATATCGACGCCGGAGAGCTTCGCCATCAGCCAGTTCGCGCAGCGCGAGGGAATGCGCCGAAACAGCAGATTGTCGGCGCGATGCGCGCGCCACCCGCTCACCACGTCGTAGCCCTCTTCGAGGCGCGCGAGGAAGTTCGGAATCTCATCCGGATCATGCTGCAGGTCGCCATCCATGGAGATGAGCATGTCCCCCTGCGCATGGTCGAACCCGGCGGCTAGCGCCGAGGTTTGGCCGAAGTTCCTGCGCAGCTTGATGACCGTGACCCGGCTATCGACGGCTGCAATCTCTTCGAGCAGCCGATAGGTGCGGTCTCGGGACCCATCGTCCACCAGCACCAGTTCGAAAGAGTCTCCGACCTGCTCCATGACCAGCTTCACCCGGTCGTAGAGCGCTGTGACATTCTCTTCCTCGTTATGGAAAGGGACGACAATCGAGTATTTTGGCACACGTTTATGATACGCCCGAATGGAATTGATTTCGGAAATGTGTGCGCCAGATCTCAGTGACCGCCGGACTCCCGGGAGGAACCAAGCATGGTTCCATCCGGCCCTTTTCTGTCGACCCCGTGGTCCATCCTTCGCACAATAGAGCCAGCACTCACGCGCCGCCCTATGAAGAAGATCGTGGCTCTGCTCGCCATCACCGCTGTCGTTGTCTCTGGAGTCCTCTGGCACCGCCGACAGGTGAGAATGCGCTCTCTTACCAGCGGCGAAGTATACGTCCGGGACCAGCCCTCAGCGCCCCCGCAGCCGCTCACCCCCCCGCAGCCTGCCAACGACCAGATCGCAACCGCGGCCACGCCGCAGCCGCCCTCTGCCGCGCCACAAGCGTTTCCAACTCCGGCAGAGGCTCCGCCGGAAACTGATTCGATTCCCCGCAACCCGCCCAACGGACTTGCTTTCGCAGGCTCGGGCAAGTTCCAGCTCTATCGCCAGGGAGACATTACATGGCGGCTTGATACGCAGAGTGGCAGTGCCTGCATCCTGTTCGCTACCGATGCCCAGTGGCACCGCACGCGCGTATTTCAGGCCGGATGCGGCACCCACGGCGAGACGACAGTAGCTACAGGAGATTGAGGAACCCGGCTGGCTGAATCTTCGCGCCGGGAAAGACCGCATCCAGATTCCTGGCTTGCAGCGTCTTGTAGGCCGCCTCCCCGAGCACTGCGCGGAAATCCGTCGTCACCGCCAAGTCGCGCCCTTCGTTCAGTTGTTCGTTCGCAATGCCAGGCCACTTGCCGTGGACCTTGCCGCCCTTAACGGTTCCACCCAGCACAAACATGACGTTGGCGTGGCCGTGGTCTGTGCCGCCAGTGCCGTTCTGGCGCGCGGTGCGTCCGAACTCGGACATGGTGACCAGCGTGACGTTTTCGGCATCGTCTCCGAGGTCGCGCCAGAAAGCCGCGATGCCGTCGGAAAACTCGCGCAGGCGGTTGGCCAGCTGGCCATTTGCCGCCCCTTGATTCTGGTGAGTATCCCAGCCGCCGATGTCGGAGAAAGCCGCCTCAAGTCCAAGATTCGCTTTCATAAGCTGCGCTATCTGCTTGAGACTGTTGCCAAACGGAGTGTTTGGATAACCGACGCCAGCGGCGGGCTGATACTTGGCCGGGTTCGCCGATTTCAGCATCTTGACTGCCTCGAAGGTCTCCTGGCCTGTTCCCTGCAGAATCGCGTCGCTGCTCTGGTCGTACATGGCCTGGAATGCATTCGACAGCGATGAGGTTTGCGGGCCGCGTCCGCCGACGGAGAAGTCCGCCAGATTATTGATGGCGATCGCCGGCACCTTGCCCTGCATCGTGCGTGGCACTTGGGCCCCGAGCGAAACGGCCCGAAACGCCGAAGGCTTGCTGCTGAGCACTTCTGCGGCAAGCGCACGATTCAGCCAGCCATCTTGGGTGGACTTGACGCCGGGGGTGCCGCTCTCCATGTAATCCTGCGCGTCGAAGTGCGAGCGGCTGGGATCCGGTGAGCCGGCTGCGTGCACAATCGCGAGGTGCCCCTGCTCGTAGAGAGGCTTAAACGCACTCATCTGCGGGTGCAGTCCGAAGAAGCCGTCGAGATCCAGGACCTCCTTCTGCTGGATTGCGATGGTCGGGCGCATTGCATAGTAGTTCTTCTCCTGGTAGGGCACCACCACGTTCAGCCCGTCCACCGCGCCGCGCTGGAACAGCACCACCAGCTTTTTGTTGTTAGCCGAGGCTGATTGCATTTCGGCCAACACGCTGCGCGACAGAAAAGCGGGGATTGCCGAAGTTCCGACCAGAGCCAGCGCTCCATTTTTCATGAAGATGCGGCGCGTGACATTGCGTTTTGCGGCGTCCCGCCCGCAGATGTCGCAGCCCCAGTTACTTGGGTCCGCGGTACTCCATTCTCTGGTCGCCATGGAACTCTCCTGCTGCCTCGCAGCGCAAAAAGGCTGTCTGGCAATTCAAACTCCGTTGGCACAGCGAAGTTGCTCGAATTCTACCGCCGCTCGAACTCCGGCGAGCCGAGAATCAGACCGGACATGACTGCGGCCTGGGAATCGACCGGAGCCGCACCGCGCCGTTGTCCAAGAATCGCCATCACGGCACCGCCGCCCCGGGTCTCAAACTCGCGTGCTGCCTGGGCCGGCACGGTGGAATCGTCCGCTTCAGCCAGTACCTGCGTCCGTGTCTTCTCGCTCAGCGGAAATCCCAGAAGCGCAGCCTCCAGCTTTCGCTCCTTGGCAACGACCTGAGAGTCCGCCGGGCCCGTACCCTTCACTAGCCTCGCCCAATCCGTGCTTACGCCCGGCAGCCGGTCGCTTGCGAGTACCAGAGCGAAGTTCATCCGGCTGACCAGCGCACCGGTGCTGACCCACGGCTCGCTCTTCCAGGAGTAGCCGTTCGGGGTCTGCATTCCGTAGAGCGGCATGCCCAGCTTGTCGAGCGCCGTCACCAAGGGCTGTGCGTTATTCACGGTGGCACCTGTAGCGCGAACCGCAGATACGACGAACTCAAGCGGAGTCTTTACCTTCGCCCGCTGGACATCCGGCGCCCAAAACTCGGGCGCTTCAAACATCGTGCGCAGCACGGTCTTGATGTCTCCCCCGCTCGAGAGGAAGGCCTGGGACATCTTGTCGATCAGGCTCTGCGGCGGATCGTCGCTGACAAACCGTATGGCTAGTTTGGTGGAGATGAATTTGGCAGTCGCAGGACTGGTCGCAAGCATGTGCAGCACCTGCAGGCCCTCATTCACGCCGTCTTGCTTGATCTTTTGCCCCAGGACGATCTTTACGCCCGGCTCGTGCCGGCGCTCGTCAAACTGGAACTCCGCACCCTCAGCCGGAGGTGTAATCGTCCAGCCGGTGAACACCTTGGCCACCTCGGTTACGTCCTGCTGGGTATAGCCGCCGTTGACTCCGAGCGTGTGCAATTCCATCAGCTCACGGCCATAGTTTTCATTCAGGCCGCGATCCTTCAACGCCGCCTTGACCTGCGGATTTTGTGCAAAGCGAGCCATCACGGGTCCACGCTTCGCCGCCTGCGAGTCTGGACCGATGCTCTGCGAGTTGTCCAGGTAGACCAGCATGGCCGGGCTCTTGGCCGTTGCGACCAGCAGGTCCTCGAACTTGCCCAGCGCATTGGGCCGGATCACGTCTCGCTCATACGCTGGAATCAGGTACGGTTCGTTCTGATTCTTGCGGACATACACATTGAAGTGATTCAGCCAGAAGTCCGTCATCACGGCCTCAAGCTGCCGCTCGCTGTAGATGTCGCGCAGCAGGCGCACCTGCATCTCTTCGACTCCCACCATGCGGGTCGAGTTCTGCATGGCCGCGAAGATCTCCTTCTGCTGGGACGAAAGTCCCTGGGCGAACTGCACCAGCTCACCGCCGCTAAGGCTCTGGCGGAAGGCCACGAACTCGGAGGGCTGCATCGCGATCACGCGTGTCATCCGCTCGTCTGGCGGGAGCGCCAGGATGCGCGAAACATCCATCCCCTTGTAAAGCTTCTCGACATGCTCTGCCGGAGTCTGCGCGGTTTCCGACACATCGGCCTTGGGGAACCCGGTGGCCACCTCGGCCGCCCGATCCGCGGGCGCGGTCTGCGCCATCTGGGGATCACTGCCGGAAGCAGCCATCCCGGCGGGCTGCATTTCAGACGACGTAGCAGCCGCGGTCCTGGCTGCCTTAGCCTCCTGCTGGACTCGGTAGAAGGCGAGCTGATCGTTGTAGATGGCACGCTCGACAGGATCGTTGAGAAATTCCTCATTGGCCGCCACCATAGCTCCAGCGCGGAAGCGGCGCCGCACACCCGCTCCCATATCCGCCGATTGGCGCTGAGCCATCTGCCGAATCATCTGCTGGCTAGGATAGCGGGCCATCAGCTCGCCCTGCGGCAGCTGCATTGCCGGAAACTGCGCCAGCCGGGCATTCAACGCGGAGTCGTCAATTTTCTGAGGGTTCAGCTGGTTTTCAAACCAGGTCCGGAGACCGATTGCTTCTACAGCTGCGACCTCGCCGGGCCTCGGGCCGAACGTCAAACGGTTCAGGGCGTGCAGGACTCGTCCTTCGCCCTTGCTCTGCTGGGTAGCGCCTGCGGTTGGTCCGTGCTTCGGCCCGGCGGTCGCGCCCATCAGCGGCTGATCGACGATCAGAATCGCCAGAAGCCCCGCCACACAGGCTCGCATCCAGCCCTGGTACCCGAGGCCCACAGAGTTGCGGCAATTCTTCTTTGAGCGCTGCATCGACGTAATCCTTGGCTTTATTGGTGCGAGTTCACGGTTGCGGCGGCATTTATCTCGTCCTGCTGCCCGCGCGGACGGAATGGGCCAGCAGTATCTTAGAACACTGAAGTGGCAATTGTGTTGCGCCCAGAGAGACATAGCCGCGATAAACTGGGATTCCATGATTCCTACACTTGAATGGCTCCCAGAGGGCGTCAACTTCCTGGACCAGACCAGGCTTCCGTTTGAGGAGACCTATGTGCTGGCCCGCGACTACAACGAAGTGGCGCGCGTTATCAAGGACATGGTCGTTCGAGGCGCCATGGCCATCGGCGTCTCTGCCGCCATGGGAGTCGCCCTGGGGATCGACCGCTCCAGAGCAACCACCATCCAGGAACTGGACAAAGAGGTAGAGCACATCTGCCAGACACTGGCTGCGACGCGGCCGACAGCGGTGAATCTCTTCTGGGGCATCGCCCAGATCCGCAATCTGTATACCGGGCTCGCCGCACGAAACACCCCGATCCCTGAGATCAAGAAGGCCGTGGTAGCGCTCGCGAATCGGCTGTATGACGAGGACATCGCCAATCTGCGGCGGCTGGGCGCATTCGGGGCCGAGCTGCTGCCGCAGGAAGGAACCGTGCTCACCCACTGCAACGCCGGAGCGCTGGCTGCCTGTGGATACGGCTCCGCACTGGGGGTGATCCGCGCGGCAGTGGAGCGGGGACAGAAGATCGACGTCTTCGCCGATGAGACCCGCCCGTTCAATCAGGGCACCCGGCTTACCGCTTGGGAGCTGGTCAAGGACAACATTCCGACCACCCTGATCTGCGACAACATGGCGGGCTATTTCATGGCTAAAGGTCGCATCGCCGCCGTAATCGTGGGTGCCGACCGCATTGCCGCAAACGGGGACACGGCGAACAAGATCGGCACCTACTCCCTGTCGATCCTGGCCAAGGAGCATAACGTCCCGTTCTATGTGGCAGCCCCGTTCAATACGATCGATCTGGCAACCGCGTCGGGCGACTTGATCCCGATCGAGCAGCGAGCGGCCCGCGAGGTGACACACGTGGGCGGAGTGCAGGTGACTCCCCATGGTGTACAGATTGAGAACCCTGCCTTCGATGTCACGCCGGCGAAGAACATCTCCGCCATCATTACGGAGCATGGCGTGCTTCGCGCCCCGTTCACCGAGTCCATCCGCGGCATGGCGGCCGCTCAAGACCTCAACTCAGAGCTTGTGAACGCCTGAAGCGCGAGCCGTAGCTGGCGGAATGGACCCATGACCACGCCTCGACGCAAGATCGGCATCACCTGTTACCCCACCTACGGCGGCAGCGGAGTCGTTGCTACGGAGCTGGGCATCGAGCTTGCCGCACGAGGGCACCAGGTTCACTTCATCACCTCATCCCCTCCATTCCGGTTGAATGGGCGGGAAGCCAACATCCGCTTTCACGAGGTGGAGGTCTACCGGTATCCGCTGTTCGAGCACCCTCCTTACGATCTGGCCCTGGCTACCCGCATGGCTGAAGTCGCCGAGTTCTACTCGCTGGACCTGCTGCATGTGCACTACGCGATCCCACACTCGGTCTCTGCCCTGCTCGCCCGGCAGATGCTGGAGACGCAACAGGAGGCGGCTCGCCGGCGATATCTGCCGTTCATCACCACGTTGCACGGCACCGACATCACCCTGGTGGGGATGGACCGCTCCTACCTGCCGATTACGCAGTTCGGCATCGAGCAGTCCGATGGCGTGACCGCAATCTCCTCCCACCTGCGCGACCGCACCCGCGAAGCATTCAACATCCACAGTGAGATCGAGGTGATCCGCAACTTCGTCAACTGCGATGTGTATGTCCGCGTGCCGTCGAAGTACGCGGCCATGCGACCCCAGTTCGCGGATGCCTCAGAGAAGCTGCTGGTCCATCTCTCCAACTTCAGACCGGTGAAGCGTGTGCTCGATGTGGTAGAGGTCTTCGGTCGGGTGGCAAAAGCCGTTCCGTCCCGCCTGATGCTGATCGGCGATGGGCCCGACCGCTCTGCTGCCGAGCACCTTGCCTTGCGTCTCGGCATCGCGGATCGCGTCCACTTTTTGGGCAAGCAGGACAACGTCAACGAGCTGCTTCCGCTGGCCGACCTGATGCTCATGCCCTCCGAGATGGAGTCGTTTGGACTCGCCGCCTTAGAAGCCATGGCCTGCTCGGTTCCGGCGATCGCGACCCGCGTAGGAGGCGTGCCGGAACTGATTGACGATGGCGTGAACGGGCTGCTCTTCCCGATGGGCGATGTGCAAGCGATGGCGACTGCGGCGATCGAGCTGCTCCGGGATGAAGAACGGCTCGGCGCAATGAGCCGTGCGGCGCGCAACACCGCCAGCGAGCAGTTCTGCGCCTCGCGGATCATTCCGCTGTACGAGCAGTACTACGAGCGCGTGCTGGGCCGGACGAACCTCGATCAGACAAAGGCGCAGCCCGCCTCCGCGGCGGGCTAGAAGCCGCCCCCTCAGAACAACTGGTAATTGATCTCAACGTTGATGGCCTTCTCGACGGGTTGGCCGTTTTCCAGAGCCGGCTTGAAGCGGTACTGCTCCACTGTAGCAACGGCATTCTTGTCCAGAGAGGATTCCAGGCCTTTTACTACGTGGACATGGGTAGGAAGACCCCGCTTATCGACGACAAGATTCAATGTGACCACGCCGTGGACTTTAGCCGCTTTTGCCTGCGGCGTATACTCCGGCTCTACTTTGAAAACCAGCTCTGGGATCGATCTTGCGGAGGGCTCTGACTGCAGGCTCGACTGTGGGCCGGGAGTTGCAGCTGGAGCATTCCCTTCAAAGGTGTAATTGACGTTGATCGTGGTTGCCACTTCGATCGGCTGCCCATTCAGAAGGAAGGGTTTGTACTGCCACTGGCTGACCGCATCGATTGCTGATCTGATCAACATGGGCGGTCCGCTTACCACTATCAGCTTCTCAACCGATCCATCCTTGCCGATGATCGCGCTCAGCACAACTGTTCCCTGCACTTGTGAGGCTTTTGCAACCGGCGGATAGATAGGATCCACCCGTTTGATGATCTGACCCGCCATGACTGCAGAGGACACTCGCACTGGAACTACAGGCACAGGCGGGGAGCCCGCTTGCGCTTCCGGTGGGACGGGTGGAGGGGGCGCTGCAGGCGCACCGTTTGCCGCAAGCAGTTTGCTTGAATCCTCCCGCGCGGCGGCAGCGCGCCTCTGCGCCTCATCAACCTGCTTCTTCAATCTCTCCTGGAACTCAGGCGTATTGAACTCGTTGCCGCGCTTCCGGATCTCTTCCAGTTGCTTGCGATACTCAGGCGAGTTGACATTCCCTGCAGCGGCTCGCGCCTGCTCTATCTGCTTGCGAAATTCGGGGCTGTTCAGTCGAGTACGCAGCTCTTCCATCGCCTTCGCCTCCAGCTCGAGCAGCTGCTTCTGATTGTCGAGCTGCTTCCTGGCTGCCTCCATGTGCTGCTGCGCCTCGGGACTTTTCTGTTTCGCCAGCGCCTCTCTGGCCGCCTGCAACTGTCGCCTGAGCTGCGGGTCATTGAGCTGTCGCCTTACATCGTCAAGCTGCTTCCTGACCTTGGCGTCGGAGATCGACAGCATCGCCTTCTGCAACACTCTCTGAGCCTCGTTCAGTTGCTCCCGGTCTGCCGCGGCCGAGTTAGGCTCAAGGTCCTCGCCCTGCGCATTGGTGGTCTGCGCCACGCTCGCACCAGAATGATCGACAGCAGACCTCTTCGCGTTTTGAGCGACGCCGTCTTGCCCCTGGGAGAGTGGCGCCTGCTCCCCGGCCTGGCTGGCTGGAGTCGACAACTGCGAGCCTGCGGCGGCCTGCGCGAGCTTAGTGCCCGCTGGCGCGGTTTCCGCATGCGCCAGCCGTACGACGATGCTGCCGCCTGCCGCCACCGTCACGGCCAGCAGGAGCACCCACGCCAAACTTCCTGAGATGATCTCCTCACGATATCCAAGCAGCCGTTTGATCCGCATTGTCAATAGTCCTCCGTTTGCCCCTAAGGCCATCTCCGGCAGAAGCCGGCGTTTCTCCTCCAGCACAGAAAGCGCGCGCGCGTAGGCCACGCGATCTCCGCAGATCCGAGCCGCGAGCTGGTCGCAGCAGCACTCACGCTCCCGCCGTACCTGCCTGGAAACCCACCAGACGACGGGATGGTAAAACAGCACCGCCTCGACCATGGACTGCAAGACGCTGACCAGATAATCATTGCGCCGGATGTGCGCGAGTTCGTGCGCGAGTAGCGCCTCGATCTGCAGTTCCGAGAATCCGGTGAGGCTAGCAACTGGCAGCAGCACAACTGGTTTCATCCAGCCGATGACCGTTGGCACATGCACTCGCGCCGAGTGAAGCAGCGCGACACCTTGCCTTACCTGCAACCGGACGCAGAGGCGCTCAAACAACTGCTGCATGCGTTCGTTGACAGCATGCGTCTCACGCAGTCTCAGCCGCCGTACCACCTGCAGCCCGAGCGCCAGCCGCAAGGAAAACACCAGCACTCCTGCGCACCATGCCAGCATCAGCCATGGCATGCTGGCATCCATCCGGTCCACCCACAACGCCCACACGCTTACCGCCGAGCCCCCATCGGCGCTGATAGACATGCTTCCGCCGTTGGCCAACAATCCACTCGAGGCAACCGACTCGTATGCGTGCGCGGCAAGGCGGACAAACGTCAAAGCCGGGAGCGCCATCATGGCGAAAAGCGCCGTGCAGGCAGCAGCATAGCGCACGTCGGAGGCCCTTCCGGCAGTCAGCGCGAGCACGCACCACAAGGTCAAGCCGACCAGTGCACCCTGCCACACAAAATGCACCAGAGCCCATCCCAGCGCGCCGATCATTGCCTGGGCGAGTCCGCTTTGCAACAAATGGATGGCCGTCATACTCTCCCCTTCTCGTAGTCATCGAGCAATCTGCGAATCTCCGCAAGCTCATTCGCCGACACCTTTTGCGCGGAGAGCGCTCCCAGCACCAGGTCACGCGCGGAGCCGTCGAAGGCGCGCTGCAGCAGGTTGCGCGCCAAGCGGCGTTGAGTCTGCTGCTTCGCAATCCGTGGCGTGTAAACGTGGGAGCGATGCTCCTCGGTCCGGCTGAGCAGTCCTTTTTCCACCATCAGCTGCATCTGCTTCAGCACCGTGGTGTATCCAACACCCTTGCTGATCCGGGTGTGCACGTCGCGAACCGTGCCTGGCCCGGAGGCCCAGAGGATGTTCAGAATCTCCAGCTCAGCTTCTGTAGGAAGGTTCGCTGGTGTGACCGGCTTTGGTGTGTCGTTCATGGAAAACGACTGTAGTACGAATTCTCTCGTATGTCAACGATGATTTTCGTACTTGCATGCAAGGAATGGGAAACCGACGCCTCCAGCGGCACAGTGTGCCACTACCGTCCTGCTGCCGCCCTAGCAGGGCGGCAGCGCGGCAGGAGCGGGCTTCTTCCTGACAACTTTGCTCAGCAAGGTCTTCAGCAGGACGTAAAGCACGGGAATAAAGAACAGGTTGAGGAGAGTGGAAACAAGCATTCCGCCGACCACCGCCGTACCCACCGAGTGCCGTCCCAGAGCGCCGGCTCCGGTCGCGAAGTAGAGCGGCAGCACGCCCAGAATAAAGGCAAAGCTGGTCATCAGGATGGGACGGAGGCGGAGCTCAGCCGCAACGATAGCCGCTTCAATGATGGAGCGGCCTTGCTCAAGCTGCTGTTCGGCAAACTCCACAATAAGAATGGAGTTCTTGGCCGATAGACCGATCAGCATCACCAGTCCGATCTGCACATACACGTCGTCGCTGATGCCACGCAGGGAGACCAGTCCCAGCGCCCCCAGCACAGCCATGGGAACGGCGAGCAGGATGATGAACGGCAGCGCAAAGCTCTCATACTGCGCTGAGAGCGTGAGGTACACCACCAGCAGTCCCAGGCCAAAGATCAGCAGCGCCTTGCCGGAGGATTCCACCTCTTCCAGGGCGAGTCCGGTCCACGAGTACGTCATGCCCGGAAGCTTGACCTTATCGAACAGTCGAACCATGTTTTCGAGCCCCTGGCCCGAACTCAGACCCGGCGCAGGAGACCCATCGATTTCCGCCGACCGAAACATGTTGTAGTGATAAATCACCTGCGGTCCCGACTCTTCGTTCACCGCAACCAGATTGTCCAGAGGAACCATCTGGCCGGAGTTTGACCGAACATAGTACTGCCGCAGATCTCCAACCGTCCGGCGGAACTTCTGATCGGCCTGCACATACACCCGGTAGGAGCGGTTATTGAAGCTGAAGTCGTTCACATACGCGGATCCCATGAAGGTGCTCATGGCGCTGGTCACCTGCGAAAGTGGCACTCCCATGGCCTCGGCCTTCTGCCTGTCGATCACGACAGAAATCTGCGGATCATTTGCGGTAAAAGTCGTATTCAGGTTCACCAGGCCGGAGTGCGGATCACGTGCGGCTCCCACCATCGTGTGCGCAATGCGATCGATATCTCCAAAGGTATTTCGACCGGCATCCTGAAGAATGAACTGAAAGCCGCCCACGGTCCCAATGCCCTGAATCGCCGGAGGTTCTACGGCAAACAGAGTCCCGCCGGGGATGCTGAAGAGTTTGGGAGAGATACGCGCGACAATGTCGTGCGCCGAATGCCCATCTCCCTTGCGCGTTCGCTCGTCCACCGGGCGTAGCGGCACGAAGATCAGGCCAGCATTCGAAGAGCTGCCTCCCGTCTGCGAGAAGCCCATGACCGAAAAGGTGCCGTAGACATCGGGATCCTGCGCAGCCAGTTGCGCGCCCTTATCCGCAAACGCAGTTGTGTAGGAGAGCGATGCTCCCGGGGGGGCCTGCACCAAAATCATGTAGTAGCCTTGGTCCTCGGTGGGAACGAACGCCGTCGGCACGTGGTTGTACATGTAGACAGTCGCCGTCAGCCCGGCCACGAACAGCACCAGGAAGGCATACCTCCAACGGACTACCCATGCCACCGCCTTCGCGTACCAGCGAATGACAGCCCGGATCAGCGCCTCCACCGGATTGAGGATTGCCCCCATGATTCCGGTGGGCCGAGTCTCCGGCCGCAACAGCAGAGCGGAGAGTGCCGGTGAGAGTGTCAGTGCGTTGAACGCAGAGATCGCAATTGAGAACGCAATCGTCAGCGAAAACTGTTTGTACAGAATTCCTGTGGTTCCAGGAAAGAAGCTCACCGGCACAAAGACAGAGATCAGCACCAGCGAAGTTGCGATGACGGCGCTGGTCACCTCCGCCATGGCACGGGAAGTTGCCCTGTGCGGGTCGTGGTAGCAGTCCTCCTGCTCCGCTTCCCCGCCAGGTACGGTCTTCCCCTCGAGGTGGCGCTGTACGTTCTCAATGACGACGATGGCGTCGTCTACCACCAGTCCGGTCGCCAGCGTGATTCCGAACAACGTCAGAGAGTTGATGGAAAAGCCGAAGATCTTGATGAACGCGAATGTGCCGATCAGCGAGACCGGAATGGTAATGGCTGGAATGATGGTCGCGCGCCAGTCCTGCAGGAACAGGAAGATGACGACGATAACGATGATAATCGCCTCGGTCAGCGTCTTCTCGACCTCGTGGATCGAGTCAGCAACCACCCTGGTGGTATCGACCGCGATAAAGTAGTCCAGTCCCGGCGGGAAGGACTTCTTCAGATCGTCCAGAACCTTCAGGCAGCCCTGCTCCACGTCGAGAGCATTCGCATTCGAAAGCTGCTGAATTCCAACACCGATGGCTTCACTGGTTGGGATATCCGCAGAGCCATAACGAAGGCTGGTGTTGTAGTTCTCCGCGCCAAGTTCGGCTCGACCCACGTCCTTCAACAGCACGATCCCGGAGCCGTTCGAGGTGGCAGCCATCCCTGGCGTGGAGGGTGCATTGGACTTCAGAATGATGTTTTCAAACTGGTGCGGATCACTGAGCCGGCCCACGACTCGCACTGCCATTTGATATTGCTGTGTGGGATCCGAAGGCGGCAAGCCCAGCTGGCCGGCGGGAACCTCCACGTTCTGTTGTTGCAGCGCGGTGATCACGTCCAGCGGCGTCAGCCCGCGGGAGGCCAGTTTGCTCGGATCAAGCCAGATGCGCATCGCGTATCGGCGTTCGCCGAACAGAAGCACGTTGCCTACACCCGGAACGCGCTTCAGGGCATCGCTCACGTAAACATCGAGGTAGTTCGAAATGAAGGGAGAGCTCAGCGAGTGATCCCGCGAGAGAAACCCAATCGCAAGAACGAAATTCGAGTTAGCTTTCCTGATGGAGATGCCGGTATTATTGACCGCCGCAGGAAGCCGCCCCTGGGCTGTAGCCACGCGGTTCTGCACGTCTACCGCGGCGATATCCAGGTTGTATCCGGTCTCGAAGGTGATGGTAATGGCCGAAGTGCCGTCATTTGTAGAAGTGGAAGACATGTAGCGCATGCCTTCCACTCCGTTGATCGCCTGTTCCAGGATGGTGGTGACCGCAGACTCCACTACCTGCGAGTTCGCACCGACGTAGTTGCAGGTCACAACAACCTGCGGTGGCGCGAGCTGCGGGTAAAGCGAGATCGGAATGGTGGGCAGCGTAACTGCACCCGCCAGCACAATCAGCAACGCGCAGACAGTCGCAAATACCGGACGCCGTATGAAGAACTCAACCACGAGCTAGATTCCTTCCTGCTCTGCACTCATACACAGAGCCTCACAGAGGGTGCCGCCCTGGAGCGGCTAGATTCACCTCGCTGCTAATGCGCAGGCTGTTGGGCTTTGCCGGCGGGAGCCTGCATCGGCATCACAGGCACTCCTTCCTGCAGCATCTGAATGCCGGACGTAATCACCTTGTCGCCCTCGCGCAAACCTTCATGCACGGGATAGAGGTTTGCCACCGGCTCCCCCAGCGTGACCGACGTCTGGTGCGCAACGTAACCGTTGCCTTGTGGGGTGGCTACATACACAAAGCTCTGGCCGCCGATACGCGTTACCGCAAGCACCGGAACCGTGATCGCAGGAGCAGAGCTCCACGTTATCCGGGCGTTCAGAATCTGCCCGTTCCGTAGCATCACGGCTGACTTTGGAATCGGAGCCTTCGCCAGAATCCCCTGCAATCCGTTGTCGACCTGCGGCGAAACGAAGGACAGGGTCGAATGCGCAAGCAGCGTGCCACTCGCATCCAGCAGATCGACAGGCAGTCCTATCTTAACTTGGGCAGCCCGATCTGTGGGCACGTAGATATACGCCTCGAGACCCTTGTTCTCATCCACCGTCGTCAGCGTCGTCTGCGAATTCACGTAGTCACCCAGGTGGACCGGGATGTCTCCCACGATTCCCGCGAACGGCGCACGGATCTGGTAATAGGACAGCTGCTCCCGCTGAGTCTGCACCTGCGCCGAAGCTGCATCCAGTGCAGCCTTGGAATTCTGAAAGGACTGCACCGCCTGGTCGTAGGCCTGGCGAGAGATGATGCCGCTCTTGAAGAGCTGTTCCTGGCGCTGCAGCTCGCCCTGGTTGTAATCGAACAGAGCCTTCTGCTGCTGCGCACCGGCCTGCTGAGCCTGAACGGTCGCAACCTGCTTCAGCGGATCGATCTGCATCAGCAGCTGGCCGGCCTTCACCGAATCCCCCGACTTGACGAAGATCTTCGTCAAGTTGCCTTCCACCTGAGGCTGAAGCACGGCGGAACGAAGGCTCTTGATCGTGGCAACATAGGTGTCCGCATTCGGCACTGATGCCATGGATGCCACTTCGACCGCCACTGGCATGGCCTGCGCCCCCGCCGACGCGGCCGCCGGGGGCGGTCCGTTCTTGCAGCCTGCCACTGAGAGGAGAGCCACTCCCGCCAGCACGACAGTTTCTCTCACCGCTCTCTTTAGAATTACAGAAAACGACACGTTAGATCTCCTTCGAATACCGTGGCCTCCAGAAGACACAAACCTGCCGTGCGGCCGGAACTCAGTCTGGGTGGTTGTTGGATGTTGGGGTTGCAGCGCGCGATGCGAAAAAATAGCGCAAGAAATACCTTCAGGTCTCTCCAGGAGCACTGAAGCGGAAGGGGTTAAAGTTCTCATCGCGGTCAAACGCGTCCGAGTGCTCCGCCCTTTTCAGCCAGCCGACGACAGCGTACGTCAGCGGAGTGGCAAGCACTTCATACCCCACCTTCAATCCATAGCCGGTCAGGATCATGTTCACTAGCGTCGCCCCCGAATACTTGCCGCCGAAGGTCAGCACAATCACCAGCGTGGTGTCGACCGCCTGCCCGACGACTGTGGATCCCACCGTGCGGGTCCACAACATCCTGCCCTCGGTCCACAGCTTCATACGCGCCATGGTGTACGAGTTGGCAAAATCTCCCGCCCAGAACGCAATCAGGCTGGCGGTCTGAATGCGCGGCAGAAAGCCGAAAACGGTCACAAATGCCTGTTGATTCTTCCATCCGGGCGCACCCGGCAGCGCAATCACCAGAATTCCCATCGCGTATAACAGCGCAGTCCCAAAGGTCCCCAGCCAGATCGCTCTTCGCGACGCGGAGAAGCCGTACACTTCCGTGAAAACGTCTCCAAAGATGTACGTCACCGGAAACAGCAATACGGCGCCACTGACGGCCAGCGGACCGATCATGCAGATCTTCTGTGCGACCAGATTCGATACCAGCAGAATCACCACAAATATGGTCGTCAGAACG
>Ga0068855_100001816_pt1 | contig 26635 bp, 25 predicted proteins | sample KBSCornC52_FD_66592 | JGI IMG/M metagenome (GOLD analysis project Ga0068855, IMG submission 66592) | Corn rhizosphere microbial communities from Kellogg Biological Station, Michigan, USA - KBS Corn C5-2 | ecosystem: Host-associated > Plants > Roots > Rhizosphere > Soil ... | reverse complement strand
TTGCTCGCGTTCGTGTACTTCGCGATCGTGTCGGGCTTGTACGGCGTGTCCTTCTGGTTGCCCACCATCATCAAGGCGATGGGCGTCAGCGATCCGTTGCAGGTGGGCTTCGTCAGCGCGGTGCCCTGGGCGTTCGGCATCGTGGCGATGATCGTCGTCGCGCGCAGCGCCGACGCGCGCGACGAGTACCGCTGGCACACGGCCGTCTCCTGCCTGGTGGGCGCTTCAGGGCTGCTGGTCAGCGTCGCGTTCCACTCCGACGTCACGCTCGCGATGGCGGGCCTGACGATCTGCACGGTGGGCATCATGTCGGCGCTGCCGATCTTCTGGAGCAACCCGACCGCCATCCTCGGCGGCGCGGCCGCGGCGGTGGGCATCGCGTTCATCAACTCGGTGGGCAACCTCGCGGGCTTCGCGATGCCGTGGATCATCGGCCTGATCAAGGACGCCACGCATTCGACCGATGCCGGCCTCCAGATGCTGGCCGTGCTGATGGTGCTGGGCGCCGGCGCGGTGCTGGCGCTGCGCAAGCCGGCGTCGCATTGACGACACGCCCAGGGTCGGCGCCGATGGCTGGGGGCCATCGACAAGGCAGAATCGCCGGCACCGCAGCTTGGCGCCGCGCGCGCCGCATCCCCCAATGGGCCTGGCCTTCCCCGCCGTGCACGACGCGCGCCTCGAAGCCGACACCCGCGAACCCGTCACGCTGCTCGCGCCTTCGCACTGGCAGGCCGCCGCGGGCGCGGCGTACGAAGACGCCGAGCTGCTCCTGACATCCATCCTGCCCGACGCCCGCATCGAGCACGTGGGCGCCACGGCGGTGGCCGGCGCGCACTCGCCCGGCGGCGTCGACGTCTGCGTGGCAGTGCCGCGCGACGCGTTCGACGAATCGCTCGGCGTGCTCGTCGAGGCCGGCTGCGTGCAGCGATCGCAGGAGGACGCGGCCGACCGCCACGCCGCGCTCGCGATGCCCGCGGCGCCGGTGCCCGTGACGCTGCAGCTGATCGAGACCGGCTCCGCCCACGAATCGCTCATGCGCGTGCGCGACGCCCTGCGCGGCGATGCGTCGCTGCTCGCACGCCTGAACGCCGCCAAGGCGGACGCCGCGCCGCACGGCGCGGCCGCCTACGCGGCCGCGAAGGCGCGCTTCTTCGACACGCTGCCCCGGCGCTGAACGTTCCGCGCGCCCGGCCGGGCTATCCGCGCTGCACGCGCTGCACGTTCGCGTCGCGCGGCCCAAACGCCGCCACGAGCTGCGCCATCACGGCCTCGGCGCGCGCGGAATTGTCGGCGCCGACATTGCACACGTAGACATCCGCCGTCACGCTGCCCAGCTCGGGCCAGGTGTGCACGGCCAGGTGCGACTCGACGAGCAGCACCACGCCCGTGACGCCCTGCGGGTGCCCGTCCGGGCCGGTGAACGGATGGAACAGGCTGCCGACGGCGCGCAGGCCGGCGCGGGCAACCGCGTCCAGGCACAGCGCGGCGAGCGCGGCCTCGTCGTCGAGCCGCGTGGGGCCGGCGCAGTCGCGCAGGTCGGCGATCAGATGGAGTCCTTGCATCGTTCAGCGCAGGCGCGCACGGGCTGTGCGCAACGCAATGGTAGAGGATGCGCGCGCCGCCCTTTCCGGCGGCGCCGACGCGGACATCGCCGGCTCGCTAAAATCGCCCCAAGTGCAGCACGATCTCAACGCCGACCTCCACAGCCATTCGACCGCCTCGGACGGCACGCTCGATGCAGCCACGCTCGCGGCGCGCGCCAAGGCCAACGGCGTCGAGCTGTGGGCATTGACCGACCACGACGAGCTCGCCGGCCTGCCAGCCGCGCGTGCCGCAGCCGCGGCCGCGGGGCTGCCCTTCGTCGACGGCGTCGAGCTCTCCGTGACCTTCGCCGGCACCACGGTGCACATCGTCGGGCTGGGCATCGACCCGGCCAACGAGGAGCTGGTGGCGGGCATCGCCCAGGTGCGCGCCGGCCGCCAGGAGCGCGCCAAGCAGATGGGCGACGGCCTCGCGCAGATCGGCATCCGGGGCGCGTACGAAGGCGCGATGACGTTCGCGCCGAACCCGAACCTGGTCTCGCGCACGCATTTCGGCCGCTTCCTGGTGGCCAGCGGCATCGTGGCCGACATGCACACCGTCTTCCGCCGCTACCTGACCGAAGGCAAGCCCGGCTACGTCGAGCATCGCTGGGCGAAGCTGGGTGATGCGGTGCGCTGGATCCGCGCTGCCGGTGGCATTGCCGTCATCGCGCACCCGGGCCGCTACAAGTTCACGCCGACCGAGGAGTACGCGCTGTTCTCGGAATTCCAGGCGCACGGCGGCGAGGGCGTGGAGGTCGTCACCGGCAGCCACCACGCTGGCGACATCGCCAAGTACACCGACATGGCGCTCGAGTTCGGCATGCTGGCGTCGCGCGGCAGCGATTTCCACGACCCGGCGGAAAGCCGGCTCGACCTGGGCCTGCGCCCCGACCCGCTCGCGCTGCCGCTGCGCCTGACGCCAGTGTGGTCGCGCTGGTCGGACGCCGACCTGCGGGCGCGCGGCGCCGCATCGTGAGCGCGCCGGCCGCGCCGGCCCGGCCCCTCCACGCGCACCCGCTGCAGGGTGTCGCGCTGATCCTGCTGGCGGCCGCCTGCTTCGCGTCGCTGGACTCCACCGCGCGCGGCCTGAGCCAGCCCGCCGGCCGCTGGGGCGTGCCGGTGCTGCTCATCATGACGATGCGCTACACGATCCAGGCCGCCGTGATGGCCGTCGCGCTCGCGCCACGCGGGCGCGCGGGCTTCCGGTCGGCGCATCCGCGCTTCCAGTGGCTGCGCGGCGGCCTGCTGCTGGCCACCAGCTTCTGCTCGTTCTTCGCGGTGCGCTCCATGCCGGTGCCCGAATACACGGCCATCAACATGCTCACCCCGCTGGTGGTGACGCTGCTGGCCGCCACCGTGCTGCGCGAATCGGTGTCGCGCCTGCGCTGGATGCTCGTGGCGGGCGGCTTCGCCGGCGCGCTGGTGGTCATCCGGCCCGGCTCGGGCACGTTCGGCTGGGTGGTGGCCCTGCCGCTCGCGGGCGCATTCGCGTATGCGAGCTTCCAGGTGCTGACAAGCCGGCTCGCGGGCACCGAGAACCCGTACACGACGCACTTCTGGACAGGCTTCGTGGGCAGCGCGGTGCTGTGGCCCGTGCTGCTGGCCGCCGCGTCCATCCATGGCCTGGACGACAGCCTCGCGCTCGTGCGCCACCTGCCGGCCAGCGCATGGCCGCTGATGGGCCTGTGCGGCCTGTTCGGCACCGTCGGCCACCTGTTCCTGATCCTGGCGCTGGGCAAGGCGCGCACGGCCACGCTGATGCCCTTCGTCTACGTGCAGATCGCCTTCGCCGCGCTCATCGCGTGGCTGTTCTTCCGCCACGTGCCGGATCACTGGGCCTGGCTCGGCATGGCCATCATCGCCGCCTGCGGCGCGAGCTCGGCCGCGCTCAACATGCGGCGCCCCGGCGCCTCGACGCCCACCGCCGCAGTGGACCTGCTGCCCGAATAGGCACTGTCATCGCCGCGGCCGGTTCGCGCGTTGACAATGCATCCATGGCCCAGTTCTTCGACGTCCACCCCGACAACCCGCAGCTGCGGCTGCTGCGCCAGGCCGCGCAGATCCTGCATGACGGCGGGCTGGCCGCGGTGCCCACCGACTCGAGCTACGCGTTCGTCTGCCACCTGGACGACAAGGACGCCGTCGAGGCCCTGCGCCGCGTGCGCGGCGTCGACGAGAAACACCACCTGACGCTGCTGTGCCGCGACCTGTCCGAACTGGCGAACTACGCACGGGTCGACAACCGCCAATACCGCATGCTCAAGAACGCCACGCCGGGGCCGTTCACGTTCATCCTGGATGCGACCAAGGAAGTACCGCGCCGGGTATCGCACCCGTCGCGCCGCACCATCGGCCTGCGCGTGCCCGACCACAAGGTGCTGCAGGCGTTGCTCGAGGAGCTCGGCCAGCCGCTGCTGGCCACCACGCTGATCCCGCCGGGGGAGACGCAGCCGCTCAACGACACCGACGAGATCCGCCAGCGCTTCGAAAAGAGCCTGCAGGCCATCGTGTGCGCCGGCGCCTGCCCGATGGAGCCGACCACCGTGGTCGACCTCTCCGGGCCTGAACCGGTGCTGGTGCGCGAGGGCCGCGGCGACCCGGCCCTGCTCGGATTGACGACCGCCTAGCCTCGTCTCACACGGCGGCTTTCACGACAATCTCGACTTTCCATTCCGGTTTGGCGAGCCTGGCCTCGACGGTGGCGCGCGGCGGCGTGCTGCCGCCGGCCACCCAGGCATCCCACGCGGCGTTCATCGCGGGGAAGTCGGCCACGTCGGCCAGGAAGATCTGCGCCATCAGGATGCGCGACTTGTCGGTGCCGGCGCGCGCCAGCAGCGCGTCGACCTGCGCCAGCACGTTGGCCGTCTGGCCTTGCGCGTCCAGGCTCGCGTCGGAGGCCACCTGGCCGGCCAGGTAGGCGACGCCGTTGTGCACGGCCATCTCGGACATGCGGGGACCGACGTCGAATCGCTTGATTTCGCTCATGGGGATTTCTCGGGTGAAGGTGTTCAGGTCGCTGAGTCGGAAGGCTTGCTCGCCTTGCTGCCCAGCTTGGATTCCGTCCCGTTCAACAGCTTGGTGATGTTGGAACGGTGACGCCAGACCAGCAGCACGCTCATGACGGCCACCGCGCCGACGACTTGTGAGTCGCCGTGCATGAAATGGAAATAGACGGGCGCCAGCAGCGCCGTCACCAGCGCGGCGAGCGACGAGTAGCGCGCGAGCACGGCGACCAGCAGCCACGTGCCCAGGCACGCGAGGCCCACCATCCAGTTCAGCGCCAGCAGCACGCCGGCGGCCGTGGCCACGCCCTTGCCGCCCTGGAAGCGGAAGAAGATCGGGTAGAGGTGGCCCAGGAACGACGCCAGGCCCGCGAGCGCGACGACGCCGTCGCCGTAGCCCAGGCGCTCGGCCAGGAAGCGCGCGATCAGCACCGCCACGACGCCCTTGACCGCGTCCAGCAGCAGCGTGAGGATGGCCGCCACCTTGTTGCCGCTGCGCAGCACGTTGGTGGCGCCGGGGTTGCCCGAACCGTACGACCGCGGGTCGTCCAGGCGCATCGCCCTGGAGACGATCACCGCGAAACTCAGCGACCCGAGCAGGTACGCCAGCAGTACCACACACACCGACCAGAACATCGCCACCGCCGGCACCCTCGTTGGAATTCGAAAGGCGCGATTTTAGACGGGGCTCGGACCCAGCGCCCTCACCTGTTCCACCAACGCCAGCGGCTTGTGCACCCAGCCCTTGCGGAAGGCCAGGAACTCGTCGAGCGGGCAGGCCGGCGAGACCAGCCAGCCCTGGACCTCGTCGCAGCCGACCGCCGTCACGGCGCTCAGCTGCGCGGGCGATTCGACGCCCTCGGCCACCGTCCGCATGTTCAGCGTGACGGCCAGCTGCGCGATCATCTGCACGATGGCGCGCGTGTCGATCGAGTTCATCAGCTCGTTGACGAAGGCGCGGTCGATCTTGAGGGTGTCGAACGGGAAGCGGCGCAGGTAGGCGAGCGACGAGTAGCCGGTGCCGAAGTCGTCGAGCGCCACGCGCACGCCCAGCGCGCGCAGGGCGTGCAGGCGCTGCAGCGCGCCCTCGACGTCGTCGATGAACACCGATTCGGTGATCTCCAGCTCCAGCCGGAAGGGCTCGAGCCCGCTGGCGCGCAGCGCGTCGCGCACGCAGGCGATGAACGCGTCGTCGTGCAGCTGCGCCGGCGAGACGTTGACCGAGACGACGAGCCCGGGCAGCGCGCTGGCCGCGACGGCGCAGGCCTCGCGCAGCACCCACATGCCGATCTCGCGGATCACGCCCGAGCGCTCCGCGATCGGGATGAACTCCATCGGCGCGACGCTGCCCAGCTGCGCATGGCGCCAGCGCAGCAGCACTTCGGCGCCGACCAGGCGCGAGGACTCGATGTCCACCTTCGGCTGCCAGTGCAGCGCGAGCTCGCCGCGATGGATCGCCTGGCGCAGCTCCTGCTCGATCATCACGCTGCGGCGGTTGCGGTCCCCGAGGTCGACCGAGTACGTCTCGTGGCGGCCGCGGCCGGCCTTCTTGGCGGCATACAGCGCGATGTCGGCGTGCACCAGCAGGTCGTCGGCGCTGACGCTGGCGTCGCCCGCACGCGACGGGCGCGCGACGCCGATGCTGGCCGACGCGCGCGTCGCGCGGCCGCCGATGTCCACCGGCTCCTCGAGCACGTCGATCAGGCGCTGCGAGAGCGCGTCGACGTCGACGGACTCGCCGGCGTCGGCCACCACCAGCACGGCGAACTCGTCGCCGCCCAGCCGCGCGACCAGGTCCGCCGGACGCCGGCACGCGAGCAGGCGCGCGGCCACGTGCTGCAGCAGCTGGTCGCCGGCGGCGTGGCCGTGGGTGTCGTTGACCAGCTTGAAGTGGTCGAGGTCCAGCGCCAGCAGCGCCACCAGGCGCCGCTGCGCGAGCGCGGCGCGCAGCGCGCCGTGCAGCGTGAAGCGGTTGGCCAGGCCCGTCAGCGAATCGGTGTGCGCCAGGTGCTGCAGCCGCTCCTGGGCCATCACCTGCTCGGTGACGTCGGCGATCACGCCACGCCAGCCGACGATGCGCGCCTCGTCGTCGGCCAGCGGCTTGCCGTTGATGGCCCAGTGGCGCGGCCCGCCCAGGCCGGGCGCGCCGCGCGGCGGCGCAGCAGCCGACAGGCGCAGTTCCTTGAACGGCCGCTCCGCCTCGAGCGCGGCGCGCAGCGGCGCGACGTCGACGCCGATGCGCGCCAGCAGCTCCAGGAACGGACACTCGCGCAGCAACGCCTCGTCCAGCCCGATCAGCGTGGCCAGGCGCGGCGAATGGTGCGCGACGCAGCCGTCCAGGCCCGTCTCCCACAGCGCCTCGGCGGCGTTCTGCTCGAAGTCGTGCAGCAGCACGGCCATCACGCGTTCCTGACGCTTGGCCTCGGCCTGCGATTTGAGCAAGGCCGTGGCCTTGCGCGACATCGCGAGCGTGCCCAGCACCACGACCAGCGCATAGATCGTCTGCAGGCAGCCCACCGCGACGAACACGCGGTCGGCCGTGCGCCAGCACGCGACGACGCCGGCAGCCGCGAAGATCACGACGAACCACGTCGCCGCCACCGGCAGCGGGCTCAGCACGAAGGCGCCGGCCGCCAGCATGCCCGTGACCAGCGCCACGACCAGGAGCTGCTGCTGCGGCGGCGCGTGGGCGAACCAGAGGATGGGCAGGACGGCCCACACCAGCGCCAGCAGGTTGGCATGCACGTTGGCATGGCGGATCGCCGCCGGCGTGGCCATCGTGCGCACCCGGTGGCGGCCGCGCCACCAGCCGGCCAGCGCCATCAGGCACAGCGCGTACAGCGCCGCCAGCCAGATCCACATGCCCGCGGGGCGGTCCTCGCGATAGGCCCAGACGACCAGCGCGCCGTTGAGGAAGTTGGCCGCCATCGTGAATGGCGTCAGCCGGATCACGGCGTTCAGGTGCGCGGCGCGGATCTGCGCGGAATCGCGATCCTCGTCGGTGTACACGGCGAGCATGGGCGTGCGCCACCAGCCGTCGGCGAGACGGCGGGCGATGGCGGCGACCGGATGCGCTGGCGTCATTGGCGCTGTCTTGATCTTCTTGATGGCGCGGCGCGACCCTCTCGGCGCGCCTGCGGTCGGGCAGGATGCTTCCGGAAGTTATCGGCCGGCCGGCGAGGCGACTGAGTCATTTTGTGCCTTTGCGCCTCCGCCGTCCTGACGCATTTGCAGGAATCCGTGTTGCAGTGCCGCATTCCAGCAATGTCGCGACGCGAGCGATGACTCGCTTCCCGACCCCACGAAACACCCGGGAGACACGGCCGTTGTACGCTTGCATGCATGAGCTCGCTGCCCTCCCCGACTGCCGACGACGACCTGCTGCGCCGTCCGCCCGTCCATTGGCACTGGCATGGCCAGGCCCGCCCCGCGTTTGCCCGCGCGCCGGCCCACGGCCAGGAATCCGTCTGGGACTACCCGCGTCCGCCGCGCCTGGAGATCGACCCGCGCGAGGTCGTCATCCGCTGGGGCGGACGGGTGGTCGCACGCAGCACGCGCGCGATCCGCGCGCTCGAGACGGCGCACCCGCCCAGCTTCTACCTGCCGCTGGTCGACATCGCGCCGGGCGTGCTGGAGCCGGCCGAAGGCAGTTCGCTGTGCGAATGGAAGGGGCCGGCGCGCTACTGGTCGCTGGTCGACGGCGAGCGCCGGCTCGCCAGGGTGGCGTGGAGCTACCCGCACCCGCTGCCGGGCTCGGAGCTGCTGCGCGACGCCGTCGCCTTCTACTGCCACGACCTCGAATGCCGCGTCGGGGGCGCCCTGGTCTCGCCACAGCCGGGCGGGTTCTACGGCGGCTGGATCACGCCGGAGGTGATCGGCCCGTTCAAGGGCGATCCGGGCAGCGAGGGCTGGTAGGTGTCCCCCCGACGAATGGCGGCGTGAGGATGGCCGCCACCCGCCGGGCAACGAAAAACGGGGCCCGCGGGCCCCGTCGTCACTGCTGCTCGGCTTACCAGCCGCCGCCGTCGTCGCTGCCACCACCGCCGCCGCTGTCGAAGCCGCCGCCGCCGCCGCCGGCGTCGCCGCCCCAGTCGTTGCCACCGGCGCCGTAGTCGATCGGGCGGTTGTCGAGGTCGCGCGCGGCCTGGTCGGCGTCGCTGAAGCTGCCGCCGCCATAGTTGCCGCCGCCGTAGTTGCCACCGGTGTTGTCGTCGTGGCGGCGATCCTCCAGCATCTTCTCCAGGAGCATGCCGCCCGCCACGCCGCCTGCCGCGGCCAGGCCGGTGCGCAGCAGGCCGCCGCCGGGCGCCTGGCCGTAACCGGGCCCGTAGCCCGGGCCGTAGCCGGGTTGCGGCTGGCCCGGGGCCATGCCGTAGCCGCCCGCATTGCCGTAGCCGCCCGCCATGTTGTTCGCCAGGGCGCGGCGCGTCATCGCGCGGAAGATCATGAAGCCGACGATCGCCAGGCCGACGATCCACACCCAGCCGGGAATGCCGCCGCCGCTGCTGCGGACGGGCGCGGGCGCCTGCGGCAGCGCCGCGGGCACCGTGGGCGCCGGCACGGCGCGCGTCGTGGACTGCGCCGGCGTGTTGGCACCGGTCTGCTCGCGCTGCAGCTCGCGCTCGAAGGTGCGGAACTTGTCCGGATCCTTGCCCGCGAACTTCAGGTCCGGGTCGATCTCGCGCGCCTTGTGCGCCTCGGCCGCGGCGTCGTCGAACTTGTGTTCCTTGGACAGGATCTCGGCGAGCACGTAGTGCGCCTTGGCGCTGGTCGGCTTGGCCGCGACCACCTCGCGCATCATCGATTCGGCCTTGGGATAGTCGCCCGAGCGCGCGGCGGCGGAGACGTCGTCCACGCTCGGCAGCGCCATCGCGGCGGCTGACCACAGGGCGGCGGCACAGGCGGCCGCCAGCAGCATCTTGCGTTTCATCTTCAAATGTCCTTTCAGACCGGAGCCGCCGACATCATGCTCTCCTGGAGTCGGCATGGTCCCAGCGCGCAGGTGAGGCCATGGTCGCGCGGATCAAGGGCCTGCGCGGCGGCCGGTCGACGAATCGACGGATTCGTCCGGCAAATCGCAAGCCCGTCGCCGGCCCCCCCAGGGCGAAACGCCATTTTTACCTTGTAGGGGCTGGACGGCCGCTTGCCGCGGGAACACGATCGAACGACGCCCCTCCGGCGGATTCCAAGTTGCGAAGGAACGACCATGGCCAGACACACCATCCCGGGTAGCGAACGGCAGGCGCTGGAAGGCGCCAGGGCCATCGGGCCCGCCAGCCCCGACGAACGCATCGAGGTGACCCTGCGCCTGCGCGCGAAGACCCCGGCGGCGCAGGCGTTGTCCGCGAGCGCGCTCGCCGACGACGTCCATCCCGGACAGCGCAAGTACCTGACACGGGCGCAGTATGCCGCCGCCCACGGCGCGGACGCGGCCGACATCTCCGCCGTCGCCGCGTTCGCCAAGGCGCACGGCCTGAGCGTGGTCGAATCCGACGAAGCGCGCCGCAGCGTGGTGCTGTCCGGCCGCACGCAATCGATGAACGACGCCTTCGGCGTGCAGTTGCAGCAGTTCGAGCATGCCGCTGGCACCTACCGCGGCCGCACGGGCGCCGTCAGCGTGCCCTCCGAGCTCGCGAGCATCGTCGAGGGGGTGTTCGGCCTGGACGACCGTCCCGCCGCCGAACCGCACTTCCAGCGCTACGTGCCCGTGCTGGGCATGCACTCGGTGCCCGCCAAGGCGTTCACGCCACCCGCGCTCGCCAGGCTGTACGACTTCCCCGCCGACGCCGACGGTTCGGGCCAGTGCATCGGCATCATCGAGTTGGGCGGCGGCTACAGGCCCGCCGACATCGCCGCGTACTTCGCGGCGCTGGGCATTCCCACGCCCAAGGTCAGGCCGGTGCTCGTCGACCACGCGAAGAACCACCCCACCAACGCCAACAGCGCGGACGGCGAGGTGCTGCTGGACATCGAGGTCGCCGCCGCGATCGCCCCCAAGGCGACGATCGCCGTCTACTTCGCCCCCAACACCACGGCCGGCTTCCTCGACGCGATCACCCGGGCCGTGCACGATGACGTCCACAAGCCGTCGGTGATCTCGATCAGCTGGGGCGCTTCGGAGTCGAACTGGACGGCGCAGGCGATGGCGCAGTACGACCAGGCGTTCCAGGCCGCCGCGGCGATGGGCGTGACGATCTGCGCGGCCTCCGGCGACAACGGCTCGTCCGACGGCGTGACCGACGGCAAGGCGCATGTCGACTTCCCCGCCTCCAGCCCGAACGTGCTGGCCTGCGGCGGCACCAAGCTGCTGGCCACCAGCGCCACGAAGATCTCGTCGGAAGTGGTGTGGAACGAAGGCGCCACCACCAGCGCCACCGGCGGCGGCGTCAGCGGCTTCTTCGCGCTGCCGTCGTACCAGGCCAAGGCGGGGGTGCCGGTCGGGGCCGGCGCGGGCGGCAAGGCCGGCCGCGGCGTGCCCGACGTCGCCGGCGACGCCGACCCGGCCACCGGCTACGAGGTGCGCGTCGACGGCGAGAACCTGGTCATCGGCGGCACCAGCGCCGTCGCCCCGCTGTGGGCCGGCCTGGTGGCGTTGCTGAACCAGAAGCTGGGCCACCCGGTGGGCCTGATCAACCCGCTGCTGTACGGCTCGCTGGCGGGCAAGGGCGCCACGCACGACATCACCGTCGGCAACAACGGCAGCTACCACGCCAAGGCCGGCTGGGATCCCTGCACCGGCTGGGGCTCGCCCAACGGCGCGAAGCTGCTCAAGGCGCTGGGGACCTGAGCCTCGCGCGGCGCGCGCGCAGCCTGCGCCGCGCCCGCGCCAGCGTCGTGCACGCGGCCCTTCGCGCGCCTGACGCGGAAAGTAGAACGCCCCGGTCGCTCGCGCGCCGGGGCGTCGTCGTTGCGGCACGCGGCCGCAAAGCGCGAGGCGTCAGAACTTGTAGTTGGCGCCCACCGCGAGTGCACGTCCCGTCGGGTCGGCATAGCGGCCGTCGTAGCCCACCTGGTTGCCGCCCACGATCTTGAGCGACATTGGCGGCTTGCGGTCGAACAGGTTCGTGATGCCGAACGTGACGCGCAGGTTCTTCGAGGCCTGCCAACGGGTCTGCCAATCGGCGACCATGTACGACTTGACATGGCCGTTGTACGCCGCGCAATTGTCCGATTCCGAGCCGTCGGCATTGAGCACGATCACGTTGCACGAGTCGGCCGTGAACGCCTGGTCGGCGTAGCCCGACTTGTAGTTCACGGTCAACGTGTGCGTGAAGTCGCCGTACTCCAGGCCCAGCGCCAGGCGCCAGATGTCGCGGAAGGTGACGTTGTTGTCGCCGCCGAAGCGCCCCAGGTCGGTCTGCTTGCCGCTGGGCAGCTGGTAGTCGGCCTTGAGCATGTGCGTGCCGCCGAGATCCGCCGTGACCTTGCCGAACGGCGTCCGGGTGTTGAAGGCGATGTCCCAGTCCAGGCCCTGGTAGTTGGCGCTGCCTGCGTTGAACGGCTTCTGCAGCAGGGCCACCGTCTGGTAGCCGGCCGGATCCGTGTAGGGCACCACGAACAGGCTGGGCAGCGACGCCGCGTTGGCGAACGCGTAGCCTTCGGGCATGCCCGACAGGATCTGGTTCTTCAGCTTCACGGCCCAGTAATCGAGGCCCAGCGAGATCGACTTCACCGGCTCCAGGCGGCCCCCGAGCGTCCACTGCTTCGACGTCTCGGCCTTCAGGCCCGCGGCGCCGCTCGCCGGGTTGCCCAGCGAGATCAGATCCCATTGGTCAGGTCCGGGACCGTGCGCCACGCAAGCGGGGGCGGTCGGGAACGGGCATTCGTAAGAACCCGACGTATTGGTGCTGAAGGCCAGCGGCGCGGCGATCTGGTTGATGGAGGGCGCCTTGAAGCCCGTGCCGAAGGAACCGCGCAGCAGCAGCATGTCCACCGGCTGCGAGCGGAAGCTCAGCTTGAAGGTGGGGTGGCTGAAGCTGTTGCCTTCTTCCTCGGCCGGCAGCGGCGACAGGTTGTTGGGGACCTGGGTGTAGGGCTTCTCGTTGTGGACCCGGTCGTAGCGATCGAAGCGCACCGAAGCCGTGAGTTCCGTCCGTTTGGCCAGCGGCAACAGCAGTTCGCTGAACACGCCGTAGTTGCTGCGGCGGGCTTCCATCGGAACGTAGCCGTAGAAGCCGCCGACCGCGTAGTCGGTCTTGCCGGCCTGGGCCGCGGTGCCGTTGCCGAACTGGGCCAGGTCGCTGGTCGACTGCTCGAGGCCCAGGCGGGTGAACTCGAAGCCCAGGGCCAGCGAGGAGCGGCCGCCCGGCATGTCGAACAGGTCCTTCGACGCGTGCAGGTTGAGCACGTCCTGCGCGACCTTGGTGTGCAGGAAGTTGCCGCTCAGCAGCGCCGGTGCCAGCGTCTGCCCGGGCTTGGGCACCATCGGGTCGTAGGCGCCCGAGGCGATCAGGCCGACGAACTTGTTGAAGTCCATGTAGCCGCCGGCGAGGTTGTCGCTGTCCTGGCTCTTGGAGACGGTCAGGCTGGCGGTGTAGTCCCAGTTGAACAGGGTGCCTTCGGCGCCGAGCACGTAGTGGTTGGCCAGCGTCTCCCACTGGTCGGTGCGGTCTCCGGCCTCGAAGGCTCGGTAGTTCAGCGTGCCGCCGGTGCTCGTGTCGCCGTGGGCAGCCTGGTAGGGAACGATGTACTTGTTCCACAGGATGTCGAGCGGGCGGCCCGGCAGGTCGGTGTCGCCCAGGCCCATCGGCTGCGCGGGCGGCGCGAACGCGGCCGTCGTGTCGAACTTGGACCACATGTACTCGGCGAACAGCGTGTTGTTCGCGTCGAGCTTGAAATGGTCGCTCACGAAGAAGCTGTTGCGCACGGAACCCGGGATGTCCTGCACGGTCGCCGCGTAGTTGGTGCGGCACTTGGTGCCGCTAACGAACACGGCGGGGTTCGTGCCGCAGTCGCCGTTCAGGTCGTAGTACGCGTTGAAGGAGTTGCCGCTGGACAGATAGACGTTGCCGGGCAGCGAATTGCGGGAGGTCTGGTCGAGGATGACGGGCTGGCCGTCGATCGTGAACGGCAGCAGGCCGCCGCGCCGGGAAACGGCACGCTGGCTGGCCATCAGCTGGTTCTGCACGTCGTGGCTGTAGGACAGGAACAGGTTGTTGCCGGTGGTGTCCAGGTCGCCGAAGCCCTTGCTGATGCCGGCGCTCCACTTGGCGCCGCCGGCCGCGCGCGGCTGGCTGCCGTTGAAGGAGAACTGGCCGTCGGTCGTGTTCTTCTTGGTGATGAAGTTGACCACGCCGGCGATGGCGTCGGAACCGTACAGCGCCGAGGCGCCGTCGGTCAGCACTTCGACGCGCTCGATGGCGTCGAGCGGGAGGCTCTGCAGGTTCACGGAACCGTCGCCGCCGGAGGCGCCGAAGCCGCCGAACGGGGCGACGCGCCGGCCGTTGAGAAGCACCAGCGTGTACTTCTGGTCGAGGCCGTGGATGGCTGCCGTGGTGGTGCCGTTGCCGTTGCCGTTGACCGAACTGGAGGACTGCTGGAAATTGCCGCCGGTCATCGCCGGCAGTTGCTGGATCAGTTCGGTGACCGACTGGGCGCCGGTCTTGTCGATGGCTTCGCGCGAGATGACGGTGACGGGCAGCGCGCCTTCGGTCTCGACGCGACGGATCGCGGAGCCGGTGATCTCGACGCGTTGCGTGACCTCGGGGGTGGTCGCGGCGGCGGGGGCGGCGCCCTGGGCCCAGGCGTTCGCGGACATCGCGACGAACAATGCAGTGCAGAGCTTGGTGCGGCTGAACATGGAGTTCCTTCCTCGTGGGTGGGGAGTCGTTCTTGTCCGATCCGCCGCGTTGTCCGTATCCTTTTGTTAAGGAATCATTACAACGGGGTATCAGGTGGCGCGATTGTGTGCATTGCCACAATGCGATCCCTCCCAGCAGAAACCCTGCTGTCAGTTTTTCGCCGCGCAAATTGACTAGACAAGTGGCCCGCGAACCGCAAATCCGCACCAGATCCGGTCGTCAGTGCACGCTCAATTCGCGCACTGCACCGGCTTGGCGTGCAGCTGTTCCACCAGCACCGACGGCGCGATGCCGACCAGGTAGCCACGGCGCCCGCCGTTGATCAGGATGAGCGGCAACTCCAGGATGGTCTCCTGCACGTACACGGGCACGTCCTTGCGAAAGCCGAACGGCGACGTGCCGCCCACCTGGTAGCCGCTGTGGCGTTGCGCCACCTCGGGCTTGCACGGCTCGACCGACTTCGCGCCGATCGCGCGCGCCAGGTTCTTCGTCGACACCGTGCGGTCGCCGTGCATCAGCACCACCAGCGGCCGCGCCGCCTCGTCCTGCATCACCAGCGTCTTGACGACCGCGTGCTCGGGCACGCCCAGCTGCGCGGAGGATTCGGACGTGCCCCCGTGCTCGACGTAGTCGTAGACGTGCTCGGTGAAAGCGATCCCTTGCGCGCGCAGCCATTGCGTGGCGGGGGTTTCGCTGACGTGGTTCTTGCGGGCCATGCGCCTATTGTCGCGCGAGCGACAAGCGGCGCGCCCGGCAATCGCCGCTCACGGGGATTGCCACGGGCGTGCCGTCGCTGTAGCGGGACGCGGCGATCGCATGCCCGGCGGACGCGCCTTGCCATTGCACGATGATGTTTTATCGTTTTACAATAAATTATTGTCGAACCGCGATCAGCGAACTCATGACCGACTCTTCCCACGACGGTGTTCCCGATGAACTGCGCCGGCGCCTGCGCCGCATGGCCCTGCTCGTGCGCGTCCTGATCGTGATCGGCGCGCTGCTGGCCGTCGGCTGCACGGCGTGGGTGTGGGTCGTGCCGGGCCACGCGCATTCGCAGATCAAGGAGGCAGCCGACGTCGACATCGACCAGATGGCGCTGCACACCCAGGTGCTGGGCGGCCTGTGGACGCTGCTGCCCGTGGGCCTCGCGCTGCTGGCGCTGCAGCGGCTGTGGCGGCTGTTCGGCGAGTACGCGCAGGCCCGCGTGTTCAGCCAGCGCGCCCTGCTGGCGCTGCGCGGGTTCGCGCGCTGCGTGCTGACACTGGCCTTCGTGTCGCCGGTCTACGGGGCTCTCCTGTCGGTGATCGTCACCTTCGACCGCAAGCCCGGCACGCGCGAGCTCAACCTGCAGTTCACGTCGGGCGACTTCGCGATGCTGCTGATCGGTGCCGTGCTGCTGGCCATCGCGAGCGTGATGGCCGAGGCGGCGCGCGTGGCCGAAGACAACGCAGGCTTTGTCTGATGGCCATCGTCGTGAACCTGGACGTGATGCTGGCGCGCCGCAAGATGCGCTCGCGCGAACTCGCCGAGCGCGTGGGCATCACCGAGCAGAACATCTCGCTGCTGAAATCCGGCAAGGTGCGCGGCGTGCGCTTCGACACGCTGGCCGCCATCTGCGAGGTGCTGCAGTGCCAGCCCGGTGACCTGCTCGAATACCGGCCGGGCGACGCGCCCGCGACGGCTGACGGCGAGGCCGGCGATGACTGATCGCGCGCTTGTCGCCGACGACTGGGCGAGCCTGCGGCGCCGGCGCTGGAGCGTCACGCGCCTCGCCGCCGCGGTGGGGCTGAACCTGCTGGTGCTGCTGTCGCTGGAGCTGGCGGTCGACCGCGTCGAACTGCCGCGCCACGGCCTGGACCGCGTGACGCGCCTCGTGACGGTGACGCTGCATCCCGCGCCGCCGCCCGTGCACGCGACGCCGCCGCCGCGCCCGCTGCCGCCCCCGTCCGGCCGGACGGGGCCGCACACGCCCGCGCGCGCCGTTGCGACGGCCCGCGCCCCCGTGCCCCCGCCCTCGCCCGCACGCGACGACGCCGCGCAGGCGATCACGCTGCCGGCGCCGAGCCCCCAGGCCATGCCGCCCGTGGCTGCGGCCTCGGCGCCGCCGGCCGACCTGCGCTTCCTGGACAACGCCGCCACGCGCCGGGCCATCCGGGCGGTGGCGCGCGGCGAGGACGCCACCGTCGCCGAGCGCGGCAACGCGCTCACGCACGAGGAGCCCGGCAGCGAGCTGGTGGCCGCCGACGGCTCGCATGCCGGCATGCAGCGCAACCTGCCGCCCCCGCCGCCCGCGGTGGCGCTCGCCAACGGCATCGCCGCCGCGCACAAGGGCGACTGCGGCAAGGGCGAGTACCTGGGCGGCGGCATGGGCCTGCTCAGCGCGCCCTTCCTGCTCGCCGCCGAAGCGCTCGGCAAGTGCGCGGGCAAGCTCTGAATCCACAACGCTGTCAGTCCGCATGCATCCCAAGATCCTGCTCCTCGCGCTGGCCATGTCGGCGCTCTCCGCCACGGCCGCGCCCACGGGCGCGACCGCCTCGGAGTTCGCCGCGCCGCACCGCCTCGTCGACATCGGCGGGCGCCGGCTCAACCTGGCCTGCAGCGGCAGCGGCTCGCCGACCGTGCTGTTCGAAGCACCCTCGGCTGCGGCGGCCTGGCATTGGTGGGCCGTGCAGCCCAAGATCGCCGCGAAGACGCGCGCCTGCGCCTACGACCGCGCCGGCTACGGCTTCAGCGACCCCTCGCCGCGCGCCGCCGACGCCGCCAATGCCGCCGACGACCTGCACGCGCTGCTGAAGGCGGCGGGCATCGCACCGCCCTACGTGCTGGTGGGCAACTCGTTCGGTGGCGCCACGGTGCAGCTGTTCGCGTGGGCGCATCCGGACGAGGTGCAGGGCCTGGTGCTCGTCGAGCCGATGCACGAGGACGAACTCGCGCGCATGGACACGCTCACGCATGGCCGGTTCTCCGACGGCGAGAAGGAGATCATCGCGTTCGGCGACCAATGCGCCGCCGCGGCCGCCAAGGGCTTCGACCCGGAGTCCGAGACCTACGAGGACTGCATCGGAGGCGCCGACGCGGCGCTGCCGGCCGACGTCGGTGCCGTCGACCTGAAGCAGCGGCTCACGCCGGCCTGGTGGCACGTGCGCCAGGCCGAGCGCGTCGCCCGCGCGCAGGATCGCGAGGAACTGCGCGCCGCGCGCAAGCCCTTCGGCGACCTGCCCGTCGTGGTGCTGGTGCGCGGCGTGAGCCCGTACCTCATCCCGGGCAAGCCGCAGAGCGAGACGAACAAGGCGATCGAAGCGGCCAACCTCGATCTGCTGACGGCGCTCGCCCGCTCGTCCTCGCGCGGCGAGGCGCACGTCGTGCCGGGCGCGTGCCACGAGATCCAGGCGTGCCGTCCCGAGGCCGTGGTGACGGCCGTGGACGACGTGCTGGGCAGGATCAACCGCTGACGCGCCCCGCGGCGCGGTCTTCCTCGAGCTGGCGCAGGACGTTGCGCTGCAGCTTGCCGGTGGTGGTCATCGGCAGCGAGGCCACGAACTCGATGTCCTTGGGCATCTCGTACGGCGCGAGGCGGCTGCGCACCAGCTGCTGCAGTTCCTCCACCAGCGCGTCGTCGGGCCGCACGCCCAGCGCGGGAATGATGAAGGCCTTGACGACGGCCCCGCGCTCGGCGTCGGGCTTGGGCACGACGGCCACCTGCGCGACGGCGGGATGGCGCGCGAGGCAGTCCTCGATCTCGGTGGGACCGATGCGGTAGCCCGAGGACTTGAACTGGTCGTCGCTGCGGCCCTGGTACCAGAGGTAGCCGTCGGCGTCCATCACGGCGCGGTCGCCGGTGCGGCACCACGATTCGAACGGCGCGCCGGTGAACCTGGCGCGCGTGGCGCGCTCGTTGTTCCAGTAGCCGAGGAAGAAGACCGGGTCGCGCGCGCCATGCACGTCGCGCGCGTGCACCGCGATGTCGCCGGGCGTGCCGCGCGCGCACTCGTTGCCGTCGTCGTCGATGACCGCCACGCGATGGCCGGGATAGGCCCGGCCCATGCTGCCCGCGCGCGGCGGCCAGCCCGGCACGCGCGTGCCGTCCGTTGCGCGGTACTGGCCGCAGTTGCCGACGACATAGTTGATCTCGGTCTGCCCGAACATCTCGTTGACGACGACGCCCAGCTTGTCGCGACAGTAGGCGAACACGCCCTCGCCCACCGCTTCGCCGGCGCTCATGATCGCGCGCAGCGCGAGCCGCGGGTGCGATCTGCGCGGCTCGGGCGCGACGCGCATCATCGCCTTCAACGCGGTCGGGAACAGGAAGGTGTGCGTGACGCCGTGGCGCTCCATGAGCTGGAGCGCGCGGTCGGCGTCGAAGCGGGCGCGCGAGGCGACGATGGTGCGGCCGAAGTACAGCGTGGGCAGCAGCGCGTCCCACAGGCCGCCCGTCCAGGCCCAGTCGGCCGGGCTCCAGAACGGGCCCTCGCCCTCGAACCAGTCCTGGCTCGCGACGAAGCCGCTGAGGTTGCCGATGAGCGCGCGATGCGGGATCACCGCGCCCTTGGCCGGGCCCGTGGTGCCGCTGGTGTAGATCAGCAGCGCGGGGTCGTCGGCGCGCGTGTCGGTGGGCTCGAAGGCGTCGCGGGCCGCGGCCAGCGACGCGGACCACGACACGTCGCCCCGGCCGTCGGCCGCGCCCGCGCCCATCACCTTGCGCAGCGCGGGACACGCCTCGCGCAACGCGAGGATGGCGTCGACCGAGGCCTCGTCGACGATGGCGAGCCTGGCGCCGCTGTCGTTCAGCCGCGACTGCAGCGCCTCCGCGCCGAACAGCGCGGACAGCGGCACGGCGATGGCGCCCATCTGGAACACCGCCATCAGCGCGACGGCCGTCTGCGCACGCTGCGGCATGACGATGGCCACGCGATCGCCGCGCGCCACGCCCAGCGAGCCGAGGGCGTTCGACAGGCGGCGCGCGTCGCGCTGCAGCGCCGCATAGCTGGTCGGAATGGCCGGCTCGTCGCCCGCGTCCTGCAGGACGGCCACCGCGGCAGGGGTGTCGCTTGCCCAGCGGTGCAGGCATACCTGCGCGATGTTGAACTTGTCGGGGACGCTCCAGGCGAAGTTCGCGTGCAGGGCGGCGTGGTTGTCGGGGGTGCTCATCCGCGCAGCTTACGCCGCAGGCTTGCCCAATGCCTGCAGCGCCTCACCCGTCACGCGGCAGATGCGCCAATCGGGCAGCAGCGTGGCGCCCATCTTCGCGTAGAAGGCCTGGGCGTCGACGTTCCAGTCGAGCACCGACCATTCGAAACGGCCGCAATCGCGCTCGACCGCGATCTGGGCCAGTCGCTGCAGCAGCAGCTTGCCCAGCCCGGTGCCGCGTGCCGAAGGCCGCACGAACAGGTCCTCCAGGTACAGGCCCTTCTTGCACAGGAAGGTCGAGAAGTTGTGGAAGAACAGCGCGAAGCCGACGGCCTGGCCGTCCTGCTCGCCGATGAGGCACTCGATGACCGAGTCCTCGCCAAACAGCTGCGGCTCGAGGCGCTCGGGCGTGGCGGTGGCCAGGTGCTCGAGCTTCTCGTAGACCGCGAGCTCGCGGATCAGGGACACGATGACGGGCAGGTCCGCATGGGTTGCGAAGCGGACGGTGGCGCGGGCGGCGGTGGCGGAGCTCATGCCGGCATTGTCGCGCGCGGGTCAGCAGCCCGCTGCGAAGTCCTCTACAGTGCTTCGGATGACCGATGACAACGCCTACGTCGAGCGGCGCCCCGGCCGCACGCGCCTGCTGCCGATCCGCAACCTGCACTACCAGCTGCGCGAGTGGGGCGACCCGTCGCTGGCTGCTCCCGACCGGCCCGTGCTGGTATTCACGCACGGCTGGATGGACGTGGGCGCGTCGTTCCAGTTCATCGTCGACGAGCTCGAGCGCCTGGAGGGCGGCACGCGCCACGTCGTCGCGATCGACTGGCGCGGCTTCGGCGGCAGCACCAGCGGCGGCGTCGACGCGTACTGGTTCCATGACTACCTCGGCGACCTGGACGCCGTGCTGGACGCCCTGTCGCCCGATGCGCCGGTGGATCTGGTCGGCCACAGCATGGGCGGCAACGTGGTGATGAACTACGCCGGCGTGCGCCCCGCGCGCGTGCGGCGCCTCGTGAACCTGGAGGGCTTCGGCCTGCCCGACATGAAGCCCGAGCAGGCACCCGACCGCCTCGGCAAGTGGCTGGACGAACTCAAGGCGCCGCCCTCGCTGCGCTCGTACGACACGGTCGGCGACGTCGCCGCCCGCCTGCGCGCCAACAACCCGCGCCTGGCGGCCGACAAGGCGGCCTGGCTCGCGCCGCACTGGGCAGGCCGGGGCGCCGACGGCCGCTGGCACCTGCTGGCCGACCCCGCGCACAAGCTCACGAATCCGGTGGCCTACCGCGCCGCGGAGATCGTCGCGAGCTGGCGCCGCATCGCCGCACCGGTGCTGTGGGTCGAGGGCGCCAACACCGACGTCACGAAGTACTGGGGCAGCCGCTACCCGCGCGCGGAGTTCGAGGAACGCCTGGCCAACGTGCGGCGTGTCGAGCGCCTGCTGCTGGACGATTGCGGGCACATGCTGCACCACGACCAGCCGGCCGCCGTCGCCGCGCGCCTGCTGCGGTTCCTTGCGTGAGACGGCAGGAACGGTGGTTGCCCCGATCGACCAATGCGGCGGACGCCCCGCCGCGCAGGAGTTCGTGATGACCAAGATCGTTCCGCTCGACCCCGTTCCCGCACCGCCTGAAGAAGCCGACACCGGCGCCAACCGCGACCCGTTGTCCGGCGAGGTCGGCTCGCACCCCGTCGGCGTGGGCCTGGGCGCGGCCGCCGCGGGCATGGCCTTCGGCGCCGCCGTCGCCTCGGTGGCCGGACCGCTCGGCACCGCGGTCGGTGCGGCCGTGGGCGCGATCGCCGGCGGCCTGGCCGGCAAGGGCGTGGCCGAGGCCATCGACCCGACTGCCGAGGACGCCTACTGGCGCGCCAACTACGCCTCGCGCGCCTACGCCACGCCGCGCGACGCCGACGACGAATGGGGCCCGGCGTATGCGTACGGCGTGGCCCACTACAACCGCAATGTCAGCACCCACCCGGGCGCGACCTTCGAGGAGCTGGAGCCCGAGATGGAACGCGGCTGGGAGGAGGCCCGCGGCCAGTCCAGCATGGAATGGACACGCGCCCGCCTGGCCGCCTACGATGCCTGGCAGAACGCGCGGGCTGCGGACGATCGCCAGGCCTGACCGCGGCCGCGGACGCCGCTCAGCGGGACCGGCCGCGCCGCTGGCGCAACGGCTGCGCCGTCGAAATACCCGTTCACGAACATCTCCCGCAAGGCGACCACGCGCCAATGACAGCAGGCCGCCGACGGACTGTCAAGGCAGCCGCACCTCGTCGACCATCGCGCGCGCGGCACGGCTGGGCGGCGGCGTCACCAGGCTCACCAGCACCAGCAGCGCGAAGCCGAACGGCACGCCGAACAGGCCGGCGGCGATCGGCTGGATGCCCCACCAGAGCCGGATCGGGCTGGTGAGCCCGAAGGTCTCGCGCACGCCGGGCTGGTTCACGAGCGCGTAGTACAGCGTCAGGCCGAGGCCGCCCACCATCGCCGTGGCCGCGCCCCAGCGGTTGGCGCGCTTCCAGAACACGCCCATCACCAGCGCCGGGAAGAAGGCGGACGCCGCGATGGAGAAAGCCGCCGCCACCAGCAGCAGGATGTCGCCCGGCTTCTGCGCGGTGACGTAGGCGGCGCCGAGCGCCACCATCAGCAGCAGCACCTTGGACACCGTCACGCGCTTGGTGGGCGGCGCCGTCGGGTCGACGATGCGGAACCACAGGTCGTGCGACAGCGCGTTGGCGATCGTCAGCAACAGGCCGTCGGCCGTCGACAACGCCGCCGCCAGCCCGCCGGCCGCCACGAGGCCGGAGATGACGTAGGGCAGCCCCGCGATCTCGGGCGTGGCCAGCACGACGATGTCCCCGCCGATCTTGATCTCGCCCAGCTGCAGGATGCCGTCGCCGTTGAGATCGGAGACCTGCAGCAGCGAGGCGTCCACATGGGCCCAGTTGTTGATCCAGGCCGGCAGCTGGTCGAAGCGCGTGCCCACCAGCCCGTCGAACACCTCCACCTTCACCAGCACCGCCAGCGCGGGCGCCGTCAGGTACAGCAGCACGATGAACAGCAGCGACCAGCCGACCGAGGCGCGCGCTTCGGCCACCGAGGGTGTCGTGTAGAAGCGCGTGAGCACGTGCGGCAGCGACGCGGTGCCCACCATCAGGCAGAACACGAGCGCGATGAAGTTGCGGCGCGAATCGTCGAACGCGCGCCGCGCGGCCGGGTCGCCGTGCGGATCGCCCGCGAACTGCTGCGCGTGCGGCGGCATGCCGGCCAGCGGCTGCGCGCGCTCGCGGTCGGCGTCGCGCTCGCGCGTCCACTCGTCACGCGCGGCGTCCGCGTCGCGCGGCACGCGCGCCAGTTCGCGCTCGGCGGCCTGGATGTCGCCCTGCGGCGCGTTCGCGGCCTTGAGCTCGGAGATGCGCCGCGTGGCGACGCTGCGCTCGGCGGCCAGCGCGGAGGGGATGTCGGCCAGGCGGGCCTCGTACTCGTCGGCACGCGCCTGGAAGATGGCGATCACGCGCCGCTCCGCCGGATCGGCCTGCAGGCGCTTCTCGGAGGCGATCACCTTCTGCAGCTGGAAGCCGTAGGTGGCCTGCGGCACGGGCGTGGCGTGCTGCTTGATCGACAGCCACGCCACCGGCACCAGGTAGGCCACCAGCAGCACGATGTACTGCGCCACCTGCGTCCACGTGACCGCGCGCATGCCGCCGAGGAACGAGCACACGAGGATGCCGCCCAGGCCGAGGAACACGCCCACCTCGAACGCGACGCCGGTGATGCGGCTGGTGATCAGCCCGACCCCGTAGATCTGCGCCACCACGTACAGGAACGAACACGCGATCGTGGCGACCACCGCGAGCACGCGCACGAGGTTGCCGTCGTAGCGCGCCGCCAGGAAGTCGGGGATCGTGTACTGGCCGAACTTGCGCAGGTACGGGGCGATCAGCAGCGCCACCAGGCAGAACCCGCCCGTCCAGCCGAGGATGTACGCGAGCCCGCCGTAGCCGCTCAGGTACAGGGTGCCCGCCATGCCGATGAACGAGGCCGCCGACATCCAGTCCGCCCCCGTGGCCATGCCGTTGTACAGCGCGGGCACGCGGCGCCCGGCCACGTAGTACTCGGTCGGGTCGGTGGTGCGGCTGAGGATGCCGATGCCCGCGTAGAACACGATCGGGCCGACGAGGAACAGGAAGCCGATCCAGTTGCGCGGCAGCCCCAGGTGCTCCAGCAGCGCCATCAAGCCCACGAAGGCGAGGAACGCCAGGCCGAACGCGAGGTAGATCCAGTGCAGGCGGCGCGTGAACGCGGCGCCGCGCATGAAGCGGCTGCGCGCCGGCGCGAAGGTGCGCGTGCGCAGGGCCATCAGCGGGCGACCGGCGCGTCGGCCGGGGGCGTCTCGTCGGCGAGACGGCGGTCGATGCGTGCCATGCGCCGCGCGTAGACGGCGATCAGCACGACGAACACGACCATGCCGCCCTGGGCCGCCACCCAGAAGCTGAACGGCCAGCCGAAGAACGGGAAGTCGAGGTCGCGCGCGAACCAGGTGACGACAAAGCCGATGACGAACCAGGCCAGCAGCAGCGCGGCGGTCAGGCGTTGCGTGCGGCGCCAGTGGCGGGCGCGGGCGGCACGCGCGGGGTCGGCAGCGAGTTCGGAGGTCGGCATCGAGTCGCATCATGCCCGGCCGTGGCCGCTGCACCAACCGGATGAACCCGGCGGCCGGTCCGCATGGAAGAATCCGTCGCATGACTAGCGCCCCCTCCTCCTCGCCGCTGCCCCGCCATCGGCTCCCGGTCGCCACCGGCGTGCTGGTCGCGCTCAGCGTGGGCATCTGGCTGCTGCAGGTCGCCAATGGCGTCTCGCCGATGAACGCGTCCACGTTGGCGCTGATCAAATGGGGCGGCGACCTGCCGCTGTACACGCTCACCGGCGACACCTGGCGCCTCCTGACGGCGATGTTCCTGCACGGCAGCCTCGTGCACCTGGCACTCAACATGTACGTGCTGGCCTTCACGGCGCCGCAGGTCGAATACGAGTTCGGCACCGGCCGCATGCTGGCCATCTACATCGCAGGCGGCCTGCTCGCCAGCTGCGCCAGCGTGTTCTGGAGCGAAGTGCGCGTCACGCCCGAGAGCGTGGCGCCCCTGGTGACCGTGAGCGTGGGGGCTTCCGGCGCGGTGATGGCGCTCTTCGGCGCGCTGCTGGCGGGCCAGGTGCTGCCCACCCCGCGCTTCGCGAACCTGCCCAAGCATCTGCAGCCGGGCATCCACAAGGGGCTGATCCAGGCCATCGTCATCAACGTGGGCATGGGCTTCATGATGAAGGGCGTGGACAACTCGGCGCACGTCGGAGGCCTGATCGGCGGCGTGGCGCTGGGCATCGTGATGGCCGCGGCACCGCGCGCCGTCGGGCCGCGCGCGACGTTGGTGCGCTATCTCGCGGCGGCCGGGCTGGTGGCGACATGCGTGGCGGCCTTGATGCACACCGCCGACGCGCGACGGCTCGTGGTGCTGCGCGCTTCGTTCGACGCCGAGATCCAGGCCGAGCACGGCAACTGACGAGCGTCGGCACCGGGCTGGCCGTCCATGCGAAAATCGCGCTTTCTGCGCGGCGTCCGCGCGACCATTCCACCCCCGGTGCGCCGCCCCTGCGCGGCTGCGCCCAGCAAGAAGATCCAACATGGACATCGAACGCATCAACGCCATCGGCAAGAGCATTGCCGACCTCACCGAGCGCACCGCCGCGCTCAGGGGGTATCTTTGACTACGACCGGAAGTCGCATCGACTGACGGAAGTCAACGCCACGCTGGAGAACCCGGCCGTCTGGAACGAGCCGCAGCGGGCCCAGGAGCTCGGGCGCGAGAAGCGCTCGCTGGAGCAGGTGGTGAGCACCATCGACCACCTGCAGACCAACCTGGCCGACAACGCCGAGCTCTTCGACATGGTCAAGGAGGAAGGCGACATCGACAGCCTCCAGCAGATCGAGGCCGACGCCGCCAAGCTGCAGGAGACGGTCGAGGGCCTCGAGTTCCGCCGCATGTTCAGCAACCCGTCCGACCCGCTGAACTGCTTCGTCGACATCCAGTCCGGCGCGGGCGGCACCGAGGCCCAGGACTGGGCCCAGATGCTGCTGCGCCAATACCTGCGCTATTGCGAGCGCAAGGGCTTCAAGGCCGAGGTCATGGAAGAGACCGAAGGCGATGTCGCCGGCATCAAGAGCGCGACGATCAAGGTCGAGGGCGAGTACGCGTTCGGCCTGCTGCGCACCGAGACCGGCGTGCACCGCCTGGTGCGCAAGAGCCCGTTCGGCGCCGGCCTGCGCCAGACGTCCTTCGCGTCGCTGTTCGTCTACCCCGAGGTGGACGACTCCATCGAGATCGACATCAACCCGGCCGACGTGCGTACCGACACCTTCCGCGCGTCCGGCGCCGGCGGCCAGCACATCAACAAGACCGATTCGGCCGTCCGGCTCACGCACATCCCCACCGGCATCGTCGTCCAGTGCCAGAACGACCGTTCCCAGCACCGCAACCGCGACGAGGCCTGGCAGATGCTGCGCTCGCGCCTGTTCGAACACGAGATGCGCAAGCAGAAGGAAGAGCAGCAGAAGCTCGAGGACTCCAAGACCGACGTGGGCTGGGGCCACCAGATCCGTTCGTACGTGCTCGACCAGAGCCGCATCAAGGACCTGCGCACCAACTACGAGGTCTCCGCCACCCAGAAGGTGCTCGACGGCGACCTCGACGGGTTCATCGCCGAGAGCCTGAAGCAAGGCCTCTGACATCGCGGCGGGGCGCGGTCAAGAGCCGCGCCCCGTCTTCGTTCCCATCTCTCCAATCATCAAGAGGAAGAAGCCATGCGTGAAGGCTCTCCGACGCTCGTCCGGCGCGAGGACTACACCGCGCCCGCCTACTGGGTGCGCACGGTCGACCTGACATTCGATCTCGACCCCGCCAAGACGATCGTCCACAGCAAGCTCGAGATCGTTCGAAACCCGGAACACAACGCGCAGCGCCCGACCGAGCCGTTGCGCCTCGACGGCGAAGGCCTGAACCTGCTGCGCGTGCTCGTCGACGGCCAGAGCGTGTCGTTCCGCCACGAGGACGGCCAGCTGGTGATCGACGC
>Ga0068855_100001814_pt1 | contig 26644 bp, 27 predicted proteins | sample KBSCornC52_FD_66592 | JGI IMG/M metagenome (GOLD analysis project Ga0068855, IMG submission 66592) | Corn rhizosphere microbial communities from Kellogg Biological Station, Michigan, USA - KBS Corn C5-2 | ecosystem: Host-associated > Plants > Roots > Rhizosphere > Soil ... | reverse complement strand
AAAATTAAAGAGGACAAAGGAATCTATCGTGAAGACCGTAAAATATAGGGATATATTTTACGATCATAGGGATATGGGTTCGTCTGAACGATGATTCCTTTGTCCTCTTGTGCACTCTCTACGCAACATGAGTTAATTACCCACCTTACAAATAAAAATTAAACAAGCATGGAAATCGAACTGAGTATCCGCGCCGTGGCTCGGATTATTTTGTAAAGAATTTTAAATTCCCTTTAAACAGTTTATACTCGCAGTTTTTTTAATAAGTATGAAAGTTGCTTAGGGGGATCAAAAAATGCGAATTGGTGTACCGAAAGAAATTAAAAATCATGAATACCGTGTGGGCATGGTGCCTTCAAGTGTTCGGGAACTAATCAGCCTTGGACATGAGATTTTTATTGAATCAAAAGCAGGTTTAGGCATTGGTATTCCAGATGACAACTATATAGCTGCCGGTGCAAAAATATTACCTTCTGCCGATGACATTTTCGATAAAGCTGAAATGATAGTCAAAGTCAAAGAACCTCAAACTGAAGAATGTAAAAAATTAAAAAAAGGCCAGCTACTTTTTGCTTATTTACATCTCGCGCCGGATCCCGCACAAACACAAGCATTACTAGCATCAGGTGCAACAGCAATTGCATATGAAACCGTCACCGATCATTTAGGCGGCCTTCCCCTGCTTTCACCCATGAGTGAAGTGGCTGGCAGAATGTCTATTCAAGCTGGAGCACATTGCCTTGAAAAAGCCCAAGGTGGAAGAGGTGTTTTATTAGGGGGTGTCCCTGGTGTTGCCTCAGCAAAAGTTGTCGTAATAGGCGGTGGCGTAGTTGGAACAAATGCAATTCGTATGGCGATGGGAATGGAAGCACATGTCACCGTTATCGATAAATCATTGCATCGATTAAAAGAGTTGGATCTGCAATTTGGATCAAAATTAAATACGATTTATTCCACGCAGGATTCTCTTGAAAGATATGTCACAGAAGCAGATCTTGTTGTCGGCGCAGTATTAATCCCAGGCGCTGCCGCTCCAAAATTAATCAGCAAAAAAATGGTCGAACAAATGCATAATGGTTCCGTTATCATTGATGTCGCCATTGATCAAGGCGGATGTTGTGAAACAAGTCATGTGACCACTCACACAGATCCTACGTATGTGGTGGACGGTGTCGTTCATTATTGTGTTGGAAATATGCCCGGTGCAGTTGCGCGCACAGCAACATTTGCATTAAACAATGCGACTTTACCATTTACCATACAATTAGCCCAAAAAGGTTATAAAAAAGCATGTTTAGATAATCCACATTTACTTAATGGATTAAATATTCACAAAGGCATGTTAACGTATAAAGCGGTCGCAGATGCATTAAATTTAACCTATACCCCAGCACAAACTGCATTGAGTTAACCAATGAATCTATCCTTCCAGCATGTAATGCCAATTAAACTCAACAAAGATGAGAATTCTGCTGTAGTTATTTTTATTATGGATTCGTTTCATTTTCAAAAGTGGTATAAGCAACAATCAGATTTTGTTCAAAACTGGGTACAATCTCAACAGTTTAAAGCTAAACCCCAATCTTTTTGCAAAGTTCCAGATACCTCTGGAAAATTAGATAGTGTTTTAATGGGATGCGAAACACCACAGGATTTATTTTATATTGGCCAATTGGCAAAAAATTTGCCTGCAAATAATTATCGATTAGAATTTGAAATACAATTTCATTCACCTCATTTAGAATTTATAGCATCTCTTGCATTTGGAATGGGTACATACGAATTTAAACACTACAAGTCTACTTATCAATCTTCTGCTAACAATCTTGTTGTTTCAGAACGACAGGTAAAAGATCTCTCCACCTATCTTCAAGCCATTTATTTCGTTCGTGATGCAATAAATATGCCAACAAACGACATGAAACCAGTTGATCTCTCCATGATCGCTCATCAACTTGCCAAATTATTTAATGGTAAATGTGCTGAGATTGTCGGAAATGATTTACTAGACAAAAATTATCCTGCAATTCATGCAGTGGGAAGAGCAAGCGTAAGCAATCCATGCTTGATTGATTTAAAATGGGGAAATCATCATCACCCAAAAATTACCTTAGTTGGAAAAGGCGTGTGTTTTGACAGCGGGGGTTTAGATTTAAAATCAGCAAGCAATATGGCTTTAATGAAAAAAGACATGGGAGGGGCTGCACATGTTTTGGCATTGGCTTATTTAATTATGAGCTATCAATTGCCTGTCAGATTGCGCGTATTAATTCCAGCGGTCGAAAATTCTGTTTCAGGTAACGCATTTAGACCTGGTGATGTCATTCCATCACGCAAAGGTTTAAACATTGAAATTGGCAACACTGATGCTGAAGGACGATTAATCTTATGTGATGCATTGGAAGAAGCACAATCTGAAAACCCTGATTTACTCATTGATATCGCCACTTTAACAGGCGCTGCAAAAGTTGCCACCGGTACAGATTTACCCGCCTATTTCACCGACGATGAAACACTTTCCAATGAATTATTCAAAATAGGAAATGAAATTCAAGATCCAGTATGGCGTTTGCCCTTATATAAGCCTTATCGAAAACTATTGGATTCCAATATTGCAGATATTAACAACATGGGTAATAGCGGTTATGCTGGTGCAATTACAGCAGCTTTATTTTTAAAAGAATTTGTACCAAACAACATTCCTTGGGTACATTTTGATATCATGGCATGGAATGTCAGCTCAACCCCTTCCCATCCAGAAGGTGGCGAAGCACAAGGATTAAGAACAATATTTGAAGTTATACGATCACGATTTTGCGCCCGTAGCTCAGCTGGATAGAGTAATCGGCTTCGAACCGATTGGTCGGGGGTTCGAATCCCTCCGGGCGCGCCATATTACAAACTAATCCCTGTAGGGATTAGTTTGTAATATTGTACGAGAGAATGAGAACCCCCTGGGGGTTCGACAAAATTGGCAGGATTGCCAATTTTGAATGTTTGCACAGCAAACAGCCCGAAGGGTAAGTGCACAGGATGTGCACGAATCATCCCTCCGGGCGCGCCAATTTAAACCCTTGGAATTCTACTGCTGATAATTTGCGAAATATTTTCAGCTGTGGATTTTGATAAGCCTTTTATGACAGGGAAATTACTTGCCAAAAAAAATGGATCGCTGACATTCTGAGTATTAATATAAACAGATGCAATATTTAAAAGTGACTGCAAAAAATTTTGTTTTATTTCTGCATTAAAAATTCGACTGTAAGGCAACATACGATTATCAGTACCTAAAAAATTATAATAATAAATGCATCTTTCATCGGTAAAATAATAATGATATCGACCATTAATAAAACTAAACCACAAATAACTTAATACAATAAAAAGACATAAAACTAGAAATATGCCTAATTTAATTTCATCCATATCTAAATAATGAAAACTCTTCACTAAATTCACGACTCCAGGAGAATACAAAAGAAAAAACAAAATAATAGTGCTCACTATCCAAGTCCAAAATTTAGAGATAACCAGGTAGAATGAATACATCTGGCAGGGTGTCGTTTGCAATAATATTTTTTCGTTAGGGTTAAGTTGAATATTTTGTTTCATTTCACTCTCCTCTTGCATCATAAGACGTACCGCTCGATTTAGATCCCGGCATACCTAATACCAATTCTACATCCACAATTCCTTGCTGTTCTGAGCTCTGTACTGAAAGTAAATTCACTTGCAAATTAATGGATTCACGAAGCTCAGCCAACCATTTTATCAAAGAATCGAAGGGCACTTGTTTAAATGAAATTTGAATTTTCTGATCTTGTAATTGCTCGCTTTTTTGCACATAGCTATCCAATTGTTTAGCTTTAAGCGAATTTTCAACTGCACCCAATGAATTTTGACCTAACAACGGCATAGCACTTTTTTGTGTGCGAATTTTTTTGACAACAGGCGCATTAACCTCCATCCATGAATATAAATCTCGTTTGTCATTTAAATTTGAGCGGGAAAGATCAAGGCTATCAAATCCGGCAGTAAATAATACATAGACTAATAAACACACAAGAAAACAACCAAAATAAATGACCATTCTGTCTTTTTTATTGGAAGACAACTGTAGACGTGAAAAATAATTTTTCAGCTTTTCAACCATTAGCGACTCCTAATGTCAGTGTTTCAGAAACTTCCTGATCTGCTGAAACAATATTAACAGCCGATATTTGTAACCCTTTATTTTTAAAACCGGTGTTTAATCTTTCGAGAACATCTACACCACCTTGTGAAACTATCGTGAGTTGAAACTGATGATTTTCAAATCGAATAGATTTTAATGTTGTTTTGGGTTCGGCATCTAATGCAGAATCAATGTTAATCAACCCCGCCCAGAAACTTTCTTTGCTGATCTTTGCAAATTTCAAGTCTTGTTGCATACGTTCTTTTGGGCTTGTCACTTCAGTGGCCTGCGGGTAAAGATCAAAATACAACTGATTAATTTTTTGATCAATGCTTTTATTTTGAATCGTCAAATAAATATATTCACTCACTCCTGACGCTAAAAGAATCACTAGCCACAACCCTAATAATGCAGTTGGCCATATCCATTGTTTTAATTTTCTGGTCTGAGAAAAATAGACATTTTCAGGATGATTCTCTAGTAAATTGATGTCTGGCAACAACTGATGTTTTTCTTTTGCCAATTCCCATAATGATTTTTGCTGTTTGGAATCATCTACAATATTCTTTACCGAAGAATGAAGAGGAATCGTATTGTGTTCCAAATTTCCAGCGTTATAAAGACATAAGTACTGAATACTGGGAGGTAAAACGATTTCTGGTGCTTCCGAAAAAGTAGTAGAATTCAAAACAGATTCGAAATAAAATTTAAAGTTTTGCTGTTCAACACAAAAACCCGTATGCAGACCTGTTCGAACAAGACATTTGTCTTTTTCACAAAACAAACTCCAACTTGATTCAATTTCATAAGGCACTAAATAAAAATCAGGCAGCACTACGACGGGTAAAGCATTGGCTTCAGCCAATTTTTCAAACCATTTATCTAATAAAGATTTACGAAAAAGTGCAACAGTATAAATACCCGTCGATTTGTCAACATTTAACAGCGTTAAATCCAACTCGTCAATATCTTCCGAAAGTGCATTTTCAGCAGCATACAGCAATGGTTCTATGCGATTGGCAGAAATATTTTTGAGGTGAGGCAATCTCAGCTGCAAAATAATAATATTTTCAGTTGGAACAAATACCACTGTAGAAAAATGAGGATACTTATTAAAAAACGTTGAATACTCACTTGCCTGCAATGATTCCAACTCTTGTAGCTGGAAACTTTCATTAATATGGATAAATTTTAGTACATGTTCCGACATATTAACTCGTCCAACCGTTATAAATCATTTTGTTTTTCCCAAATTATTTGTACTTGAGGTTTGTCGTTATTTTCAGATCGCAAATATAATGTATAAATTTTATTTTTGTTACCATAGACCGAAATATTAGATTCTAATAAAAAATAACTACTTTTCGTTGAAATTTTTGAATCTGGTATGTTGAACGATTTAACGTCTGACTGAGACAAAAATCCGTAGGTTGAATCAAATTCATGATTTTGCAATCTTTCACGCGCCAACACAATTTGTTGAGCCTTATACCAATCCAAACCGGGACTTAATGCCATCAAAATTCCTGCTGAGTTCATATTTACCGAATTGACATTGATAGGTGTCACTTCAGGTAACGCAATTAAATAAGGTAGCACTATCGATGCTATCTTTTTATCATAATATTGTATATCAGAAAGCTCACGAATACCGACCAAAAGCTGATGAGAAATTCGATAAGGTACAGGCAAATTCAGGTAATAAGCATCACTTGAGGTTGATCCTGTGGAGCCTGCAGACACCCAATTCGTAAGCTCTGTCACAAATCGATTAAGATTTTCGGTTAAGTTACTGCTTGAATAATTCTCACCTTGTGATGAAGAATTAAGTATGATTTGATTTAAAAATGATTTAAACCCATCGATGTTTTCCGTGCTCGAAAGATTATTAACATTGTAAAATTGCCCTTGAGCATCATACAAAATTGCTTTAATTTCTACCCCTGGAATGCTGGGTTGAGGTTCTGGCATCATTTGAGGAAATCGCCTCAATTGCGGGCTGTCTTGTTGATAAATATTTAACACCAATTGATTTTTTGCCCAAATTTGCGCTCCTCTTAAGTATCCAATACTTTGAGATTGACTTAAGATATCTTCAGTTCGCTTCATGTCCCAGCGTTCTATGCTGATTAACGAAATTGCAAGCCCTGCAATTACACCTAAGAGCATCATCACGATGATTAAAACCATGCCGTTTTGATTTCTCATTTATACACTCTTTCTAATCAAAAAAAATCGTGTCATTTTACCAAGATTATCAAACTTAATCGTCATGATAACAGCGACTGGAAAATCTGTTTGCTGTTTGACTGCTTGCGGTATCGGTGGATGAGTGCCATCAGTTTGTGGCGCTGTGTTCTGAGTATTTGATGGCCATACAATAGAAATATTTTTTTTATCATCGAAGTACTGAAATGAAAATTCGCTAACGCGATTAAACAATATTTTATCTTTATATTCTAAAGGTTTTGCTCTATCCAGAACAGACCATGTTCGAGAAATAAGTGTACGCTTATCTTTATCATAAAAATACGCCTGACGAATTATTTTTCCATTCATGGTTGTAAACTCCATATAATCATTTCTTCCCAGAAATATGGGTAAAGTTTTTCCGGTTTCGTCTATGACTTTTCTGGGTTGAACATACTCTAAATCATGTTGTATTTGAAACAGGTTCAGTTGTAACTGTTTAAATTGTTTTTGATTTTTTTGTAATCCTTGATAATTATTGATCATTGTTTTTAAGCCTAAAACAAGTATAGTAAATATTAACCCTGAAATAAAAAGGGCGATTAATATTTCGATCAGTGTAAATCCTTTAACTTTTGTTGTAATAGGTAACATAATGAATAAGCGATGAAGTTGAATTGATTAACATTTTTGATGATTTTAAATTAACGGCAATATCAGCCCGCAGAGATTTTCCATCCAAGCTTGATGTAAAATTTGCGACCCAATGATACTGCCTTTGAAAAAGCGTTTCATCGCCTGATAATTGATTGGTGTTTTTTGATAACACAATTTTACCTGCAGAAATTTGATTAGCAACATTTTCTGCAACCCAACAAGCAAATGTTTTATTTTCAAGATATGAAAGATGAGAAGCATATTGAGAAGATACTTTAATAAATGCGCTCATTGTAAGCCCAATGACAATAAGCGCAATCATTACTTCCAGTAGAGTAAAGCCTTTAATCCGACCAATTACCAATCTGGCTTTCTTTACCTTTGCCTGATTTGCTGCCTGAAACAGGCCCTTCACTAAAAACATCGATATCTCCACGTGTACCCGGATTTAAATATTGATAAGGCTTGTTCCAAGGATCAACCGGTATTTTCTTCAAATAACCTTCTTTTTTCCAACTTGTAGGAACAGGATCAGTGGTAGGTTGTGTCACCAAAGCTGCAAGACCTTGATCAGTACTTGGATAAAATCCGTTATCTAGTCTGTATAATTCAAGTGCACTTTCAATGGCTTTTATGTCTTGCTTGGCTTTTACGATACGGGCTTCTTCTGGACGGCTCATAATTTTTGGCATAATTAATGAAGCCAAAATACCTAGAATAACGATCACCACCATTATTTCAATTAGTGTAAAACCACGCATTTTCTTCATTTTTAAACGGATATTCATGATATCTCCTCATAACAATACAAAAATATTAACTCATCGCCTGTAGTTCGCATTTTCAAGTGCGACTGGTATATATGCTTTTAAAAAAATTTATCACATTAGTTGGTTATTATATGAAAATATTGGCAATAATATCGCAAGTACGATAAATAAAGTAAAGAGCCCCATGACTAATATTAACATTGGCTCAAATAATGAAAGACCAATATTAATTGTTCGGGTCAATTCTTGCTCTTGATAATGCGCCATTTTTTCTAGCATTTGCTCAAGTTTACCTGTAGATTCGCCATTCGCTATGAGATAAATACTCATAGAATTAAAATACCCTGTTTGTTTTATCGCAGAATGAATAGCCGTACCTTCTTTTATTGACTGCGCAGATTCGGACAGCGCTTGTTTAATGGGCAAACGTTCAACCACACCGATTGCAATATACATGCTATCCATCACTGACACACCTGTTTTCACTAATATTCCTAATGTTCTTGAGAATCTAGCTGTATTGGATGTTTTTATCCAATTTCCTAAAAAAGGTATTTTTAATAAAAAGCGCTCATATTTCATTCTCAAATGTTCTTTTTTTAACAAGTAATTTGACATAGCAATAATCAATGCAATGACAAATAAAACCAATATTCCATAGTTTTGAAAAAATGCACTGATAGCCAACAATATTTGTGTTGCTGCTGGAAGCGCTTGATTAGACTCTTGAAAAACTTCAATAATTTTTGGCACCACGTAAACCAATAAGAACACCACAATTCCAAGTGATATCAGTAACATCATACATGGATACACCATTGCTTGTGTTACTTTTTGTCGAATGGCATATTGATTTTCGAGATGATCAGCTAATGTTAATAATACATCTGGCAATCTTCCTGTTTGTTCACCTGCTGTAACGGATGCAATATATAATTTGGAGAATGTTTGTGGAAATTGGCCAAGAGCCGCAGAAAAAGAATAACCATCGGTAATTTTTGATCTCACTGCAGCCAGTGTTCTTTTGACGTTTTCTTTTTCTGATTGCTCTAAAAGTCCAGATAGAGTTTCTTCAATTGGAAGACCGGCGGAAATCAATGTAGCCAACTGGCGAGTGAGCAATGTTAAATCCGTATGACCTAATCGAATTTTTCTATGTTGCCAATAGTGTTTGAACACATCAATTAAGCTTCGTGTTTTATTTTTATCTTTATGAGAAGCGGTGATTTCAGTAAGAGATAATACTATCAATCCTCGTAATTTTAATTGTTGACGAACCTGTCTTGGAGAATCTCCTTCTAGCAAACCTTTTTGTGTTTTTCCTTGAGCATTCTGTGCACTATATTCATAGGCCGGCATGAGGAAACTTCTCTATTTCCAGCGCGCGAATCGCATTTGAATTTCCATTTTTTGCTGATTTTTCAATCCAGTATTTTGCTTGTTTGGTATTTTCCATTACACCTAATCCGTAATAATACATGTACCCTATACTGTATTGTGCTTGAGCATTATTATTTTTTGCAAGCGGCATAAGTGCGTTAAAGGCATGTGAATAATTTTTTGATTGAAAATCATAGCGAGCTTGATTCAATACCTGATTTTCTGTTTTAGGAACACAACCAAAGAGTATTGAAGAAATTAAAATTACTGAAATAATTTTGAAAATTACTTTCATGATGCTTTACCCTCTCATTTTAAATCAATCATTTTTTTGAAACAGCGTTAATTTCTGAAGCTCTCCGTTATATTTTAAAATCACTTCTTTTGGAAAAATTCTTTCAATCACTACACCATTGGGAAGTGTATCATTAATGCTATATAGTTTTTCAACTTGATCATTATAAATAATACTGGCTTTACTATCTTTTTCCGACTCTCCAAAAAAAATACCCGTTAATTTTAAATTTAATGCAGTCAGAGGAATATCTTTTGATGTTGAAAGTGAGTGCCCAAATAAATGCAAATTAGCTGCCGCGGCAACAATATTTGTTTGTGAATTTGTATCATTGGATTGTAACTGTTCCCGGCTATTCTTTACCTTGGAAAGTTGATTCGAACCTTGGAATTCACTATAAAAAAATTGAACTGTTTGAATAATTGAATAAAAAATCAATAAGCCTAAAATTCCTCCCAACAATAAAGGCAAAAAATTTTGTCTTTCGATAAGTCCCTTAATCCTCTGTAGTAACACGAATAATTTCCTCACACGATGTTCGTCCCTCGGTAACCAGTCTTAAACCATCTTGTCTGAGTCCTGGATAATCTTGTCTGGCATAATTTTCAATGTCTTGTTCTGATGAATTTTCATGAATCATAGCTCTTATCTTATCATCAATAATAATGAGGTCATAAATACCTGCCCTTCCCTTATAACCCGTTTGATAACAATTTTCACATCCTTGAGGTTCATAAACGGTATTAGGAATAGGCATTTTTGCGACAGCAAAAAACTCGCTAATTTCTTTATCTGGAATGATGGCTTTTTTGCATGTCGGGCACAATAATCGAATTAGTCGTTGTGCGATTAACCCACTTAAACTCGACGCCAATAAAAAGGACTCCACGCCCATATCTTTTAATCGCGCAATTGCTCCTGTGGCCGTATTGGTGTGAAGCGTAGATAGCAATAAATGCCCTGTCAAACTCGCTTGAACAGCTATTTTTGCAGTTTCCAAATCACGGATTTCACCAATCATCACGACATCGGGATCTTGGCGTAATATTGCTCGAAGACCTTTAGCAAAAGTCATATCAATTTTGTAGTTGACTTGAGTCTGACCAATTCCTGGAAAATAATATTCTATGGGATCTTCTACCGTAAGAATATTTTTTTTTCCGTCATTAAGCTGAGTTAAAATTGCATATAAAGTAGTTGATTTACCTGATCCTGTTGGCCCTGTAACTAAAATAATTCCATGGGGTTTAGAAATAATTTTTTCCAAACTATTAAGCGTAAACTGTGACATTCCTAATGATCGCAGATCCAAAGGAGCATTTTTTTTGTCTAATAATCGTAGAACGACACGCTCACCATGGCTTCCTGGTAGTGTAGACACTCTCACATCAATATTTCTTCCAGCAATTTTCAGTGTAATTCTGCCATCTTGAGGTAATCGTTTTTCTGCAATGTCCAACTTAGACATGACTTTAATTCTAGAAACAATCAATGGCGCAATGGTACGTGGCGGAGACAAAATCTCTCGTAACATTCCGTATATCCTAAATCGTATGGATAATTTTTGTTCGTAAGTTTCAATATGTACATCGGAAGCATTAGCTTTAATGGCTTCACGCAAAATTGCATTGATTAAACTGATAATGGGAGCATCGTTATCAGATTCTAACAAATCCTCTGTTTCAGGTAAGTGATTCACCAAATCTTGTAAATCGGCATCTTCACTAAACCCTTCCAACATATCAAGGGATTGTTCTGATCTGGCTTGGTAATGTTGTACTAATAATTCTTCAAAATGTTCTTGAGATATTTTTTCGAAATGTAATGCCTGTCCTAACAAACGGCGTAGTTCTTGTAATGTTACCAATGAGGGTATCTGAAAATATAGAATTTTATTATCTCCTTGTAACATCACACCATGACTTTTTGCAAAAGCAAAAGATAATTGAATTGGAGATACGCTTAAGTTTTGGGAAGAAGGTTGCTCATTCATAATCAGTCAAAAGGCTTTGGCAAACCAGGGCCGGGATATTTTTGCAAAATAATATTTGCTTTTGCCGGTGTGAGAATATCTTCTGTTCTCTTTCGTTCTAATTCAAGCTCACGCATTAAATTATACTTTAAACTGGATTGTTGATTGGAGATACTGATATCATTCATTATCACAGGGCGTAAAAAAACTAATAAATTTCGTTTTGCTAAATTATCTGATTTATTTTGAAATAATTTTCCTAATATTGGAATGTCTCCCAAAAATGGTACCTTTTGGATACTGTCTTCGTAATCATTGCTTAATAATCCACCGATAACAAGGACTTGACCACTTTTCATGATAACAGCAGTTTTTATTGCACTATTACTCGTATCAGGATTTCCATTTGTAGAGGTGGCAAGTTGGGTATCGTTTCCTTGATCAATTTTCATTCGAATGTTTTCATTAATACTGATCTGCGGCGTAACAGTTAAATGCAAAGCAATTTCTTTGGGCGAGAATGTTTGGAATGGCCCAGAATTTTGATTAGGGCTATTAGGGGTAACGTAAGATCCTGTTACATCAGTAATTGTTTTTCCCACTTTTACCGTCGCTTCTTGGTTATCTAAAACCACAACTGAAGGTGTAGACAAAATGTTAGTTTTGTTATCGGAAGCAAGCGCACGAATGACAGCTTTAAAACGCCCCATGTCCAAAATACCCACACCTGATCCACCAACCAATTGTGGAAACGCTGGTGTCAAACTTCCATTGGACGCATTTAAAGGTTGCACACCTGAAGCTGTTTGCGCCAGTTGATCACTAGGCGGCAACGTTCCCCATTCAACCCCAAGATTTTTTATGGCCGTTTCACTCACTTCGGCAATAATCGCTTCGACTAAAACCTGCTGCGGTTTTTTATCTAATCGTTCGATGACTGATTTTAATGCGCGAACCTGACCTGGCGGCCCGCTTAACAGTATCGCATTAGTTTCAGGTTCAGCTTGAATTTGAATTTTACTGCTGCCATCTCCTGTTGAAGAAGAAACCGTTGAACTTGAGTTGCTCGCATTTGCTGCCGCTAACAAGGTGTTATAAGAAGGCATTCCAGGTACAGAGGATTTTGTATCAGACGAAGCGTTTTGTGAATTGGAAGTATCCGAAGGCTGAGGTTGAGAAGACTCTACCACATTGCTACCTGAAACCATTTTTTGTAAAACACCCGCAAAATCTTTCGCTTGTAAATACCTTAATGGGATGACAATTGTGGTCACACTTGCGGCTGCAGAGTTTGCAGATAATCTATCCATTCTTAAAATAACTTGTTGTAATCTTTCTCGTTGAGTTTCAGGCCCTGAGAGTAAAACACTGTTACTGTTTTTGTCCGCTGCGATGTTAATACCTGCATCTGTTCTTGCATTCGATCCCATAATGGACTTTAGTGAAGAAACTAATTCGACCGCATCTGCATATCGCAAGGATACAATTTGAATATTTGCAGCAGTAGGTTGATCTAACTCTTGGACAATTTTTTCTATTTGTGTAATTTTATCGGCCTCTGCAGAGATAATAAGAGAATTATTTGCAGTATAAGCAGAAATTTCACTTGATTGTATGGGCAGCAACGGACGCAAAATGGGAATCAATTGAGTAACAGAAGAATATTTCACAGGAATTATTTGGGTCACGAAGCCCTGTGGAGGTGATTCTTTACTGGTTGTTTGAGTCACCGTGGGTATTTCAAGGCCTTTTGCAGCATTATCTGGCACAATTTCAATGACTTTTCCACTTTGAACAGCGACATATCCATGCGTTTGTAATACTTTTAGAAAAACGGCATAGAGTTCCAAAGGATCTAGCGGGGTATTTGAAATTAAACTAATCTTCCCCTGCACACGAGGATCTATGACAAAGTTTTTATTGGTTTGTTTTGCAACCTGGTCAATGACGACACGAATATCGGCATTTTCCAGATTCCATACACGATTAACACTGGGCGGATTTAATTCAGCGTTATCAGTTGATGCTGGCGGCACGGCGTTTTTACCAGGTGTTGAAGCTGCTTGCTTAGGAGGATTGATGACACCGTTTGAAGGCGCAGGCGTTGAAGACGGGAGAGGCTTTTGTTGGTTATTTTGAGCAAACACCAGCGATGCACAGGCACAAAACAGCGCAAAAAAGCACACAGGTTTCAAACATTTAAAAAAACTGGATGCTCGTTTCATCCTATATTCACCGTTTATCAATCACCGCAAGTTTATCAGATATTTTTCAAATGACATACCGGACAATCAGCAGCTCTCGCTGCATGAAAATTCAAAATCATTGTAACTTTATATAAAATCATTATAATGCTGTTAGCATATAAATCAGGATAACTCACATGCAAGAATCACAAACCCTCACTCAAATCCGTGAATACGCTAGAGAAAAAGCCTGGAGGAAAATCAAGACCCCAACAAACGATGCTGCTTTAAATGAAGCTATACGACTAAGAGAAATAACACTAGTTGAACCTATTATCGACAACGATATTGATCTAGCTTTAAAACGCGCAGTGTATGGTAAGAAAAATTCGATTATTCCTCTATTAATGCCATATGCTAAAAATTTTCATATACCAAGCAAATCCTTAAACGATCAGTGCATACTTCATTTTGCTGCAATGAATGGAATGAATGATGTTGTGGAATTACTTATTCAAAAAGGTGCCTATATTAACATCCTAGATGAAAATGGTAACACGCCTCTTCATATTGCCTGTAAATACAACCAGGTGAATACAGCTATCTTACTTCTGAAATTAGGCGCGAATTGCGTAAATAATCGTCTAAAGCAATATCCAATCGAGCTTTTTACTGATAATACCTCAAGTGATATGTTTGATATGAGTAGCGCTAAAATCATCGGCAGCCAAGTAAGTGCATGCAAAGCGTTACCCACAATAAAAAGCTCCAAGTACGCATGGTTACAGCAGAACAACCTACTTTGTCTTGAACCCATTTCAGATGACAGGCAAACGTCTAAAACAAGAGCAATTACCAAGTCTGCTGGCCTGCCGTCTTTGAATGCAATTGATTTAATTGCAATTGAAAAAAAATATCAAGAAGTCTTAAACTTTAAAATATCATTATTATTAAAATCCTCCAATAATGCTTTTTATATTGATAGTACAAGTAAACTTAAATTTTTTGAATACGATAAATTAGCTAAAAAAGTGATAACCCTTGAAGATAATCTTTCAGGCTGTGAATTTGATGTGAAATTTAGCTCCGTACAAGAAGGAAGGTTTTTTTTGAAATCTAAACATCCAGTTTCCAGGGATATCCTTGATAAATTAAGCACAAAGAATTATCAACTTGATCCTGACTCACATTTAATGATCTTAGGAACAAATCTCGATAATTGTATAACTGAGTCTACCGCAGCTCAAAATAATCACTCATCTTTAACGAACAACTGACTATTAACATTCTCATAGACCTAACTATCCAATGGCTAGTATAAAATGATGCCAGGCCTTTCATCCTTGCTGATGTTTCTCTTAAACAAAACGTTAGTTCTCTGGTTGTCATGCGTAAATAAAAAAATAAAAAGTGCTGTAGAAATAAAAGAGATTGACTCCGCCACTCTCTCATCACAAAATATCAATTTTTAGGTATCTTACCCTTATGCACTATCTTGCCAATTATGGTTTATTTTTCGCGAAACTATTCACCGTTGTAATCGCCGTTTTAATATTATTTGCAGCTATTATCGCTCTTAAAGCAAAAAATAAATTCGGATCTAAATCAGAATTAGTCATTGATAAACTCAATGAAAAATTTGAACACTTTGAAAAAAATATGCAGGAAGCGACTTTATCGAAAAAAGACTATAAAAAATATCTCAAGTCGCAAGATAAAAAATCGAAAAAAGAATCCTCTCACAAAAATCGTTTGTTTGTCCTGAACTTTAATGGAGACATAAGAGCATCAGCCGTTGACCATTTGCGAGAAGAAATTACCTCTTTGTTGTGTGTCGCGAATGAAAAAGACGAAATCGTCCTTCGCATTGAAAGCGCAGGAGGTATGGTACACAGTTATGGATTAGCCGCTTCTCAATTACAACGTATAAAAGATAGAAAAATCCCGCTAACTGTTTGTATCGATAAAGTCGCTGCCAGCGGTGGATATTTAATGGCCTGTGTGGCAGATAAAATAATTGCATCACCTTTTTCGATTATTGGTTCAATCGGAGTTATTGCACAACTTCCCAATTTTAATCGTTGGTTGAAAAAAAATGACATCGACTTTGAACAAATCACTGCAGGAAAATATAAACGAACGTTAACAGTTTTTGGAGAAAATACTGAAAATTCTCGTCAAAAAATGCAAGAATCTCTGGAAGAGGTACATTTTTACTTTAAAGATTTTATTGCAACACACCGCCCACAAATTGATCTTGAGCACGTTGCCACAGGTGAACATTGGCTGGCTGCGAAAGCATTTGAATTAAACCTTGTTGATAAATTACAAACCAGTGATGATTACTTATTTTCAAAATATAAAAACAATCAAACGGATGTATTTGAGATAAAATATCTTCAAAGACAGTCTTTAAAAGATAAGCTATCCAATATCATCGAAGAAAGCGCCGGTCTTAAGCAACAATTACACATTGATTATAGGTAAATTTATGACCACAAAACGAAAAGTGAATTATTCCAATTTACATGAAATCGCTCACCCCCTTTTATTGCATAAACTTTCATCCTTACGTGACAGTAAAACTACCACAAAAGAATTTAAAGAACTTGCACATGAAATAACTTTACTCTTAGCCTATGAAGCAACAAAAGATCTACCCATCACACATAAAACATTAAAAACTCCCTTAGAAACATTTTCAGCCCCTGTGTTAAGCGGTAAAAAGCCTGTTATTCTTCCTATACTTCGCGCAGGTATTGGCATGGTGGAAGCATTTTTAAAACTGATGCCGTCGGCTCGTGTGGGGCACATTGGATTATTCCGTAATGAAGACACACTAAAACCTGAATGCTATTATTTTAAAATTCCCAAAAATAGCGCAGATAGGCATTTTTTTATTTGTGATCCTATGCTCGCTACAGGTGGTTCTGCTTGCGAAGCGATTAATAGACTTAAAGAAGCCTCTATAAAGAAAATATATTTTATCTGTCTTGTTGCAGCACCCGAGGGTGTAAAAAAATTACATCATCATCATCCCGATGTTCCAGTATATACAGCAAGTCTTGATCGTGAATTAAACTCGCAAGGTTACATCTTGCCTGGGTTAGGAGATGCGGGTGATAGAATGTTTGGCACTCGATAAAAAACTCCAACTTGCAAAAGAATGCTACCAAGAAGGTAACTTTGAGTCAGCAAAAATTTACTATCAGGAAATTATTAAAGAATTTTCTAAAGCTTCTTACCGAACAGATATTCTATATAATTTGGCATTATGCTGTATTGCTACCGAAGATTTCATATTAGCAATGAACTATTTGCAAAATGTGTTGGATATTAAACCGAATCATCTAAACGCATTGAATAATATGGGTGCTTTACTATTACAACAACAAAAAACAAATGAAGCTTTACAATGTTTTTCCGCTGTCGTCACAATCGAGCCCGAGCATCCCGAAGCGCGTCACAATCTTGCTGCAATATTGCTTCAAAATGGTCGATTTTCACAAGCAGTTGAACACTACGAATATCTAATAGATAAAGCACCCCATGATATCAATTGCCAATATCAATACGCAACAGCGCTATTGGAATCAGGGAAATTACGTCAATCTATATCAACCTATGAATCGATTTTACAATCATTTCCAGATCATCTTAATGCTAAAATCAATTTAGGTATCGCTTATTTAAAAAGCGGCCATTTAAAAATTGCAGAAAATCTTTTCAAAGAAGTATTAGACAAATACCCTCTTCATCCTGAAATTGAATTTCTGTACGCAGCATTAAGTCAAACATCTACTCCTGAAAAACCTCCCGCAGAGTATGTTAGACACTTATTTGATCAATACGCATCTTATTATGATCAACACATGCTGCAAGCATTACATTATCAAGTACCTGAATTACTTCTCGATTTATTAACAAAACATACACCAAACTCCCCAAATAAATTTCAACTATTAGATTTAGGTTGCGGAACAGGCTTATCAGGATTAGCTTTCCAAAAAATAGCCGGCTCTCTTACCGGGATTGATATTTCTTCTCAAATGTTAGATAAAGCATTACATAAAAATATTTATACAAAATTAATAGAAATGGATATTCAAGATTTTCTTTCATCCACCCAACAAAAATTTGATTTAATTATAAGCGCGGATACATTCAATTATTTTGGTGATTTATCATCAATTTTTAATCATCTCTATGCCACTTTACTGCCGCAAGGTTACGTTTTGTTTTCAATTGAAACTGAGGCTGCAATGTACGCTAAAGAATGGTCCCTAAATCCATACGCAAGATATACTCACAGTCAAAACTATATTGAGAAGCTGGCAAATGATAACAACTTTAAAATTATTGAAATTCAATCTATAATGCTGCGTGAACAAAACCACAAACCTCAATCGGGTTTAATCGCATTATTTCAAAAGGGTTGTACCAAATGATACCTACTACACCTCAACCGTCTCACTCTGCCAAACAACGCGGTGCTGAAAAACTGTCTCGCATTCCTGTTAAAATTCTCACCAATGCAGAGCAAACACTGAAAAAACCAGATTGGATTCGCGTTAGAGTGCCAGCGGGTTTATCGAAAGTCACTGATTTAAAAAATGTTTTGCGCGAGAATAAATTAGTCACGGTTTGCGAAGAAGCTGCATGCCCCAATTTGCCTGAATGTTTTGGCCACGGCACAGCAACTTTTATGATCATGGGTGATAAATGCACCAGACGCTGCAGTTTTTGCGATGTGGCACATGGCAGGCCTGATCCACTAGACCCCAACGAACCCATTCATCTTGCGACAACCATTCAACAAATGAAATTACGATATATCGTTATCACGTCTGTTGACAGGGATGACCTCAAAGATGGCGGCGCATCACATTTTAGTGCTTGCCTGAAAGAGATCCGCGCTAAAAACCCTGACATTAAAATTGAAGTGCTGGTTCCAGATTTTCGCGGAAGAATGGAATTAGCTTTAGCGGAAATTTCAAAAGAACCACCTGATGTTTTTAATCACAATTTGGAAACTGTGCCAAGAATATATAAACCCGTACGTCCAGGCTCTGATTATAAATGGTCGTTATTACTGCTGAAAAAATTTAAAGCTCAGTTTAATCATATTCCCACAAAATCGGGTTTAATGTTAGGCCTTGGCGAAACTAACGATGAAATTATCGAAGTGATGAAAGATTTGCGAGAGCATGACGTAGAAATGTTAACCCTGGGGCAATATTTAGCACCCAGTAACGCACATATTCGCGTCGAACGATACGTGACCCCTAAGGAATTTGAAGAGTTAGGCAATATTGCAAAATCATTAGGATTTACTCATGTTGCCAGCGGCCCACTTGTGCGCTCTTCTTATCACGCTGATAAACAAGCGGCTGGAGAAGAAGTTAAATAACTCATTTTATTCAAAAACTGTGGGACTAAAAAATATTATAAAAATTTTTTAATTCTTTCCAGACCTTGCCGTATTGCTCTTTTTCCAACCCCTAATTCAGGGTTCAAAACCATTGTTGCATGATTAATATGATCCAAATATTTTGATAACTCTTTTGATTCTAAAAAAATCATTTCATGGCCTTTTTCAACTAATTTTTTATGCATCACTTTACCTGCAACTTCATTATTATCGTCGAATATTAATCCATAATTTTTTAATAAATCTGTTCTGTATAATGCACAGTGACTGCGCAAATAAAAATAATTATTTTCTCCTATTCCTTCAATATGATGATTTTTTTTATTAATTATCTTGTAATAAGCGATTTGAATTTTTCTTTCTATATTTTTTAAAATTCTTTTGTATAAAGGTTTATTTTCCAACTTCCAAGATCCCACCCCTGCAATATTGTCATTCTTTTCTATGTTTTTTAATAAATATTCTAGCCATTCTGGATGTTTTACCAATGTATCTGTGTGAATAGATAATACATAGTCCGTATCAACATATTCCATGCCTAAGTCTAATGCGCGGGAATGCGATTGCGCTGGCGTTTCACCTGGAATAGTTTTTCGAGGAATAAAAGTTATTCCTTCCAAAGACTGCAAGTAAGGGATAGATTCATCTTGTGAATCATTATCAATCACGATGAGTTTTGCAAGATTTTTTGGGGTATTTTTTTTTAATAAGGATAAACAATATTTCAGTAATGCTGGGGTTTTATAATGCGGAATTAATATAGATACTTTTTCTTGACTCATAAAACTTTCTCAACAATTAAAATAACACCTTCTGCCCGTATCACTTTTACTTGCGTTCCTGATGGCATATCAGAACCTTTTACAGTCCACATAATGCCGTCAACTTTAATTTTGCCTCGTGAATTTTCAATGGGATCTACAAGAGCAAAAGTTCTTCCGATGTATTGTTCGCTACGTCGATTTAAAGTGGGATCATCTGTATGGATTGGATATCGACGTAAATATGCCCACCACAGGATGGATGCACACAAAGCAAAAAGACCAAATAAAATCATTTGTGTTGACCACAATAATGTAGGGATCATCCAAACAATAAGACTAATGAGAAACGCACCCAAACCAATCCACAATAAAAATCCACCGCTTACAATAACCTCTGCAATGAGCAATACTGCGCCAACGACCATCCAATGCCATTGGTTAAGATGATTAAAAAATTCCATATTCAATTACTCTTTATTTCCAAATGCTTCTTTTGCAATAGCACTAATACCTGCAACAGATCCAATGACGCTTGAAGCTTCCAAGGGCATTAATATCACTTTCTGATTATTAGCGCCCGCAAGTTTCCCTAATGCATCAACATATTTTTGCGCAACAAAATAATTGATAGCTTGCACATTACCTTTTGTTATAGCGTCTGATACATATTCTGTTGCCTTACCTTCAGCTTGCGCCAATCTTTCTCTAGCTTCTGATTGCCTATAAGCAGCTTCTTTCTCACCTTCTGCTTTAAGAATAGTAGACTGTTTTTCACCTTCTGCTTTTAAAATTTGAGCTTGACGTAACCCTTCTGCTTCCAAGATTGCTGCACGCTTATCACGCTCAGCTTTCATTTGTCTTCCCATAGATTCCACTAAATCTTTAGGAGGCGCGATTTCTTTAATTTCAATTCGTGTGACTTTAATACCCCAGGGTGTAGTTGCATCATCAATGACATGTAATAATTGAGTATTAATATTATCTCTTTGGGATAACATAGCATCTAGATCCAGTGCACCCAATACAGTTCGAATATTGGTCATAGCCAAATTACGCATGGCATTTTCAAGATATCTCACTTCATACGCAGCTTTTGCCGCATCTACTACTTGGAAGAAAACAACTGCATCCACCCTCACCATGGCATTATCGCGGCTAATAATTTCTTGCGGAGGAATGTCCAACACTTGTTCCATCACACTGAGTTTTGCACCGATAGAATCAATAAATGGAACAATGAGATTTAAGCCTGGTTTTAATGTTTGTGTATATCGGCCAAATCGTTCCACAGTCCACTCATACCCCTGCGGAACTTGTTTTACACCCATGTACAATACCGCAATCACTAAAATGACTATCAAAACAATGGCAAATTCAAAAGACATTGTACCCCCTCCCAAATAGTTAATTTAACTAGTAGATTTATATTATCACTATTTACCTTAAAAAACCGAAATACATCAGAAGTTTTAGTTCCCGTGAGCGCCTGTCATCCTGAATAATTTTCCTCATTAATCTCATTAATGAGGAAAATTTTTCAGGATGACAAGCTTGCGGAAAATTATACTCTATCTTTAGTGAGACACGCTTTTTAGGAGAAGCTTATTCGCATCATAAAGAAATTAAGGTTATTATTACGTAAGATGAAACTTAATCCAAAATTTATAGATGCTCTACATCAACATTTAGAGCCGCATCAGATTTGTGCCGATCCTGCGGATGCATGGCTTTACAGTTACGATAACGGCCGCCATCGTGGCTTGGCAGATGCCGTATTATTTCCTGAATCCACCAAAGATGTTCAGCAAATCATTAAATACTGTTATTCCTATGATGTAAAAATCACGCCTCGCGGAAGAGGAACAGGAACTCCGGGAGGATCAGTGCCTACACAAGGTGGAGTTATAATTTCATTCGAAAGGATGGATAAAATCCTGGATTTCAATCCAACCAATAAAACAATTAAAGTGCAATCTGGTTGTATTAATCAATCGATACAAAATGAAGTTCAAAAAACAGGGTATTTTTGGCCGCCCGATCCTGGCAGTGCGGCTTATTGCACCGTAGGCGGCAATATTGCTTACAATGCGGGTGGTCCAAGAGCAGTAAAGTATGGCTCAACGCGCGATCATGTGTTGGGATTAACCGCTATTACAGGCACAGGCGATATTATTCATACAGGTTACAGCACAACAAAAAGCGCTGCAGGTTACGATCTGACCAGACTACTCATTGGATCCGAAGGCACCTTGGCGATCATCACGGAAGCTATTTTAAAGTTAACTCCCTTATCTAATTATAGAAACTCGATAAAAGCATCTTATAAAGATATTGATTCAACACTGAAAGCTGTAGCGAAAATAATGTCACAACATCATTTACCTTGTGCTTTAGAATTTTTAGATAAAACCTCGGTGGAATTAATTTCACCCAATGACAACCATTCTAAGTATATATTATTAATTGATGTTGACACTGAAAATGCAAAATCTGAAATATTGGAATCCATTAAAAATCCTGGGTTAATAAATTTTCAACTTGCCCAAACTGAAACAGAAATAAATGCAATATGGTCCACTCGAAAATTATTATCACAATCACTAAAAAACTTATCCCCCAAAAAAATCAGTGAAGATGTCGTTGTTCCATTGTCTGAAATTTCTCACCTTTTATCATTCTTAGATGAGCTAAACAAAAAATATCACCTGCGCATAGTCACCTTTGGACATATCGGCAATGGAAATTTACATGTCAATTTATTAGTGAATGAATATTCTGAAAACATTACTCAATGCTTAAACGAGTTATTTGATAAAGTCATATCGCTCAATGGTACACTGTCAGGTGAGCACGGGATTGGCATCGAAAAAAAACCATTTATCCATAAGGCTATTGATCATTCCACAATACAACTCATGAAAAATATAAAGCATGTGTTTGATCCAAAAAATATTTTAAATTGCGGAAAAATTTTTTAACATTTTACAGGAAACAATATGATTCACCTATATCAATTTACACCCCTTTGGAATATACCAAACGCAAGCGTTTATTGCATGAAAACCGAATGTTTTCTTAAATTATCTAGAATTGAATATAAAACCCATAATGTACTCAATCCAGGAAAAGCACCGCGAGGCAAATTACCTTTTATTAAAGATTCTGACGCCCATCAAACAATCACTGATAGTAGCTTTATTATTGATTACTTAAAAAATAAATTTGGTAATAAATTGGATGGCGATTTATCACCTGAGCAACAATCACTTGGAATTTGTATTCAACGCCTGTTGGAAGATCATTTGAATTGGCTAATAATTTATGATAGATGGGTAGACGAGAACGGTTGGAAGATTATTAAACATGAATTTTTTGGTCAGCTTCCCTTTATTCTTAAGTTATTTATTCCAGAATTAATTCGCCGTAATATAGTTAAAACGTGTCACCGCCATGGTATCAGCCGTTATACTGATCAAGAAAGAGAAATAATGGGCAAAAAAGATATAGATGCGTTAACAACATTTTTAGGTAATAAAACCTTTATTTTAAAAGAAACGCCCAGCAGCACTGACTGCATTGTTTGGACATTTCTGACTCAAATTCTTTATACACCCATCCCAAGCAAGTTAAAAGACTATGTAAAAACAATTCCTTCGTTATTAGAATATGATAAACGAATGAAAAATGAGTTTTATCAGGCGTGATATCCAAATTATTTGAGTATATCAATCTAAAATGCTTGACAAATTGCTCATTTTTTAATAAAAATTCCTCACCATACTGAATTTTTTACAGTGTGCAAGGGAAGTATGTTTAATGTAATTGATTAATTGATAGAGGAAAGTCAGATGAAAACAGGAATGATTATCACCGCAGCTATCGCTGGTTTATTCACCACAGCAGCTTTAGCTGACAACACACCTGCTCAAGGATCATCTTCAACGATGGTTCATTGTTCGGGTATCAACAGCTGCAAAGGCATGGGCATGTGTAAAACAGCTTCCAATGCTTGCAAAGGTCAAAACTCATGCAAAGGTAAAGGCATGATGGATGTTGCTACTGCAAAAGAATGCACTGACAAAGGCGGTAAAGTCGAAACCATGAAGTAATGTTGTTTTGATTATTAAAAAACCCCGTTTTTTAGCGGGGTTTTTTATTTCTTTTTACTGTCTCATGTTACGCATCGTTTAGTTAAAAGTAAAACAATCGAAAAACAAAAACGATGATTCCTTTGTCCTCTTGTGCACTCTCTGCGTAACATGAATTACTGTGATAGAGGCATACTTGATTGAGATGCATTTTTCAATTCAGAAAGCCAGGATTCTATCAGTCGTTGATTATCACCAAAATCATATAATCCCAATCGTTGGCGGCTATAAATTGCAATCGTAGAAGTTGTATCAGACAACGCAATAAACTGTACCGTTACATCATTTGGAATGCGAAATATGGTTGTGTATGCGACTAATCCAAATTGCCCTTGCTCTGGAATTTCATAAACAAAATTAACATTACGATATTTGGAAACCATGACATTAAAATGATTATATAAATCAGCGGCAGAAACAGAATAGACAGGAGATAAGATATTGGGCGAAACATTACAAAATTTATCTGGACATGCCAAAAAGAAACTTGGAGTTTTAGGCAAGTTTAAATGTTGGAAATCCGTTGTAGGCTGCCTATGACATCCAATAAGAAAAAGCGACGATGTCAATCCGATGAAATAGATGAGCTTTTTCATCAATGTTTCTCCTCTTGGGTCATAAAATCTCTATTTTCTTGATTAAGTTTACTGTAATATCCTTGCACAGCCATTAAAGATTCATGCGTACCTGACTCCACAATCTTTCCATTTTCCATGACCAAAATACAATCCGCATTTTTGATAGTAGATAATCGATGGGCAATCACTAACGTGGTTCTATTTTTCAATAACTTTTCGAGCGCAAGTTGAATAGCACGTTCTGATTCCATATCTAATGCCGATGTAGCTTCATCCAAAATTAATACAGGTGCATTTTTAAGTAAAGCTCTTGCAATTGCAATTCGTTGACGTTGCCCTCCTGAAAGCAACACGCCATTTTCACCCACAATTGAATTTAATCCATGAGGTAATTCTTGAATAAATTCCCACGCATGTGCTGCAATTGCAGCCTCTTTGATTGCATCAGTAGGTACAATATTATTACTGCCATAGGCAATATTATTTAAAATAGTATCGTTAAACAATACTACATGTTGAGAAACTAAAGCCATTTGTTCACGCAAATCACTTAATTTAATATCACGAATATCAATGTGGTCCAATAAAATTCTACCTGAACAAATATCATAAAACCGGGGCAATAAACTTGCCAACGTGGATTTTCCACTGCCTGATTTTCCTACTAATGCAACCGTTTTTCCCGTGGGAATTTCAAAACAAATTTCTTTTAAAACCGTTTTATCGTGTCCTGGATAAATAAAACTAACATTTTCAAAAATAATGTGGCCATTTGATTTTATTTGTAATCTTTGTTTCCCCGTATCTGTTTCAATTTTTTCATCCAATATTTCAAATAAACTCATCGCACCTGCAATTCCTTGTTGGATAATATTATTAATTGTTGTTAAATTGCGCATGGGTTTTAACATGGCAAGCATCGCAGAAATAATCGATACAAAAGTACCTGCTGTAATATTCGTAATTTTTGCAGTAGCCAAATACACTGTTCCTGCAATTAACACTGCGATCACCAATTGCACTGCAGACGTTGCCAAAGAATTTGTAGCAATCGTTTTCATTTCTCTATCACGATTTTTATCAGCTAATTGATTAAATTTATTTATTTCATATTGTTCTGCACCAAATGTTCGAATAACACGATACCCCTCCAACCCTTCTTCTGTCATTTGAGTAAGACCGCTCATGGAATCTTGAACATAAGTACTTAATTTTCGCATCCGTCTGCTCGAAACTCTTGCAATCAGAGCAACTAGTGGCGCTACAAAAAAGAATATTAAAGATAATTTCCAACTGTTAATAAACATCACAACAATCAGACCGATAATAAAACAACTTTCTTGTACGATTGTCACAACTGCTGTGGTACTCGCTTTAGCGACTTGTTCGACATTAAATATTAATTTTGATAAAAGTTGCCCCGACGTGGAGTTATCCAAGAAACTTGCGGGTAATCTCATGTAGTGAGCAAATAAATCTTTTCGAAATTGAGTGACAATGCTGCGGCCCGACCATGCCATATAATAATTTGACATGAAATTCCCGCCGTTTCGGATAATAAATGCAAAAATCAATATAAACGGCAGCCAATGAATAAATCCGATATCTTTATCGATGAAACCTTTATCCACAAGAGGTTTTATGAGATAAGCAAAAGAGGCATCAACAGAAGCCCCTATCATCGTGCCGATAATCCCAAGAATAAACGCACCCAAATAGGCTTTGGAATACTTTAGTAACCGTCTATAAGTCTTTTTTCCGTCAATCATGCACGCATCATAGATTAAACTGCTGATAGGTGTCTAGCGAAGCTAGATATGATATTCCAGTCAACGAACTCATTGCAGTAGGCCATAAAAGCATTTATGCAGAAAGCAAGCCTCTTGAAAATGTTGCAGGTTTGGGGATCACATAACTTACTACCAGATTACTTTTCCCGCCACACGGCACTTAAAATACAAGTAACACCATTGAAATCCGAGCCGCGACCGTTAGGGAGCGTTCACAGGTACCAATATAAATTCAAGGCAGGATAAATAATAAATATTAAAAAAATATTTATTAGAAACCACAATAAATTATAGTTAAGTGATCGCTCC
>Ga0068855_100001813_pt1 | contig 26658 bp, 23 predicted proteins | sample KBSCornC52_FD_66592 | JGI IMG/M metagenome (GOLD analysis project Ga0068855, IMG submission 66592) | Corn rhizosphere microbial communities from Kellogg Biological Station, Michigan, USA - KBS Corn C5-2 | ecosystem: Host-associated > Plants > Roots > Rhizosphere > Soil ... | reverse complement strand
GTCACGGCAGTCGGCGGCACCTCGACGGCGATCACGCCGAGCGGCGTGACAGCGGAGACCGGATGGCAGACCACCAAGTACTCGCTGGTCAGCGGGGCGTGGGCGGTGTCCATCCCGTTCCAGTACGGCGGGGGCGGCGGCTACTCGTCGAACATCGCCGAGCCCGACTACCAGCTCGCAGCCGGCATCCACAGCCCCAACGGCGGTCGCGCGGTGCCCGACGTCTCGATGGATGCCGACCCGACCACCGGAATGCTCATCGGCCAGACGCAGACCTTCACAGGTGCTGCGGCGTACGACACCTACCGGATCGGCGGAACCAGCCTCGCCTCGCCGCTGTTCGCGGGCATGACGGCGCTGAAGATCCAGGCGAGCCATCACGGGCTCGGGCTGCTCAACCCGACGATCTACGCCAACCACTCCGGCTTCAACGACGTGACCGGCACGGGAATCGACGCGGGCAACATCCGGGTCGACTTCGTGAACGGCGTGGATGCCACGAACGGCTACGTCTACTCGGTGCGGTCGCTCGACACCACGAACACGACGCTCTCGGTCGGGTCCGGGTGGGACACCGAGACCGGCTGGGGCAGCGCCCGAGTCGGGTGGCTGGTGCCGTAGTGCCGTAGTGCCGTGGTGCCGTAACACGGCCGGAACGGTGTGAGGTGCTGCGGGGTGGTCGACCGCAGCACCTCACCATCCATGGGCCCTTCGACCCTGCCGCTCACCGAGGCCGCGGGGTTGGCTCTGGGCATGACCTTCTTCGAAGCGATCAAGACCGGGTTCCGCAAGTACGCCGACTTCACCGGGCGTGCAACCCGGCCCGAGTTCTGGTGGTGGACGCTGTTCACCACTCTGGTGAGCGCCGCGCTCAACGCCCTGAGCGTGCCGATGTACGGTGTCATGTACTCCCGGATGATGGACTACGGCCCCGCGTTCACCAACGGCTACAGCTCGTTCAGCCTCGCCGGCCTGTGGAGCATCGCGGTGCTGCTGCCGAGCCTGGCCGTCGCGGTGCGCCGGCTGCGCGATGCCGGCCGCAAGTGGACGCAGCTGTTCTGGCTGCTGCTGCCGCTCGCCGGCCTGATCGTGCTGATCGTGCGGCTGTGCGAGCCGAGTGTGGCGAGCACGGCGGTGGGCGGCCCCTCGTCTTCTCCTCCACAGGCACCATCCCCGACGAGTTAAACACCACTTTGACCAGCATATTTACTGGTCGTTGCGCGTCTGTCAGACTCGTTTCGTGACCCCATTCGGCGACGTTCTCGAGCACGTGACACGTGTGCTCGAGAACGCGCCTTCGGCTGGTCTGAGCAGCCTGGCCGATCACGAATTGCTGGATCACCTGGCCGACGTCGAGCAACTCGGTCGCCTGGTCGATGCCTTGCGCGTCGCCGGGGCGGGCGAGGTCGATGCGCGCTCGGGGCGGGAGCGCGACGACAGCCTCAGCCGCTACCACCAGTGCACCTCGGCGGCTCAATTGGTGGCGATCGTCACTCGCACCTCGGCGGCCGAGGCGGCGCGCCGGGTTCGCGTCGGTCACGCGATCACTCCACATGCTTCATTGACCGGGGCAGCCCTTCCGCCGGCCTTCGAGCAGGTGGCTGAGGCTCTCTCGGCCGGGCGCCTGGGGGTGGATGCCGCGGGCGCCATCATCCGCAACCTCACCGAGGCGTCCCGAACTGCCTCGCCCACGGAGATCCGCGACGCAGAGGCGCTGCTCGTCGAGCAGGCGGCCCATCTGCCCGCCGAATTGGTTGCCCAGTCGGCTCAGCGCACCTGCGCGACGCTCGACCCCGACGGCGTCGAGCCGCGCGAGAACGAGTTGCGGCGGCAGCGGCGCTTCCACCTCGGTCGCGAGGTCGACGGCATGACTCCCTTCAGCGGGCTCGCCGACCCCGTCAACGCCGGCCTGCTTCGCGCGGCCCTCTCCGAGCGAACGGCACCGTCGCGACAGCCGCGATTCATCGATGCCGACGATCTCGGCGCGAGCGACACCGCGAGCGACCTCGACGCTCTCGATCGGCGCGCACTCGACGGGCGCACGCGCGAGCAGCGCGCCTTCGACATCGTGTTCGGTCTGCTCACGGCCGGCATCCGCACCGACAACGATGCGGCAGGCGGCCTGCACGGCACCGCGACGGTGACGGTCGTCGTGACCGCCCACGACCTCGTCGAGGGCACCGGCGCAGCGTGGATCGACGACACCCTCTCTCCCATCGCCACCGCGACCACCAACGAGATCATCTGCGACGGCGGCCTGCGGCTGCAGATCGAGGGCGACAAGGGCGAGATCCTCTGGGAGGGCAGGCGCCAGCGCTATTTCACGCCAGCCCAGCGCCGGGCGTTGGCCGTTCGAGACGGTGGATGCGTGGGCCCCTACTGCACCGCTCCACCCTCCTGGTGCCATGCTCACCACGTCGCCGAGTGGGAGCACGGCGGCCCGACCGACGTCAGCAACGGAGTGCTGCTCTGCTCGTTCCACCACCATCAGCTGCACTCGGGCGGGTTCCGACTCAGGATCAATCGCGGAGTCCCCGAAATGCTCGCGCCGCCCTGGCTTGACCGAGAACAGCAGTGGAGGCCGACCACCAAGTCCCGGCTCGCGCGCGCCGCCTGACAGGTGCGGTGGGGCTGACAAGCACCGCAGCTCGCGCCGCCTCAGAGGCGCGGTGGCTCGACCGTGCCCCCACGGGGGCAGAGGATCGCGGCTCGGCGCGCCCGTCGGAGCCGAATCCCACCGGCATCCGTCAGACTGAGGGGATGCTGGCCGCCCGACTCCTCGACGTGCTCATGGTGATCGTGCTCCTGGTCTATCTGGGCGAGGGATGGCGCAACGGCTTCATCCGCAGTCTGAGCGCCATCGTCGGCCTGATTGCCGGAGCGGTGGCCGCGTTCTTCCTGATCCCGGTGATCGGCACCGTGGTGCCCGACCCGTTCTGGCGCACCTTTCTCGTGGTGTCGTCCGCTGTCGCCCTCATCATCCTGGGCAGCATGGCCGGCGCAGGCATCGGTCGCGCCCTGCGCGGTCGGGCCGACAAGACCGCCCTGCGTCCGCTCGACCGAGTCGGAGGAGCCGTCGCCAACCTGGTCGTCGGCGCACTGATCACGGCACTGCTCGCCGGCAGCGTCGCGTCTCTCGGCATCCCGGTGCTGAGTGCCGCCGTCAGCAACTCGTGGGTGCTTCAGACCATCAATGCGATCACGCCCGACCCGGTCACTGCGGCCCTCGCGCGACTGCGATCGGCCGTTGTCGCCCAGGGCCTGCCGGTGATCTCGGGTGGCTTCTCGGGAATCACCAAGTCGCCCGGGGTCCCCAAGGTCAACACGACGACCTCCTCGCTCGAGGCCGCCGCCGCCTCGGTTGTGCGGATCAACGGCACCGCATACGCCTGCGGGCAGAACCAGTCGGGCTCGGGCTTCGTGATCGCGAAAGACCGCGTCGTCACCAATGCGCACGTCGTCGCCGGCGTGACGCAGCCCATCGTCCAGGCGCCGAACGGCCAAGCGCTCGACGGGCGCATCGTCTACTTCGACCCCCAGAACGACCTGGCGGTGATCGCGGTCTCGGGGCTGAGGGTCCCGACGCTCGCGCTCGGTGACACGCTCGCCGTCGGCGACGACGCGGTCGTCGACGGCTATCCATTCGGCGGCCCGTTCACGACGGGAGGAGCCCAGGTGCTTGCCCGCTCGACGGAGAGCGTCGAGAACATCTATGGCACGGCGCGCACCAATCGCGAGCTCTACACGATCGCCGCCGACGTCGAGCCCGGCAACTCGGGTGGTCCCCTGCTCGAGACGAACGGATCCATCGCGGGCATCGTCTTCGCCAAGAGCTCGACGGATGCCGACCTCGGCTACGCGATGACCGACGCCGTACTCTCACCGGTGGTGCAGCGGGCGGCAGGCCTGAGCGCGCCCACCAGCTCGGGCACCTGTGTGAAGGGCTGAGCCCGCTTCATCGCTTCGGGTCTGGTGCGGGGGCGCGTCAGGCCTGGTGCAGGAACATCAGGAACGTCGCCGAGAGCGAGCCCGCGAGCACGACTCCGACCAGACCTGATACCACGATGCTCAGCACCGCCCAATTGCGGCGGCCCAGCCGACCGCCTCGGGTCTCGCGGATGCCGCGCACTCCATACGAGATCGTCGCGACCACCAGGCCGCCGACCACCAAGAAGTGCAACAGCTCGAGAGCCAGAGCGGCGTTCACCAGGTTCTTGGTATCCGACGTCAGTACGACGACGCCGAGCGCGAGCGCGCCGACGACGATGTTGGCGACGATCACCAGGATGGCCAGCTGAAGACTGCGGGTCGCAGCGAGGTCGACGGGCCGACCTTTGCGATCTGTGGCGACCGTGTGAGCGGCGCCGCAGTGGGAGCAGTATGCACTGCTCAGGGCGATACGCGCGCCGCACAGGGCGCACGAGGAACGGGTAGCGACAGCGGCCTGGGGGAAGACCGTGACGGCGTGGGGGGCGACCGACATGTCCCCCATCCTAGGGACATTCGGCTGTGCGCGATGTGCGAGTTTCTCAGGCGGCTCGATGCGCAGTTGAGCGCGGATTTCCCGGCGACTTCCTGGGGATCCGCTGAGCACCGTCGTCAAGGAGTTGGCCGACCCCGTCCCCCGAACTAGGGTCATCTGTTACGCGAGGGGGGCTCACATGACTAGCGGATACAACTCTCGATTCGAACGCCGAGACCTGGTGCTGGCGATCATCACGACCATCTTCGGGGGCGCTGCGCTCGTCGCGGCCGCCGCCGGGGTGCTGCTGCTGGCCGGGGTTCACTTCTAGGCGGCAGGGTCCCGGGGCGGCGGCGGGGCCGCGCCGCCCCTAGGCCGCGGGGCCCGCCGCGAGGGTGACGGCGACCTGCTGCGCGGTCCCCGCCGCGTCGGTGTAGCTGATCGTGACCCGGTCTCCGATGGCGTGCGCCTTGATCAGCGCGCTCAGCGAGTCCGCGGTGGTGGCTGCGGCTCCGTCGACGGCCGTGATGGTGTCTCCGGCCGCGAGCCCGGTACCGGCCGCCGCGCTGCCGGCGACGACGCCGCTGATCAGCACACCGGATCCGATCTGCGCCGTGGCCAGCTCCACCCCGAGGAATGCCGGCAGCCCGATGATGATGCTCGAGCTCGCCTCGCCGTTGACGATCTTCTTGGCGATCGCGAGCGCGGTGTCGATCGGGATGGCATAGCCGGTGATCGTGCGCGATCCACTCGAGGCGGCGGTCACCATGCCGGCGACCTCGCCCTGCTTGTCGATCAGGGGGCCACCGGAATCGCCCGAGACCACGTCGGCATCCGTCTCGATCAGGCCGGTGAGATGCTCGTTCGCACCGCTGATGTCGTTGGCGACCGTGATCGCCTGATCGAGCGCGGTGACGGTGCCCCTGGCCGCGACCAGGTTGCCGGTGCCCTCGGCGTTTCCGACCGAGATCACCGCGTCGCCGGCCGACAGCGTGCCGGTATCGACCTTCGCCTTCGTCAGCCCGGTGACGTCGGCGCCGGTGCTGTCGACCAGCTGGAGCACGGCGACGTCGTCCGTCTCATCTGTGCCGACCACCTTGGCCGTGTAGCTCGCCCCGGTGGACTCCACGGTCACCTTGATCGACGTCGAACCCTGCACGACGTGGTTGTTGGTGAGGATCTCGCCCGTCGAGGTCAGGATGATGCCGGTGCCGGCCGCCTCGGCGTCCGAGTAGTTGAGGGTCGAGACGATGGTCACCACGCCGACCTTCTGCGCCGCGGTCGCGGCGGTCGCGTTGACGGATGCCGTGCCCGGTCCGTTGAAGGTGCCCTGCCGGCCGCCGTCTCCCCCTGTGCCACCCCTGCCGAGGCCGCCGCTGCTGTTCTGCGACGAGCCCGGACCCGTGGCCTGGCTGGTCGAACCCGGCTGCAGCTGGGCGAGTGCGGCGCCGACCCCGACCCCGCCCGCTCCGATGCCGAGCGCGATCACCGTCGCGCCGCCGATCAGCAGAGCGCGGTAGCGGCGGAAAGTGCCGACCGGCTGGGCCGGCGCGGTCGCGGGAGGCACAGCAGGTTCCATCCCATCGCGGGGAGGCTGATACTGCGGTGACTGGGGGTCGATGTCGCTCATGGCTCTAGTTGAGGCCCGGATGCTCGGAGCATCCTATGAACGGGCTGCGCGTCAGCGCCCAGAACGCCGGGGACGGGCTGCTGACCCGACGCGCTATTTCGAGCCCGGCCGCTTCATCCACCACTCGGTGAACGACGAGGCACGCCCGTCGGCCGCGAAACGGATCACCCAGAGGTTGTCGAACAGCTGGCCGTCTGTGTAGTCGACCTTGCCCTGCACGAAGGCCAGGTCGCCGTCGATGCCGAGCAGGTTCCAACCGAATGAGGTGTCGCCGGGAGCCTCGGCGCGCGAGAGCCAGGTCGCGACGATGGCGTCGATCCCGTGCACGGGCTCGTCGCTCGGCCCGAACAGGTAGTCGCCGTCGTCGGTGAACAGCGCGCGGATGTCGGCGTCGAGGTTGCTGCCCCAGGCCGTGCGATAGGCGGTGACCCAGTTCGAGACCGTCGAGGAATCTGTCATGGCTCAGGTGTACAGGAACCCGGTGACAGTGCCCCCGCGTCCATGACGCCGCGCGTCACGCCGCCGTGATCACGACCTTGCCGCGCAGGTGCCCGGTCTCCAACCGGCGGAACGCGTCGGCCACCCGGTCGAACTCGAACGACGCGGCGATCGGCACCTCGATGTCGCCGCTGACGACCAGTGCTGCAAGCGCATCCAGAGTCGGGATGCTGGTGGGACCGCGCCCGACGCGCCGGATCCCGAACTCGGAGGGATCCATGGCGTTCGTGTTGATCCGGTGCGGGGCGACCCCGAGCTCGAGGAACTGCCGCACCGAGCCGGCGCCCTGCAGGTCGAACGCGGCCGTGATCCCTTCTGGCGCCATGGCGCGCACCGCATCGACCAGGCCGGGGCCGTATGCGACCGGTTCGACTCCCCGCGAGCGAAGCCACTCGTGATTGGCGGGCGATCCGCTTCCGATCACTCGGATGCCGCGCAGCACGGCCAGCTGCGACAGGATGCCGCCGACTCCCCCGGCTGCCGCGCTGACCAGGATGGTGGGGCGGCCGGCGCCGTCTGTGCGATCGGGCGTCCGATCGGGCGCCTGCTCGAGCGGCTGCGACGCCAGCGCATCCCACGCGGTCTGACCCACGAGGGCGAGTCCGCCCGCGACCTCCCACGGCAGCGAGGCGGGCTTGTGCGCGAAGAAGGCCGCGTCCGCGACGAGGTGCGTCTGGAACGCGCCATCCGGAACCGTGCCTAAGACCTCGTCGCCGATCGACAGCCGGTCGACCCCGACGCCGACCGCTTCGATCACGCCGGCCAGCTCGCGTCCGATGCCGGTGGGCAGCGTGACGGCGTACTGCGGTCCGCCCTCGCGGCGCTTGTAGTCCGCGGGGTTGAGCCCGGCGGCCCGCAACGCCACCCGCACCTCGCCGGAGCCCGGCTCGGTGAGCGGCTCGTCGACGAGCTCGAGCACCTCGGGGCCGCCGAAGCGCTCGAAACGCACGGCACGATTCATGCCTCGATCGTAGAAGGACCATCCGAGAAGGGCGCGCCCGATGCCGGCGAAAGGTTGACCTCACCGGCCCGCGGGTGCACGCTGGGGTCAGAACAACTCATCGCCCAGCAGAGCCGGAGTCAATGACCCGCCGCTGGGCGATGAGTCTGTGCGGGGCATCTCTCGTCGGTGGCGTGCGTCTGTTTAGATTCCCCCATGGCGGTTCGCTCGCTCGACTACTCGGCGCTCACTGATCCCGTCGCACGCGCAGACCTCGTTTCGTGGCGGTCTCAAGCGCGGGCAGCCGGTCTGCCCTGGGCGCGCAGCACCCTCTCGATCGGCTCGGTGGTCGCCATCGGCTTCTGCGCTCTGCTCTTCGTCTTCGTCTTCGGCGGGGCGTTCAGCTCATTCATCACGGACGGCATCCAGAACGGCAAGCCGATCGACGTGCTGTTCCCGTCGCTCTTCGTGCTGGTGATCGTCGCGGTGACGATCTGGGCCGTGCGCGCGAGGGGCGGCCGCGGCGGAAGCTGGGAGCGGGGGTACCGCTTGTACCGCTTCGCCGCAGCCAACGGCATGCGCTTCCAGCCGATGGATGCTGCACCCTCCTACCCGGGCGAGATCTTCCACATCGGGCGCGATCAGGTGGTGGTCGAGCATCTCGTCACGGGCGGGCGCTTTCTCGACATCGGCAACTTCAGCTACATCACCGGATCGCGCAAGAGCCAGACGACGCACCATTGGGGCTTTCTGGCCCTCGCGCTCGACCGCGCGATGCCGAACATCGTGCTCGACGCCAAATCCAACAACTCCCTGTTCGGCAGCAACCTGCCCGTCACGCTCGACAGGAACCAGGTCCTGCACCTGGAGGGCGACTTCGACAAGCACTTCACGCTGTACTGCCCGGCGGAGTACGAGCAGGACGCGCTCTACATCTTCACGCCCGACCTGATGGAGCTGCTGGTCGACGAGGCAGCGCCGTACGACGTCGAACTGGTCGATCAATGGATGTTCGTCTACTCACGCCCGTTCGAGCTGACCGACCCTGCCGTGCTTCAGCGGCTGTTCACGATCGCGGACACGGTCGGAGCGAAGGCCGTCGACCAGAGCGAGCACTACGCAGACGACCGGATCGGCGACCCCGACGTGAACATCGTGGCGCCCCAGGGCGCGCGGCTCAGGCGCGGCGTCTCGGTGATCGGGGTCGTGATCGTCGTCGCGTTCGTCGCCTTCTGGGGCTGGAACTTCTTCGGCAGCTTCGTCTCGCCCTAGGTCGCCGCCCTAGATCGCCGCCCTAGATGACCGGGGCTAGATGACCGGAGCCGGGCCCGCACCGGGTGCACTCGGCGCGGCAGCGAGGGCGGCAACCAGCGCCGTGCGCTCCGCGGTGATCCTGCCGAGCAGCACCGCCTCGTCGGCCTGGGCGGCCGCGTGGTCGCGCTGCGTGACGATGCGGTTGCGCGCGAACGCCAGGTGCGTGACATCCCGGATGTAGGCCTTCATCTGGGCGCCCTGCCCGTGGTTCTTGGCCCAGCTCAGCGAGCGCCGACGGCCGATCGGCGTGGCGAGGGTCTGCACCTCGGCCGAGTTGAACCAGCCCGCAGCGGCGTACTCCCCCAGTCGCAGCTGGGTCAGCCTCACTTCTCGTCGCCTCAGCAGCACGACCCCGATCAGTGCGACCGCGAACAGCGGCATCTGCACGAGGGCGTAGTAGCCGTAGAAGTCGTAGACGATCTCGAGCGCGCCGTTCCACAGGGCGTGAAGCAGGATCGCGGGGATCAGACCGACGAAGAACAGCCCGAGCCCGAGGATCCGGTTGCCCTGCCGCGCCGCGATCCCGATGAAGACGCCCGTCAACGACGTGAACATCACGTGCGCGAAGGGCGACAGCAGGCCGCGGATGAAGAAGATCTCGGCCACCGAGCCGTCGAAGCCGCCTTCTGTCGAGATCTGGACCCCGAAGTACTGGATGTTCTCGCTGAACGCGAAGCCGGCCGCGACCGTCGCCGCATAGACGATGCCGTCGACCGGTCCGTCGAAGTACTTGCGCGCCAGGAAGAAGATCAGCAGCACGCCGAGCCCCTTCGCCGACTCCTCGACGATGGGCGCCTGCACGACCGACTGCAGCAGATCGGTGGTGCTCGTCGAGCCGCCGCGCGCGCCGATCGCGACCTGGGCGGCGGTGTCGACGGTGAGCGCGAGCACGATCGACACGCCTGCGCCCCAGAAGAACGCGAACAACAGGATGCCGAAGGGCTCCGGCTCCCAGCGGTCGATCCAGCGGATGCCGACCAGCACGATCGTCAGCGGAACGAGCGCGAGGATCCCGCCCACGAAGGTCAGCCCCGGCCCGAGGAACGACAGGAAGTAGACGACCACGATCAGCGCGGCGACGCCGACGATGAGGAAGCCGATGATGGCGACGATCAGCAGCGTCGACCGGTGCGCGGCCGGCCGGGCGAGCTGCGGGTGCGACGGCTCCACCGTCGCGGCCTGCACGTCGGCGGGCGCCTCGGGTGTCGCGGTATCGGCCGCGCGGCCAGTCGGGTCAGGGGTGGTGGCCGTCATGGCTCACACCCTACTTAGTTCTGCGTGCGTGATTCTGACTTCGGTTCGTCACTTCTGCTGCTCGCGCAGGATCGCCAGAGCGCGGGCGACCCGGTTGCCCAAGCCGGGCACCCGGCCGCGCGCCGGGATCCTGGCGCGTTCGAGCAGCACGGCCACCTCGGCGCGCTGGGTGTCGAGCACCGCTTCCAGCGCGGCGTTCGCGATCAGCCGGGCGCGCACCGAGACCACGAACGCGGCGACGCCGAGCACCGCGCCCGCGCCGAAGCCGATGGCGACGGCCGGCGAGAAGAGCAGGGCGGCCAGCACCGCGAGCCCGGCGAGAACCAGCACACCGACCGCGCGCAGCACGGTCGCCGCCTGCGAGCGGCGGGTGCGGCTGCGGTCGGCCCGATCGAGCCGCTCCTCGAACTCGAGCAACTCGGCGCGCTCGAGGGTGAACGACGAGCGGTCGCGCAAGTCGCGGCGGATCCGCGCGTATGTGGGCCGCTCGCGGCGCACGACCGCGACGACCGCCGTGATCCCGATCACGAAGCTGAGCAGCGTGAGCCCGAGCAGAATGGATGCGCCGACGATCGGTCGATCGTCGTTCCAGACCAGCCGTGCCGCCGAGTCGACGCCGAAGGCGACGATCACGGCCAGCGCCGCCGTGACGACCACCGTCCAGCTGAGTTCGCGCACGCGAACCCGGGTGAGGGTGTCGGGCTCGCTGTCGTCGTCGGCGTTGCGGGCGCGACGCGCCTGGATGACGCCCCCGACGGCATCCGCGATCATCAGGCCGAGCACCACGCCGCCGATGAACAGAGCGCTCGTGAGCAGAGCCGGGATGTTCACGGTCTGACTGTATGTCCTACGTCGTCGCCGCGGGGTGCGGTTTCGGTGCGGGTTGCGGTGCCGATGCCGGAAAGGGGCTCCGGGTCTTCCTCGTGATGCTCACGCTGACCACCGCGGCCACCACGCACAGCCCGGCCGCGCCGAACCACGCCCAGGTGTAGTCGCCGAGCGCATCGCGGATCACCCCGGCCGCCAGCGCAGCCGACGCCGCGCCCAGCTGGTGCGCCGCGAAGACCCAGCCGTAGACCACGGCGCCGTCCTTGCCGAAGACCTCCCGGCACAGGGCCGCGGTCGGCGGCACGGTGGCCACCCAGTCGAGCCCGTACACCACGACGAACAGGATGATCGGCGGCTGCAGGCTCCCCGACGAGATCGCGTTCAGCAGGAACGGCAGCAGCAGCAGCGAGATGCCGCGGCCGGCGTAGTACGCCGCGAGCAGGATGCGCGGGTTGATCCGGTCGGTCAACCAGCCGGAGGCGATCGTGCCCACGACATCGAAGATGCCCACAACGGCGAGCAGACTCGCCGCCGTGGACTCGCCGATCCCGTGGTCGTGCAGGCTCGGGATGAAGTGGGTGCCGACCAGACCGTTGGTGGTCGCTCCGCAGATGGCGAAGCCCGCCACCAGCGCCCAGAAGGTGCGCACCTTGGCCGCGCGGCCCAGCACCTGGATCGCGCGCTTCGCCGGATTGATCGGGCTGCGCTCGGGGAAGGTGGGAACGGCATCCAGCGGCGATCCGTAGGGCGTCATGCCCAGGTCGGCGGGCGAGTTGCGCAAGAAGATGGCGACGACGGGCACCACGGCCAGGGCGATCGCGGCGATCAGCAACGACGCCAGCCGCCAGCTCTCGTTCTGCGCGACCGAGGCCACGATCGGCAGGAAGATCAGCTGCCCGGTCGCGCTGCCCGCGGTGAGCACGCCGGTGATCAGGCCCTTGCGCTTGAGGAACCAGCGGTCGGCCACCAGCGCCGCGAAGACCAGGGCCATCGATCCGGTGCCGAGCCCGATCAGAACTCCCCAGGTGAGCAGCAATTGCCACGACTGCGAGACGAGCGTGCTCAGCGCCGACCCCGCCGCGATCAGCAGGAGCGCCGTGCTCGTCACCCGGCGCAGCCCGAAGCGCTCCATCAGGGCGGCCGCGAAGGGCGCAGTCAGCCCGAACAGCAGGATGTTCACCGAGACCGCGGCCGAGAGCTGGGTGATGCTCCAGCCGAACTCGGTCTGCAGGGGCACGATCAGCGCGCTGGGCGCGGAGCGGAATCCCGCGGCGCCGACCAGCGCCAGGAACGCGACCCCCGCGACGATCCAGGCGGGGTGCAGCCGGCGGGCTCGTGGCGCGGGCGTTCTGCCGGAACGCGCACGCGTCGTGCCCGGGCGCGCAGAAGATGTCGTCACGGTTCGAGTATTGCGGCAGGCCGCGGGTCAGCGCTGCCGTCGGGCGTCGAAATCCTGCCGTTCAGCGAGCCGATTCCGTCGACCCGATTCAGCCGACCCGATTGGTCGACCCGGCTTGTCGGCCCGGCTTGTCGGCCCGGCTTGTCGACCCGGCTCAGTCGTCGCTCGGCACCTGGCCGACGACGGTCACAACGCACACCGCCACCATGAGGCCGGCGAACGCCGTCAGCAGCAGGCGCAGCTTCGGCTGGAAGGTCTGCTCGACAGCGTGAGCCAGCTCCGCCGGGACGGATGCCGCACCGGCCCCGAGCGCGCGCCCCCAGTCGATCAGCAGCCGCTCGGCCTCGGTCACCTGCGGGTCGACGGGGTCGTCGCCGCTCAGTTCGAGTTCGCGCCGGAAGAAGGTCGTCGGATACGGCGCCGGGTATCCGTCGCTGATCGCGAAGCAGAACAGGGTGACCGCACGCTCACCGAGGAACGGGATCAGCTCGTCGCGCAGATCGAACCACGCCGTGTACGAGCTGAAGACGGAGGCGGATCCGAGCAGCGTGCGATCGAGGTTCGAGAGCGGGCCGGGATGCGAGGCGAGGAACTGCTGGGCGGCCTCGGCCGCATCCGGGGTCAGTTCGTCGTCGCTCGGCAGCGCCAGGAAGGCCATGGCCACAGCCTACGATGCCGAGCGAAGCCGCAGCGAGGGCGCGGCGGCAGCGTCTCAGGCGGCGGCGTCTCAGGCGGCGATGTCTCAGGCGGCGATGCTCGGCGCCGCGCCGACCAGCTGGCCGCTGATCGTCTCCACCGAGTCGAACACCCCGGCCCGGATCGCCTGGAAGACCTCGACGGCCGCCTGGGCGAGCTTGCCGTGGCTGCCGAGCACGGTCTTGCGGATGCGCGGCTCGTCGTGGATCGAGATCCGCGCGGTCTGCGCCGGGCCATCGACAGCCGGGTCGACGACGCGGGCACCGAGCGAACGGGCCCAGGCCGCGGTCATGTCGGCGACGACGCGGTCGGTCGACACCACGCGCACCTGGTCGCCGCGGGCGAAGGGCCGGGTGCGCACGAGGGCGCGCGCGATCAGTCCGGGGCCGAGGTAGCTGACGGCCTGCTCGTCGCTGATCCACGACGGCACGCCGAGCACATCGTCCTGGTCGATCAGGATCAGTTCGTCGAGCTGTTCGCCGCGCTGATCGGCGGTGTCGCGCCAGGCCACCCGGTCGCGCGGGGCGAAGCCGTTGGTGTCGGGGCCGGCGGCATCCACGGATCCGACGATGAAGCCGCGACCGCGGCGCGCGGGGCGCAGCCGCAGCCGACCGACCGTCGGCCGGGGCACCGGCGTGCGGACGAGGGCAGGGACGCGAGTCAACGGGGCCCCTGGCGTGTGGGATTCGGTCATCGAAGTCATCTGAGTAGTCACCTTGCCTGGTACAACCCATGCGCACGCATGACTATTCCTGGGAGTGCGCTGCGAAGGAGGGGTCGACAGGGGCTCAGAAGACCTTGCCCGGGTTGAGGATCCCGAGCGGATCGAAGACCTGCTTGATCTCTTTCTGCAGGGCGAAGCTGTCGTCGCCGAGTTCGTCGCGCAGCCAGCGCTTCTTGAGGATCCCGACCCCGTGCTCCCCGGTCAGGGTGCCCCCGAGCCGCAGGCAGTCGAGGAACAGCTCGTCGGCGGCCGCCCACACGTGTTCGGGCACATCGACGTGGCCATCGACCATCTCGGCCTGGTCGCCCGGCTTGCCGAAGACGAAGTTCGGGTGCAGGTTCCCATCGCCGGCGTGCGCGACCGTCGGGATGCTGATGCCGTACTTCGCCTCGATCCGCTCGATCGCGGCGAACATCGCGGGCAGTGCGCTGCGCGGCACGGCGACATCCTCGATGAGCACCGTGCCTCGGGCGACCATCGCCGGGTGGAACGAGCGCCGGATCGCGAACAGCTTCTCGCCCTCGGCCGGGTCGGTCGTCAGCTCGGCCTCGCCGCCGAGGGAACGGATCACCGCCAGCGCGTCCGCGGCCTCGGCGTCGGCGCCCATGCCGTCCGTCTGGATCAGCAGTTGCGCGCCGCGGCCGCCCAGGTCGATGCCCAGGTAGGCGCCGATGCCGTCGAGGGCCGTGGCATCCAGGAGCTCCATGATGGCCGGCTTGATCCCGCTCGAGACGATCACGGCGGCGGCGCGCGCCGCGAGCTCGACGCTGGCGAATCCGGCGCTGATCGTGGCCACCGTGCCGCGCGGCAGCGGGCGCAGCTTGAGGGTGGCCTCGACGACCACGCCGAGGGTGCCCTCAGACCCGATCATCAGGGCGGTGAGGTCGTAGCCCGTGACGCCCTTGACCGTGCGGTGACCCAAGCTGATCAGCCGGCCGTCGCTGAGCACGACCTTGAGGCCGAGCACGGCCTCGCGGGTGACCCCGTACTTCGCGCAGAGCAGGCCGCCGGCGTTCGTGGCGATGTTGCCGCCGATCGTCGAGATCGCCTTGCTCGCCGGGTCGGGCGCCCACCAGAGCCCTCGGTCGGCGAGCTGCGCGTTGAGGTCTCCGTTCAGCACGCCGGGTTCGACCACCGCGAGTTCGTCGTCGACCGACACCTCCAGGATGCGCGTCATGCCGCGGGTCGAGAGCACGAGCTCGCCCTCGCCGCCGATCGCGGCGCCGGCCAGACCGGTGCCCGCCCCTCGCGGCACGACCGGGATCCGGTGCGCGGTCGCGAACCGCATCGTCGACTGCACGTGCTCGACGGTCGTGGCCTCGATGACGGCCAACGGACGGCTCGGCGAGACCTGCCCTGACCGGTCGGCGCGCGCCGCGTTGAGCGTCGCGTCGTCGGTGCGCACCACATCGCCCAGTTCGGAGCGCAGCGCGGCCAGGCGGGGATCGGGTGGCAGCTCCGGCGCGACCGCGTTGCCCAGGACCGTGGTCATGACGCCAGGTTATCGGACGCTCTCTCACCGGCGGCCGGGGTGGTGTCCGATTTCCGCTGACGAGCGTCGGTCGAGCGTGCGAGGGTGGAGGAATGGACGACGCGACCGACTTCGAGCCGCACGCCGATCTCGACACGAGCGACTTCGCCAGAAAATACGGCGCCCTGGCCTCGCGCGACGCGCGCTTCGACGGCCAGTTCATCGCCGGCGTGCACACCACCGGCATCTACTGCCGTCCGAGCTGCCCGGCCGTCACCCCCAAGCCCGGCAACGTCAGCTTCTATCGCACGGCAGCCGCCGCGCACGAGGCCGGGCTGCGCGCGTGCAAGCGGTGCCAACCGGATGCCGTGCCCGGCTCGCCTGACTGGAACCTTCACGACGATCTCGCCTCACGCGCGATGCGCCTCGTGCACGACGGCGTCGTGGAGCGAGAGGGCGTCGAAGGCCTCTCACGCCGTCTCGGCTACACCTCGCGCCACGTCACCCGCGTGCTGCGGGCCGAGCTGGGGGCGGGCCCGCTCGCGTTGGCGCGGGCCAACCGGGCCCAGACCGCGCGGTCGCTGCTCGCCGCCACCGAACTGCCCGTGACCGACATCGCCTTCGCCGCCGGATTCGGCAGCGTGCGGCAGTTCAACGAGACGATCGCCACCGTGTATCACGCGACCCCCACGGAACTACGCCGGATCGCGCGGCAGGGCGACTCTCGCGGCCGCTCGAGCGGCCGCGCCGTCGAAGCAGGTGGCTCGGAAGGCGAGAGGAGCACGCCCCTGACGTTGCGCCTCGCGGCGAGGTCACCCTTTGACGGCCCAGGCCTGATGCGCTTCTTCGCCGACCACGCCGTCCCGAGCCTCGAGGTCGCCGACGACACGGTCTTCTCGCGCCCCCTGGCCCTGCCGCACGGCCGGGCGGACGTCGAGGTGCGGCTGGATCCCGAGCGCGCCGGCCTCGTGGTGACCGCGCGACTCGCGAGCCTGGCCGACCTGCCCGCCCTGTCATCCCGAGTGAGGCGCCTGTTCGATCTCGACGCGGACTCGGTGGCGATCGACGAGGCGCTCGCGTCCGACCCGGTGCTCGCGCCGCTGGTCGCGGGCGTGCCGGGCATCCGCATCCCGGGCAGCGCAGACGGAGCCGAGACCCTGTTCCGCACCCTGATCGGCCAGCAGATCTCGGTGGCGGCGGCGCGAACGGTCGTCGGCCGCCTCGTCGCCGATCTGGGCGCGCCCGCAGTGGATGACTCCGGTGCGCCGATCGAGGGGCGGCCCCGGATGTTTCCGACGGCCGAGGCGATCGCCGAGCGGGGCGCCACGGTCTTGCGCGGGCCGGCAAGCCGGGTGGCCACCATCATCCGGGTCGCGGATGCCCTGGCGAGCGGCCGTCTGCGTCTCGACGTCGAGACTCCCGCCGCCGAGCTGCGCGAGCACCTGCTCGCCCTGCCGGGCGTCGGACCGTGGACCGCCGACTACCTCGCGCTGCGCGCGCTCGGCAATCCCGACACCTTTCTCGAGACCGATCTGGTGATCAGGCAGAGCGCCGAAGCCCTGGGAATGCCCGGCGCGCCGGGGGCACTCGCCCAGCGGGCGGCCGTCTGGGCGCCGTGGCGCAGCTATGCGAGCCTGCAGTTGTGGCGCGCGCGACCAGCGCGCGCATCGCGTTAGGCAACCGATGAGCGCTCCCCCGGCACGCCAACCTGTCAGAGTAGGGTGAGTGTCGCCCACCATCCTGGGGTGGGCAAGTGGAGTGAATGCATGCTCGTCTCCGTGGTGATTCCGGCCCGGAATGATGCCGAGATGCTCGCGACCTGCCTGGCGGCGCTCGCAGAGCAGACCGGACTGCCCGACTCGGTCGAGGTCGAGATCGTCGTCGTCGACAACGGCAGCTCGGATGCCACGGCGCAGGTCGCACAGGATGCAGGAGTGCGGGTGATCACCGAGCCCGTTCCCGGCATCCCGAGAGCCGCGTCAGCCGGGTACGACGCGGCGCGCGGCGAGCTGATCGCGCGGATCGACGCCGACTCGGTCTGCCCGCCCGGGTGGCTCGCGCGCGCCATCGCGATCTTCTCCCACGACGACGAGCTCTCGGTGCTCACCGGCACCGGCGAGTTCTACGGCGCAAGCGAACTGGTGCACAGGATCGGCAAGGCCTGGTACCTCGGCGGGATGTACTGGTCGATGACCGGCTACCTCGGGCATCCGCCGATCTTCGGCTCGAACTTCGTCATGCGCCGCGCGGTGTGGGCCGAACTGCGCGACGAGGTGCACAGGGGCCAGCGCACCATCCACGACGACCTCGATCTGAGTCTGCACATCAAGCCGTGGATGACGGTGCGCTACGACCCCGACTTCGTCGTCCAGATCTCGGCGCGCCCGTTCGCCACCTTCAGCGGACTGCGGCGCCGCGTCTCATGGGTGCTCCCCACCCTGCGCAACCACTGGCCGGATGACAGCCCATGGGCTCGTCGCGCGGCACGCAGACGGTGGGAGGGCGCCGCAACGCCCGTGCCGGACGGTCACCTGCCAAGCGCTTCGGGCTCGGCGGCCGATCAGGACGGCGACGCGGTGGCGTAGAGCCGCAGCAGGTCGCGCGCCAGCTGGTGGGGCGTGGTCTCGCACGGGCTGTGCCCGGTGTCGTAGACCGCGAGTTCCGCGTCGATGCGCTCGGCCAGCTCCGCGTGCAGCTCGAGCGGCCAGAGATCGTGCGAGCCGACCGCCACCAGCTTCGGGATCGCGGCATCCCGCAACTGGGGCCGCAGTTCCGGGGCGCGCTTCATGAGCCTGATGATGTCGGCCATGCTGCGCATCGACGTCTGCTCGAAGCGCATGCGCACGAAGTCGAGCCGGGTCTGCGGCACCTTGTTCTTGTTGGTGACGATGCCCCAGCGCATCAGCGACGCCCCGATGCCTCCGGTCGCCATCCAGGTGAACGGCCCGAGGATCTTGACCCCGCGAAAGCCGTTGCCCGGCTGCGGCGGAGTGGCGAGCAGGGCCAGGCTGCGCACCAGCTCCGGCCGTTGCACGGCGACGATCTGGGCGATGGTGCCCGCGAACGAGTAGCCGAGCAGGTGCGCGGGGCCGCCGGATTCGAGAAACGCGATCAGGTCGTCGGCGAACAACTCGTAGGAATAGGGCGTCCCCTCAGCAGGCGCGGCACCGGCCGACTCGTAGTTGCCCGCCAGGTCGTAGCTCTGCACGAAATAGCCGGATGCCGCGAGCACCGGCAGCACGAGGGCGAAGTCCTCTTTCGACCCCGAGACGCCGGGCACGAGCACGACCCGCGGATCCGCGGGGTCGCCCAAGGAGATGACCGCGAGTTCCCCGCTCGGGGCCGCGAAACGCGACGCCACCGATCCGGCGGGGGCGACCGTCCAGTCCAGGTCGTGCGGAATCTCGGCGTCCAGGCGGACGGGATCGGGGCGTGCGGCATCGTCCAGCGGGGAACTCTGCGGCTCCTGAACGGTCACTCGCGAAATCCTAGAGCGCAGTTCCGCCTCAGGCCGTCTTCTTCTTGGCGGGCGCCTTCTTGGGCGCCGCCTTCTCCGCATCCTTCGTCCCGGCGGCGCCCCGCTTGTTCTCGACGCGCTGCTTCTCGACGCTGCGGCGCAGCGCCTCCATGAGGTCGAGCACCTCGCCGCCGCCCTGCCCCTCCGCACGCCCGAAGGTCGCCTCGGTGTCGAGGGCGTCGCCCTGCTCGAGCTTGGCTTCGACGAGGGTGCGCAGCTGCGCCTGGTAGTCGTCGGTGAACTTGTCGGGGGTGAAGTCGCTGGCGAAGCTCTCGACCAGTTGCTTCGACATCTTCAGTTCGGCATCCGTGATCTTGGGCGCCTCGTCGAGCTCGGGGAACCGCGCCTCGCGCACCTCGTCGTCCCAGAGCAGCGTCTGCAGCATCAGCACGTCGTCGTGCACCCGGAGGGCCGCGAGCCGGGTCTTCTGCCGCAGGGCGAACTGCACGATCGCGGTGCGATCGGTGGCCTGCAGCGTCTGCCGCAGCAGCACGTATGCCTTGGTCGACTTGGAGTCGGGCGCCAAGAAGTAGCTCTTCTCGAACATGATCGGGTCGACCTGGTCGCTGGGCACGAACTCGACGACGTCGATGTCCTTGCTGCGCTCGGCAGGCAGCGACGCCAGGTCTTCGGGCGTCAGGATGACCGTCTCGTCGCCGTCGACGTAGGCCTTGGCGATGTGCTCGAAGTCGACGATCTCGCCGTCGATCTCGCAGCGGCGCTGATAACGGATCCGCCCGCCGTCCTTGTCGTGCACCTGGTGCAGCGGCACGTCGTGATCCTCGGTCGCGGCATACAGCTTCACGGGCACGTTGACGAGACCGAAGCTCAGGGAGCCCTTCCAGATGGAGCGCATGCAGCCATTTTCCTCTGCGGATGTGGACGATGTACACCCCTGTGATTACCGTGGGTTCATGGCAAAGGCGGAAGGGCCGGATACATACGTCGAGGTCGGCGGTCACCGCCTGCGCCTGACCAACCTCGACAAGGTGCTCTATCCCGAGACCGGAACCACCAAAGCCGAGGTCATCGACTACTACTCGCGGGTCGCCGACGCTCTGATCACGCACGCACGCGATCGCCCGGCCACCCGCAAGCGCTGGGTCTCGGGCGTCGGCACCGCCCAGAAGCCGGGCCAGGTGTTCTTCGAGAAGAACCTGCCGGACTCGGCGCCCGAGTGGATCGAGCACCGGCCGATCCAGCACTCCGACCACGTCAACGAGTACCCGCTCGTGAACAATCTGGCCACCCTGGTCTGGATCGCGCAGCAGGCGGCCCTCGAGATCCATGTGCCCCAGTGGCGGTTCGGCCGCAATGGCGCCCGCAAGAACCCGGATCGCATGGTGCTCGACCTGGACCCCGGCGAGGGCGCCGGGCTGGCCGAGTGCGCCGAGGTCGCCAAGCTCGTGCGCGAGCTGCTCACGGGAATGGGCCTCGACCCGATGCCGGTGACCAGCGGCAGCAAGGGCATCCATCTCTATGCCGCCCTCGACGGCACCCAGTCGAGCGACGAGGTCTCAGCCGTCGCGCACGAACTGGCGCGCGCGCTCGAGGCCGACCATCCCGACCTGGTGGTCAGCGACATGAAGAAGGCGGTGCGCGGCGGCAAGGTGCTGCTGGACTGGAGCCAGAACAACGGCTCCAAGACCACCGTCGTGCCGTATTCGCTGCGCGGGCGGCTGCATCCCACGGTCGCGGCCCCGCGCACCTGGCGCGAGATCGCCGCCCCCGGGCTGAAGCAGCTCGACTTCACCGAGGTGCTGAAGCGCCTGGAGAGCAAGGGAGATCCGCTCGCCGACCTGTCGGCGGGCCATTTATTGAAGGATCCGAGCGGCGAGGACCTCGCCGAATACCGCCGCATGCGCAACCGGAACAAGACGCCCGAGCCGTTCGGCGACGTGCCGGGCAGCGACCCCACCTGGACGCCAGACCCGGCCAACCCGCACTTCGTCATCCAGGAGCATCACGCCAGCTCGCTGCACTACGACTTCCGGCTCGAGCGCAACGGCGTCCTGGTGAGCTGGGCGGTGCCCAAGGGGGTGCCGACCGATCCGAAGCAGAACCACCTGGCGGTGCACGTCGAGGACCATCCCTTCGAGTACGGCGCGTTCGAGGGCGCCATCCCGAAGGGCGAGTACGGCGCGGGCGGCGTCGCCATCTGGGACCGCGGCCGCTACGAGCTGGAGAAATGGCGCGATGGCGACGGCAAGGAGGGCGGCGAGGTGATCCTCACCATCCACGGCGAGAAGCACGGCTCGCACCGGCTGGCGCTGATCCAGACCAAGCAGGGCGACAATCCGAAGAACTGGATGCTGCACCTCATGAAGAGCCAGAATCCGGTCGATTGGGATGCCGAGGGCGGCCCAGTCGACAAGGTCACCGGAGACAAGTGGCACGGCCACGCCACCGTCTCGACCGGGCGCAAAGGCCTCGGCACCCCGAAGAAGACCATTGTGGGATCGAGGGTGAGCAGCGACTCGATCCACCCGATGCTCGCGACCCTCGGCGCCATCACGGGCGTCGACCGGTTCCGCGGCGACTCTGCCCACTCGGGCGGCGACTGGGCGTACGAGATGAAGTGGGACGGCATCCGGGCCATCGCCACCATCCGAGGCGACGAGCTGAGCCTGCGCAGTCGCAACGGGCTCGACCTGACGCCGAGCTATCCCGAGCTCGCCGAGCTGCTCACCGCCATCAAGTGGGGGTCGACCAAGGGCGACGCGGTGCTCGATGGCGAGATCGTCGCACTCGACGCGAAGGGCCGCCCGAGCTTCGGCGCACTGCAGCAGCGGATGGGGCTGACCAGCCCGCGCGACGTGGAGCGGGCCCGTCTCAACACGCCCGTGCACTACTTCGTGTTCGACATCCTGCGCCTCGGTGGCGTCTCGCTGGAGCGCGACTCGTACGAGAAGCGCCGCGCGCTGCTGCTGAAGACCGTCAAGGACCGCGGCCCCATCACCGTCCCGCCCGACGCCGGCTCCGACCTCGATACCGCCCTGGCCACCAGCAAGAAGCTCGGCCTCGAGGGCGTGATGGCCAAGCGCCTCGACAGCCCCTACCGCGAGGGCAAACGCAGCCGGGATTGGATCAAGCTGAAGCACACGCTCACCCAGGAGGTGGTGGTGGGCGGCTGGCGGCCGGGCACCGGTCACCGGGCAGACAGCGTCGGGTCGCTGCTGATCGGCATCCCGGATTCCGACGGGCTGCGCTACGTCGGCCGCGTCGGCACCGGATTCACCGACCGCCAGCTCGCCGAGTTGCGCACCCGCCTCGACGCCCTCGCGCGAAAGACCAACCCGCTGATCGACGTGCCGAGCGCCGACGCGCGCGACGCGCACTGGGTGACACCGAGTCTGGTGGGTGAAGTCGAGTTCGCCGAGGTCACGGCCGACGGCCGCCTGCGGGCTCCCGCCTGGCGCGGATGGCGGCCGGACAAGAACCCGGATGAGGTGGTGCGCGAGGTTCCCAGCTGACTGCTCAAGACGTCCGCCAGGCCTCGGCGATCGCGCGGCGCTATCCTGCCGCTGACCTCCGACGCGACCGCCGCCTGCGCAGCACGATGATCGCCGCGGCCCCGACGAGCAGAGCGAGGGGCACGCCCAGCCACGGCCAGGCAGGAGCAGCGGCATCCGCTCTTCTCGGCACCAGCGTCACATCGAACGGCAGGCTCGCGATCGCCAGCCCGTCATGGATCACCTCGAGATGGGCCGTGCCCTGCGAGGTGCTCGGCAGCGGGAACGACAGCCGGGTGCGCCCGGTGCTGGTGGTGCGGGTTCCCACCAGCACGGGCTCGCTGTCGATGCGGAACTGCAGGTCGAATGCCGCATCGTTCGGCAGCCCCTCCGCGGTCACCTGCACGCGCTGTCCGACGGTCACGTTCTGCTCGGCCAGGCTGAAGATGCCGGCGAACGATCGGATCGAGGTGCGGATGTCGGGTTCGGCGGTCGCCCCCACGACGTCCACCAGCCGCAGCTGCTCGTGATAGTCCCTGGCGAGCGACTGCGCGGTGCGCACCCCGCGCTCGAGGCAGACCAGCTGGGTGTGCGCGGGCACCAGGCGGTCATCGCAGGCGTTCGTCGCACGGAAGGGGATGTCGCCGGTGTTCGTCACCACGTAGCGCAGGGCGCTCGTCAGAGTCGCCGGCAGCGTGATCGTCTGCGCGCGGTCGATCGAGCTCCACTGCCCGGTGGCGTCGAGCACCTCCCAGCCGGCATCCCAATCGAACTGGCCGCCCGTGATGGTGCCCTCCACCTCGACGTCCACCCGGCCGCCGTCCGCCGAGAAGTGGAAGTCGAGCCGGTTGACACCGGATGCCGCCTGCACCTCGAAACGGCAGCTCACCTCCTGCGGCGGCGCCTCCTCGTCACCGCGGCAATCGGCGGGCGTCACGCCCTGGAAGGCGTCTGGCGTGTCGAGGTGGGCGACCCACTGATGGATCGAGGCGCCGTGCAGGTCGACCGTCGCGGTCACCTCGGCGACGGCGCCGGTCGGCGCCAGGTGGGCCCAGGCGGGATGCGCCGGATCCAGCAGCGATACGGTGCGCCCATCGTTGTGCGTCGTCATGCCGACCGAGATCGGCGAGGCGACGGGCAGGTCGGGCCGGGGCGGACCGGCGACCGGCGCCCAGGCGGTCGGCACCCAGCCGGCCGACGCGAGCAGGAGGGCGACGACTCCCGTCAGCACCCGCCCGCCCCGCTCACGATCAGCTCTCGTCAGACTCGGCCTTCGCCTGGGCGATCGCGTCGAGCTCATCCTGCGGCAGCATGATCACGCCGGTGGCCGGCACCACACCGCTGAGCCGCTCGGGCGAGAGGACGCGCGCGACCTCGTCTGCCGACATCAGCCCCGCGTCGACCACCAGCTCGGCGATCGACGCGTTGGTGGTGAGGGCGGTGTGCGCGAGCGTGGCCGACGCGGCATAGCCGATGTACGGCGTGAGCGCGGTCACCACCCCGACACTGGTCTCGACCTGCTGGGTGAGGCGGGCGGTGTTGGCGGTGATGCCGTCGATGCAGTTGACGCGCAGCGTGCGGCAGGCGTTCGTCATCCACGAGAGCGACTGCAGGAGGCTGTGGGCGATCACGGGCTCGAAAGCGTTCAGCTGCAGCTGGCCGCCTTCGGCCGCCGCGGTGACCGTGGCATCCGCACCGATCACGCTGAATGCGACCTGGTTGACCACCTCGGGGATCACCGGGTTGACCTTGCCGGGCATGATGCTCGACCCCGCTTGACGTGCTGGAAGGTTGATCTCGCCCAGGCCGGCCTGCGGTCCGCTCGAGATCAGCCGCAGATCGTTGCAGATCTTCGACAGCTTGACCGCCGCACGCTTCAACGTGCCGCTGAGGGTCATGAAGATGCCGGCGTCGGCCGTCGCCTCGATCAGGTCGGGCGCGGTCTCCTGCGGGATGCCGGTGAGCTCTTCGAGGTGACGGCGCACCGCCTCGGCGTAGCGCGGGTCGGCCGTGATGCCGGTGCCGATCGCCGTGGCGCCCATGTTGATCTCGTTGAGCCACGGGATCACCTCGCTGAGGCGGTCGAAGTCCTCTTGCAGGGTGTGCGCGAAGCCGCTGAACTCCTGGCCGAGGGTCATCGGCACCGCGTCCTGCAACTGGGTGCGGCCCACCTTGAGCACGTGAGCGAACTCGACGCCCTTGGCCGCGAAGCTCTTGGTGAGCTTGGCGTGCTCCTCGAGCAGTCGCTGGATGCCGAACACCATCGCCAGCTTGATCGCGGTCGGGTAGACGTCGTTGGTCGACTGGCTGCGGTTCACATCGTCGATCGGATGCAGCTCCGAGTAGTCGCCGAACTCCAGGCCCAGCTCTTTGAGGCCCGCGTTCGCGATCACCTCGTTCGTGTTCATGTTCGTCGAGGTGCCTGCGCCGCCCTGGATGACCCCGACGACGAACTGATCGTGCAGCTCGCCATCGACGATGCGCTGGCAGACCCGGTCGATGATTTCGGCCTTCGCGGCGTCGAGCACCCCGATCTCTTTGTTGGCACGCGCGCTCGCCTGCTTCACCCTGGCCAGTGCGCGCACCAAGTCGGGGTAGTTGCTGATCGCCCGACGCGAGATCGGGAAGTTGATGAGGGCGCGAGCCGTGTGGATGCCCCAGTAGACGCCTGCAGGGATCTGCATCGATCCCAGCGAGTCGGTCTCGGTGCGGGTCGGTCCGTCTCCCGCGAGCAGCTCGTGCGCCTCGTTGGGCCCGGTCGTTCCGACGTGCTCATCGCCTTGGATGAACTGCTCGTGGCTGGTAGGGGCGTCTGCGGTCGGGGCGGCTGCGGTCGGGATGGCTGCGGTCGGGGCTTCTGCGGCAGCGAGTCCGGTCGTGTCGGGCATCGCAATCCTCCTTGATCGTGATGGGTGCTTCGGCCAGATGCTCCGAAGTGGGGCGCGCCTTGTGGGCACCCGAACGATGCTACGAGCCGAAACGGGATCGTGGGGCGCTTCAGGGGTGCAAGAAGGGCACGATCAGGTAAATACCGAAGACCACCACGGCCGCGCAGACCACGAACAAGGCCACCGAGACCGGACGCCGCCAGCCCGCGGTGCCGTCGTTCAGGCGCAGTCCGATCGAGAACAGGGCCACAAGCAGGCAGGCGGACACCAGCGATCCCACCACCACGGTGAGGAAGGCGAGCCAGTCGATCGTCATCAGGCGCCCGCGCCCTTCGCCGGAGCCACGATCGGCTGTGCCGCCGCCACCGCGGTCTCCGCCGTCGCCGTCGCCGCCGCTGCGGCCGCCGCGTGCTTCTTCTTGCGCCGCTTGGGCCGCACGAAGACTCCTGGCGCGGGTTGGGTGAAGTGGCGCGCGTCGATCCGGCGCTTGCGCGCCACCAGGTAGACGGTGACGATCACGCCCAGGGCGAGCACGACATCCAGGATCACGCCCCGCAGCCCGAGCTGAGACAGCATGGCCGCCAGTGCTCCGACCACGCCCGAGACCGGGATCGTGATGAGCCAGCCCAACGCGATGCGACCGGCCGTGCCCCACCGCACCGATGCGCCCTTGCGGCCGATGCCGACTCCGATCACCGAGCCGGATGCCACCTGGGTGGTCGACAGCGCGAAGCCCAGGTGACTCGACGCCAGGATCGTCGCGGTGGTGGCCGCCTCGGCTGCGAATCCCTGCGCGGGTTCGACATCGGTGATGTCGCGGCCGAGCGTCTTGATGATGCGCCAGCCGCCAGAGTATGTGCCTGCCGCGATCGCCAACGCGCACGCGCCGATCACCCAGATCGCCGGGCCGGTTCCCGCCGGCTGCACCCCCGCGGCGATCAGCGCGAGCGTGATGACGCCCATCGTCTTCTGGGCGTCGTTGGTGCCGTGAGCGAGCGAGACCAGCGAGGAGGTGAAGATCTGGCCGATCTTGAAGCGATCGCGCTCTCGCTTGCGCGTCACGCCGTATGCGATCTTCGTGGCCAGGAACGACACGAGCCCGGCCGTCAGCGGCGCGAGGACCGCGGGAATGAGCACCTTAGACACCAGGACGCCGCCGTCGATCGCCCCGAAGCCCGCTCCGACGACCGCGGCGCCGATCAGTCCGCCGAACAGGGCATGGCTCGATGACGAGGGCAGCCCGAGCAGCCAGGTCACCAGATTCCACACGATGGCGCCGATCAGTCCGGCCAGGATCAGGGCAGGCGTGATCTGCACCCCGCCACTGCCCTCTTTGATCAGTCCGCCCGAGATGGTCTTGGCCACCTCGGTCGAGAGGAACGCGCCGACCAGGTTGAGCACCGCGGCGATCGCCACCGCGACCTTCGGCTTGAGGGCGCCGGTCGCGATGGGGGTCGCCATCGCATTGGCTGTGTCATGAAAGCCGTTGGTGAAATCGAAGATCAAGGCCAACGCGATGACAAGCGCGACCAGCAGCGTGACGTCCACTGGCGAGAAGTCTAAGAGGTCTGCCCCCCGACCTGGG
>Ga0068855_100001810_pt1 | contig 26681 bp, 22 predicted proteins | sample KBSCornC52_FD_66592 | JGI IMG/M metagenome (GOLD analysis project Ga0068855, IMG submission 66592) | Corn rhizosphere microbial communities from Kellogg Biological Station, Michigan, USA - KBS Corn C5-2 | ecosystem: Host-associated > Plants > Roots > Rhizosphere > Soil ... | reverse complement strand
CCGAACCTGGGTCGCAAGTCGCTCAACGAAATCAAGGAAGTCCTCGCTTCGCGCGGCCTCACGCTGGGCGCGCGTCTCGAGAACTGGCCCCCGCAAGGTCTGGACAAGCGTTAATTCGCCTGTCTCGACCATTCCCGATGCCGGGCCCGTCGCAAGACGGGCGCCGTGTGCAAACCCCCGGTACCTGATCCGGCCGGGGTTCAATAAAGAGACCAAAGGAAATCACCATGCGCCATCGTCACGGCCTTCGCAAGCTCAACCGCACTTCGTCGCACCGTCAAGCCATGTTCAAGAACATGGCCGTCTCGCTGCTGCGCCACGAAGCCATCAAGACCACGCTGCCCAAGGCCAAGGAACTGCGTCGCGTCGTCGAGCCCCTGATCACGCTGGCCAAGGAGCCGACGCTGGCGAACCGCCGCCTGGCCTTCGACCGCCTGCGCGACCGCGAGATCGTCACGAAGCTGTTCGACGTGCTGGGCCCGCTGTTCAAGGCGCGTCCGGGCGGCTACACCCGCATCCTGAAGATGGGCTTCCGCAACGGCGACAACGCGCCGATGGCGTTCGTCGAGCTGGTCGAGCGTTCGCACTCGGAAGAAGCCGTCACCGACGCGGAAGCCTGAGCGGCTCCCGCCACCTGACGAGAAGGCCGGCACCCGCCGGCCTTTTTCATTGGCGCGTCACGTGCGCGGGCCGGCGCAGGCGTGCGGCCCCGGCGGCCGCCAGCAGCGCCGCCAGCGTCATCGCGGACGTGCCGGGCTCGGGAGCCTCGCTGACGGGATCGCCCGAGCTCGCGTACGCCGATACATAGCCGCTGAACAGGCCCGTGATGGCGGCGTCGGTGTCGTTCGCGTAGACGAGCGTCACGAAGGCCATCTCGGTGTCGCTGTACGCACCGAACAGTCCCGAGGCGTAGGCGTTGAAGTCGACGTAGGCGCGCTGCGGCCCCAGGCCGGTGTCGTCGCCGATGGACATCAGCAGGCCGCTCTCCGCGAATTCGTCCGCGCTGGCGCCGCTGGCCGACGCGGTGGCGGTGACCGTGGCCGTGATCGTCATCAGCGTGCCCGGCGCGAGCGTGAACGTGGCGGCGCCGACGTCGTTGACCAGGCCGACCGTGCCCTCGCCGAACGACACGGGTACCAGGCTGCTGGCGTACGCGGTCGCGCTGGCGAGCGCGCCGCGCCCATAGACGTCGCCCCACAGGCCGGCCGATCCGCCGGCGAACGGATCGGGCGTGGTGCACGTGGATGCATCCCCGAACGCCTGGCCGCTGGCGGCGGTGACGTGCTGGTTCGAAGCCGAACTGCCCGACGAGCTGCCGCTCTCGGAGGTGCTGCCGCCCGCGCCGGCGAAGCTCACCGCCGGCTGGCTGCCGGGCGTGATCGCGCTCACGGCCACGCGGAAATCGCTGACGCTGATGCCTGAGGACGTGCTCGCCCAGGCCGTTGGCGCGAGTGCGCCGGCTGCCGCGGCCGCGCAGGCCGCGACCCTATGCCACTTCATGTCTCCTCCAGACTGTCCTTGTCGAACAGCGGCCGAGTCGTCTGCCCCGAAATGGGGCAATCCAGGGGCACCCCGGCGCGCGGCCGCGGACAAGCGACAATCCATTTTTCCACGGGGAACGAGCCGGCCTGCACCCGCTCTGTAACTACATGATCCGACTGCCTTCGATGCGCGCCGCCTGGGCGTTGCTCGCCGCCCTGCTGACCATCGTCATGTCCGGCCCCGCGCGCGCCGCGGGCGACTTCCTCGACCCCGAACAGGCCTTCGTGCTCTCGGCGCGCGTGCTGGACGCCAGGAAGATCGAGCTGGACTACAAGGCGGCCCCGGGCTACTACCTGTACCGCGAGCGCTTCAAGTTCGCCTCGCCCGACGCCAAGCTGGGCGAGCCGCAGATCCCGCCCGGCAAGAAGCATTACGACACCGCGCTGGAGCAGAACGTCGAGACGTACCACGGCGACGTCACCGTGATCCTGCCGATCGAGTCGGCGGGCAAGTCGTTCACGCTCGACGCCACGCACCAGGGCTGCGCCGACAAGGGCCTGTGCTACCCGCCGCAGCCGCGCAAGCTGGTCGTGACGCTGAAGGCCTTCGGCGCCGATGCCGACTCCGTGAAGATGGTGGCCGTGGCGGACGACGCCACGCCTGCCGGCGCCAGCCCGCCGATCACCGGCCAGGCGGCGGCGGGCGGCATGAGCGTGGCGCCCGGGGCGCTGCCCGATCCGCTGCGCAGCGTCACGATGGCGCCGGGCGTCGCGTCGGCTGCGCAGGTCGACCGCGCGCCGCAGGGCGCGGTGCCGACCGTCCTGGCGAGCACGCCCGCATCGGCGTCCGCGTCCCCCGTGGTGCCCGCCGGTGCATCCGAGTCCGCCGACAGCGGCGTCAGCGCCGCGCTCGCGGGCGGCCATGTCTGGCTGATCATCCTCATCTCGATCGGCGCGGGCCTGGGGCTGGCCGCCACGCCCTGCGTGTGGCCGATGTTCCCGATCCTGTCGTCCATCATTGCCGGCCAGGCCAGCGCCGTGACGCCGCGGCGCGGGCTCGCGCTGGCCGCCGCGTACTCGCTGGGCATGGCGCTGGTCTACACGGCCCTGGGCGTGGTCGCGGGCCTGGTGGGGCGCGGGTTCGCCGGCGCCCTGCAGGACCCGTGGGTGCTGGGCACCTTCGGCGCGCTGCTGGTGGTGCTGTCGCTGTCGATGTTCGGCCTGTACGAGCTGCAGCTGCCCGCCGCGCTGCGCGACCGCCTCAATGCGAAGAACGAGGCGCTGTCCGGTGGCCAGATCGGCGGCGTGTTCGGCATGGGGGTGCTGTCGGCCCTGATCGTCAGCCCGTGCGTGTCGGCGCCGCTGGTGGGCGCACTGGTGTACATCGGCAACCAGCACGATCCGGTGCTGGGCGGCATCGCGCTGTTCTCCATCGCCGCGGGCATGAGCATCCCGCTGCTGGTGATCGGTGCGTCCGCCGGCACGCTGCTGCCGCGCAGCGGCGCCTGGATGGACCAGGTCAAGCGCTTTTTCGGCCTGGCGCTGCTGGGCGTCGCGCTGTACCTGGTGCGCACGGTCGTTCCGGGCCTGTTTTCGATGCTGGCGTGGGCGGCGCTGGGCATCGTCACCGGCGCCCTGCTGGGCGCCTTCGAGCCGGTCACCAACAAGGAGTACGAAGGCACGGCACGCACCGTCAAGGGCGTGGGCATCCTGTTCGTGGTGATCGGCGCGCTCGAGCTGGTCGGCGCGGCCAGCGGCAGCCTGGATCCCACGCAGCCGCTCGCGCGCCTGGCGCAGGGCCGCGGTGGCGCAGTCGCCGGGCCGCAGTTCGATCGCATCACCAGCGTCGCCGAGCTCGACAAGCGCCTGCAGGCCGCCGATCGCCCGGTGCTGCTCGACTTCTACGCCGACTGGTGCACTTCGTGCAAGGAGATGGAGACGCAGGTCTTCACCGACCCCGCCGTGCGCGCCAAGCTCGACAAGGCCGTGCTGCTGCGCGCCGACGTCACTGCCAACAGCGCCGACGATCTTGCGCTGCTCAAGCGCTTCCACCTCTACGGCCCGCCGCAGATCGTGGTGTTCGACGCCCAGGGCCACGAAGTGGAGAAGGCGCGCGTCGACGGCTACGAGGACGCGCCGCGCTTCCTCGCCAGCCTCGCGCAGGCCGGCCTGTGAAGCTCGCGCAGATCCTGTTCTCGCAAGGCTTCGGCACCCGCCGCGCCTGCGAAGGCCTCGTGGGCGGCGGCTACGTCGCCATCGACGGCGTGCTGCACGACGACCCGTTCGAGGACCTCGCGCCCGAGGGCCTCGTCCTCAACGTCGAGGGCAAGGACTGGCCGGTGCACCTGAAGGCGCTGGTCGCGCTGAACAAGCCCGCCGGCTACGAGTGCTCCAAGAAACCCAAGCACCATCCGAGCGTGTACAGCCTGCTGCCCGCGCCCCTGCTGCGGCGCGACGTGCAGGCCGTGGGCCGCCTGGACGAAGACACCACTGGCCTGCTGCTGTTCACCGACGACGGCCAGTTGCTGCATCGCTGGACATCGCCCAGGCACCACGTGCCCAAGGTCTACGACGCGTCCTGCAAGCACCCGGTGACGCCCGACCAGGTCGCGCGGCTGCTGGCCGGCGTGGTGCTGCTGGACGACCCCGAGCCGGTGCGCGCGCTCGCCGCCGAGCCGTGGGACGGGGCCGCCGACGGCCTGCACGGCATCCGCCTGACGCTGGCCGAGGGCAAGTACCATCAGGTCAAGCGCATGCTCGCCGCGGTCGGCAACCGCGTCGAGGCGCTGCACCGCAGCCGCTTCGGCAAGCTGGCGCTGCCAGCGGACCTCGTGCCCGGCGCGTGGTGCTGGCTCGCGGGCACGCACGTCGTCGCCGACTGATCTGCGCAGGCCGCCGGCGCCGCGCCCCCGCGCCGGGGCGCGCCGCGCGAACTGGGTCACGCCGTGGCCGACGAACTCGGGATCCGGCTTGCGTGGCGCTCGCGCAGGCGGCTATGCTGGGCGAGGCGCACTTCGTCGCCGCCCCTCCGGTGACACGCTTGCACACGCCCCTGCCGCGCCCCAAGCCGGCGCTCCTGCTTGCCGCGGTCGGCCTGGTCGCGCTGTGCGCCTGTCGTCCGGCGCCGCCGGTCAAGGTCGGCTTCATCGGCGGGTTGTCGGGCGGCGTGTCGGAACTCGCGATCGACGGCCGCAATGGCGCGCAGCTGGCCATCGAGACGCTGAACGCGCAATCCGGGCTGCGCTACGAACTGCACGTGCACGACGACACACCCGGCGCCGGCACGCCCGCTGCCATCGTCGATGCGCTCGCCGACGAGGGCGACGCCTTCGCGATCGGCCCCATGACCAGCGTGGTGGCCAAGGCGATGGCGCCCGAGGCCGACAAGCGCCACCTCGTGCTGATCAGCCCCACCGCGAACTCCGACGACCTGAGCGGCATGGACGACTGGTTCTTCCGCGTGATCCCCCCCGCCGGCCCGGGTGCGATGCAGATTGCCGACGCCGCCGTCGGCCGGGGACAACTGACGGCCTCGGTGCTGGCCGAGTGGGGCAACCGGAGCTACAGCGAGAGTTTCGCCGACACATTCGCGACGCGCTTCCGCTCGCAGGGCGGCGTCGTGGCGAACGTCGTGCACTACGAAAGCGGCCAGCATCCCGACTTCGCCAGGATCGCCGGCGAGCTGCTGGCATCGCGTCCGCGGGTAGTGCTGCTCGTGTGCGGTGCGGTCGATGCATCCATCGTCGCGCAGCAGCTGCGCCGCCTCGACCCGGACGTGCAGATCGCCGTGGCGTCCTGGGCCGCCAACGTGCAGCTGCTGCAGATGGGCGGCCGCGCGATCGAAGGCGCGCTGGTCCTGCAGGCGCTGGACCTCGACAGCCCGGAGCCCGCGTACGCCGCGTTCCGCAAGCGCTATGTCGAGCGCTACGGCAGTGCGCCCAGCCAGGCCGCCGTGTTCTCGTACGACGCCACCATGCTGGGCGCCGAGGGCCTGCGCCGCCAGGCCGATGGCCACACCCTGCGCGACGCGCTGCGCGCACCGGGCTCCTGGCCCGGCCTGCAGCGCACCATCGTGCTCGATCACTTCGGCGACAGCCTCAGCCGCTTCCGCCTCAGCGAGGTGCGCCAGGGGCGCTTCGTGATGGTGGGCTCGTGAGACGATGAAGCCGGCACGCCCATCGCTCAAGCGCATCCTCACGCGCCAGTACGTGCTGCTGGCGTGCGTGCCGCTGATGCTGGTCGTCGTGCTGTGGAGCGCGGTCGCGATTCCACAGACGCTGCGCGACATCGAGGAGGAGAACGCGCGCACGGCCATGCTGATCCGCGCGCAGGTGGAGCTGCTCATCTCCGTGCCGCGCGAGGCGGTGGCCCGCGCGGCCGCGCACGTCGCGCCCGGCACGCGCGAGCAGGACGTGCGCGTGGAGCTCGGCGAGGCGCTGGCCACGGCACCCGTGCTCGAGTCGGTGCTGCTGCTCGATCGCGAGGGCATCGCCACGTTCGCCGAGGTGCAAACCGGCACGGCGGTGACCCGCAAGGACTGGGAAGGCCTCGACCTGTCGCGGCGGCCGTTCTACGAGCGGGCGCGCAAGTCCGACGTACCCGTCTGGTCCGACACCTTCCTGTCGCCGCTGTCCGGGCACATCACGGCCGTCGTGGCCGCGCCCGCCGACGGCCGCATGGTGGTAGGCGACCTCTCGCTGGACAAGATGGCTCGGCAGATCCGCGGATCGGGCGAGATGCGCGACCTGGTCGTCATCGTCTTCGACAGCCTGGGCCGTGTCATCGTGCACCCCGACCAGCGACGCGCGAACTGGCAGGAGAACCTGAGCCAGGTCGATCTCGTGCACCGCGCGCTCAACGGATACGCGGGCTCCGGGGAGATCGAGTTCGACGGCAAGCGCTGGCTCGCGAGCGTCGCGCCCGCGGCCACCACCGGCTGGTACGTGCTCGTGGCGCAGCCGCGCGACGCACTGTTCGCGCCGCTCAAGCAACTGGCCAGCGTCGTGGGCATCGCGGTGCTGGGCGTGCTGGGGGTCGTCGTGGCCATTGCGCTGAAGCTCGCGCAGCGCCAGGCAGAACACTACCGCCGACTGGTTGGCGCGGCGACCGACCTGGTCGACGAACGGCCGCATGGCGACGGTGCGCTCGCAGGCCCCGACGTCGACCTGGGCAGCGAGGAAGTGGCCGCGCTGTGGGCCCAGCTGCGCCGGCTGCTCGATCGCGCAAAGGAACAGGAGCGCAGCGCGCGCCACGCGCAGGCGGAGCTGCAGGCGCTGCTGGACGCGGCCACGGAGGTCGCGATCATCGCGGTGGACGCCCACCACGTCGTGCGCCTGTTCAACCGCGGCGCCGAGAAGATGCTGGGGTACCGCGCCGCGGATCTGCTGGGTCGGCAGTGTCCGATCGAGGTGCACGACGCCGCCGAGCTCGCGCACCGCGCACAGGAGCTGAGCGTGCAGTTCAAGCGTCCCGTGCAGGGACGCGAGGCCATCACCGCGGTGGCCGCGCGCTTCGGCCACGAGGTGCGCGATTGGACGTACGTGCGCAAGGACGGCTCGCGCCTGACCGTCTCGCTGGCCGTCACCGCGGTGCGCGCGTCGGCCTGGGACGTCGCCGCGCCGCAAGGCCCGCGCGAGCCGCCCTCCGGCGGCGAGGTGGTGTTCGCGGCGGGCAGCGGCATCGCGGCTACCGGTGCCGATTCGCTGGGCTTCCTGTTCGTGGGCACCGACCAGTCCGAGCGCGTGCGTTCCGGCGAGCTCGAGGTCGCGCGCCGCCGCGCCGAGGCCGCGAGCCAGGCCAAGTCCGAGTTCCTCTCGCGCGTGAGCCACGAATTGCGCACACCCATGAACGCGATGCTGGGCTACGCGCAGCTGCTGCAACTGGAAGAGGGCCATCCGCTCGACGAGCACCAGCGCGAGCGCGTCGCGCGCATCGAGGCCGCGGGCTGGCACCTGGTCACGCTGATCAACGACGTGCTGGACCTGTCCACCATCGAATCGGGCAACGCGCGCATCCAGATGGCCGACATCGACGTCGGCCTCGTCATCAACGAGAGCGTGCGCCTGGTCGCACCGCTCGCCGAGAAGGCGAAGATCACGCTGGCCGTGGCGCTGCCGCACCAGCTGCCGCACGAGGCGCTGGCCGTGCAGGCCGACGCGACGCGGCTGCGCCAGGTCCTGGTCAACGTGATCGGCAACGCCATCAAGTACAACCTCGACAACGGGCGTGTCGACGTGACGGTGCACGTGCGGGCGCCCCAGGTCGGGGCCGGGGACGCGGCCGATGACGACACGGGCCGCCTCGTCATCGAGATCGCCGATACCGGCCGGGGCATGACCGCCGCGCAGGTCGCGCGCCTGTTCTCCGCATTCGACCGGCTGGGCCTGGAGTCCAGCACGATCGAGGGCACCGGCATCGGCCTCGTGATCAGCCGCCGGTTGATCGAACGCATGGGCGGCGAGATCGCCATCGACAGCCGGCCCGACGTCGGCACGCGCGTGACGCTCATCCTGCGCCGCGCGCACGCCGCGCCCGTCATCGCCTCGGGCGACGCGCCGGCGCGGCTCGCGCTGCCGCGCGGCGCGAGCGGCCACATCGTCTACGTCGAGGACAACCCGATCAACGCCCTGCTGATGCAGGAGGTGGTCGAGCGGCGCCCCGATTGCACCCTGCACCTGGCGGTGAGCGTGCGCGACGGCATCGACATGATCGAGCGCCTGCGCCCCGACCTCGTGCTGGTCGACCTGCACCTGCCCGACGGTTCGGGCCTGGCCGTGGCCGAATGGATGCGGACGCAGCCGATGCTGGTGCGCGTGCCGGTGGTGGTGGTCTCGGCCGACAGCACCCAGGCCCAGCGAGATGCCGCCACCGTCGCCGGCGTCCGCGCCTACCTCGCCAAGCCCATCCGCCTGCCCGAGACGCTGCGCCTGATCGACGAGCTCCTGCCCGCGTCCACGTGACGCTCGTCGTGGCCGCGGACGTGCGTTATTTGCACACGTCACCACGCATCCGTGACATGGAACGAAATCCATGCCATAATAGCTTTCTTCAGTCGCGGGGTGGAGCAGTCTGGTAGCTCGTTGGGCTCATAACCCAAAGGTCGTTGGTTCAAATCCAGCCCCCGCAACCACCGAACAAGCAGGAAACAAGCGGCGCTCCCAGTGAGCGCCGTTTTGCTTTCCGAGCCCGGAAATCGCGTTGTGACGAGGTTTGTGACGAGGTCTGTGTCGTCACAGATTCCCAAGGCACGCCAGATGACCGTTGGTCTCTGTGTCGAGCGGCTCATCTACGGAGCTGACGAGTTGGATGATGGTGTCAAGTAGCGTTCGCCTGGCGGGCAACTCCTCGCCAGACAGGCTCTATCTCAGCGTTCCTGAGCTCGACGATTAGGCGTAAAATTTGAAGTTGTGGCGCCACTTGTCCGAGGTCAGGCCTGGGTTGGCCAGAAGTACCTCTCCCACACGCTCGGAGTACTTGATCGTGATGGGGCGGCCTTCACCAAGCTGGCAGGAGTTGTAGTTCAGCTTGGTCAGGCCAAGGATGTCCTTGGCCACCTGAAGGATGTCGCCCTCTCCGTGCTGGATGGAGATGGAGAGCGGCACCGGCACCTCGAAGCCATCGTATGTGGCAATGCGCGGCTTGAAGCCATTGGTGAACAGCAGGCCATACCGTGCATTCCGCTGCCAGAACACGCCTCGCTGCACCGGATGCTTGCCGCGCTGGCCAGGCTCCGGATGCTCGTCGTGGCGATACAAACGCATGCCACCTCGTTCCTGGCGGACGCGAATGGCAACGAGCTTCACGCCCGCGGGGAGCGCTCGTTGAAAGCCCCGGTATTCGTCATAGGTGATGCCCGAGTGGGTGTGAAGGAAGACCTCCTTCAGTGGCCGTCCATCCATCTGGTTGTACGTGGTCACGGTGCCACGCAGAAGCGCCTCGGCCTTCTCAGGCGGCAGGTGGAACTCTCCGTTGTTCGCTGAGAACCACGGCCCAAACTCGCCGACGAAGACGATGCCATCGCCGCTATCAAGGAACATCTGCGCTGCGCAGCAGGCCGTGCGGTGGTCTTCCCCGAGCTTGTACGCCAGGCCGACGTAGCAAACACCTTCGCGCGCCCATGGCGTCGTCCAGGGCTTGGCGCCGCACTTGTAGAAGACCGCCGTCCCGAAGTTCCACAGGCGGTCGGACAGCGGGTTGGTTCCCTTGTCTCCGTTGCGCACCTGACCCGTGATGAGCAATGTCGACTCCCGGATGATCTGCACAGGCAAGTCGTGCACCATCATCCGCCCCTTCAGCTGTCGCCTGAAATCGGGCGAGTAGCCGCGCGCCGCCTCGAAGCTCTCGAAGCCTTCGAGAGGGGCAGTGATGACCGGGTCGTCGTCGAAGAGGCCGCCTTGACCGCGCTTGCGCTCGGACACCGTCTGCTTGAACAGCGCGAGCTCCTCTTTGCTGCGCATCGTGTCGCTTCGCTTGGCAGTCGAGACCGTCGATTGCGGTCGGCAGTTCTCGAAGACCTCATCTGGCACGATGCAGATGGCCAGCGCCGGCTTCGAGTCGAGCTTGCCGAGCCGCTCCACCTGTTCCATGTAGAGGTTCGTGACTTCGTAGGCGCGGTCGTGCCGGTCAGTCTTGCGAGAGGCCTCGGAGAGCTTGGTGGCGTCCAGCACATATCGGCGAATGGGCGAAGGCCACCTGGCGCCGAACGCCACTTCGTATCCAGGAAACGGCGGCCAGGCGCGGTGGCGATCGGGGTCGACGCACGACGCCGGGTGGTTTAGCGCTTCACACCATTGATTCCATGCATCGAGACCGCGCTCCGTGCCGATGACGATGTTGTCCGGCAACTGAGCGCGCGGTTCGGCCGGACCGAACAGGGCAAGCCCGTCATGCGGGTCTTCAGCGGTTTGGCCGTGACCGAACTTGAGCAGTGGTTCGCCCAGAAAATGGAATGAGTCTGTCACGCAGAGGTTCCCTCGCTGTTGCCTTCAGTGGTCGCAGGAGCAAGCTCCTCTTCGTCTTCATCCCCGCGGCTCCGGAAGGCTGCGAGCTCCTCCCCAAGGTCGGCAATTCCAGACATGGCCGCGACGTCCAGGCCGACAGGACACAACCAACTGAGGGGCGCGGTGTTGACGACGACCGCGCGCTTGCCTTCCCCGACCTCGATGCGGCCGGCGCTCGTTTCCAGCGCCTGGATGACTCCAAGCATCCGCGCGAGGAAGTGGTTGTTCCACCACCCCTTGGAGACCGCCTTGCGCCGCCTGACAATCTCCTTCGCCTCGCAAGGCTTGCCGCTCTCATCGGTGACGCGGATGCAGATGCGCAGCACGACGGTCCAGTTGCCTTCCGAGTCGAGCTGAGGTCTGAACACAGGTGCGAGCTGATACAGCGTCACCTGCAGGTTCTCGCCGCGCTTCCTGGTGCGCTCGCCAGTGAGCTGCACGCGCGTTTGCCGTCCGTCGACGTGCGTGAACGGTTGGTTCCACTCGCCGCTTTCCCGCTCGGGAAAGTAGAAGAGCTTTCGATCCGAGCAGTACTTGAGCCCCTTGCTGATGCAGGCGACCTCAAGGCTGCGGCGTGCGAGTTCCTTGGCGATGTCAACGGTCTTCTTGCCGCCACGCGACTCGTCGTCAGTCCACGAGAAATCCGCGTTCTGAACGATGCCTTTCAGGAGCGCGTTGCCAGCGGGTGGAGGCGCGAACGAGACGACACGAGTCGGCCCAATCTCGGCGAACGCCCATTCCTTGCGAAGCTCCTCGATGGAAGCCTCGCCAAGCGCCTTGGCCAAGTCGAATATGAGCATCGAAGGCGGCAGGGTCAGCGAGAACATGTTGGCGTAGACGGGCTCAGGCTTGGCCACCGTCACGCGCGTGGGGAGGTAGTCGCGAAGCGCGATCTGCTTGCCGAGCTCCCCTTCCAACCCTGGCTTGATGCCCAGCGACGCCAGCTTCGCGAGCACCTGGTCGAGGCCCTCTTTCCACGAACGTGCGAAGGTCGCCGGCGCGACCGCCTTCATTCTTGAGGGAAGCCGAGGGTCTGACCCGGTTGTGACGCTGCACGGGCTCACCAGCGACGGCTTTGCGCTGGCGAGTGCGCATCGCTCGAGGAAGACGGAATCCGAAAGGCTGGCCTCCGAGATCACGGGCAGGTACTGGCTCGCCCGAAGGTCAATGAGCTTTCGCACGGAGTCGTCCGGGTCTTCGCCGGCCATGGGCGCGGTGCCGCGGCACCAGGTGCGGTGTCCTTCGAGCGTCAGGCGGCGCGAAAGCCAGGTCGCCAGGGCGTGGTCTGCGTCAACGTGGTCGATGAGGATGGTGTCGCAACTCTCCGCCAGGGACTGCCCACCGGCTTGCGGGAAGAACGGCGGCATGAAGATGCTCGGATGCTGCGCGAGAAGGTGTCTGTGCCGACCGACCAGCAGCACTCGCAGGCGCTCCAGGTCGTACAAGTCAAGCGTCCACCCAAAGGCCTCTCGAACCATCTTGTGGGCGCGGTCCTTGTCCGCAGCGTTCAAGGCCTCAGTGCAGACGAACACGAACACCTCGGGGTTGTGGTTCAACTCCTTGACACGGTTGCAGTCCTTCTTGAGCTTTTTCTCCCAGTCGCCGCGGACGGTGTAAGCAAAGATAATGCGCCGCCCCTTCGCATCGGAGCGCACGATGGCGTCGCGACCGCCGTCGCCAGTGCCGCCAAGGGGGTCAATTCCGGGGTAGTCCCCTTCAGCCAGTAGCGCGGAACAGAGGCGCTCGAAGTGTCTGTAGTCGGAGACGCGTTCGAGGCAGTAGACGATGTGGTCAGCGGACATTTGCAGAGCATACGACGCAAGTGCACGACCCGCGGCCGCGTCCGAGGCAAGCTGCCGCGGCCTCAGTGCCTAACGCGCCTAGAGGTGCGCTTCCTCTAAAACGGATTTCGGCAAAGAAAGTCGACATGAACGGCTGGGTCGCACCAAAGAATAGTTTCTCGTAGGCTCATCCCATGAGCCTTGTGCTCGCCAGCATAAGCAGGATCATCAACTGCGAGGAGGCGTTGGAATGGGGAAGATCAGAGCGCGAGACATCAACGTCTCCGGAGACGGAAATGCCATTGGGAACAACAACCAGCTGACCGTCGTCAAGAACATCAAGCATCACCACCATCATCGGCCATGCGCGGGCGGCGGAGACGAAAGGGGCATCAAGGGTGAGCCGCTCCTCATGTTGAGCGTGGCAGTGTTCGCGGCGTGCGTGTTCGGCACCTACTTTTTTGCCAAGCATGCCGAGCTGATCTACCTCGCACTGCAGACCGTCTCCGGGCTGGAGGTGCTCGGCGTCCTCACGCTCATCGCGGCGCCGCTGCTTTCCGGAGACGAAGACGAGGCTTGGTACGACCCGAAGCTCTCGCTGATGCTACTGGTCTCGGGCCTCTCGTCGATCGCGACCCTCGCCGCGCAGTCAGGCTATCGCGAAGAGCTAACGACAATGGCCGTCGGAGCGCACGGGGCACAAGCCTTCTGGTGCGGGTTGTCGGACTACGGCCGGCAGTTCGCGTCGCTGCATGCGCTGACCGCAAGCTTCGGCTTCGGTCTGGGGAACCTGATGCTGGGCGTGCCCATCGCGGTCATGCTCATGGACCGCTTCCTGTCGTCCGGCTTCACCTTGCTCTCTCAGGAGGCGTTCGACCGGCTGCGGTCATGGGGCATCGTCTGCTTTGCTGCGGTTCCCGTCGCAGTGTCCGCATACTTCCAGACTGACGACGGCTGGAACACTTGGGCCGGGTTGTTCGACCATCCGCCGTCGTTCTTCTGCGCCGGTTTGCCATCGGCTCGCCTTTGAGGTCTTGCCTGCGCTGGGCAGTCTTACCGGCCCGGCATACAGTCGCAACTTCTGTCGCGACCGAGGCCGCCCTCGATGTGGACGACCATCGCCAGCGCGGCATTCAAAACGCTGTTCACATACTCTCGAGTGATGCTAGTCAACTCGTTCCCGTCCTTGTCCTTCCCATTGCGGTGGACGCAGTCGTGCCGCAACTTGACGGCGCCAAAGAGCTTGCCCGATGTGTCCTTGTTTGGCCAGATGCCGATGCCGAACGCTATGTGGTAGAGGTCGGCAACCTGCTCGAGCCTGTGATAGATCAAATCGGAAAGATGCTTCGCCACAGTCTCGCTCACGATCATCGGATTGGCGGCGACGGCTGCTAACGGAATAGACGTCTTGCTGAGCACCTTCTCTCGGTCGAGCATGGCGCGCGTGGCGACGGAGCTGCCAAGGACGCCATTCTTCAACGTATCTCCCAAGTACGCCTCTACTGCGGCGATGCACTGCGTGAAGATCATCCGGTTCACGATCACGAGGCTTGACGGTGGGATATGGATGTCCCGACCCTGGTCGTTGAGTTGAGCGAGCAGATGACCAAGGTGGTGGTAAGCATCCGTGAAGTGCTCATACGGACTCGCCGGAACGTCTCGCTCGTACCAGTCGTCGTCAGGTTCAGTGTCGAACGGATAGTCCGCCTCGACGACCGTATCCGGGTACTCGTCGAGGGTTACATCGCAACCGTTGGCGGTGGTCTGGACATGAGCGGGAAATTCGGTCTTGCATTGATTGCAGACGACCTCCGTCTGATCTTCGGAGAAGATGTCAGACGCGAACTCCGCGCTGCCCCATTCCACTGGCGGGGCATCGGCCATCGTCTCGACTGCGCCGTTGCACACGGGGCAGATGAATGAAACGGTCGTCTGTGTTGCTGCCATATGAGTTACGTGCCGGCTGATCAACCTCGCGTCCGGCATCGGACGCGGTCAATCTTGGCACACTTGGCTGACGAACTTGAGCAGCGAGTAGTGCGTGACGCGATTTATCGCGTCACGCATGGCCGGCTGCCGTTGTGGAACAACGGCTCGCTTAGCCGCCGGCAGCTGCAGCGCACGCCCTGGCCGCCAGCGCCGCAAATTTTCCCTTGCCAAACGCCGCGCCCAGAAGGCCCCAGCTTCCTTCTGTTCCCGCGGCGCCAACTAGGGACGGCTCAGCTTGTTCTCGGAGATTCAATTGAGCGCAACGTGCGCTTCGCCTGGTTTCACCTTCAGGTACATGCACTCGTCGATGTCCGAAATCGAAATCGCGAGCAGATGAGCGCCGATGTGCTCGCCGTGCTGCTGAAAATAGTCGTAGTGCACCTCGTACGAGGCGGAATATCGGGGTGATACGGGCACTTCCTGCTCGAGCTCGATTGCATAGGCGCAGGCCGCGAAGTATGTTCAGCTTGGCGAAGCGAACTTCTGCGCGAGATAGCGGGCCGAATTCTCGATGTACGGGAAGACGGTGCGCTCGTTGATGTTGAGCTGGTCGAGTTCCTTGAGCATCTTGGCCTTGTTGCGTACGGCGATGCGCTTGACCCCGATGTGCGGCGTTCCGAGCTCGTCGAGGACGGCATCGTGGCCAAACAGCAGGAACGCACCCGACTGGAACGAGATACGGTCGTTGCTGCGCTTGCCCTTGACGCATACGACGCTGCGGAGGTCGTCCTTCTTGATGCGCGGTTCGAAAAAGGGCTTCTCCTCCTTCACGAAATGCAGCAAGCGCTTGACCGCAGCCTGGCGGTTGAACTCCCGTGATGCCAACGAATAGTCGACGGACTTTCGCTGGGCCTCGGGGAGGCGCGCTAGGTTGGCAAGGCAGCTCACCGTGTCCGAATCGAAGTACTTGACGCGCTCCGGGTCGATGGCGAACAGGATGACCTCGCCTGGCTCTTCGTCGACGAACTCGCTGCCAACCTTCTTGCCGAAGTGGCTCCGGCAGGCGAAAAAGAGCGCCATCTGCGGGTTGGAGGTGATGTCCAGTAGCCTGGTCGGCAGCGAGTAGTGCTGCATCCGAACGAGCCGATCGAGTGTATAGACGTCGTTCTGGAAGTCTCTCGAGTTCGAGACGAGCAGCTCTCGGTACAGGCGGTCCTCGTCCTTGAGATGGACGTAGTTGCCGTCGGAGTCCTTTCGAAAAACAGATGGCGCAAGTCGGTACTTCGACTTGTTCGAATGGCCGCGGTAGAACATCTCCTTCTTGCCGCTGCTGAGCGCCAGGACGGCCGTGATGAAGTCGCCGACAGAGTCGACCTCGCGGTCGGCGGGTTCGGGCGTAGGAAGCGCCGCATTTTCACGAGCTTGTGGAAGCGCGGCATGGGGGATCAAGCCTGCAGCACGCAGTCTCTCAAGGAGGTCCTCTTCCTTGACCGCCCAGTGCGTTCGATTGAGCTCCCACTCACGAATGTCGAGGTGCGCCTGCAGGGGCTTGATCGCGTCGTACGGGATGGGCGGAATGTTCGGCAGGAACTCGAATTCGATGAACAGATGGCGCCCACGCGGCGTGATAGCGGTCAGCCGACCCACTCGCATATCTTCGGTCTTGCCCTCATAGGCGAACAGGCAAGGCAGGCTCTTCAGAACCTCGAGCTGACTGCTTTTGAAGTCCTTGAAGCTCGCAGCGACCTCGTCGCGCGTGTATTCCAGGATGCGGCCGCGGTCGTACTCGTAGCCGCCGCTGTCCCACGCGCCCGTCAGGCTTGTGACGAAAAAGTTGTACATGTTATGCCGCACGTTGAGGGTTCAACACCCAGAAAAGGCCAATGCGGCAAGTCTGCCAGAAGCCGATGCCTGCTCAACTGCATCCAGGTGCTCATACGGCGCGTTGTATTTCCTGTGTCTCAGGGCCGAGCCATGGGTTCAAGCCGCGGTGCGCAAGTCGCGACGCCGGATTTTGCCAACTGTTGACTTCGGGAACGCGTCCAGGAACTGGATGATCTCGGGCACCTTGTAGCCGCCAGGTCGTGGCAGCATAAGTCGATGAGCTCGTGCTCGGTCAGGGTGCTCCCGTGGGCGCGCACAATAAACAGCTTAACGGCTTCGCTGGTGGCGTCGTCAGCCACGCCGACACAGGCGCACTCGGAGATGCTCGGGTGAGCGGCAGCCATCGCTTCAACATCGTTGAGGTACACGTTGAAGCCAGAGACCTTCAACCATGTTCATCTTGCGGTAGACGATCTTGAGAAGCGAATTCCGGTCGAAGACGCCGATGTCGTCAGTGCGAAAGAAGCCGTCGCCCGTGAACGCTGTTGCATTCGCCTCTGGCTGTCGCCAGTAGCCAGTCGTCACCTGCGGGCCCTTGACGCAGACCTCGCCGGCTTGGCCGATCGGAACCGGGTGGTTCTTGTCGTCCAGCAGCACGACGTAGGTCGAAGGCATCGGCAGGCCCGTGGTGCCGTTGAAGTCCGAGATGTACTCGAAGTTGGACACCGCGACTGGAAAAAGCACGTCTCTACGTTCGCGGTGATGCAGACCTCCACAACCACGTGGGAGCCGCTGCGCTCCCCACCGTAGCGCGGCGCCTTCTTCACTCCGGTTGATGGCGTTGTCGGCGGGAGCGTCACTGCGCTCATCCCCAACGGCTAATGTCGGGGCGTGCCAGTTCGCAAGGCCATAATCACCACTGGCCGAGGCGCGGGTGCACCGCTGCAAGGTTTGACCGACGAACCCTGGAGGACAGATGTCCGGATTTAGCGCTACAGGCGGCCCGATGTCCGCTGGCGGCAGCTGTCAGTCCCTCGTTATCGACACCCTGCTCGCGTCACCGAGGCCTGAGGTTGTCGCGCTCATCAATCCTGGCGACGTCCTTGAGGTCAGATTGATGCGGACCGCACAGGGCGCCCAGGTGGTGGTGGTCGAATTTCAAGGCCAGTTGGCAGGTGGCCTTGCTTCGCCGGCAATCAGCTACCTCCGAGAATGCCTCGAGGGTGGCACGCTCTATCAAGCTCGCGTCACTGGCAAGCGCGAGGCGCTCGTTCGAGTGCGCGTCACAGCTGTTCGGCAATGACCGCCGCCGCTCGCATCGAGGTAGTGGGCGGCGCCTACGAGGAGTGGTGCTTACGCCCCTCGTGGCATGAAGTATTCGGTTCAGCCGGGCGCGCCGCGTCCGCCGTTGCTGCCATGGCTGGAGAGGGCAGCGTCAGCCTGCACTGCCATGCGGACGAGCGCACGTTGTCTGTACTCGAAGCCAGAAGCGCGCTTGAAGGTACTCGCCTGGTCGCGACGGCTGTTCCGGCGATCGCCTCCTTCCGCTACACCCATGCGCTTCATCGACCAGAAGTCAAGGCGCCCGGCCTGATTTATCCCCCTCTCTTCGTGACGGCCGAGAGCGTCTTGCGCTTTGGCATGCTAGACGCCGACGCGATCGTTCACGGCCGGCGCGTCGTCTATGACCCGCAAGGCGGCTTGGGCGGCGAGACGTTCAACGCAAACGGCTCGTCAGCGGATGAACTGTTCGTCGTACTGAACGAGCGTGAGGCACGCGCCGCCACTGGCCTGGGAGACGACGTGAGTGCGCTCGAGCTGGCACGTGCGACGCGGTCTCTGCATGGGGCCCGCGGCGTTGTGCTCAAGCGCGGCCCTCTCGGCGCCTTTGTCCTTGAAGGCGACATGACCGCAGCGGTGCCGGCTTTTCTGACCGAGACCGTCTGGAAGATCGGTTCCGGGGACGTCTTCGCGGCTCACTTCGCGTTGAGCTGGGCCGTCGAGGGCCTGGGTGCCGCCGATAGCGCGATGCGCGCCTCCTTGGCGACGGCCATCTACTGCGATGGCCGCGGATTTCCCACGCCTGGCATGCTTGAGACGTTTCAGGCAAAGCCCATAGAGGCAGGTAAGCGATGGAAGGTCGGCCGACGGCCTCGAGTCTATTTGGCCAGCCCTATCTTCACTCTCGCCCAACTGTGGCTCGTTGAGCAAGTTCGAGAGTGTCTTCAAGCCTTCGAACTGGAGGTCTTCTCGCCGTACCACGACGTTGGCTACGGAAGCGCCGATGATGTCGTGGAGCTCGACCTAGACGGCATCCACATTTCGGATCTTGTCTTCGCCATCGCCGACGGGTTGGACTCAGGCACGGTCTACGAAGTGGGCTACGCGCGCGCGCGCGGCTTGCCGGTGGTCGTCTATTGCGAAAACGAGTCGAGCGAGGACCTCAAGATGCTCGAGGGCTCGGACTGCCTTCTTTGCAAGGACTACGTCACGTCGATCTACCGGGCGCTCTGGACGGCGATGACCCTATGACGACAGCCCTTCTGCTGTCCGGCGGTATGGACTCCATCGCGATTGCCTGGTGGAAGCGACCGGATATTGCCATCACCATCGACTACGGCCAGCTACCAGCTATCGCGGAGATCACCGCCGCCAAGGCCGTTGCCCAGCGCCTCGGTATTGCGCATCACGTCATTAAAGTCGACTGTCGCGCGCTCGGCTCCGGTGACATGGCTGGACTCAGCGCGAACGAGCACGCACCCGCCAGCGACTGGTGGCCATACCGCAACCAGATGCTGGTGACATTCGCCGCGATGAAGGCCATCAGCCTGGGCGTCAAGAAGCTGCTCATCGGCTCCGTGTTGTCGGACGGCTTTCACCGAGATGGCACGCCCGAGTTCATTGCAGCGATGAGCAACCTGCTCCAAATCCAGGAGTGCGGGATGACCGTGTCGGCGCCGGCGATAGAACTGAGCACGATCGAGCTCATTCGCCTCTCGGGCATACCGGACACTGAGCTCGCCTGGGCGCACAGCTGCCACAAGTCCGATGTTCCCTGTGGCGACTGCCGCGGCTGCAACAAGTACTTCAAAATCCTAGAGGACCTCAACAATGGAATGGCCGGACCTCAAGAACCCTCGGCCGCGGCCTGAGCCACTGCGGTACGCGCCGATCGCTTGGCCAACCTCGGCACTGGTCCCGCTGCCCGACGATCCGATTCCTGAGACGCCGCGGTTCGACGCGGTTATCGAGTCCAGGAGGACGCGATACGAGTTTGCGACGCTCTCGGATGAGCAACTCGCGGCACTCATGCACCTCACGTGCAGGGTGCAGGTGTCCTTTGCTGGCCCGCTCTCGTTCGCGCAGTCGTTCCGACCCGTTCCTTCGGCCGGTGCCATTCACCCGCTGCATGTTGTCCTGCATCGTCCTGGAGATGCCTCGCTGCAACGCTATGACCCCCACGAACATGGTCTGCGGCAGCTCGAGGCTCCAGTCGAAGTGATGGCTCTGCGCGCGGCAATGAACGAAGTCATTGAAGCGCCCAGTGCCACCTTGATGCTGTTGGTGGCTGAGCCTGGAATGACCGCATCAAAGTACGCGGACTTCGCAAGCCTGGTGTGGCGTGATGCGGGAGTACTACTCGGCGCGATCGCCTTGGCGGCAGAAGCGCTCTCTCTGAACTTCTCGCCGATGGGCGTGACCGGGGAGCCCTGGGCGAGCCAACTGATTCCGGGGGCGCCGTTGGCGGGCGTTGGCGCGGCCTTCATTGGCGCACGCCCTTGACGTTCAGCGGAGCGTCCGGACTTGCCCAGCATGTCGCCCGCGAACATCACGTCTTCTTGCGACGAGGAAACAGCGGCTTCCAAGGAAGTCCATCCACCACGCCGTCCTTCCACAGTGCCGTCAACGTCTGCGTGGGCGTGTTGAACGGAGTCACGAGCAGCATTCCGCGGTTGCCATATCCGAGCGCTCGCTCTTCGACAACGTTCGTCTTCAGCGGGACATCTCGCTGCTCCGACCCAACCAGCTGGCAGCCGATCTCCGCACAACGGATCAAAAACGCTCCCGCCGCATCGGCGGAAATCGACGCGTCGCCCGCCAAGACATCTGCCGCGAACGGAAGCCGGTCGTCAGTGAGGCCAGCAAAGACTGTGGCATCCAGGCCTAGCGCGGGGCAGACTTTCCGTATTTCATCTAGGCCGATGTTCCAGCCGGCACTGAAGAGGAAGGCGACCTTAGCAGACCTCAACGCGGCCGCTTGGGGCTCGGGGAGCGCCTTTCGTTCTTCGTTGAGCACTCGACCAGGGCTTGCGTGGCCGAACCAATGAGACAGAACGTCGCAAGCCTGTCCGCCCGAACCCACAATGTCGTCGACGAAGACGATTGGGCGACCGGCACCGTTTGCGACGTAGTCCTCAAGGCTTCCCAGCTGAGAAACGATACCTTTGGCCTGCGCATCGCCTGCGAAGTACGCAAGGATGTTCCCGCTGTCTTTCGTCTCGCCAAAGGGCGCCACCCAGGCGCCCTTGAACTCGCTGTGCGTCGTGATGAAAGTCTCGAGCGCCCGGTGAAAGTCTTCACGGTCAAGCATCTTGACGCATTGCACCAGTCGAAGCGCACACTTGACGTGATCGTCGTGGTCGAACTGGCGAAGCCATTCGAACGTCTCGGACTCGATGTCTGTCGCCCGCCGAGCCGACTCACCGAGAACAGGCGAAAAATATTTGCTGCGTAAGCTGTGGAAGGCTCTCAGAGTGCGCGACAGCCCAGGACGCAACAAGCTCTCAGGAACGGGGCGAATGTCGTAGGGTGTCCCCTTCCAGTAACCGCTTGGAACTAGTTTTCTCTTGAGGTTGTGGATGCTCGAAGGGCTGCGCTTGCTTGCCTCGAGTGAACCGTCAGGCAGTTCGACGCCGTAATCCCTTCGAGCCACCCGCTCGAAGGCCACAAAGGCCACATCGGCCAGCTCTGCCGAACTGAAGACGTAGTCGCGGGGCTGACCTGCGTTGTAGCGATCGAGCCAGCTATCGCGCGCCGAGAGCGACCGCGAAAACTGGTACGGCTGCATCGACGCGTGGATGATGTACGCGCGCCCTACCTCCGTCTCGGTAGAAGTCGTGTCGAGTGACCGCGGGGATACGAGAACGTCAAGGGCCTGTCGGTCCAGGCCACCTTTGCCGAGCGCGACCAGCGTCTGATGGATTTCATCGCGCAGGCAGCCCATGAAGACTGGCCCTCGTTCAGGGTGACGGAAGTCGGCGCGCAACGCTTCCATGGGCTCCGAAACCTCGGTACCCAAGTCGAGCGTCGATCTCCATTCCGGAAACTGGAAGGAGCGAACCCATAGTCGTCTCTCTCGGAGAGCAGCCAGGAGTTCGGCGGCAGCCTCGATCTTTCGACCTGGCGCGCCTCCGTCAGCGTCGGCGTCGACATCAAGGGCTTGCCTGAGCTCGCCTGCGCGCATGCCAACGAACGCGTCGTCGGACTGCGAGAACAGCAGGCGAAAGACAGCAGCGGCACCAGCCGTGTCTATCAGCGTGCCGATGGCCGAGCGAAGCATCTGCTCCACGGCGAGCACCTTCGAGTGCTGATAGACCTTGGCCGTCGCGAGCATGCGAGCCAACTGCAATTCGTCCAGTACTCCTGACGCTGATCCGTTGACGCCGAACAGCCATGCTTCGTTGCCTGGGTCACCCTCCATTGCGGTCAAGATCGCTGTCGGCATGTCTTCCAGCCGCAGCTTCTTTACCGCCAGCTTTTGGAGAATGCGTTGCTCGTCCAGCAATGTCGGCAAACCAGCGAAGCGAGCGTCTCGCATCAACGCATCAATGCGCTCTGCATCGAAGGGGCCTGATGCGAGCTCGTGTACCAAAGGCAGCTTGTCGTCCATCCGGCGGCCTGTGATGGCTAGCGAGATCTGTCGAACGACTTCCTCAAGATTGGCCGCTGGCGGGTCTGCCAGATGCGTGGTCGCGGCGCCCTCTCGAACGAGCACTACCTCGAGAAATCGTTTGACCGCCGGAGACTTGGCAAGGAGGTAGCCAACGACTTGTCCGAACGACGCGTCTTCGCCTGGAACATCGAGCTGAGCGCGAAGCTCATCGGATAGATCCTTCGAGATTGTCGCGAGAGCCGGCGAGTCTGCAAGCGCACCTTCTGAAACCTGGGAGAACGCGGTCTGTGCTGCTTCTCGCAATATCGTGGCGAGGCAAAGCACCTGCACTGTCGCCATAGGGATCGGCGATGGCGTGCCCTCAGGGAGGACAGCCTTTGCGGCTTGGTTCAACGCCGTGGCCATTGAGCGCACAAGATGCATTGACCCAAGAAGATGCTCGAAGCGGGTGTGTACCGCGCCTGGGTAGACCCAGTGGGCCGCACCGAGCTGTCGAATGAACCTCAACCGCTGCAGTAGTGGCGAGTCAAGAAGTGCGACCTCTATTTTCGTGAACGAGATCGTGCCCCATAGGGCGTCGTTGACATCCTTCTCCCGTTGCACGGGTGAAGTTTTTAGCCGCTCGGTGTAGGGATCGAGCTGTTGCTCCGCAAGCTCTTCAACCAGCCCTCGCAGGTCAGCGAGCGTCAAAGGCCCAGCCATCTCAGGCCACGGCTTGCGAGCTTCGACGCACCGGGAAGCGTTCGCCTACCACGCCATCCAAGAAGCCCTGTGCTATCGCGCTGCGTTCCAAGAAGTGCTTGGCGAGATGCTCGGACATGCTCACCTGGTACTTGGTGTCGCGCTTGTCCTGCTTGGCTTCGAGGAAGCCGCGGTCTCGAGCCCACACTATGGCTCGGCGAAGTTTAGTCGAGTTGCCATGCAAGGGATCTGGGAAGAACGTGAAGTTAGAGATCACGTGCAGGCTGGACTCCTGCGCTGACAGGTCTTCATACGCGTCTTGCAGCCCGCGATCTAGTTCGGCATCGAGAAGGTCAACGCCTCCGCACCGAACCTTTATCGTCGCCAGAATGAGCGTGACGAACTCGTCAGAGGTAACGATGCGGGTCATCTAGGCTTGCTCTCAAGGGGTTGTTCATTATTGCATCCAACCCCCGGCGCGCTGTGCGTCATGGCCCGGACGGCGGAGACGCTCACCGGCGTCACTCGATAGCAACATCGCGCCCTTCGATAGCGAAGTACCACTAGACAACATCGTCAAAAATGACGATGCTTCGGCACCATGCGATATCCGGGTGGCAAGGGCAAGACCTATCAGCACATCATCAATTTGATGCCGGTGCACCGCGTCTACATCGAGACGCATTTGGGCGGTGGCTCGGTCATGCGCCACAAGCTTGCGGCCGTGAAGAACATTGGCATCGACGCAGACGCAAGTGCTGTCGCGGCGTGGGCAGCCGATTCGCTCGCGCATGTCGAGGTGCTCTGTGGGCGTGCTGAAGACTTCCTTGCGACGTACGACTTCTGCGGTGACGAGCTCGTCTATGTCGATCCCCCGTATCACCCGGCAGCCAGGCGCCAAGAGCGCGTCTATCGGCTGGATTACACCGAAGAGGACCACGAGCAACTCGCGACACTTTTGCGAGAGCTCCCATGCATGGTCATCCTGTCGGGATACGCCAACCCGGCCTATGAGCGGCTGCTAGCCGACTGGCGAACGAAGACATTCAAAGCAAAAACGCATGTCGACGTTCGAACCGAAACTCTGTGGTTCAACTTCGAGCCACCCACGCAACTGCATGACAGCCGCTACGTCGGAGACGACTTCCGCGAGCGTCAGACCATTCGTCGGCGAATGGATCGGCTGAAGGAACGCATCTCGCGCATGGACGCTGTCGAACGAGCCGCGTTCATGCAGTGGCTGCACGAGGCCTACCCTATGACCGAGAGGAGTCCTTCGCCATGATTCAGACTGCTGCAATCCTGACCCGCACGGGCTCTATCCAGGTCGAACTGCCTAGTGCCGATCTCGAACTCATGGACGGCGTTCGATGGGGCGCGGTTGATGCGTTCCCGACGCCCGCCTATTGGGCGTACCAGGTCGTCGCGCGCCGCTTGGTGGGCAAGCCCGCCGGCTATCGTCTCGGTCGCACGCTGGCCGAAGAGATGGCAGCGTGCCTCCTGGGTGGCCACGGCATCCCAGCAACCGTCGGCTTGGCTGCCTACGATCGCATGCGCGAGCGAGGTGCTTTATCAGGTCGCTCAGTAAGTGAGTCTGACCTTGAGGCGTTGTTGAAGGAGCCGCTACAAGTCGATGGCCGGTCAATCCGATACAGGTTCGCCGCGCAGAAGGCTCGTTACCTTGCTGCGGCGCTGCCACTGGCGCACGCCGCACCGCAATTCGAAGTCGGCAGGCAACTGCGTGACTGGCTACTGGCTGTGCCGGGCATTGGCCACAAGACGGCGTCTTGGATTGCCCGCAACTGGCTCGACGCGGACGATGTGGCCATCCTCGATATTCACATCATGCGAGTCGGCCAGGCCATCGGCCTGTTTCCCAAGAGCCTGACGGTGGAGCGACACTACGTCGAGCTGGAAGAGCGGTTCCTGCGCTTGAGCACGTCGTTGGACGTGCGCGCATCGGAGCTCGACGCCGTCATCTGGTGGGAGATGGCGTCCTCGCCTCTGACCGTGAGGCACCTTGTTGACCATCTTCGCGGCGACAGTGATGAAGGTCGGCAGAGAAGTCGGAAACCGGTTCAGAGGGAACTTGCACTCGCCAGCTAGGTCGCTGTCTTTTGACACGTCGTGAGACGCGATCATGTCACCTAGCTCCTGCCCGAGTACTCAGCGCCGAGCTCCTGATAAGTTTGAAGATACTTGTTGCAGCCGCGGCAGCCGCCGCAGGCGATGTTGGCCTTGTGGCAACTGTGAGACCAAGCAAGCAGTCCCGGCGGCACCCCGGCGAGCCGAATGAGCTCCGCTGTGGACAGCTCGATCGCCGGGGCAAAAACGCGCAGATGGCCTTCCTGGTAGGCCATGAGCTCATCCATCTTCTGGACGAAGTCGGACGTTCCGTCGAGGTGGCTATCGCCATCTGCGCGTACAGTGCCGATGTAGAGCGTTTGCATGCCGCGCGAGATGGCCCGCATGCTTGCCAGTGTGATCAGCAGCTGGTTGCGGTAGGGCCACCAGTCCGAAGTCTGAGCCGCGGCATCTGGTGGCGTGCCTGCCATGTCGCCTGAGCCGAGTGAGCTGCAGTCGATCGTGACAATCTCGTGGGGAATGCCCACCTCCTTGCACACTTGAGCGGATGCGAACTTCTCGGCTTCGGCGGCGCGCTGGCCGTAATCGAGGGTGATGGCGAGCTCCGGTCGCTTCCACCATGCGATGGCGAGCGAGTCCATGCCGCCAGACAAGAGGAGAGCGTTCTTCACAGCTTCACCGCCTCCCAAAGCGTCGAATACAGCGCCGTGGTGTAGTCGGTGCACATGACGCAGTCCGACCCCTCCATCATCTTCAGGCTCTCGGGATGCTGGCGTTCGCTGTAGACGACCACAGGTTTGCCCAGCGCCCGCGCGTAGCCGATCTCGTAGACCGTGCCCGCATCCAGCCCGTCCGTGATGGCGAAGACGACGTCGGAGCGGACGATGGCCTCCAGGTCATTGGCGACCACGTCGTCAGCTGAGCCCAGTCCAACGTCGTGGTAAGGCGAGAAGACCTTCAGCCCGAGCTCCTGTAGGTTGGCCTGTGCTTGTTCGACCATCCAAATCTGCATAAGGTCGAAGAAAGGGCCAGCCAAGTAGATCTGACGTTGCACGCCCGCCAAGCAGTCGGCGGAAAGCTCAACTGGGGAGACAGCGTACGACGCCAAGTTGTCCTTGGTCGGAAGACCTTGGGTCTCGCAGTAGTACGCGGTTGCGCGCGAGGCGACTTCCGCCGCTTCCGCGGGGCTCAATCCGTCGTGCATCCAGGCGTTGGCGAAGTGGGCCACGAAGCAGTCGCCGGAACCGATCTTCCAAACACGCTTTGTCCGGTATGCGGGAACCTGAGCCGTGCCGTCAGCAGTCCAGACGAAGGCGCCGCGTGGGCCCATCTTAATGACGACAACCTCAGCCTTTTCCTGAGCGGCCAGGACAGGGGCGATTGTCTCGGGCGACGCATCGGTCATGCCGGCCAGCTGCATGGCCTCCCACGAGTTCAGGACGAGGGCGAGGTGCCTTGCGGTTGAGCCGTTGGTACCGAAGGGCGCCGGCCCGTGGGCGTTCTGCGGGTCATAGACGGCCCAGGTGGCATGGACGACCGCGTCGCCCTCCAGCATCCCGAAACGTAACACCCTCTCTTCGGTGACTCGGATTGGCTCATGGTGCGTAGGCGGGATGCCGACGATCTGCGGTACCGCCATGTCATGAAGGTACTTGAAGGACACCTCGCTCTCAATAGAAGTCGGCGCAAGGCTAAAGCTATCGAGCCAAACGGCCTTCTCATTGAGAACACCCAGGGTTGCATCCGTGGTGTACGAGTGCAGCACCACGGGACTTCCAGCCGTTGCTATCGCTAGCGCTGCACGGCCTGCAGAACCGAAAACGTCATACCAACGTGGATGGACGCAATATTCGCGGTAGACACCGCCAACAACGTGGATCGTCATCAGGCGTGCTCGACTCGTACTCTGACCTGGCCGCTCGTGATCTGAAGAACCGTGGCGGTGTAGTTGTGACCCTTGTCGATGCAGTTCCGAAGCATCGTGGCCTCAGGGCCGGTTAGACCACCT
>Ga0068855_100001808_pt1 | contig 26684 bp, 23 predicted proteins | sample KBSCornC52_FD_66592 | JGI IMG/M metagenome (GOLD analysis project Ga0068855, IMG submission 66592) | Corn rhizosphere microbial communities from Kellogg Biological Station, Michigan, USA - KBS Corn C5-2 | ecosystem: Host-associated > Plants > Roots > Rhizosphere > Soil ... | reverse complement strand
TCAACGTGGCTCGTCAATTCGGCGCGCTCAGGTTCTGGATGGGCTACCAATGGGCCGGCTTCTTCGACGTCACCGACGTCACCGTACTTCGCGTCACTTCTTGATCGCCTTTCACACGCGAATGCGTTTCCAGCGGCCTCGACGGAAGGCGAGCACCGACACCACGGCGAAGATCGAGAACGAGAAGGCCAGAGTCGCAAACACGCCCTCCGCGCCGAAGCGAGTGTAGTGTGACAGGGCCCAGGCGAGCGGGATCTGCAGCGCCCAGAACACGAACAGGTTGATCAGCGTCGGTGTGCGGGTGTCGCCGGCACCGTTGAACGACTGACTGACGACCATGCCGTATGCGTAAAAGGGGAAGCCCAAGCTGACGATACGCAGGTAGTTCACGGCATGCCGCGCCACTTGGAGCTCGCTAGTAAACAGTCTGACGAGCCACGGCGCTCCCACCAAGAAAGCAACGCCCACGGTGCACAAAAAGGCGGCGCTGATGTTGCTCGCGCGCCAGACGGATGCCTCGGCGCGATCGGGCCGCTTTGCCCCGAGGTTCTGGCCGACCAAAGTGGCCGCGGCATTGGCAAGACCGAACGCGGGCAAGATGGCGAACATGAAAATCCGAAAGCCGATCGTGTAGCCGGCGAGGGACGCACTGCCAAAGGCCGACAAGATGCGCATCAGCGCGATGTAGCTGGTCATCGAGATCAACATTTGACCGGTGGCCGAGACCGAGAGCTTGAGCACCGCGGCCATCAAGCGCGGATCCAAGCGCAGATGCGCCCGCGTGATCGAAAGCCTGCTCGTGCCGCGCCGCAAGATCGACAACTGGTAGAGCACCGCGATGCCGCGGCCGAGCGTGGTCGCGACCGCCGCGCCGGTCACGCCGAGCGCCGGAACCGGCCCAATGCCGAAGATGAACACCGGTCCAAGTGCGATGTTGAGCGCGTTTCCGAGCCACAGCACGCGCATGGCCTGCGCGGCGTTGCCCGCGCCGCGAAATACCGAGTTGATCAGGAATAGCAAAAACACCGTGGCATTGCCGCCCAACATCACGCGCGTGAAGTGGCTGCCCGTGCCTACGACCTCGGGATCCGCACCCATCAGCCTGAGCAGTTGCGGAGCAAAGGTCGCGCCCAGCGCGCCGATGCTCAGCGAAAGGAGCAGGCCGAGCCAGATCCCCTGGACGGCCGTGCGCGCCGCTGCATCTGCGTGCTTCTCGCCGATGCGGCGCGCCACGAGCGCCATCGCCCCGATCGAGACGCCCATCGCCAAGGAATAGACGATCATCATCATCGACTCGGTGAGCCCGACGGCGGCGACGGCGCGCGCCCCGAGGTGTGCCACCCAAAACACGTCGACCATGGCGAAGACCGACTCCATCAGCATTTCCAAGATCATCGGCACCGCGAGCATCAACAGCGCGCGACCGAGTGGCGCCTCGGTCAGGTCTGTCTCGACGCCGCGCACGGCATCGAGCAGCGAGCGGAGGATTCCCTTGCTCGGCTCGGCAGTTGGAACGGGGGTCGGGAGGGCGGCAGCGGTCGGCGACGATTCGATCATGGTTCTCCGTGGAGGACGACGAACCATGGCCGAGGATTTCGACAGGCTGAAGACTGAATCGCGAAAAAAAGTAGATCCCGATTCATACTGCGCGATTCGAGTGGGCTAGCGGACGATCGGGAAGTAGCCGCCGATCAGCAGCGTGGGCGGCATTGCACCGCCCACCTGCCGCCCTTGCCGCAGCAGAAGATCTGGTGCACCCGAGGAGCGGAATATGGCTAACTGGCGGCTCGTACTGATGAGCTGCTCGTGGGCGACCTGGCAGCTGGCCTGTACCCACGAGCGCGAGGACTCGCCGACGGCACTCGGCGCGAAGCTTGCCGCGCCGGAAGTGGCTTCGGCCGCGCCGCCCGCCTCCAAGCACGACGCGGCTCCGCCTCCGGACGTTCCGCGGGACACGGGCGCCGAAAGCCCGCTGCAGAAGGTCGTGCGCGCGCACCTGGCTGAAACTCGAGCCTGCTGGTGGAAGGCCCATTCCGGACGGCTCAGCGCGCAACTGCCGTACGCCAAAGTGGTCATCGACCTGGGCGTTGGCGCGACCGGGCTGGTCACGACGGTTCACGTGACACAGAACGCGGACGAATATCCTGACCTCGCCGATTGCCTGAAAGCCAACATCGAACACTGGCGGTTCCCCGCGAGCCTCGACGGCGAGCGCCTCCAACTGCCGTTCGTGTTCACGGAGACCTCCGCGCCTTGAACAGCACTCCGGTTTGGCCACCACATTGCTCATTGCTTGCCTCGAATCAGTCCAGCGGATGGCGCGACCTTGCCTGGCGTCCGCGACGCCGAAGGCTGAGAGCAGCTGGGCTGCGCTCGGTGACCATCAATCATCATTCAGCAGACTTGATTTGATGGTCACGCGGCGCGGCGCGCGCCGGCGCAGCCTTCGGCGTCGCGGTCGACCGGGCGCCCCGCCTTCCGTGGTACGTTCTTCCGATGTTGGGTGCAGCGGGCAAGGTCGGCGAGCGAGGCTGGGTATTCATCGGCGCGGTGTTGCTGATCGCTTGCGGTTCATCGCACTCGCCGGGTGACTCGACTGCCGGTGGAGCGGCGGGCGGGGGCAGCGAAAGTGGGGCGAGTAGCGGCGGGCGCGGGGGCGCGGCGGATAACGCGGGCAGCGGTGGGGCGGCTAATGCCGGACGGGGCGGCGTGAGCGAGTTTGGTGGCGGGGGCGCGGGCGGCAAAAGCGAGGCGACGGGTGGTGCGGGCGCGCAGGGATCCGCCGCGGGCTCGCCGCCCTTCGTCGATCCGTACTCGGGTGCGTCGGGCTGTCCGACGGGGGGCGCGAACATCGGGCGCGGCTCGTGTCAATTGATCATGCCGCTGAGCGGCGGCCTGTCCACGTTGACGAAAGAGCCGGACACGACTTGCACTGGCTCGAACACGGCGACCCAGCGCTACGCGGATCTAAACGATGCCTACGAGATTTCGATTCTGATGCCGAGCTTTGCGAAGGGCGTCGTCGGATCGCCGCTGCCGGTCGGGGTGGAGATTCGGCTTCCGGCGCAAAGCATCGCGGACGAGCGAGTCTGGCGCACCGACGCGGACGCTTGCACGATTACGTTCAGCAGCAACGTGTGCTTGCTGTTCGAGGGCAATACTTACTATCTGATCAGCGGCACCGGCAGCTGCTCGAAACCGGCCTTGTTTCAGGTGCCGAACACGATCGATCCCCCGTCGCCTCTGCCGCCGGTCACTATCGGCAGCTTCTGGTTCGCGAACGAGCTCTACTCGGCGCCTTGAGCGGGACCGGCGCCGGGCCTCGCAGGAGCAACATGTGAACTCGCGGAGCGACGTCCTAAATGAATCACCGGAAGAAAGATGGATGTGTGCGGGGTCAGCTGTGGGTGCTTGGCCGCGCGCTGACGGCGTTCGCCGAATTCAACTGCGCGAGGCGCTTCCTGAGGTCGGGTAGGTCGCGCGTTTCTATCACGAGCTTTGCTTCATGCAGAACGGCTCGACCCCGCTCGGTCGGACCCGCGCGGTTCGACCAAGCTGCGAGGTCGCAGAGCGTGTGCGCGAGAGCGAGCGTCGCGCCAGCGGTGCGGTTTGCCTCGAGCGCGCGCTGGAAGTGCAGCTCGGCATCGTTGTGGCGGCCGAGCGTTGCGGCCAGCAAGGCCAAGAAGCGTTCGACCGAGCCGAAACAAAAAACGCCCGCGTAGCCGAGCACGGCCAGATGCGACGCGAACGGTAGCAGTCGCTCATAGAGGATGGCAGCGCCTTCGACGTCGCTCTGCGCGCTACACAGCTCGACCAGGAGCGCGGTCGCGCCGAGCCAGATCAGATCGTCGGGTAGCGCGAAGCCTGCTGCTTTCAGGCTAGCGTACTCGGCGGCGCATTCGTCAGTGCGGCCCGCGCGACCGAGTGCATTCGCGTACACGACTCGCCAGCCGACGATGCGCGGGTAACGTGCCGCGTAATCCCGAACCAGCGGGAGGATCTCTTCGGCGCGCGACTGCTCGATGCGTACCAGCGTGAGATCCAGGCCAAACGTGCCCAAAGCGTTGTGATCTTGCACGCGCTGGCCGGCCATCAAACACGCTCCGGCCAGGCGCTCTACTTGCTCGAGCTCGCCCTGCATGAAGAGCCTGCAGGCGCGCTGAGCCGACACGATCCAAAGCGCTTGCGGCTGCTTGGTTTCCTCGGCCAGGATTCGGAAGGCATCCGCTTCGAACGCTTGGCCAGCGAGATCGCCGAGCTCCAACGCGATTGCGGCCCGTTGCAGCCGAGTCAACATCAGCCCGTCACGGTCTCCGACGCGCTGGCAAAGCTCGAGGGCTTGGTCCGAGAGTGCACGTCGCTCCTCGAGGTTGTGAGGGCGCAACAGCGCGAACAGGCGAGCCGTGACGACTCGGGCCTTGACCTCGTCGCTGCCGAGCCTCTGGCTGAGCGCCTCGGCTTCGTCACTGATTGCCGCGCGCTCGGCAAAGGTGTCCGACCAATACATGGCGAGCGAAAGCCTCGCCAGCAGGAGCGCTCGCAGCTTGGGGTCCGCGTCGCCGACTAGCTCCAACGCCTCCCGCATCAACCCGACGAGACCTGCGTCATAGACGCCCGTCTCGATTGCGAATACCCCCGGCGCCAGATTGAGTGCGACGCTCGTCAGCTCTTCGACCCCGCCAAACTGGCGTGCCTTCTGCGCCGCAAGTTGCAGGGTGTTCTGACCCGCTTCCCGCTGTCCTGCGCTGATCTGAGCCAGACCCAGATCCAGCAGCACCGCGCACTCGGTTGCTTGATCGATCTCGGGCGAAAGTGGCAATAGGCGGCTGGCCTCGGCAAAATGCTCGATCGCCTCTTCGTAGGCAAAGTTGCGCAGCGCGTAGGCGCCCGCGCGAATGGACAGATCGATGGCGCTGCTTGCGCCTCCACAATGAGCCGCCATGCGAAAGTGGTGGGCCAATACCGCCGCATAGCGCGCGTCTTGATAGCTGTGCTGGGTCTGGAGCGCTCGCGCGACGGCTAGGTGCACGAGCGGGCGCTCTGTCGCGCCGAGCTCCTCGTACAGCACCTCGCGGATCAGATCGTGAATGAATCGATACTCGTTCGAGCCCGAAGCCGCGACGATGCGCGCCGCCTCGGCTTGGCGCAAGAGCATGCCGCAGCGCTCTACGGGAAGCGCGGCGGCGCGAGCAAGCAGCAAGAGGTCGAAGCTTTGCCCGTACACCGCCCCCACGCGCAGCAGGCGCACGCATTCAGGCGCCAGCTCCGACAGCCTGCGCGAGATGGCTTGGCGGATGGCCGCGGGTAGCGGCGCCTCGCCGGCGCGTGGCAAATCCTGGCCCGAGGTGAGTACGGACAAGAAGAAAGGGTTCCCGCCAGTGCGAGCGAGCAGCGCGTCCGCAGCGCCGTCGCGCGCGTTGCCGAATCGCTCCCGAACGAACTGCTCGAGCTCGTCACGCCCGAAGCCGGTTAGCGTGAGCTCGTCCCGGCAGGCCGCTCGAATCCGACCGAGCGCGCCGAGGCGCGCCGGCTCGAGCAGTGCTTGCGCTTCACGCATCGCACCGAGCAGCAGTAAGGGCGCCTCCTGTTGCTGGATCAGGAATTCGAGCAAGAGCAGTGACAGCAAGTCCGCGGCGTGGAGATCGTCGAGCACGATCACGAGCGGCTGTTGTTCTGCGAGCCGACCGAGCCCGCGCACGATGGCATCGAATGTCCGAAAACGTTCGCTGGGAGAATCCCAGCCCAGCTGATCCTGCGGCTGCCAGCGATCAAGACCCAAAAGCAACCTGCGAGCACCGCTCGGTGCGTCCTCGAAAGCGCGGCGCACGATCTTGGTCGAGCGCGTCTTGATGATCGAGCGGAAGCAGTCGTGCCAGACTTGAAATACCGGCGCGCCTTCCAGCGCCGAACAGCGTGCCCGGTGCACGTCGAGCGAGTGAGGCGCGGCTTCCGTCGCGCGTTCGAGGAGCCTCGTCTTGCCGATGCCAGCTTCGCCGCAGATCAGGAAAAAGCCAGGCTCGCGCCGCTCCAAGCGGTGGAGCGCTTGTTCGAGGCGCGTTGACTCCGCCTTTCGCCCGATGAATGGCCGCTCTTGCCCGAGTGACTCGACGACCGCGTCGGCATGGTTTCCGGGAGGCTCGGTCGCAGGCGCGGTCTCGTCCGCCGAAATCGGAGCCGTCACGACCGGCGCGACGAATTCGTAACCGCGACCATGTGAGGTGCGGATGAAGCGAGGGGTTTTCGGGTCATCCGAGAGCAGCTTACGTGCGCAACTGACGCAGCGGGTGAGCACGCTTTCGCCCACGACGTCGCCAGCCCACAGACAATCCAGCAGTTCGGCTTTGGGAATGACGCGGCCGTGGTGGCGCATCAGATAGCTGAGCAGTTCGAATACTTTTGGCTCGGGGGTGAACAATTCGTCACCCACTCGCACCTGCCAACGACCCGGCTCGAGCACCACGTGATGACTGGCATAGCGAAGGAGCGGCATGGCGGCTCGGATGGATTACCCTGAGCGCCCGATGAACGAAAGCTCGGTTGGAGATGCGGCCGTGCAGCGACGGGACGCTGGCGAAACGCGCTCCAGCTTGCTGCGCGACTCGGCATTGCCGACGACGCCAACTCGCTCTGCGGCGCACGCTTGCGCTGTTGGCCGTCAGCAGCGACCTCGCTCGCCGTGCGCGTTTTCTCCATGCGGTACCGGTCCCATTCGTCAGAGCCTTGCGCGCTGAAGAGTGGGAGTCGGGCGCCCAAACTCGATTCCGCGATCAAACCGAGGCGCGCGTCGAACCGCCGAATCCGTTGCGGTTGCGACACTGCCCTGCCGCTGGAACTGGATCCGCAATCGTAAGAATTACTAACGCTTCGCTCGGCGTTTGCAGGCCAACACTGCTAGGTTGGCGCGGCGGGGCGGCTCGTCCGCAGACACGTTGAATCGTTCCAAAGAGGAGCGGGCGTTGATGGCCCGTTCTTTTCGGGCTCGGCGCCTGGAACAGCTGCTCGCAGGTGACGCGAGCGTAACAGTTCGCTGGGCACACTAGCGCTACCGCGACTCGAGCCACACGTATTGATCCGATGGGTGAGGGACGTGACAGAGCCGGCGACTATCGTCCGGCGGGTGCGAAGGGAGCAGGCGCGAAAACCGCCAGGGGGAAATGGTGATCGGCGAGTCGGGAGCTTGGGCTGCACGGTTGCGTGGCGAAGGCGAGGATCGGCTTTCGGAATCCATCGCCGGCCTTCGCGGTGGAGACCGCCGAGCCGCGCGCTTGGTGGTGTCGATCCTCGAACCCGCCATGCGTCGCGCGCTGACGCGCCTGCTGCGCTCGCAGGGCGAGGTCGACGATGTCCTGCAGGAGAGCCTGTGGGCTTTTTTTCGCGCGTTGCCGCATTTCCGCGGTGAAACCACGTTGCTCCAATTTGCGTTGCGCATTGCCCGGCTGCAGGCGTTCACGCTGCTGCGCAGAGCGCAGCGGGAGAGCGCGCGCGATGGGCTCTTCGGTGTGGCGCAAGAGGTCTTCGTCGAGCCATCGCGCGCGCCTCACGACGAGCTCCTGCAAAGAGAGCTCGCGGGGCGATTGGCTCGGCTCTGCGCGCGGCTCCCCGTGAAGCAGGCGGAGGCGGTCCTTCTGCGCTTCGCTTTCGACTACTCGGTGATCGAGATCGCTACCGAGACGAATACCCCGCTCAATACCGTGCGAACGCGTTTGCGGCTCGGAAGAGCGATGCTGCGCCGGCTGCTCTTGCTCGACGCGGAGCAGCCGATTTAGCTCACGGCACCACGCAGAAATCCGAGTTCGTGTCGCAGCTGAGATTGCCGGGACAGGTGTTGACGCCCGGCAAGCAGCTGAGCACGCAGTGTCCGCCCACGCAGTCCATGAGCGGCGAGCTGCCGTCGGTCGGCGCCGGACAGGCGTCCGAGTTGGCGCAGGGAGGCTGACACCCGTATTTCGAGCTGCACGTGGAGCCCGACACTGAGCACTCGTTCGCATTGGTGCAGGGGCCGTACCCGCTTGCGTTCTCACCGCCAGCGCCCGCACCGCCCGCCCCGGCGGCGCCGGCAGTGCCGGCCACACCGGCTGTGCCTCCGGTGCCGACCGCGCCTGCCTTGCCAGCAGTGCCGGCCGCACCGGCGCTTCCGCCGGTGCTCGAGGTGCCGCCGCCGCCGGTACCGTCATGACCCGCGGAGCCAGCGGCTCCTCCGGCGGATTGACCGTCGGATGAGCCGCTGTCGCTACAACCGCATACTGCTAGCAGCCCGGCTGCCAGTGCTAACGCCCGCATGGTTCACATCGTATCATATCGAGGGGGCCGCACGACGGACGGCGATTCGGAAGTCTTGTGCACGACCTCGGGCGCACCCGGGATCCACGGGCTCACGGGTGGGCAGGGCGGGCTGAAGCAGCCGTCCGGCACGCCGTTCCACGGCTGGAGCTCTTGCGCAGTTCCGTGCTCGCCGGTGTCCCCCGTCTCCACGCCGTACACCTGCGTGGGATCGAGGCGATAGGATTTGCCGGAAACCACCTGCCACATCGCGAACAAGCGATCGTTGTTGGAATGCAGCAGGAACACGAACGGATCCTGGAACGACGCATGCGGATCGCCCAGCGTGCCTCCGATGCAGCCGTGCCGAATGTTGTGCACGAACTCCGCGTTGCCGCGGAATACCTGCCACTCTAGGTTTTGGGCAACGCCGTCCGACGACGAAATGAGGCCCGCGTCCGCGTTGGGGCCCGTGAGTGGGGTGCACGTGACGTTCCGGGTGATTTCCTTCGGCGGCAGGATGAACTGGGCGGGATCGGTCAGGAACTCCGAGCGGCTGCCTGCCTCCACGCCGTTGTTGTCTAGACTGCCGAACGGTGTGCCCGCACGCCCGACCGGACTGCCCATGGTCAGGTTCGTGAAGATGTTTACCGTACCGCCAGCGCCGTTGTCACTCGCGAGCGGATCGGTCGTCCAATCCCAGTAGTGAAGTGCAACGGTCGGATCGACCTGGCGCAGCAGCTTCTCGAAGCGATTAATGAGCTCGCGATGCCAGGGCATGAACGACGGGCCGCCGTGCACGTGGGTCGCCTGGTGGATCTGGTCTTGTTTGTCCCAGAACGTGACGCCGTCAGGAAAAACGAGCCCCGGTGTACTATCGAGGGCCACGATGGCGTTGATCAGCGCGGTCCTTTCGGCTTGCGAGATCTTGGCGAAGTTCTTGCGCAATGGGCGGAACTCACAGCCCGCCTCGCCGAACGCGGCTGGGGTGGTACAGGTGTCCAGATCGTTGCTGTTCCCGTCGTCGCACTCCTCGACGCCGGCGTGAATGATCCCGTCACCGCAGCGAGCGACCGCGCAGGCGTTCGTGCAATCGTCGGTGTCGACGCCGTTGCCGTCGTCGCACTCTTCCGTGCTCCCGTGGATGAAACCGTCGCCGCACGCCGCGTTTTTACAGGCGTTGGTGCAGGCGTCGGTGTTGCTCGTATTGCCGTCGTCGCACTGTTCGACGCCGGTGTTCACGACGCCGTCGCCGCAGACGTTGGCTTTGCAGGCATTCGTGCACGAATCATTGTTGTTCGTGTTGCCGTCGTCGCACTGCTCGACGCCGGTATTCAAGACGCCATCGCCGCAGACGTTGATTTTGCAGGTGTTGGTGCAGGCGTCGTTGGTGTTCGTGTTACCGTCGTCGCATTGCTCATTGCTGTCGACGATGCCGTTGCCGCACTCACACGCGCCGCGAATCGTATTGTCCGGGCCGAGCGACACCGTATGGCCGAACAGCGAGCCGTTGACGTGCGTTCGCGAAAAACCGACGATGTCCGCGTTCGGCGCGGTTACCACGCCGAACAACGTGAGATCATTGCCGATGGAGATCTGCCCGAACACGTTCGAATAGTAGCGGACGCGGCGCGGATTGGTCCCACCCACAAGATCCATCTTCATGTTGTCACCGAACCGCAACTGATCTTGCAGGTTGATGTCGATCGCTCCGGCCGAAATATCCATGATGATGTGCGCGCTGGAGGATTCGATGACCAAAGTCCGCGCGTTGTACGTCCCCGCGCGAAATGTGAGCGTGGAGCCCGCAAACGCGTGGATGTCGCGGTAATTGCCCGGTGCCAGCGTCCGAGACTGGCCGGCGTTCACGATCACGTCCACCGTTCCGGCGGTCACGGTCTTGGTCGGAATCGTGAAAGCAGCGACAGGCGTGTTCTGCGTGATCGTGCCCGTGATCACGGTCTGATTCTGGCGAGCAATGGTACCGCCGGTGGCCGCGTTGCCATCAATGCGGGCGCGATCGCGCAAGCGCGCGGAGCCCGTCGAACGAAGGTTCCCCGTCAGGTGGCTGTCAGAGCCGAGTTCCACGCTCGTCGCCGAGCCCACGAAGCCGGTGGCGCTGGTCGACCGGTCATTCAGCGTTGTCTTCACGACCGAGTAGGCCGTGAACTCGCAGAGATCGAGCGGGGTCGCGGCGATTGCCTGGCTCGTCGACCGGACCTGTTCACCCGGTTCCCCGATTTGGTTCGCGTCCGGTGCTTGCGAGCACCCCCCGACCATCAGCCCCATTAATGCCGCCGACACTGCGGCGACCGAAATTCCCGTTCTCTCCATGACTCCATGCCTCCTTGCGCGCCTCGAGGAAGGCGCGGCCCACCGACCCAGTCATCCTCGCCTTCCTAGTCGCGCGCGAATCGCGAACTGATCTCTGTGCGCGGAAGAAAAGTCGATCGAGCGACGCTCATTGACGAGCCGACCGGAAAATGGCGACGACCGGTAGCCAATGTCCCGATCCGATTTCGAATCGAAAGCCGACTGGTGGACTCATGGCGGATCCCGTCGATCGCCGCTGGAGCGATCCTTTTCAGTCGGTTGAATGCGTCTTTCGTGCACGGGTTACCGTGCAGCCCACCCGTAGCGGTCGCCTAGTCGTTCTGGAGCCCTACTTGGTGCCGGGATGGTGTCAGCGTCGGCTCGCTGCTTCGGACGAACTTGCACAGTCTTCCCCGTCGACGACAGTGAACGTGGAGTTTTCATCACCATCAGCTGCCGTGCGGTGAAGATCGATGCTCCTCGCGGTTACAAGAGTCGTCCGAGCAGCTGAAGGCAGCGCCCCGGTTTCCCGTGATCCGCTCGATCAGCGTGGTAATCCAACACATCGGGCAACCCCGCAGCAGCAAGAGCCCCGCGATGACTAGAGCGATCGAATAGCTCGGCGCGTGCGCCGCGAAGTGAAGCCCCGCCCAGAGTGCCGCGAATCCGAGCGCACCGCGCGCGAGATGCACGGTCACTGGAGACCGCGTGGCCATCAGGAGACCGTCTCATGTCGGAGCGCCGCCGTTTCGATTTGCTCGCGGAGCATTTGTCGCGCCCGGTGCAGGCGGGTTTTCATCGTTGCTTGTGGGACGCCGAGCAGCTCGCTGACCTGCTCGCCACTGAGGCCCTCGAGATCTCGCAGGATGATCACCTCGCGATAGAGCGGCTCGAGGCGAGCGATCGCTTCGTGAACCGCATGGACGAGCTGCCATCGCGCGACGGCTGCCTCGGGACTCAAGCCGTCGGCCGGGAGCTGCGCGGCGTCTGTAATTGGCGCGGAAGCGGGGCGACTTCGTGAGAAGGGGCGCAGCATGCGGGCGCACGCGTTCCTGACCACCGTCATCAGCCACGACAGAGCCCCAGGATCGCGAACGACATCGGGCCGGCGCGCAAGCTTGATGAACGCTTCCTGCACGGCATCGTCGGCGTCGAAAGCATTCCTGCACGCTCGCAGTCCAAAGCGGTACACGCGATCGTGGTAGGTGCGCACGAGGACGTCCAAGGCGTCGACGTCACCCGCGCGAGCTCGTTCCAGAACGGAAGTTTCCATGATGCTAGCGCGGCGCTCCTCGGCCATGGGCGGGGCAGGTCGATCGTCCCATGAGCCGGTAGCCGAGGCACGTGCCGCTGGCGGCGGTGCCGAACAGGTAGAGCCCCATCGCCGCGAGCCCGACTCGGCCCACGAACGGGATCGGGATCAGAATGGCGGCGAGCAGCATCATCGCGCCTGCGAGCGTACGAGCAACCCGATCGGCAGTACCTACATTGGTCATTGGCTGGTCCTTTCCAAGGTGTGTCTACCGAGGAGAAGTCAGCCACGACCCAAAAGGATTCACGAAATCGTCCGCTGTCCTGAGACCGACGCCGGAATCTTAGCAAATATCGGCGCGGGTCAGCACGGTTGACCGGTCCCGTTTTCAGCGACGCCTTCAGACAAAAGGAGGTGGTGCCTTCAGCCCGTCAAGCTGCCCATCGCTTCGGGAAGACTCAGCTGAGGAGGAACGCGAGCCGCGGATCTACTTTCGAAGGCAAGACTTCGATCAGCTCGGCCTTTACGACGTCGTGCGCCACGAATGGATCCTCCTGCACCCTCACCTCGAGCTCCTGGAGCGTCACGCGGTGTGCGAGCAGCGCACCTCCGAGCTGCGGCTGAATGCTTCCGGCCATCAGGAAGACTTCATCGTCGAAGCCGCGTTTGAGCCATGCGTTATGGCCGAGCATCAGCTCGCGCGCTTTGTCCTTGTTGTTCGAAAACTTGAGAAACACGATGTACATCGAATTCTTTCGCTCCTCGTCTGGCGATTCGCTGCTGACTGCCCTACGCACGCTGCCGCGCGGGGAACTCGGGAAGTGGGCGCTTTCCGTTCGTCTCTGCAGCTAGCGTAGTGACAGCGGCTGGGACGGAAAGGTCTGCGAGGAGCTAGGACTTGTCCGTTCGTCTCACAGAGGAAGCGATGTGAGCACTCGGGAGAGTGCGCTGCTGCAGCTCTAATCGAGCAGACGACCGAAACTGTCCCGGCGCGCTGTGGTGGCTCCGCCGGAACGCTTTGGAGAAGGCAGCCGCAGTCTCGTAACCGACGCGGGCGGCGATCTGGTCGAGCGAGAGGTCCGTCTCGGCGAGCAACTTCGCGGCGAGACACATCCGCCAGCGAGTCAGGTAAGCGACCGGTGTCAGCCCTACGAGCTGTGCGAAGCGACGCGCAAACGTCGCGCGCGATTGCGCCACCTTTTGCGCCAGTCCCGCCACTGACCACGGCATCTGCGGCTGCTCGTGAACCAGCGACAGCGCCTTGGCGATAGCGGGATCGCGCAGCGCACCGAACCATCCACCCGCGCCGATAGGCTCGCCCTCGAGCCAAGCGCGAACGACGTAGACGAGCAAGCTATCGACCAGCCGCGGCACGACGAGCTCCGCGCCGCTTTCTGCAGCGAGAGCTTCGTGGCGGAGCAGTTGGAGGAGTAGCTGAAGGGCTACATGTCGCTCCGCCTCGTGCGCGCGCAGATGGACGAGCGGTGGAAGCAGTGACGTGAGAGGGTGAGGCCCGACATGCTGGAAGAGATACTTCGCACAAAGCACGACCGTCGTCTCGTGCGCACGTGAAGAAGGCAGACGCGCCAGTCGACGAGGCATGGCCTCGAGCACCTGCTTGTGAGGCGCCGGCTTCGTCTTCGGATCATCGCAAATGCAGTGCCCCACGCCGCCGCGGATCAGCACGACATCGCCGGTAGCGAGACGGACGTGCCGGCGCTCCCCCGATGTGCGAAGCCAGCAAGTACCGCGTTGAACCACGTGCACGTGCGCCTCGGCGACCGGGTCGATTTCGAGGCCCCAGGGCGGCACCAGCTCGGCTTGTGCGATCACCGCTGCCCCCATCCGGGTCACGGAAAGCACGTCCGCTAGCACGTCCACGATGGGCTCGTAGCACGAAGCGACCGCCTAGCCACTCGCGCGGAGCGACTCGGACGTGGAAGGGCATCGCCCCGAGTTCAACCCCGGACCGGGCAACTCGTTCGACTCTGACAGGCTGCCCGCGGTGCAAACTCGCGCACAAAAAACAGCCACGCGCCGCTCGGCTGAGCAGCGCGTGGCATCGCGTCAGGGTCACTCTGGATTAGCAGATGATCCAGTCATTCGAGGCGTAGACGAAGTCGTAGTACGTATCCACGGGTTGGCCGTTCGTGTCGTAGCAGGCGATGTTTACGGCCGTGCCGCCGTTGCCGGAGTCGTACCAGCCGACGACCTTGCAGGTCTCGTTGCCCCAGCCGTATGCGCTCACTTTGACGTTCGAGCCGGCGGGGCTGAGCACCGGCAGGATGGCCGTGTAGTTGCCGACGTCGTTGCGCGAGATGGTCACCGTGCCGGCGTCCGTGCCGCATTCTCTCGCTCGAATGCCTTTTTGATAATACGGGGAAGGCGTGTAGCTCGACTCGCTCGGCTGATCCGCCCAGGCGTACTGGTACGAGGGCGTGCCGCCCGGGCTCTGATCGGTGAAGTTGAGCGTGTAGTACGTGTCGGCGGGCGTGCCGTCGCTGTTGAAGCAATTGACCCACACCGCGTTGCCGCCCCAGCCGGCGACTTTGCAGTACTCGCTGCCAGAACCGTACGCCGTCACCTCGACGGTGCCGCCATTTAGGTTCACACCCGGGAAGGTCGCGACGTACTGGCCTACGTCGTTGCGCGTGACCGTGTTGCGCGCGCCGGTTGCGTTGAATTGATAATAAGCGGACGGCGTGTAATCTGGAGAGGTCGGTTGATCTGCCCACAAGTAACCGCCGCTCGTTCCGTAGTCCGTACCGGCGTGTCGCAAATACGACGCGGTGAATTGCGTATCCACCGGTTGCCCCGAGATGTCGTGGCAGTAAATGGTGGTGGAGAGCGTCCCGCCGTACGAATACCACCCGCCTACTTTGCAGCGCTCCGAGCCGCCGCCATAGGCCGTCACCTGGACGTTGCCGCCGGTTTCGGCGCCGAGACCCGGGAAATCAACGTTGTAAACGCCGGTGCCGACTTGGGTGATGGTGTTGGTGGCCGAAGACCCCGTTGAATTGTAGGAGTAGCCCGAGTGGGCCTCGAACGTGCCAGTCGTCTGTTGGGACCAGACGAAGCCGGCCGCGCCCTTGGCATTCTGGTAGCCCGCGGTGGGGACGGAGCTCGGCGCGGCACACAGCAAGAGCTTCACGGTACCGAGGATTGCGTTCTTCACCATCTCAGCGCCGTCGGCGATGCTCGCCGCGTCGCCGTGGGCGGTGATTCCGGTCACCGTCGCCGCGTGCCGATTGGTGAAGGCGGTCTTGGCGTTTTGTAGAAACGCCGGGCGTACGGCGCTCCAGTTCAGACTGCCGGGGACCAATTGGTCATCGGTGATGCCGAGCGATCCGCAAATTGCGTCGCGGCTCTTCGGTTCGGTCGGCGATCCGAGCAGATCATCGAGCTCGGGGCCAATCAATGAATCGACGAAGTACGCTTCGTAGCCGGGCGTCGACGTATAAAAGTAGGGCAGATCGCCGAAGTCATCCTGATTCTGATGCTCCTTGCCGGTCCAATTCGCCGCATGGTGCGGCGCTGAGCCGTCTTGCATCATGTGCGACGCCCAACCCAGGTAGATGAGCGCGGCACGGTCGGAGTGCCCCGGGTTCTGCACCTCCATCATCGCGAGTGTCGGCGCAGTCTCCGGCACCCAGACCGGCCACGTCGGCTGGCCCGCGGCGCACGGATCGGTGCTGCTCGAGCCCGAGCACACGTGCGGATTGCCACCGAGATAGGTATGGGGAAACGTCATGCTCATTTCGTTCAGCCCACCGAGGCCTTGCATATTGCCGGTGTGCCAGCCCGGAACGCTGTTTCCGACCTTCACGAGCTCGCTCAGGCTCGGTTCGGCGGCACTGCCGACGAAGAACTTGCGCGCCAGCTGGTAGAGGATCGCGCCGTACTTGTCGACGCCGAAATCCGCGCCGCTGACGAGCGGTTGGTTCACGAGGTTGGCGCTCAGCTTGTTTCCGAGATCCTTGTGCGTCGAGTCCCAGCCGTTCCATTCCGTCATGTCATTGGCGACATGCTCCGGGTAGAAGGGAAAGAGTTTCAAATTTCCGGCGTCTGCCGGAAGACCCGCGATCCCGAAGTCGCGCACGTCGCCCATCGCGTAGTGAAACAGGTTATCCACCGCGAAATCGAGGGGTGGGGCTTGTCGCGTGCCGTCGCCGGTGTCGGTGAAGAAATTCAAGACGCTCGACAGAAAGACGTCCACCTTGATCGTCAGGTTGTTCTGATAATGAAGTGCGGTATTGGTCTGACTGGCGCTTGGATTTCCGGGTAGCCAATTGACGGCGGAATGAGCCGTGGTGGTGACCGTCGGGTCGTCCCAGTTCGGCAGATCGATATCGAACTGAAAATTGCCGTTCGCTTGGCTGTAGACGCGTCCACCCGCCGGCGTCCACGCGGTCATGCGGTTCGGTACCGGAGTGCTCGGCGACTCCGGGCGGCCGAGCCAAGGGTGGTCGGCGAAGTTGTCGCCGTAAATGAGCAGTGCTTGATTGGCGGGGGTAAATAGCGTCGCCGGCAGCAGGTTTCGCTGCGCGAGATAGAGGATCGCCTTCTTGGTGATCTCCTCGTGGCCCCGCAACTGACCCCATGGCGCGGGTCCCGCGTTGAACTCTTCCTGCTTCGTTCCGATCGCTTCACCGGAATCCGCGGCGGCGCTCGGATCGTTCGAGTTTGCAAGGCAGGAAACTGCGCCGCACCCGAGGAGCACGGCCAATGTCGTAGACGCTTTTCGAAATCGCATGTCATCTCCTATGAATCGCAAGCCGCGATCCGGAGCACTGCCTAAGCAAGAAGATGGCCACGGCCTCGCGATGCAGAAAACGTCGCGTCGCCTGCTCGCATCGAGTGTGCGCGGCTCGAGGCTTTGCTCTTCGAGCGCCAAGCTCGCTCAACTTGAGCAAGCGCACGCGCGTTGCGTTGCTCAGCGCCGCTCAACTCACTGGCGCAGTGGGTGGCGGATTCCGCGCAGCTCGTCGAACGCACGCTCTTGCGGCCGCCCCGCGCGCGGCGGCCGTGCGCGACGCCGAAGGCTGGGCCGTCGTGCGCTGGACCGCGTGACCATCAAAAAACCAAATCTCGGATTCTACTCCTTGCTTGCTTGTTCGATGCGGAAGGTGGCGGGAGGGGTGGTGTCGGCCGCCATCACGACGGCCGAGTCCACGACATGCGGGGAGCGAGCGCAGGGCCGTTGGCGGTTCAGCGGGCCGCCTGTTTGCGCAGCTCGTCGTCTTGCTTGCGCAACTCGCCGGTTGGGTCGACGGGCGCAAAATCCTCGCTCTCGAAAATTTGGCGGATCTCGAGGGTCGTGCCGGGCCCGAATGGCGCGCGCTCCATCCAGGCGATCGCCCCCTCCTTCGACTTGGTTTGCATGATCCAGAAGCCGGCGACGAGCTCCTTCGATTCGGTGAACGGGCCGTCGATCACCACCGGCTTTTTGTCCGTGAAGCGGATGCGCGCGCCCTTCGAGGTCGAGCGGAGCCCTTCACCCGAGAGCATCACACCGGCCTTCACCATCTCCTCGGAGAACTTGCCCATGGCCGCGAGCTCTTCGGCGGTCGGCAGAATGTCGGCTTCGGTATCCTTGTTAGCGGGAACAATCACCATGAATCGCATTGGTCTCTCTCCTGTTTGCGAGGCCAACCTGGCCTCTGCAGACGCGACGAACTAGTCCCACGCGGATCGACACGAGCGCGCGATTTTTTTTCGCGCGCGGGCAGCGGGGCGCGAAAGCCGCTGAAATCATTCCAGTCGGGGGAGCGGCCGGGGGCCGCCGGCTCGGGAGCCAGCTCACGTTTTCGCGCTGTTGCGCAGCCGAGCGGAGCCGCAGCACCGGCCGCACGAGGTGCAGCTGGGACAGCGCTTCACCACGTCAGAATGCGCGCGCTGTGCGGCTCAGAAAGAAGGAAGGCACTCAACGCGCGAGCTATTCAACCCCGTCGGCCGCTGCTTGATGGTTCGGATCGGGCGCTGCGCCCTCGCCAGCTCCGGCTTCACGCCCGCTGCCGAGTGTCTTCTCGGCAAACTGAATCACTGCGCTGACGATGCTTTCGGACACGAGGCCCGCCGAGAATGCCATCAATACGAGCACGGGCTCGGAGATGTTCGTCGCCAAAATCTGCAGCAAATAATAGACAGCGATGGCCAGAAAGGGAGCCGATAGGAGGTACATGTACTGTTCGATGATGCCTTTGCGGATGTCGCAGGACGCCTGCACCTCGGCATGCGATGCCCCCGCGCTGTCAGGGGCGCGAAGCCCCACCACTTGCGCCATCATCTGTCCCGCGCTCTTGCCTTCCGGCAATGCGAGCGCGTGCTCGGCTTGAATTTGCGGCACGCGACGCATCATCTTCAGACCCGCGCCAAAGATTGCGAGCACAATCACGTAGAAGGGGATGGCGAGGCCTCCGTGAACGGTCGCGGTGATTGGCGTCGTGACGGTGGCCGTCGGAGGCAGCGCGCTATCTGGGGCGTGCGCCGCGTGTGCGCCGAGAACAGGCGCCGCGTCTTTAACGGGCCCGGCGCCAACAGCCATCGCGGGCGAGTTCGCACTGTCGTTCGCGGGGATCGGCGGCGTCACTGTGCCGCCGGGCGAGGGCACTGGTGGGCTTTCAACTCCGGTCAGCGGGTTGCCCGGGACGTCGGCGGCGGTGTTCGGCGTTGCCGTTGCGGCATTGCCCTTTGGGTTGAGCGACCCTCCTTCAACGCTCGTTCCTGCTGGCGCCGGACTCAAGCTGCCCAAGATTGCGGCATTCTTCGGCGCGCTCACTAGGTGCTCCGTGACCGCGGTTGCACTCGTCGCTGGGGGCGTTGGCGTCGCTGGGGCCGCAGCTGGCTGATCGTCAACCACGACCCCACCAACGTTCAACAGCCATTGAGGTTCATCGAGCGCCTTGGTTTTGGCTACGACGATGCCCATCGGTGAGCCTTTCATCGTCTCCAATAGATAGTGATTCTGGGAAACGAACAGCAGACCCACGATCGGGACCGAGACGGAGAGAAAAGTGAAGAGGTAAGCAGAACCAAACAGCAGCGCCGCGCTCGTGCGCGTGAAGTTGCCGGTGAAAATAACGATCAGCCCCAGCACCACCGAGCCCAGCAAAATGAAAGCAACGATCACGCTTTTTTCGCTGAATGGCGGCGCGCAATTCGTGTAGACGACTTGGCTCGCCTCGACGCTCTTGGACTCCTGCTTCGCGTTCAGATATTCGCCGTCGAACTCAGCTGAGATCCGCAGTTGCTTCGGCGCGCCCGGCCCCACCACGGGATCGTCTTTCGTGCTGAACGTGCCGTCCTGAACCTTCAGCACCGCGCTCGCCAAGTGTCGGCCCGTTCCGGGCTCGTCGAATACGAGCTGGATGTTGCCGCGGCTGACGGGCTTGCCTTGAAATGCGACGGTCCCCGAGACCACGAGCTCCGGGTCCTGCTTCACTTGCATCATGATCGATGCTTCATCGTGCCGTAGCACGAGCCAGCCCACGGAGGCGAGAATCAACATCCACACGACGATCGTGGCCACGGCCATAGGCCAGCCGATGTTCGTATTCGTGCGCTCGGGCGCAGGGGGCGTTTTCCCCGGCTCCCCAGCGAGCGCAGGCTCGGCGTTCGTGCCCGTGCTTCCGGCCCCTTCTATCGCAGGCTCTGGCGATGGAGCGTCCGAAATCACCCGCCTTTCTTCAATCCCCGGTTGTTCGAGGAGCGCTCCGGAATCGAGCGGCGCTTCAGACGGAGGGGGTGGCGGCGGAAGGTCGCGTGGAGGCGCGGGTGGGGGCGCGGGTGGACGATTTGCCCCCGGCAATTCGGCATGCAATTCGGGTAGTGAAGCCATGGTGCTCCCGCGCCGGCCGAAAGAATGACCGGGCCAAGCCTAGAGTCGAGCGTGCATCGATCCGTGTCCATGGTCATCTCTTCGTCTTTCCGTTTGCCGCAGCAGCAGGCGAAAAGCGCCGCCTCGGCTGGCGTCGATTGCAGACGCCGCCCAACGCCTCTGTCGCATGGGTGCTTTGAACTGCGCGTGTCCCCGCGCGTCCGGTGAGTGACGCACCTGAAGCCGCCGCCGATCTCTACTCCCCATCGCCAGCTGAAGGTTCATGGCACCGACCCCGAGCGCTACCTCACTGGGGTGATTCACTTCACGCCCCATTGGCCCCGCGCTCGTCACTGCTCTTGAAGTGATCCGCGAGGCGGCACGCGCACTGCTGCCCGACTGGCATGCCGGCGCTTTGGTTGCGACTCAGCGGCGGATGGCATAGCCTGAGGCAGTGGCGAACCAGAGGCTCGCAAAGTGGTTCGTGGGGCTCGCGGGCGTGGGCTTGTGGTTGGCAATGGCCGCGTGCGGAGGGCGCGCCGTGGTTGAGGGCGGTGACGGGGGGCCGGCTGCCGACGCAGGGGCCGCCGCTGGTAGCGCTGGGGCTTCGAGTGGCGGCACCTCAGCGGCGGGCAGCGGCGGTTGCTCCGGAGTCTGTCAACCTGTCGTCTGTCCCGAACCGGCAAAGAGCTTCCCCGGCGCGTGTTGTCCGGTATGCGGATATCGATCTTAACGCGGCTCAGACACTGATGCCGCGTGCGTCGAACTCGCCGAGAAATGCGCTGCAATGCGCCCGGCGTTCCCGCGCACCGATGTTGAGAGGGCTGCTCGCTCAATCCCTGGTTGGGGTCGTGGCGAGCGCAATCTGCCTGGCTTGCGGTGGGCACGCGCGAACTTCGCTTGGCGTGGACGCTGGGCCTGCTCCTGACGCAATGAACGAGGCGGAGGCCGGCGCTTTGCCGTTGAATACGCCGCGTTCGCGCTTGGCTTGTGGCGGGAGCAGCACGTGTTTTCTCACCGCGCAGGGGGGGATTCGCTGTCGGGGAAGCGGTGAAGACGTTCGACACGCCCCTGCGCGTCTCGCTCTGACCTCGACCGAGCATCCATGTCCGGGCAGCGATGGCTGCCGTCGGTCGGCCTTCCGGCGCTCGCGCTACGGCTCGCGCGCGCCGTGCAAGATTGCCTGGATCTTGATCGCGCGGCCGATGGCCTCCATCAGACCGCCGCGCTCGATCAGCTTGCAAGCGAATAGCATGCGCTCCTGAGGCTCATCGAGACCGTCGAGACCGAGATCGCGGCAGGTCGAGCTGATGAATCGAGGCGCCTCCTCGGCGGCGAGCACGTACGTGAGTTTCTTCAGTACTGGATTTTCGTACATGGGCCCTCAGCGGAGACTCAGCGCTTTTTGAGCGATACTCGCTGCGCCCTCAGCGTCCATTCGCTCGAGCACCTTGCTGTAGGTCGGGTTAATCATCCCGCTCACGAGGAAGGTCTGCCGGTAGCCGGTATGTTGCGCGGCGACGATCTGTTTGCATTCGTCTTCGCTAAATTCGCGACCGAGGGCCGCAGCGAGGCTCGCGGCGTCCATGCCAGCTTGTTGAGCGAGCAAGCCGTCGAACGCGTCGATCAGCTCCAAGTAGTCGCTGAAAGCCTGTTTGATTTGCCCGGGGCGCGACATGCCGATCATCTTCTCGAGCTCGAGCGCGTCGATCTTGGCGTGCTGGCATTCTTCGAGCCAGTGATACTTCAAGAGCCGAGCGAAGAGCGGGTCGAGGTTGACGTCCGGGCGAATGCTCTCGGTAAAATGCGCTTGGGTCATGATCTCGAGATGCAGCGTGATCATCATCACGGCCATCGGGCTCTTCGAGAGGATGACCTGTGCCACGGCCGCAGCCGAACCGAGCACCTCACAGGGGTGGGCGAAGTCGCGCTTGAAGGCCGCTTGGTAGCGCCAGAACAACTCTTGATGTTTGATCTCCTCCTCGGCGAAGCGCACGAGCGCCCGGATCGCGGTGTGATCGCCGAACATCTCGGCCTGCGCGTGGTTGAGCGCAGTCGCGACGATATACTCTTCGACGAACGCGAACAGATTGATGTACGCGTTGCCGTTGACGTGATTCAAAGTCAGCCGTTCGCGTTCGTCCAGAAAATCGAGCCGGTCACTCCCCGTCAGGGTGCTCGGCAAGAATCTTCGCGAGAAGTCGAGACGGGTGTTCGACGGCATCACGTCGTCGACCTTCCACGTGACTTTTTCGGAATTACGGATGCACGAAGCGTAATCGTAGGTGAGGCTCAGCATGAAGACGCTCCGGCTAGCCTCTAGAGTTCGAAAAGGGCTGCCGATAAAAAATGCTGCGAGATAATGTATGACGGGGCGCGCCAGGCCGATGCCAGTCGGCATGTTCGTTGCACAAGGGCCGCTCATGCCTTGGAAAAAGTCGAAGATTGGGGAAACACGCGAGCTGGGGTGGACGCCCGTGCGCGAAGGTGTGCGGCTGATTCACGCGCTGTGGTTCGCCGCGCTCATGGGGTCGTCGGTTTTCGCCTGCAGCTCAGCGAGCGATGGCGGTGGTGGGGCGGCCGGCGCAAGCGCAGTGGCAGGCGACCCGTGCGAAGCGCAGTTCGACGCGATTGAGAAAAAATGCCCGGTCGGCGCCGCCAGCAAAGACGCGAACGTGCAGGATTGTCAGCGACAAGAGCGCGGCCTGGCGGGCATTGGCTGCCAGGCACCGTTCGACGCCTGGCTCGTGTGTACGACGAAGTCAGGCTACGACTGCCAGCAAGACAGGGGCTGCGAGGCACCCCAGGCTGATTACTTCACCTGTCAATCGCTGGCCACGCAGAGAACGGGTTGCGTGCGCCTCGCCGCGCAGGACACCACTCGGTGCAGCGACGCCAGTAAGCCGTACGCGTTCAGTTGCCTCGCCGCTGCACCCTCGCAATGCGTCCAAGTGGTCACCGAAGGCGCCGGGATCTGGTGTTGCCCCCAACTCTGAAGCGGCAGACTCAGCGACGCTGAACGCGCGCTTCGGCAGCGGACTCGCCGTAGAACTCGGTGCAGTCTCCGAGTGCATCGGGTTTTTGGGCGAATTTCTGTGGGCATCTGCCTGCTGTCGGGATGGCGGCGTGGGCGTGATAGAGTCGATGTGTGCGCCATCTCCTCTGCTGGTCGTTCGTCCCGCTTTGCTGGGCCTTGGGCTGCGGCGGCAGAGTCCAGCTCGACGTGGCGGACAACCAGGCAACGGGCGGTAGCTCCAGCGGCGGCGTCTCCAGCGGACAAGGTGGCGCTGCGGCGAGTGGGGCGGGGCGGAACGGTCAGGGTAAGTCGGGCAGCGGCGCGAACGCGGCGGGTGGCGGGGTCGGCGCGGGCGGTGCGAACGCAGCGGGTGGCGGCTGCGCGTGCGATCTGATCGAGTGCGGCCCCGGCTATCACCTCGTCGCGAACGACGTTGGCTGCTGCTATCACTGCGAGCAGGATTCGCCCGGCTGCGATCAGCAGCTCGCGAGCTATCTGGCCTTCCGGCAGCCGCTGATCGACAAGGCTGGCACAGTCGGCTGCAACGCAGATTCGGATTGCGGTTTCTATTATGATGCGAACCCCTGCCAGGTAGCTGGCTGCGGCATTCCGCTGTCGAACTCCGTCATTGGTGATTTGAGTGTTGCGCTGAGTCTGTACGCGCAGACGAACTGCGATCTGAGCTGTCCGCCCGTGCCTGTGCCGCCGTGCGATCCGGTTTTGCACACGGTGTGCTTGAACGGCCACTGCCGTTAGACGTGTGCATTTTCCGCGCAACGGCGAGCAGCCACAACGTGCCGCCGAAGGCTACGCCGCGCTCGGTCTCGACGCGTGACCATCAAAAAATTCAGGGCACAGGTCTTTGGGGACGTGGGCGCTCGAACTTTGGTAAGCTCACGAGGTCTGCCCGCGATACGCGCCCAGCGTCAAGATCAATGCGGCGAGCGAGAGAATCGTAAAGCCCAAGATGGCCGAGCTCATCGACTCGGCAAAGCCCTGCAGCAACACGTCGGCGAGCGTGAGCTCCGGATGTACCTGGTGGTACTCGGCTGCATGATGGCCGACTTGCGCCAATGACGCGGAGACGCAGGTCATGATCGTTAGAAGAGTCGCGGCTCCCAGGCACAGCGTGACGCGGAGCCAGACCCCCGTCGGCGCGCTCGCATAACGCGTGGCGAAGATCAGGGTGCTTGCGCCAAAGACCAGCAAGAACCAGATTGGAAAGCCACCTTCACCGAGTAGGGTCAGCATGCCCTTTCAACGCCTGAGCGGACCCGGCGTGACAACATTTCGCTCGCGCCTGTCACGGCTGCCGCGTTCGCGCGTTATCCTTACCGCATGGCCGCGCGCCTGGATCACGACGCCCTCACGTTGCTCAGACGCCGAGATCCGCGCGGCTTCGAGCTGGCGTACGGCGCCTATGCCGCGCGTTTGCATGGCTTCTTGCGCCGGCTGACGGGCCGCCGCGAGCTGGCCGATGACCTGCTGCAGCACACATTCCTGCGGCTCGCCGAGCGCGGCCCCGATCTCGAGCCGAACTCCGACCTGCGCGCCTGGCTGTTTGCGGTCGCGCGCAACGCGTACCTGAGCGAGCTGCGTTCTGCGCGAAGCAAGGTCGAGCCCACCGCGCCGGAAGAGCTCGCGAGCCCGAGCCCGGATGCCGAGGCCCGGCTGCTACTCGGTGACGTCGAGCAAGCACTGGCGGCGCTGCGCCTGCCCGATCGCGAGATCCTGCTCTTGATCGGTGTGGAGGAGCTCGCCCACGAGACGGTCGCGCGCCTGCTCCAGATCACGCCAGCGACGCTTCGTCAGCGCCTGGGTCGCGCCCGCTCGCGGTTGCTCGCCGAGCTCGAACGCACGCCGCGCCCAGCCGCGCACCGCGCGAGGGGGCTGCCGTGAACGAGCGCGATCCGGTGTTGTGTCGTCTGGCGGCGCTCGATGTCAGCGAGCCAGCGCCGGAGCTCACCGCGCAAATCCGAGCAGCCGCCACGCGTCGGCTCGTGCCTCGGCGGGTGCATCCGCTGCTCACGTTGGCAGTGGTCTGCTCGGTGCTGAGTTACTTGCTCTGGGCAACCTACTTCGCGAGCGCGCTTTACCCGTCTTGATCGAATCAAGCCCAAGGCCAGCGATCGCCGCGAGGATTTTGCGCGGCGGAAGCGGGCGATCGATTGGGATTTTTTTGATGGTCACGCGGCGAGCGCAGGCCGGCAGTGCCTTCGGCGGCGCGGGTCGGAAGCCGCGCGCAGGCGAGCGGCGCGACGGGTCGCGCTCACAGCGTCATGACGTCGGAAGAGCCGCTGATGGTCAGCAAGATCGTGGAATTGACCAGCGTGTAGTCGTAGTCGAACGTCGCCGGCATGCTCGAGCTCGTGTCGCAGACCACGGTCACGTGCAGCGTGTGCGCGTCGGTCTGCGTGTACGTCATGCCGACGTAGTAGGTTTGGCCGTTCATGCGCTCGCCAATTTGAATCGTCAGCGCGCTGGCGTCGATCTTGTACATGGCTTGGAGCGCTCCGCCGTAGGCGGCGCTGCCGTAGTGCGCCACGCCCGTTTCGTAGTAGTTGCCCGTCACGAGCGTGCCGCCCGCGTACGTCGAGCTGTCCGGTGGTAGCCCCGCCGTGTTCGTCACTTTGATGTTCGGCAAGTTCAGCGGCATGGTCGTGCAGAGCGAGGTGCCGCCAGAGCCGCCGGTGCCGCCAGAGCTCGACCCGCCCGCGCCCGAGCTGGAGCTTCCCGCGCTCGCTCCGCCGCTGCCGGCGGTCCCGCTCGCGCCGCCTTGACTCGCGCCGCCTTGACTCGCGCCGCCTTGACTCGCGCCGCCTTGACTCGCGCCGCCTTGACTCGCGCCGCCTTGACTCGCGCCGCCTTGGCTCGCACCGCCTTGGCTCGCGCCGCCTTGGCTCGCACCGCCTTGGCTCGCACCGCCTTGGCTCGCACCGCCCGCGCCTGCATTCCCGGAGCCGCCGCCGGTGCTGCTCATGCCGGCTGCTCCGCCGGAGCTCATGCCACCGCCGGCTGAACCCGCTGCGCCGCCTGCGCCTCCTGCACCGCCGCCGTCGATTGGCACGGCGGCAAATCCGACGCTGAAATGCGTGACATTCGCGGTCACGCTTTGTCCGCTCACGACGCCGCCGATGTCGTCGAAGCCACCGCCGCTGTTGGACCAGAACACGTGCGCGTTGGGCGTCGCGGACTTGAGAGGGATCGTCACCGCCACGGGCTGCGCGAACTTCGTGCCGTCCGGGTCGAACTGAAAGGTGTCGGAGGCGGGCGTGAACCCAGCCGGAGCGCTGATGACGGTCACCGTGATCGGGGTGTTCTGCGAGACCGCATTGGCCGGCACTGTCAGCGTCACGCCGGCTTGCTGCACGGCTCCACCCGACTTGCCGATCACCTGAGCCGCGGTACCGCCCGCGCTGCTCACGGCGCCGCTCGCTCCCGCGTTGGACACTGCGGCTTCGCCACCACTACCGCCGGCGTCGCGCCCAGCCGAGGCGCTGCCCGCCGCTCCAGAGCCAGCCGCAGCGCTCCGCCCCGCACTGCCTGCTTCACTGCCTGCGCCAGCGCCGTCTCCACTGCTCACGTTCGAGGACGAACAGGCGGCGAACGACAACAAGAGCGAGCAATAGCCAAGCCAGGTGCGAACGTATCGAGAGCGCATATTGAACTTCTTTCCCCGTTGAGTTTGCAGCACAGAAGCAGGCTCGCCGCCCCGTCGGTCAGCGATGGTATCGCGCAGCTCGGAAACAACGGACGCTTCTTGGCGATCATTAGTGCAAACAGCAATTCGCATGTCGGGGGAGGTAGTCGCTCCGCACTCAGGTGCCCGCTCGACTCGTCGGCGCGCCGACCTGAAACAGTTCGTTCAGCGCTGCCGTATCCATGAATTCGCGCAGCAGGACCACGCGACCGTCGCGGATGCGCAGCAGGTAGACTGCCGGTTGCCGGAAGGGCCCGCGCGCCGTTTCGCCGACGAGCTCGAACTCGACGATCAGGACTTCGGGGTCGGTCGTCTCGTGGAAGACGAC
>Ga0068855_100001804_pt1 | contig 26738 bp, 19 predicted proteins | sample KBSCornC52_FD_66592 | JGI IMG/M metagenome (GOLD analysis project Ga0068855, IMG submission 66592) | Corn rhizosphere microbial communities from Kellogg Biological Station, Michigan, USA - KBS Corn C5-2 | ecosystem: Host-associated > Plants > Roots > Rhizosphere > Soil ... | reverse complement strand
TCACCCCTGACGCACCCGCGGGTGATCCTTCGGCGCGCCCGGTCGACGGCAGGCGAGCGCGCAATTTCGGTCCGCCGGCGCCTCCGGGCGGCGGAGGCAGCGACTGGGCCGACAAGAAAAAGAAGAAGGGCCGCAAAGGCGGCGAGGGCGCTGCGGGCGGCGGAAAACGCGAACGCGGCGGCGGCGGACGGCACTGGGACAGCGATCCCGACGACGATTGAGCCGATCGGGCCTGATTGCCGGCCCATCGGCCAGGCTCGAGCGAGACGCCCGCGTTGCGCCCGAACCAAGCCACGTGCTACGACCGGCGCTCTCTGTGGCGCTCGGGTGAAACTTCAGCCGGACTCGGCTTGGTTGACCCTCACCACCCCCCTGCGATTCGATGATCTTCGACTGGCTATACGGCCTGTTCTCGAGCGACCTGGCCATCGACCTCGGCACGGCCACTACCCTCATCTATTTGAAGGGTAAGGGAATCGTGAGCTGCGAGCCGTCGGTGGTTGCGGTCCAGCGCGATGCCCGCGGTGAGCAGCGCGTGCTGGCCGTAGGCCGTGAAGCCAAGGAAATGCTCGGCCGCACGCCGGGGAACATTCAGGCCATCAGGCCGCTGCGCGACGGCGTCATCGCTGACTTCGAGATCACCGAGGCGATGCTGCGCTACTTCATCCAGCGCGCCAACAACCGGAAAACCCTGGTCAAGCCGCGCATCATCATCTGCGTGCCCTTCGGGATCACCGAGGTCGAAAAGCGCGCGGTGAAAGAGAGCGCCGAGAGCGCCGGCGCGCGCGAGGTTTACTTGATTGAGGAGCCCATGGCGGCCGCCATCGGCGCCGGGCTACCCATCACGGAGCCCAGCGGCAACATGGTGGTGGACATCGGGGGCGGCACCACCGAGGTCGCCGTCATCTCGCTGGCCGGCATCGTCTACTCCCAGAGCGTGCGCGTCGGCGGCGACAAGATGGACGAGGCCATCGTCGCGTACATGAAGCGCAAGTACAACTTGGCCATCGGCGAGCAGACCGCCGAGCGCATCAAGATCACGATCGGCAACGCCTACCAACTCGAGCAGCAGATGACCATGGAGGTCAAAGGCCGCGACATGGTGGCCGGCGTGCCCAAGACCGTGACGGTCAATTCCGACGAAATCCGCGAGGCGTTGGCGGAGCCGCTGAACGCCATCGTCGAAGCGGTGCTGTTGGCTTTGGAGCGCACCCCGCCCGAGCTGGCCGCCGACATCGTAGACAAAGGCGTGGTGCTCACCGGCGGCGGCGCGCTGCTGAAGAACATCGACGTACTCTTGCGTGAGGAAACAGGCTTGCCCGTGATGGTCAGCGATGACCCGATCAGCTGCGTCGTGCTCGGCAGTGGCAAGACGCTCGATCACATCGAGCTCCTGAAGGAAGTCACGATCGGCTGAGGGCCGCGCGGTGGGCTCCTTCAAACGCATCCGAGACACGGCGATCGTCGTGCTGCTGTTGAGCGTGCCGTTCTTTTTCTTGAGAGCGAGCATCCGGAATCCGCAGGACATGAACCCGGTCGTGTCGGCGCTCTCACGGGTGGGGGCGCCGCTCGAATACATGGCGTCGGCGGTCGCGCGTTTCGTCTCCAGCGGCGTGAGCCAGTACGTCTACTTGGTCGACGTCAAGCAAGACAACAACCGCTTGGCCTACGAAAACGCGCGCCTCACCGCGCGCGTGCGCGAGCTGGAGCAAGCCCAGGCCGACAATCGTCGGCTGCGTCGGCTGCTAGGGCTGCGCGACACGATCCCGCACGAGATGGTGAGCGCGGTCGTAGTCGGCAAGGACACCACCGAGTTTTTCCGCGTGGCGCACGTCACCCTCGACAGCCCCCACGCCAGCATCCACCCTGACATGCCGGTGATCTCGTTGGACGGCGCGGTCGGCACCGTGCAGCGCGTGGCCGGCGAGAAAATCGACGTACAGCTCACGGTCGACAGCGGCTTCGGGGTCGACGTCGTGGTCGAGCGCACCGGCGCGCGCGGCTTCGTGCGCGGCGAGGGAGATCGCTCGCGCTACTTGGTGCGGGTGGAGTGGGCCGAGCGACGCGACGAAGTCGACGTGGGCGACGTGCTGGTCACGAGCGGCGTCGGTTGCCGGTTCCCCAAGGGCATCCCGGTGGCCCGCGTCAAATCGGTCGAGAAGAAGAACTTCGGCGTGTACCAGTCGCTGGTCGCCGAGCCCACGGTGGACTTCTCACGCCTGGAAGAGGTGTTGATCATCCTCACCGACTCGAAGGACTGTGACACCGGCGCCGGCGGCGGGCGCCGCGGGAAGAACAAGGGCGGCTGAGCATGCGGAGCGCGGCTTACCTCGCTGTCGCCATCTTATTGCTGCTCGTTCAGTCGAACCTGTTTCGCGTCTTGGGACCGCTCAGCCATCTGTTGGGCGAGCGCTTCATGAACGGCGCTACCCCGAGCCTGCTGTTGCCGATGGTGGTGTTCCTGGGCGTGTACGAGCCGTCGATGGCCAAGGGCGCCGCGCTGTCTTGCGCCATGGGCTATGCGCTCGACATTCTGGGCACGGCTCCGACCGGATTGTACGGCTTCGTGTACGTGGCCATCTGGTGGCTGTCGCGCGTTGCGGGCGTGCGGCTCACGGCGCAGACCTGGTTCACGCGCGCGTCGCTCGGCTTCGTGTTCGCGCTGGTGCAGGGGGCCATGGTCGTCATCTTGATCGCCGTCTTCGGCACCGACAACCGCCGACCGGTCAGCATGGCCGGGGTCGTGCTGCCCAACGCCATCGCCACCGCGCTGCTGTCGCCGGCGCTCTTTCAGCTGGCCCATCGCCTGCGCCAGGGTGGCGTTTCGCGCGCGCCGACGGAGGGAGCGGGCTGATGGCGCTGCTCGGCCAGCGTTCGGACGTGGGCGAGTTTCGCCGGCGCTACCGCTGGATCGTGCTGACGGCCGTGGTCATGTTCCTGATTCTGGTCGGGCGCCTGGCGCAGCTGCAGCTGGTGCAGGGTGATCTGCACCGCGCCCAGGCGCGCAAGAACATCGTGCGCGAGCGAAGCCTGGCCACCACGCGCGGCGTCATCCGCGACACGCAGGGCCGCGTGCTCGCCGCCAATCGGCCGTCGTACAACGTGCACATGACACCGGCCGAGGTGGATCTCAGCGAGACCTGGCCGACCGTGGTCAAGCTGCTCGCGCTCGAAGAGCCCGAAAAAGGCGAGCTCGAGCGCAAGATCAAAGAAATTCAGGCGTTGCCCAGCAAGGGCCTGACCCCGCAAGAAGAGAAGCGGCGCGGTCAGCAGATCTTGCTCAAGGTCGACGTGGACCGCGACGCGGTCGCGTACCTCGAGACGCACGCGCGGGAGCTGCGCGGCATCGAGGTGTCACCGCAGCCGGTGCGCTACTACCCGTACGGTGAGCTCGGCGCCCACTCGGTCGGTTACATGCGCGAGGTCGGGGCCGAAGACCTGGTGCGGCTCGAAGAGCGTGGCTACCGCGCCGGTGATCGCTTGGGAGCGGTCGGGGTCGAGCGGCGCTGGGAGAGCTACCTGCGCGGCGTGCGCGGTTTCAAGAAGATCGTGCGCGGCGTGTCTCGGCGCGACGACGTGCAGGAGGTCGAGGCGCGCTACCTCGAAGAGCCGCGGCGCGTCGAGCCGATCCCGGGGCGCGACATCTCGCTCACCCTCGACATCGACTTGATCGCGTCGATCGAGCGCGCGTTTCACGGCCAGCTGGCGGGCGCGGTGGTGGTGGTGGACGTGCGCACCGGGCGCATCTTGGCCGCTGCATCCAAGCCCAGCTTCGACGCCAACGTGGTTTCCGGCGGCAGCGGCGTCAAAGCCGTCGCCGAGACGTTTCGACGGCTGAACGCCGATCCGCTCAAGCCCAGCTTGGACAAGACCATCTCCGCGGCTTACCCGCCCGGGTCCACCTACAAACCGTTCAGCGCGTTGGCGGCCCTGGCCGATCGGTTGCTGGATCCGACGACCGAGGTCGACTGCCACGGCGGCTACGAATACGGCAAGCGGTTCTTCCGCTGCACCGGCGTGCACCGCAAGGTCCACCTGCACGAAGCCATCGTCCAGTCCTGCAACACGTACTTCTACGAGCTGGGCGCGCGCGTCAGCATCGACAAGCTGGCGTCGGTGGGGCTCGACTACGGCTTCGGGGTCAAGACCGGCATCGGTATCAACCCGGAAGCGCGCGGCCGCATGCCGACGCGCAGCTGGTACACGCGGCGCTACAAGGAGGCATTTCGCGGCGGCTTTACCCTGCTTTCGGCGATTGGCCAGGGCGCCACCACCGTCACTGTGCTGCAGCTGGCATTGGCCTACGCGGCGCTGGCCAACGGCGGCACGCTGTACCAACCGCAGGTCGTGCGCAGCATCGAGACCAGCGACGGCACCGTGGTGCAAGACTTCCCGCCGCGCGTGCGCCGCTTGATCGAGCCCGATCAAGAGCACCTGGGCTGGGTCAAGGCCGCGCTCGAGGGCGTGGTGACGGAGAAGAACGGCACCGCCTACAAAGAGCGCTCGCGGGACGTGGACATGGCCGGCAAGACCGGCACGGCACAGGTCAGCCACGTCACTCCGCGCGGCGTCGACCCGGGCAAGGTCTGGTATTTCAACCGCGACCACGCCTGGTTCTCGGGCTATGCGCCGTCGCGTTCGCCCGAGATTGCCATCGTCGTGTTGGTCGAGCACGGCGGCGGCGGTGGCAAAAATGCCGTGCCAATTGCCATGCGCGTCGTACGCGATTGGCAAAAAATGAAGGAGAAGCGTTTGTCCGCCAAGGACGACGCCGCCGGGGACAAGCCGAACTGATGGCGGTCGCGGGTCGCATGATGTTCCGGCGCGGGCCGGCGGTGGACATGAAGCTCTTGCTGGGAGTGGTCGCGATCGCCACCCTCGGCCTCGTCAACCTATACAGCGCCACCAGCGTCTACGCCGACACCGAAACGCGCGCCCGGCTCGGCGACATCTACGTGACGCAGGTGTATTGGATGGTGGTGGGCGGGCTGCTGGCGATCTTGGTCGCCGCCATCGACTACCGCCACTACGAGCGCTTCGCCAACCTGGTGTACGCGGGCGGCGTTTTCTCGTGCAGCTTGGTGTTCGTGCTGGGCAACAGCATGCGTGGCGCGGTGCGGTGGATTCAAATCGGCAGCGCGACGATTCAGCCGAGCGAGTTCATGAAGGTGCTGCTCGTCGTCATGATGGCGAAGCACATCCACAACGATCACAAGGCCGAGCCGCGCACTTTGGTCGATTTGGCCATACCGGGCGTGCTGGTGTTGGTGCCGGTGGCGCTGGTGATGGCGCAGCCGGACCTGGGTACGGGCCTGATTCTTTCGCTCACCGCCGCGACCATGCTGCTGATGACGCGCATTCGCCGCCGCACTCTGGCCGCGATCGTCGCCGCCGGGGTCGGGGTGATGTGGCTCGGCTGGAACCACGGCATGAAGCAGTACCAGAAAGATCGCATCACGAGCTTTCTGGACCCCGAGCACGACAAGACCGGCATCGGTTGGCACGCCTTGCAGTCGCAAACCGCCATCGGCAACGGGCAGATGTTCGGCGAAGGCTATATGCAGGGCACCCAGAACCAGTTCGGCTTTTTGCCCGACCAGTTCTCCGACTTTCCGTTCGCGGTGTTTGCGGAAGACTGGGGCTTTTTGGGCTGTCTCTTGCTGTTGTCGATCTATTGCTTCATCTGCGTGTACGCCATCCACGTGGCGTCGCAGGCCAAGGATCGCTTCGGTGCCGCGCTGGCCATCGGCATCGGCGCGCTGATCTTTTGGCATGCCATCTTCAACATCGGCATGGCCATCGGCGTTCTACCCGTCGTCGGCGTCACCCTGCCGCTCTTCAGCTACGGCGGCTCCAGCGTCGTCACCACGCTGGTGGGTCTGGGCCTCCTTATGAACGTCTCCATGCGTCGCTGATCGCGAGCACGAGATTTTTTCACAGGAAGGGCAGAAGGGCGAGAGACTGGGGTCTCGCGCTGCCGCCCGCGAGTCTGGCTGCTGCTTTTGCGCGCCGAAGGCGCGGCGAACAACCAAACCTTCTGTCCTTCTGTCCTTCTGTCCTTCCTGTGAAATCTCGATCTCTCTCATCGAGACCCAAAGACGTCACGGAAGTTTCTGCGATGGGGGCTGCGGGGTGGCAGCCCTTTCTCAATCCAAACTGAACAGATCGCTGAGGTCGTCTTTGGTCAGGGTCTTGGCGCCGCCGGCGTCTTCGCTGAGGACGCTGGCGACCAGGTCCTTCTTCTTCGCCTTGAGCTGCAGGATCTTTTCTTCGATCGTGCCGGCCGCGACCAGGCGGTAAACGGTGACGACCTTCTTCTGGCCGATGCGGTGCGCGCGGTCGGAGGCCTGATCTTCGACGGCGGGGTTCCACCACGGATCGAAGTGGATGACGGTGTCGGCCGCGGTTAGGTTCAGACCGGAGCCGCCGGCCTTGAGGCTGATCAAGAAGGCGGGAATGGTCGGATCTTCTTGGAATTTGTCGACGCGTTCGGCGCGATCCATCGTGCTGCCGTCGAGGTACTCGTAACGGATCTTGTCTTCGTCGAGGGCCTCGCGCACGAGCTTCAGCATCGAGACGAACTGGCTGAAGATCAAAACCTTGTGACCGCCCGACTCGACCTCGTCCACCAGCTCGCGTAGCGCCGAGAGCTTGCCGCTGTCGTCGTGGCTGAACTCGCGCGGCAAGCCGAGCAGGCGCGGGTCGCACGCCGCTTGGCGCAGCTTGGTGAGGCCGGCCAAAATGTGGAGCTGGCTCTTGGCCACGCCCACGCGCTCGACCTCGCCCATGACGGTGGCGCGCACCTCGCGCAAGACTTGGGTGTAAATCGCCTTCTGATCGGGCGCCATGTCGATGATCTTGTCGACCTCGATCTTGGGCGGGAGATCCTTGGCCACTTCGATTTTCGTGCGGCGCAGGATGAAGGGGTGGATGATCGAACGCAGGCGTGCCGCCTGTTTCGAGTCGCCGTTGTCGATGGGACGCGCGTATTTTTCCTCGAATTTGGGCAGCGGCGGCAACAGCCCGGGGCTGACGAATTCGAAGATGGACCAAATCTCGCTGAGGCGGTTTTCGATCGGCGTGCCGGTGAGCGCCAAGCGCCGTTCGGCGTCCAGCTCCTTGGCGGCTTGGGCGGTCGCGCTGAGCGGGTTCTTGATGTTCTGCGCTTCGTCCAAGATGGCGTAGTTGAGGCGGAGCTTCTTCAACAGATCGATGTCGCGGCGGAGCAGCGCGTAGCTCGTGATGATCACGTTGGCGCTCTCCATTTCCGACATCTGCTCCTTGCGGCCGGCGCCGTGCCAAAGCGCGGTCGTGAGCGAGGGACCGAAGCGCTCGATCTCGCGCACCCAGTTGGTGACGACGCTGGTGGGCGCCACGATCAGCGCGCGCAGCGGCTCGGCCTTCTTTTCCTGCTTGATGGCCAAGAGGAGGGCGATGGTTTGCACGGTCTTGCCGAGACCCATGTCGTCGGCCAAAACGCCGCCGGAGGCGATTTCGTCCAGGAATTGTAGCCAAGACAGGCCCTGCTCCTGGTACGGACGAAGCGTCGCCTTCAGCCCCTTGGGCTTCTTGGCGACCTTGATTTCGTCGATGGATTGCAGCTTCTGGAACAGCGACTTGGTGCTGGCGGCGATGTTCGCGGAGCTGGCTTGCTGGATCAGGTCCTGCACGCTGCCGGCTTGTGAGAGGGGAATCTTGCCGTTCTTGCCGCCGGCAGCGATCAGCTCGACCTCGCGATCGATCATCTGCTGGATCGAATCGGCGTCGAAGGGAGCGAACGAGTTGTCCGACAGCTTGACGAATTTGCGCCCTTCACGCAGGCACCGCTCGAGCTCTTCGCGATCGACGCCGACACCCTCGGCCTCGTACGAGATCTTGACGTTGAGCCAGTCGACGCCGCTGGAGACGCGCGCGTGCGCCAACACCGGTTTGCTGCGCACGTGGGTGCCGACCAAGTGCTCGGGCACGTACAGGTCCCAATCTTCCGGCAGCTGCCCGACCCCTTCGGACCAGAACTGAATGGCTTTTTCGGCGAACGCGGTGAAGTGGTCGCCGCTCTCCGTCGGCCTCAGCCCCAAATCCAGCAGCAATTGTACGGCGCGCTGTTGCGCCGCGATGTCGCAGCGGATGCAGCGGGCGCGCTTTTGGCCTTCCTCGGGGGGCAAAATCAGGATCGGGGGCGAGATGCCGTCGGCGCGCACCTCGATTTCTTGATCGCCGTAGGCGGCCTTCAGGAAAATTTCGGCTTCGGTCAGCGAACCGGCCGCGCGCATGCGGAAGGTCGGCTCTAGATCGATCACGTCCGCGACCTGCGAGAGCTCGGGCAGCTCGGCGCCGACCTCCAAGGCCACGCGCGGCAAGCCGTAAGTGATCATGCCGATCAGCTCGGACGCGGGCTCGGCGATGGTCGGGCTGCGCAAGAGGCGGCGCAAGGCGGCCGGCGAAACGCGATGATCCAGCCGGCGTGCGACGCCTTCGCTCGTGTCGATGTGCCAGCCAGGCGCGCCTTCGAACCAGCCGCCCGAAGTGAGGCTGAAGCGTCGCCCGTCACCCTGACGCTCGAACGTGACCTTGGCCACGATCGTGTCGGAGCCGACCATTTCCAAATCGAAGCGGGGCTTCAGTACGTCTTCGATGAAGCGCAGCTGCATCAGCGCCGGCTCGAGCAGCACGCGGCGTTCTTTGAGCTGCGGCAAGAGCTCGGCCGCATCCTCGCCGCGGATGTCGACGGCCGGGTGGCGCGGGTTGCCGCTTTCGAAGCGGGCCAGCACTCGCAAGGCGTTGCGATCTCCGGTGGGGGAAAGCGTCTGCCAGGTCAGGGCGTGGCTGGGCAGCATCGGCGTGCGACTGTCCACGTCCAGCACCGTGACGGTCAGGCCGCCCTGGCGCACGTGCACGCGAAATTCGAGGTTCAGCGTGCGGCGCGAGCCTTCGGGGGACAGCCAGGCGCCGATGCCGGTTTGGCGTGCGCTGACGTCGACTGGCGGAGGCACGTAGTGCCCGCCACCACCACCACCACCGCCGCCGCCGCCGCCCGAGGGCGCCTGCACCGGAGCCTGCTGGCCTCCACGCCGCCGGCGATCACGACGTCGTCCACCTTTGCCGGTGTCGCCACCGGCGCTGGCCCCGCCCGCGCCATTGATATTGACGTTGACGGCGTGGCTCTGGGGCGGGGGAGCTGGTGGCTGCGCTTCACGCCGCGGCAAGTGGGCGCGCGCGCGGTTGCGCACCGTGATCAGCAAGGCGGCGACGTGCTTGCAGTGCTGGTTCGTCTTCTGAAAAGCGGGGCAGGTGCAGTTGGAAGTGATGCCTTCGCCACCGAGCCGAATCGTCACTTCGTACGGCTCGGGGTCGGAGCCCTTCACGCGGCCTTGGGCGTGCGTCTCGTTCAGACTGACGTCGTCGACGACCTTGCGCTTTTCGTAGTCGAGGCCGCGCAGAAACGTGCGCGCGCCCAGCAAGCGACGAAGACCGCGGTCGGAGAGGGTGGAAAGAGCGTCTGCAAGTGATGACAACGTAGCCTCGTTTCAGAAATATCGAGCGTGGCCTAGCGAAGAAGCGGGGCCAAACTAAGAACCGTAAGAGCGAGCACGAGCGCGAGAGCCTCGACGCTGGAAGCCGCGGTGACACCCACGAGCTCCCCAAATGATTCGGCTTCGGCGGAAGCGCGTGGCACGAGACCGGCGTCGCTGCTGCGCAGGCGCCGCCGCAACTCACCCAGCGTGGCGCGGGTCGCACGCCCGCCCAAGGTGAGCACCAGCCCGGCCAGCACCGCCGCGACGCCAAAGCCGGTCAGCGGAGAGCCGAGCGTTGGCGCGGCGCCCCAGTGCAGCAACGCGCCGAGCAAGAACGGCGCGACGAGCAGGCCGGCCAGCTCCAGCACGGAGGCGGCGCGGGCCGCGTTGAGCGAAGCCTCCACACAGCCCTTGTAGCTGGGGGTAAAATCACTCGGCACCGTCGGCACGCCTTGTTGGCGCGGAAATTCGCGCAGTTGGCGCTCGACCTCGACTGCCACGAGGCGCGCGCCGACGACCGCGCTGCGCGTGGCGCGCGCCGCAAACAGCAGCACCAGAGCCACGCCCGTCACCGTTGCGAACGCGGCGAAGCCGAGCGAGCCGGACGCCGCCGGGGCCGCCGCCCCGCTGCTGAGCGAAAGCAGCCCCAACAGCAAGCTCAAGGCTAGCGCCAGCGTGACGTGCGTGGAGCCGGCGGCGGCGCCGAGCACGCCCGCGTCGTCCAGCCGGCTGCTACGGCGACGTGCTTCGACCTCGAGCCGGGCCAACGCGACGACACCGCGAGCGTGGGTGGTGAGCAGGCTGAAGCCCGCCATCGACAGCGCCAGCGGGCTGAGCGACAGCGCGCCGGCGGCAAACGTAACGAGCAGCAAGCCCGCGGGCGTGCCGTGCGCCAACGTGCGCTCGAGCAGCCCCACGACGAGCGCGGGCAAGATCAACGCCGGCCATAGGCTGGCCAGTCCGGCGCTGGCGCCTCTGGCAATCGTGGCGGCTTCTCCGCTACTGCGCGCTTCGCTCAGCTCACGCGCCGCGGAGGTGCCGCGGCGCAGCGGAAACCAGGACAATTGCCCGACGAGGGCGAGGGTGGCGAGTCCGAGCGCGCCAGCGGCAAACAGCGGCAGCCAGTGCTCACGCTGCAGCCAAAAGAGCGCCGCCCCCAAGCCGAACAGAGAAACCAACAGCGCGCTGGCTTGCCCGCGCCACAGCGCGTGAAGCGGTGCTTCGTCGTCGGTGGCGCGGGCCGCGAACACGCCGCACACGGAGCCCACCGCGCCGAAGCCGCGCACCAACACCACCAGGACCAGCCAGCTCAGGGCGCCTTTGCCGCCGTCTCCGCCCGACAGCGAAAGCAGCGCCACCGAAACGGTGGCGCTGAGCCCGCACACGTAGCTGGTGAGCGCGCGCGGCAACAGCTCGCCCGCGAGGTGACCCACGAGCTCGGCCAGAAGTGCGGGATCACGCGCGTCCTGCGCGTCGTCGCGCTCACCGGAGGCGTCGAAGGTGGCTTGACCGCCGCCGACCCGGGCTGCGGTCGCGGCGACGCTGCCCTCGCGCGACAACGCCAGCGACGCTACCGCCGCGCCCAGCGCGAAGGCCGGCAGCAGCCGCACTACTTCGCCGACCAGCGCCGTGCTTTCGCCGGTTGCGGCGAAGCCGCCGCGCACCGCGTACAAGCTGGCGAACGCCGCGGCCACGCCCAAAATCCCCCAACCTTCACCGAAAATCGCCACCGCCGCGGCAGCGCGCAGCAAGGGACGCATGGCCCGCGCGCTGCCGCGGGCGACGGCGGCGGCAGCGCTCGACGCCGCCCGCGTGCCCAAACCGAGGGCCAGGCGCGCCTGCACCAGGGCCGACGCCGCGCCGGCCAAGAGCGCGACGACCAGGAACGCGGCGCGGCCGGGGGCGGGGATGCTGCCCTGGCCGCCGCCCAACAACGCAAAGCCGGTCAACCCGAGCGCCGGCACGCACAGCAGCGCCAACCCGCGCGCGGCACCCAAACGCAGCACCGCGACCGAAGCCCGCTCGAGCGCGCCCTCGGCGCGTTTGACCGTCGCCGAAACCGGGCCGCGCTTGACCTCCAGTCGTCCGAAACCGAACGACAGAACGACGCCCATCAGGCTGAGTGCGAGCAGTAGCGCGAGCTGAGTCACGGGATTGGTCTGGGGGCGATGGGCCGGGGGTCGGCGCTGCGCCACCTCTGCGCAGCAACGCCGTCTTCGGCTCGCCTCACGAGTCCTCGGGCCATGACGGGCCCCCGCTGCTGGACACGTGCTGCCGCTGACTCAGGGACTTCGTGAGTGGACCGCGCTTCGATGTGCCCGCAGGTCTCGACCCACCATCACTAGCTTCGCGGAGCAGCGCCCGGCGGCAGGACCACCGGTGGCTCTCGGCACTCCCTCAGGAGTTAGCCTCGATGAGACGCACGGGTCGTACCACGCCCTCCGGCCGCACGGCAAGGCCCGATTGAACGCCCGAAACCGTGCTGTGCTTTACACCCGGGCTTCCGCGGGTAGGCCCGGGTTCCTGGCCGGGCGAGGCCCGGCGCGCCGCGCCCAGCTGGGCGCGCAGAGCGGGCCACACGAGAGTCCGGGCTCGGCAGCCCGGACCTCTTACTCAGCCCCCGAGCTTCTTCGATTGGATGACCATCAAGTGGTACTTACCGTACTCACTTTGGCCGAGGGTGAAGAGCACCTCCATCAGCAGACGGTAGGGCGTGCCCTTGTCCGCGATGACGATGGCTTCCGATGACGACGGATCGAGCCCCTTGGCGCGGCGGACGGCGATGTCGGTCCGGCGCGCCGCCATCAGCGCGTTGCCGAGCGGCACGATGAACAGATCGTTCGGGCCGCTGCGCTTGTAACGGGCGTCGACACCGGCTTGCACCAGCGATTCACGGCCCGGCAAACCCAAGATCTTTTCGTCGCCGACCAAGATTTGGGTCTTGGAGATGGTGACGAGCACGCCTTCCTGCGCCGGAGCCTTCTTCATGATTGAAGCGGGCAGGCGTAAATCGTCGCTTTGCGGCACGGCGGCGCTCGACTCACCCAGCGTCTTCAACAAGAAGACGAGGATGATGGTCATGATGTCGAGCATCGCGGTGATGTTCAGGAAGTTGATCTCGGGCTCGTGCGCGTTGCGACGGATGGCTTTGCGAAGCTCCGCCTTGTACGTGACGATGCCCGCCTGTTTGGGCGCCGGCGCGCCCCCACCCGGACCTTGCGGTTGACTCATCGGGCCACTCCGAATTTGATGTCCTCGAACAAGGGGTCGCCCGACGGCGTTTCGCGCAGGGCGTCCATCACACCGACGACGGTCTGGAATTCGACGCCAGGGTTGGCGCTGATGGTCGCTGACGTTTCGTCCGCGAACTCGGAGTTCGAGCCTTTCAAGTGCGCGGCGCAGGCCTTGAGCGAGGTGAAGTCGTAGCTTCCGTTGACCTTGGGCACCGCGATGCCGGCGCCCACGTCGTTACACCCCGGCGCGATGTTGCCGCCCGAGGCCTTGAGCGAAAATCCCTCGGTGGCAATCAACACCGAGAGATTCAAGGCCTGTGAGGGGATCTCCGAACGAACGCCGGCGCTCTTGCTCGCCGGCGGGCTCGTGTCGATGGTGGCGGTGAAGGTGACCGCCACCGTCGCGAGCACGAAGATCAAGATGTTCACGACGATGTCGAGGAACGGAACGATGTTGAGCTCGCCGCCCTCTTCATCGGGCGACAGCTCTTTCGGCTGACTCAGCCGGCGGATCTTGCTGCGCTGCGATGCGCTAAGGGACATGGTTCCTTACCGAGCCTCAGTACTGCCCGGTCTTGGAGATGGTCAGCATGTTGAAGGTGCGCTCCATGGTGCCCTCCAAGTCGTGCTGAATCGTCTTGGCGCGCGTGTGCAAGATGATGTGCGTGATCATGCAAAACACCGCGATGCCGAGGCCGAGGGCGGTGTTGTACATGGCCTCTGCGATACCGTTCGACAGCATGCGCTGCTTGTCGGACTGGCTCAAACCCGGAGCCGCGATGGCGCCGAAGGTTCGGATCAGACCGGAGACGGTTCCGAGCAAGCCGATCAGGGTTGCGATGTTCGCGAGCGACCACAGCGCGCCGATGCGTTTCTCGGATTGAGGCTTGAGCTCGGACAACTTCTCGCTCAGCGAGGCGTCGATCTCGTCCGGACCCTTGTTGGCATGAGTCAGGCCGGCCTTCACCAGCTGCAAGATGGGGTAGTCGTCCGCCTCGCAAAGTTTGATTGCGCGGTCGATGTTACCCGCCGAAACCAGCTTCTTCACCTGCGCGAAAAACTCCTTGGAGTTGACGCGATAGCGAGTCATCTGGAAGGCGAACCGCTCAATCACGATCGTGAGCACGATTGCGGACGTGCACATGTTTAGGACCATGAAAGTCGGGTTCGTCTTGAACGCTTCGACGATTTGGCTTTGTCCGCCTTCGGCCGCTAGAAGCAGGAGATGCATTCCCCAAGTCCCTTCTGTTGCTTTGGGTGCTGATGGTGTCTCGGGCGCCTGAAACTTGGCGCTCGTTCACGTCAAGCCGAGGACTATAGCCGCCTGAAAACTCGAATTACAAGTGCCCGTTAATCCCGGCGTTTTTCGCGCGCTCGTGCGGAGGCGCAACGGCCGCATTCGCCGGGGCTAAAGGGGTGACTTCATGCACCAGAGCTTCCGAACGTTAGGCCGGTGAGCGTCGTCATAGTGCGGCTTTCCGTTGGATTTGGGAGCGAAGGCGTTTCGCTCTGCGAGCGCGCCCGCACACCACGTTCTCCGCCGCCTGCACCGCGAGCCAGTCGATTTTCGTTCGGTCGGCGTTGTCCAGCGCTCCTGCCTCGCGCGCGCGAGCCCGCGCTTGGAGCGGAGTTGGTCTGCCGAGTTAGATAAGCGCTTCAGTGAGCGCGACGCCGAAGCCGGCACCATCATCATCGATTGGCTCGGTCGGCGCAGGCCATGATGGGGCGCGGAGGGACCGCCACTCAGCTCGCCGGTGACCGGCTGCTGATCCGCCGAGAGGGTGGGGGGCTCTGCAACGCGGTCCTCGGGGTTGGCGGAACGCCAACCTCCGGGCCTGCCGAGCGACCGCGCTATCCCCAATCAAAGCTGGCTGAGTTGCTCCCACGAGCGGCACCGGCGCTGAAGCCAGCATGTAAGTTTCCCCCGTACCCGCGCACCCCGGATCGAAAAATTTTATAACGGAGCGCGAACAGCTTCGTAAAATCCAATCTCTCTTGACTGGCGGGGTTCCAGTTTAGCAAGATGCCCCGCACCCAAAACCGCGGTCCTCGTGGCGCGGGGCCCCAAGCCACGTATTCGCGGGCTCGGGAGTCCGAAAGCGCGGCGGTTCAGGCCGGCAGCAACGGTGGGAATCAGGCTCAGAAGCCGAGTTCCTAAGCATCTCAACGAAGCATCAGGCGGAAGGTAAACGTAAAAATGTCGAGCGCATGGCATCACTTCCAAGCAGGCGGATGGGCGATGTATCTCATCCTGTTTTGGCTCATCTGCTCGATCGCCGTGATCGCGGAACGCTCCGTGTATCTGTTTGGCGCATCGATCAATAAAGAGGTTTTCCTCGCGACCATGCAGAAGTGCATCCTGGCCGGCGATATCGCCAAGGCCGTGAAGATGTGCTCGGCCGCCAACGCCCCGCTCGCCCGCATCGTGCAGTCGGGCCTGGTGAAGGTGAACCGTCCGGACGAAGAGGTTCAGGCCGCGATGGACGAGGCAGCTCTCCGTGAGATGCCGAAGATCGCGAAGCGCACGGGCTTTTTGGCCCTGTTCGCCAACCTGGCCATGCTCTGCGGCCTGTTCGGCACCATCGTCGGCCTGATCAAGGCATTCGGCGCTGTCGGTGGCGAATCGGTCGACCCGAGCCAGAAGGCGCGCATCCTCGCTGAAGGTATCGCCGAGGCCATGAACTGCACGGCCTTCGGTCTGCTCTCGGCCATCTGTGCGCTGATGGGTTTCGCCTTCCTCAACGGCAAGACGCAGACGATGGAAGACGACATCAACGAGGCGTCGGTCCAGGTGCTGAACCTCGTCGTCGCCAACCGCCAGAAGGTCAACCTCCAGGGTATCGAGGGCTGAGCCCTCTGCGGCGCCGGGCTGCAAACCTCCCAAGGTTGCGGCCCGCGCCGTGTCTCAACTGGTTCGTTGGCTGTTGGTTAAGGAGCGAGCATGGCTGGTATTGATACGGGCGGTGGCCACGGTGGCAAGCGGTCGACCAATCACGAAATCCCGCTGATCCCGTTCATCGACTTCCTCCTCTGTCTGGTCGCCTTCTTGTTGGTGACGGCCGTTTGGTCGCAGATGGCCCGCATCAACGCGGACGCCCGCGTGCCCGGTCCGCCCAAGGACGAGCCGCCGGAGGAGATCAAGAAGGAGAAGCAGCTCCACGTGGAGATGAAAGGTGAGACCAAGTTCCAGCTGATCTGGAAAGAGGGCAACACCGTCGTCAACACGATCGACGTCGACCGCAAAGCAGTGCCGGTCGGCAACGAGGGCGACATTCGCTTCCCCGATCTTGCCAAGAAGATCGCCGAAGAGTGGAACCAGAACGGTTCGCACCGCGGCGACATGAAGGACGACAAGAAGACGGATCAAGCCATCTTGCATACCGACAACAGCACGCCGTTCTCGGACGTGGTGGCCGTCATCGACGCCATCTACACGCCCAAGCGCGACTGCTCGGTGTGTGAGCGCGGCAAGACCGTCAAGATGCCCGGTTTCAACGTGACCTTCTCGGTGAACTGAAATGTCGGAAAAACCGCTCAGCCGCTTCCATCAGCCGATCGCCCAACCGGGCCGCCGTCTGCTCCACCACGTGCCCTTGCGCTTCGTTCGCAAGAAGGTAGCCGGCGGTGGCCAGCGTTCGGTGAACCAAGAGATCCCGCTGATCCCGTTCATCGACTTCTTGCTCTGCATCGTGTTGTTCTTGTTGGCCAGCTTCTCGGCCAGCGGTGAGCTTCCGGTCGACAAGAACGTCAAGCTGCCCAACGCCGAGAACGTGCTGGACATGACCGACGCGCCGATGGTCGCCATCACCGGTACGCAGATCTTGGTCGACGGTTCACCCGCGGGCAACACTCGCGCCATCGTCGAGGCCAACCGCCTGCAGCGCGTGGACGAGCTGTTCAACGTGCTCAAGAACAAGCGTGAGCTCTGGAAGCAACTGAACCCTGGTAAAGAGTTCGGTGGTGTCGTGGTGCTCCAGGTCGATCGCAAGGTCGAAGCGCTGGTCGTCAAGAGCGTCTTCCAGACCGCTGCGTTCGCGGGTTACCCGAACGTGAGCTTCATGGTCGGACGCCTCGGGCAGCAGGGCTGAGGAACCGCTGAAATGCGGGAGCGAGGGCTCCCCTCATTGAACCAAGCGCGCGCCGAACGTCGGCGCGCGTTGGTTTATGGGAAGGTCGCACTGCGTGCGATGCCGGCCCACTTCTGGTTGTGGGTGCTGGTCGGCGGCGCCGCGTTCGGCGTGATTTACTGGCGAGCTTCCGAGAGTCGCCTGGAAGGGCGCAAGAGTGCCGTGATGGCCAAGCAGCGAGCCATCGCCATGGCGCTCGGCCCCAAGGTGCAGCCATTCCGCGACCAGGTCGAAGGTTGGGCGAGGGAGCTTGCCGCCGACGGCGTGGCCGACTTCGTGGCCCCCGGCGACGCCTTGAAAGACCTACGCGACGCACCAGGCGTTTACCTGCGCCTACGCCGCGAAAATACCAAGAGCGTCAAACAGATCCGCAAGGCGGCTCAGGCTTCGCTGCACGACGGCTTCACGTCCTGCCTGTTCGTCAGCCCCACGGGCTTGCCGACACAAGGTACGGCCTGCCACGTCACCAGCGAGTGCTTACCCGGGCAGCTGTGTAACGAGTGGAACGTATGCGCGCCGCCGCCGCGCCCCTACAACATGCGGCTGGCGTACCGCTCCTTGCGGGTGCTGACGACCGACTGGAGCGACGAGCTGCACGAGGCCGACAGCGAGTTGGCCGTCAACGGCTACGACCGAGATTTGGACAGCGTGGCCAAGCACGACGTGCCGGTCGCCGTCGAAATCATGAACAAGGCCCGCTTCGTCACGCTGGTCATCGACGAGGATCCGCCCGGAGGGCTGCCGCCACCGGCGAAAGGCTCGCTCGAGACGCCGGAGGAAGAGCTGCAACGGCTGCCCCATTTCGCGCGGGTGGGCGTGTGGGATCTGAGCACCAGAACGCCGCTGTTGCGCGTGCGCGCCGAGGCCGCCGCTGATTTCGTGTCCATGAGCGGCCATCGCGCCACCAGCCCCGAGACCGCCGCCGCCCAGTCGCGGCAAGCCAACAGCTGCGCGTTGGCGTTGGCGGTGCGGGCGCGCATCACGCCCGAGCCAGTCGAAAAGCCTTAGGGCTCTTGGCTCGTCGAAAGCTCGCCGTTCGGCGGCGCTGCCAAACTGGGCGCGCCGTAACCGCCACCGCCCGGCGTGAGCAACGTGAGCTCGTCGCCGGCCACCACGTCGAAGGACGCCGCACCGGGTAGCTCGACCCCGTTGAGCAGGTTTTGCCCGCGCACGCCGGGGAGGCCACCTTTCAAGCCGAACGGCTCGCTCACACGGTGCTCCGAAAGTACCGAGACGTGCGCCGGGGCCTGGAACTGCAGAACCCGGCGCACGCCGTCGCCGCCGCGCCGCCGCCCGTCGCCACCGGAGCCGCGCCGAACGGCGTGCTCGAGCACTCGGACGGGAAAGCGTCGCTCCATCACTTCGGCATCGGTGATGCGGGTGTTGGTCATGTGGGTGTGCACGGCCGAGGCACCCGGAAACGTCGGCCCTGCGCCGGCGCCGCCGGCGATGGTCTCGTAGTAGCCGTAGCTGCCATCGCCGAAAGAAAGATTGTTCATGGTCCCCTGGCTGGCGGCAGAGAGCTCCGCGGCCGCCAGCAGCAGGTCGACGACGCGCTGCGAAGTCTCGACGTTGCCACCGGCGACGGCGCGCTCGGGGCCGGGCGAAAGCAAGCTGTGCTCGGGGACGTGTACGCTCACGTGGCGCAGGCAGCCGCTGTTGAGCGGGATGGGCTTCCCCACCAAAACACGCAGAAAATACAGGACGCAGGCCAGGGTCACGGCGCGAGGCGCGTTCAGGTTGCCGGCGTGCTCGGGGCCGGTACCGCTGAAGTCGATGTCGAGGCCGCGCGGGCCAACCTCGAGCGTGACGCTCAGCTTCGTGCCGTCGTCCAAAGCGTCGTCAAAGCGATGGCGACCTGGGCGCAAGCTTCCGAGCGCGCGCAGCACTTCGCTCGCGGCGTTGTCTTGCACGAAACGCATGTAGCTTTCGACTTGCTCGAAGCCTCGCTCGCTGGCCAATTGCAGGAGCAAGGTGCCCCCGGTGCGCACGGCCGCGAGCTGCGCTTCGAGATCGGCCAGATTTTCGCCGACGCGGCGCGCGGGAAAGGGCCCGTGCTCGAGCAGTTGGCGCAAGCGTTGTTGCTCGAAATGTCCGGCGTGGCCGAGCTTGACGCTGGACAGCACGATTCCTTCTTCCGCCAAGGTGCGCGAGAAGGCGGGCATCGAGCCGGGGGTGCAGCCGCCGACGTCGGCGTGGTGGCCGCGCGCGGCGGAGAAGAAGCGCAGCTTGCCGGCGGAGTCGTGCACCGGTGAAACCACCGTAATATCCGGCAAATGTGAGCCGCCGTGGGCCGGATCGTTGGTCACGAACACGTCGCCGGGCAGGAGCTGGGGGTGGGCGGCGATGACGGCCTTGACCGACTCGCTCATGGCGCCAAGGTGCACCGGAATGTGCGGCGCGTTGGCGATCAGCTCGCCGCTGGCGTCGAACACGGCACAAGAGAAATCCAAGCGTTCGCGGATGTTCACGCTCATCGCGGTTTGGCGCAGAGTGCGGCCCATCTGCTCGGCGATGGACATGAAACGATTGGCGTAGATTTCGAGCAGCACCGGGTCGGCGGCGGGCGCTTCGCGGCGTGGTGTGTCGGCGGGCGAAGACGTCGCCAGTGCCGTCACGCGCAGCAGCTCGTCCGCCGTCACGACCATCGAGAAGCCGGGCTCGAGCACGATCGTGCCGGTGGCCTCTGCGATGATGGCGGGGCCGTTGAGCTCGGTGTGGGGCACGAGCGCTTCACGGAAATAGACGGGAACGTCGTCCAACCAGGTGCCTTCGAAATAGAGGCGACCGTGGCGCGCGGGTGCGGGGGGCGCGCCGGCGCGCGCGGGAGCCGCCGAAACCGGAGGGGGCGCCGCAAATTCGCGAATTTCGACGTAAATTTGCGCAATCTCCAGGGCGCGCCCCGCGTGCGTGTAGCCGAAGCGGGCCTCGAATCGCGTCGCGAAGTCGGCCTCGACCTCGGCGAGCTTTCGGAACGGCACCTTCAACACCGTTTCGGTGCCGGAATAGCGTACGCCCACGGCGCGGGCGATGTGCAACCGCTCGGGGTCGGCGCCGTCGTGGGCCAGCGACGCCCGGCCTTCGTCGACCAGCGCCTCGAGCGCGCCACCCAGCTCGCCGAGCGCGGCTTCGCTCAGGGTGCGGCCGCCCGCGTCGCGGCTGCCATCCCAGCTCAGGCGCGAAATGCCGATGCCCCAGGCCGACAGCACTCCCGAAAGCGGGTGAAACAGAAGCTCGCGCACGCCCAGCTCCCGCGCCAACGCGCAGGCGTGTTGACCGCCAGCTCCCCCGAACACGACCAGGGCGTGCTCACGCAAATCGAAGCCGCGCTCGATCGTCACTTCACGGATGGCTTGCGCCATGTTGGCGTTGGCGACGCGAAAGAATCCCTCGGCAACGTCGAGCGGCGCGTAGGCGTGGCCGCGACGGTTCACCTCTTGCGCCACCGCGTTCAGGGCGGCTTCGGCAGGCGCGGGCTGCAAAGGCAGCGGAAAACGGTCGGCAATCAGCCGTCCGAGCAGCAAGCTCACGTCGCTGAGCGACAGCTGGCCGTTGCCTGGTCGGCCATAGCAAAGAGGCCCCGGATCCGAGCCCACGCTCTCGGGGCCCACCCGCAACCGCTCGCCGTCGAAGCGACAGACGGAGCCTCCACCGGCCGCCACCGTGTGGACGTCCAACATCGGCGCCGCGATGCGAGCCCCCGCGACTTCGTGCTCGCGCACGCGCGACACCTGACCACCTTCGACGCGTGTCACGTCGGTGGACGTGCCGCCCATGTCGAAGCCGACCGCGTTCAGAACGTTGGCGGCGCGCGCCACCGCCGCCAACGCTTCCGCGCCACCCGCCGGCCCCGACAACACCGACGCCGCCCCCCGAAATCGCTCCGGCGCACACAATCCGCCGCTCGATTGCATCAGCCGCAGATTCGATCCGGGCAGCTGCTCGCGCAGCCGCGCCAGATAGCCTTGTAGGAGTGGGGTGACGTAAGCGTCGAGGGCCACGCTGCTGGAGCGCACCAAATAGCCAATCGTCGGCGCGACCTCGAAGCCGGTCGCCACGTACTGGAAGCCCGCCCGACGCGCGCATGCCGCCAGCTCGGCTTCGAGGCAGCCGTCGCGATAGTCGTTCAGGAGGGCGATGCCCAAGCTGTCGATGCCGCTGGCGCGCAGCTCGCGCAGGTTGTGGCTGAGGTCATCGAGCGAGGGCCGGGCCAAGGGCGAGCCATCCGCTGCCAGCCGCGCGTCCACCTCCAGCACCCGCTCGGGGAGCGGTGGCGGCCTTTTAATCTCCAGCGCGAACAGCTCGGGTCGCGTTTGGTCGCCGAGCTCGAGCAAGTCGCCGAAGCCGCGGGTCAACAGCAACGCCGAACGAGCCCCCCGCCGTTCGAGCAGGGCGTTGGTGCCGAGGGTAGTGCCGAGCCGCAACTCGCAGGGCGGAATGGCGGCGCCGTCGGGCAAGCCGAGCAACCGCCGGATGCCGATCAGAGGGGCGTCGTCCGAGGACGGCACCTTCACGACCGAGAGCGTCCCGCTCGCCGGATCTCGACCGATGCAATCCGTGAAGGTACCGCCGCGGTCGACGAAGAACTGCCAGCAGTTTGTCTTTGGCGTCATCTCAGCTGGTGACCTCGCCCGCCGATCCCAGCTTCTGGCTGCACTGCGCCTTTCCGCCAGCGCGCCTCGTCGGCCATGGACGGGCGCGAGCTTAGTGCAGGAGCTTGGGGCCCGGCTCTGATTTTCCGCTGTAGCGGAAGGTCAGCTTCTTGTCTTCGACGTCGACGCGCACGTGGCCGCCGTGCTCGAGAGCGCCGAACAAAAGCTCGTCGCCCAGCGGCTTTTTGACCTCGTCCTGGATCAGGCGTCCGAGCGGGCGCGCGCCGTTTTGCTTGTCGTAGCCCTTCTCGGCCAGGTACGCCTTGGCCGCGGCCGACAGCTCGATTGTCACCTCGCGGTCGAACAGCTGCGCACCCAGCTCAGCGACGAACTTGTCGACTACGCGCGTCATCGTGTCGGGCGAGAGCGGGTCGAAGGCGATGCGCGCGTCCAGACGGTTGCGGAACTCCGGGCTGAAGGTGTTCTTGACCGCCAGATCGTCACGCCCGGCTTCGTCACGATTGCCGAAACCGACCAACCCGCGTTGCAGATCTTGCGCGCCGACGTTGCTGGTCATGATCAAGATGACGTGGCGAAAATCCGACTTTTTCCCGTTGTTGTCGGTCAACGTGCCGTGATCCATCACCTGCAAGAGCACGTTGAAAATGTCGGGGTGCGCCTTTTCGATTTCGTCCATCAGCAGCACGGTGTGCGGCGTCTTGGCGATGGCTTCGGTGAGCAACCCGCCGCGATCGTAGCCGACGTAGCCGGGCGGCGCGCCGATCAAGCGCGACACGGTGTGGCGCTCCATGTACTCGCTCATGTCGAAGCGAATCAGCTCGATGCCCAGGGTCTTGGCCAGCTGTTTGGCGGCTTCGGTCTTGCCGACGCCGGTGGGACCCGTGAACAGGTACGAGCCGATCGGTTTTTCTGGAGCGCGGAGGCCGGCGCGTGACAGCTTGATGGCCGTCACCAGCTCGGTCAGAGCACGATCTTGGCCGAACACGACCTTGCGCAAGTCGCTCTCGAGGTTCTTGAGCGCGCTCTTGTCGTCGGTCGACACCTGGCGCGGGGGAATTTGGGCGATGCGCGCCACCACGCCTTCCACGCGCTCGACCGTCACCGTCGCGTCGTCGCCCAAGTCGAGCTTGGTGTCGGCGCCCGACTCGTCCAACAGATCGATGGCTTTATCGGGTTGTTTTTTGTCGCGCAGGTGCTTGTCGGACAAGACCGCGCAGGCTTCGATCGCTTCGGGCGCGTACACGACCTTGTGGAATTCCTCGTACTTGGGCTTGAGCCCCTTGAGGATTTCCTTCGTCTCTTCGAGCGTGGGCTCGAGCACTTCGATCTTCTGGAAGCGGCGGGCGAGCGCGCGATCGCGCTCCAAATGGCTGCGGTATTCCTCGAACGTGGTGGCGCCGATGCAGCGCAACGTGCCGTTCGCGAGCGCCGGCTTCAGCAGGTTGGCGGCGTCCAAAGTCCCGCCGCTGGCGGCTCCGGCCCCGACCATGGTGTGAAGCTCGTCGACGAACAGGATGGCGCCTTCTTGCTTCTGGATCTGCTTCAGCACCGCTTTGACGCGGTTCTCGAAGTCACCGCGGAAGCGCGTACCGGCTACCAGCGCGCCCATATCGAGCGCGTAAATGGTGGCGTTCAGCAGGTGCTTGGGCACGTCACCAGCGACGATTTTGGCGGCCAAGCCTTCGACGATGGCGGTCTTGCCCACACCGGCGTCGCCCACGAAAATGGGGTTGTTCTTGCGGCGGCGGCACAGCACTTGGACGGCGCGCCGCAGCTCTTTCGCCCGGCCCACCAAGGGCTCGATCTGACCGGCGGCGGCGGCTTCGTTCAAGTTGATGGCAAACTTGGACAGCGGGTCCGAGACCTTTTCTCCGTCTCCTTCGCCGTCCTCGTCCTCGTCGTCATCGGAGCCGGCGGTCTCCAGGGCGGAGTCGTCGGAGCCGTCTTTGGAGACGCCGTGCGAGACGTAGCTCACGATGTCGTAGCGAGTCAGGCCGAGGGCGGTGAGCACCTCGACCGCTTGCGAATCGACCTCGGCAAAGATGGCGACCAGGACGTTGAAGCCCTTGAGCTCTTCCTTGCCGCTGGACTGTACGTGAATGGCAGCCCGCTGCAGCACGCGCTGGAACCCGCGCGACGGCGCGGGCGTGACCGGCTCGTGCCCAGGCACCTTCTTCAGGTCACTCTCGAGGACCCGGTCGATTTCCTTTTTCAACCGGTCCACGTTGCCGCCGGCGCCGCGCACCACGCGCGCCGTCGCGTCGTCGTGCAACAGGGCGTACAGCAAGTGCTCGACCGTGATCAGGTCGTGACGGCGGCGGGAGGCTTCACTCTGGGCGAGCGAGCACGCGATTTCGACTTCTGCGCTGACCTTCACGCTTCACCCCCGTAGCCTTCCGGCTCTGCTGTGACCATGAGCGGGTGGCCATGCTCCTTGGCGTAGGCCGTGACCTGCGACGCCTTCGTCTCGGCAACGTCGCGCGAGAAGGTGCCGACGATGCCGTAGCCCTTGTGGTGGACGTGGAGCATCACCCGCGTCGCTTCGGTCTCGCCCATGTGGAAGAACTTCTCGAGTACGTGCACCACGAACTCCATGGTGGTGTAGTCGTCGTTGTGCAAGACCACGACGTACTTCCGAGGCTTCTCGGTTTTTGGACGCGTGGCTACGTCCAGCTCTTCTTCGGGCTTGGCTTTCGGCTTGTCGGTCGCCATGGCGTGGACCGAGCAATTTGAGCACTCTGCCCCCCGTTGTCGAGGGGGGAGGCCCAACACCACCAATACCGCTGCTTTAGCCTACCCGGATGGGTAGGTGTGGCCAGGCCGCGGAGCGCGCGGCTCGAAAAAAGACGCGCGTGAACGACGGGCGTGAGGCGGGCTCGAGCCCGAGGGTCGAGCCGTTCTTGGCCTCAGGTCGCTTTCTTCGGCGGCGCCTTGGGCTTGGCAGCCTCGGCGTTCTCGTGCGCACGCTTCTGATCCCAGAGAGCGTTCTTCTTGGCGGCGCGTTCGCGCTTACGGCGGGCGGTGCGGGGGTCTTGCGGGCTTCCCATGGTGGCGGCTTCCTAGCAGCTTTCAGCGATTACGGGCTCAGGATTCGTCGCATCCGGCGGCGAGCGGGGCTCAAATTTCCCAGGTCGAGCCGCTGTTGAGCAGCTTTTGCAGGCTGCCCTTGCCGCTCTTCTTCACGGCGGCGGCTTGTTGCTCGGTGAGGGTGCCGTCGTAGGTGGGGCGCTCCTCGGCGAACAACACGCCCAGGGCCACCGGAAACTCGGGGTAGGGCATGCGCGCGAGCATGAATGCCAGGGTGGAGTTGGTCTCGTCGTGGACCAGCACCTCGTCCGGGCTGACGCCGCCTTCGCCCACCTTCACGACCTCGAGCTGCATGGTCTTGGGGTTGAGCCGGAGGCCTTTGTCGTTGCCGGTGCCGAACAACAACGGCTTGCCGTGCTCGACGCGCACTTGGCGCTCCGCCTTGACGTCTTTCTCGCGGAACGAGTCGAAGGCCCCGTCGTTGAAGACGTTGCAGTTTTGGTACACCTCCATGAAGGCGGTGCCCTTGTGCTTGGCGGCGCGGCGCAGCACGTCCGAGAGGTGCTGGGCCTCGGTGTCGATGGAGCGGGCCACGAAGCTGCCGTTGACGCCCAGCGCGAACGCCGCCGGGTCCACGGGCTGGTCGGCGGAGCCGAGCGGCGTGCTCTTGGTCACCTTTCCGACCTCGCTGGTAGGCGAGTATTGACCTTTGGTCAGGCCGTAGATGCGGTTGTTGAACATCAAAATCTTGATGTCGAGGTTGCGCCGCAAGCAGTGCATCAGGTGATTGCCGCCGATGCTCAAACCGTCGCCGTCGCCGGTCGCCATCCAAACCGACAACGACGGGTTGGCGGTCTTGATGCCCATGGCGAAGGCCGGCGCGCGACCGTGGATGGTGTGAAAGCCGTACGTGTTCATATAGTACGGGAAACGGCTGCTGCAGCCGATGCCGCTGACCCACACCATTTGCTCGAGCGGAACGCCGAGCTCGGGCATGACCCGCTGCACGGTGGCCAAGATGGCGTAGTCGCCGCAGCCCGGGCACCAGCGGACGTCTTGGTCGGTCTCGAAGTCTTTTTTGGTCAGCCGCGTGGTTTCGATGATGTTCGACATTTATTGGGCTCCTGCGGGCGTCCGATCGATGACCTCGCGAATCCGGAAGACTTCTGCTTGCGCCGCCCAAGCGATGCCCCGCGACTCTAGCGAGCCGAAGCCGTCAGTGCGCCGGCCTCGCCGGTTGCTTCTCGTGGGTTGTTGCTGCTCCATCAGATCGTGATCTTTTCTTCCGAGATTTTCGGGTCTGTGCGGGCTCGGGGCTTCGCCCCTCGCTAGCTCTCCATCACCTGGCGGATCTTTTCTTCGAGCTCCGCAATCTTGAAGGGTTGCCCTTGGATCTTGGGCAGGCTCTCGGCCGGTACCAGGTACTGGCTACGGATCATCTTCACCAGTTGTCCGTTGTTCAGCTCGGGCACCAGCACGCGGTCGAACCGCTTGAGCAAGTCCCCCAGGTTCCTCGGGAACGGATTCAAGTGCCGGACGTGCGCGTGGGACACGTCGAGGCCGCGTTCGCGGCAGCGCGTGACCGCTTCGCGGATCGAGCCGTAGGTGGAGCCCCAGCCGAGCACGAGCAGCTTGCCGCTTTCGTTTCCGACCTCGATCTTCTGCTCGGGCACGTCGTTGGCGATGCCCGCGATTTTGGCCGCGCGGGTCTTCGTCATCAGCTCGTGATTGTCCGGGTTGTACGAGATGTGACCCGAGTTGAAGTCCTTCTCGATGCCGCCGATGCGATGCATCAGCCCGGGGGTACCGGGGATGGCCCAAGCGCGGGCGAGCGTCTCGGGGTTGCGCAAGAACGGGTGAAAGCCTTCCGGATCCAAGCGAAAATTGACCTCGATCTTCGGCAGCGTCGACACGTCCGGAATCGCCCAGGGCTCGGCGCCGTTCGCCAGGTAGCCGTCGGTGAGCAGGAACACCGGGCACATGTACTTGAGCGCCAGCCGCACCGCTTCGATCGCCATGTAGAAGCAGTCGCCGGGCGTTGCCGCCGCGATCACGCACACCGGTGCTTCGCCGTTGCGGCCGTAGACGGCTTGCAGCAGATCGGCTTGCTCGGTCTTGGTCGGCAAACCGGTGCTGGGCCCGCCGCGCTGAATATCGATGATCACCAACGGCAGCTCGGTGCTGACCGCCAAGCCTACCGCTTCCATCTTCAACGCCACGCCG
>Ga0068855_100001803_pt1 | contig 26743 bp, 28 predicted proteins | sample KBSCornC52_FD_66592 | JGI IMG/M metagenome (GOLD analysis project Ga0068855, IMG submission 66592) | Corn rhizosphere microbial communities from Kellogg Biological Station, Michigan, USA - KBS Corn C5-2 | ecosystem: Host-associated > Plants > Roots > Rhizosphere > Soil ... | reverse complement strand
TTCCACAGTGCCGGAACCGATGAGCGGCTTCCTCCTCCTCGGTGGGCTGGGCATTGTGGCCCTGCGTCGCCGCCGCATTGCCCGTTAAGCAGCATTCGCGCTGCAGCTCCGCAGTGGCATAGTCGCCTGCCGACTCGCGAATTGCTTGTGCCCGGCCGCGGAGCATGGCTCTAATGCCGTGCGGCATGCCCTCCCTCCCCAAGCCGCATCTCCGGCTCGCCAAGAAATTCCTGCAGCTGGCGAAGGCATTCTTTACTGGCGGTAGCAAACGACCGGCACGGATCTGGTTCACAGTGCTCCTCTCGCTCTGCGCCGTCAGTGGCGTGGTGCAATTCTTCATCAGCTTCACCATGCGAGATGTTGTGACCGCGCTCTCGCAGCGCGATCGGACAGCGTGGATTCATGGTCTCTACAAGTTCGTCGGCCTGTGTTTCGTCTCCGTGCCAGTCGGCGTCTTCTATCGTTATTCCCAGGAGCGCCTTTCGCTGGTTTGGCGGCGATGGCTGACGCAGCACCTCATCAAGCGCTACTTTTACAATCGCGCCTACTATCGCATTCGTGCCTCGGAAAGCGTCGATAACCCCGACCAGCGCATTTCCGAAGACGTGCGGACGTTCACTACGGGCGTGCTCAATTTCTTCATTATCATCGTCAATTCCGTCATCACGCTGGTGACTTTTGTCGGCGTTCTTTGGACGATTTCCGGGAATCTGGTCTCCACATTGATCCTCTATGCGACCGTCGGCACCTTCATTTCCTTGCTCTTCGGAAAGCGGCTCGCCGGCCTTTACTTCAACCAATATCAGCGCGAGGCGAATTTTCGCTACGGCCTCGTGCGCGTGCGCGAGAATGCCGAATCGATTGCCTTCTATCGCGGCGAAAAGCGGGAGCATCGCGACCTGATCGAGCGTCTCAACGACGCGCTGGAGAATTGGCTCTGGGTTATCGGCTGGAACCGGAATCTCGGTTTTTTCTCCAATAGCTACAACTATCTCGCGCTCATCGTCCCCAGTCTCATCGTAGGCCCGATGTACATCCGCGGGCAGGTCGAATTCGGGGTCGTGACGCAGGCCGAGTCCGCGTTTGCGCAAGTGCTCGTCGCCGTTTCGATCATTATCTCCCAGATCGAAAGCCTGAGCTCTTTCTCCGCCGGCGTCCGTCGTCTCGGCGATCTCTGGGACAATCTCGACACCTTCGACGAGGAGGACGCTCGCGAAACCGAGGAAGCGAAGATCGAAATCAACGAAGAGGCGCTCCATCTCAAGCTCGATGATGTGACGATCCAAACACCTGGCGGCGAAAAGGTGCTCGCCCGCGATCTTAGCTTCCAGCTTCCGCGCCGGGGCAGCCTGCTCATCATGGGCGAAAGCGGTGCAGGCAAAAGCTCGCTGCTACGGACGATCGCCGGCCTGTGGCAATCCGGCACCGGCGCCATCGATCGTCCGGCGCACAAGCGCCTCATGTTCCTTCCGCAGAAGCCTTACATGGTGCCGGGCAATCTGCGGGCGCAGCTCATGTATCCGCTCAGCGAAGAGGATGCCGACGACGCAGCCATCACCAAGGCCATCGAGAAGGTGAATCTCGATGACATCTACGCCCGTGTGGATGGCGACCTAAAGAAGGTCGTGGATTGGACCAACGTGCTTTCGCTCGGCGAACAACAACGCGTCGCTTTCGCCCGGTTGTTTTTGAAGAAGCCGTCCATCGCGTTTCTCGATGAGGCGACCAGTGCACTCGACGAAGACAACGAACGCCTGCTTTACGAGCGCCTACGCGATTCCGGCATCGCATATGTCAGCGTCGGCCATCGCTCCACGCTCAAGGAATTTCACGACACGTTGCTGGTCCTGTCCAAGGACGGCAGCAGCGAGATGAGCGGCTTGAAGGACGAGAATAAGGCCAAGCAGAAAGCGCGGAAGCGCTAACTGGAGGGCCGCTGCTCCGTCAGCGCCCCAACATTCGTTGCGGTAACGCAACCCAATCGCGCTCGCGTACTTTTTAAGAATGGGCGGCGACGGAGCGCCGACCCTCCAATCATCGGTCGTGCCACATTAAAACTTCGATCTCGCCGCTCCACGGCCAATCCTCAGCTTGTTGGACGAGGTTGTGTCTTACCGGATTATTCCGCACGTAGTCCCATTTTTCAGCGTAGCTTTCTTCCCGCCGCAATTGCGTATCCCAAAAATCCCGCTGCCATATCGGATGCTCATTCGCTCTTGGCCAGCGCTGAGATGCCCGGGATTTCCAAAAGTTAATCCAACGCTTCAAACTAATCTCCGGCTGTCGAGGACTGCAGAAAAGGTGCACATGATCCGGCAGAATTACATGTCGGCCAACGGCCCATGCATCGGCTTCCAACCATGCATTGCGAATTGCCGCTACGGCATCGGCTTGAGCGAGAATGCGCTTTCGATTCTGCGTGCAGACGGTGACATGGATGATCGTCGAGCGATTCCCGTCATCTTTGGTCGCCCAATGAACCGGATGATGACGGCCTGGCTCTCGTTGCGGATTGGGTGGTGAGGCAGGCACGGACGGATGTTCTACGAACAACCGCACTACGAAAAGCAATAACGCCTCTCAGAAACGATTCGGCAGGCAGCGCACTGGAGGGCCGCTGCTCCGTCAGCGCCCTAATCTTCGTTGCGGTAACGCAACCCAATCGCGCTCGCGTACTTTTAAGAATGGGCGGCGACGGAGCGCCAGCCCTCCATTACGCGTTCATCGCGTTGGCGATGCTGTCGTACCAGGCGGTGCGCAGTTCGGCGATGGACCAGCCGACATGCGTGCCGTTGGCGGTGACCTTGAACATGTCGCCACCGACCGTGCCGATGCGATGTGCGGGAATACCGCGCATTTCGAGGAGCAACAGGATCGGGCCAACATCCGTCGGCTTCGCGGTGATCACGATTCGCCCCTGCGTTTCGTTAAAAAGGAGCTGATCGACACGCAGACCGGGCGCGTTGATTTCAACGGTCGCACCGAGCGGCTGCGGCGGCGGGTTCGGGTGCGCGAGAATCGATTCCGCAACGGCGACCGCCAGGCCGCCTTCGCTGAGATCGTGAGCGCTCCTGACGAAGCGCGACTTGATCAGGGCGCGCAGGGCGTCATGCGTGGCGCGCTCGTTCGCGAAGTCGAGCTTCGGCACCGGACCGACCTTTTGCCCATGCACGACCTTGAGATAATGGGAGGCGCCGAGTTCGTCGCCGAAACCGCCGATGAGGATGATCGCATCGCCGACCGCCTTGAAATAGGACGACGTCACGTGCGCCTCTTCCTCGATGATGCCGACCATGCCGACCGTCGGCGTGGGATCGATCGCTCCCGCGGGGCTCTCGTTGTAAAGGCTCACGTTGCCGCCCGTCACCGGCACGTCGAACGCGCGGCAGCCTTCGGCCAGGCCTTCCACACTCTCACGAAGTTGCCAGAAATTCTCCGGTTTGTGCGGATTGCCGAAATTGAGATTGTCCGTGACCGCGAGCGGCGTCGCGCCCGCGCAGGCGAGATTGCGTGCGCCTTCGGCGATGGCAATGCGAGCGCCCTGGCGGGGATCGAGCGCACAGTAGAGACCGTTGCAATCGCTGGTCGCGGCGAGAAGCTTGTTCGCCTCGCGAACGAGAAAGACCGCGGAATCGGAACCCGGCACCACGACAGTACCGGCGCGAACGGTGTGATCGTATTGCCGATACACCCAGTTCTTCGAAGCAATGCTCGGATGCGCGAGAAGCGAGATCAACGCGGCGTGATTGTCGCCCTCGGTCAGCTTCGCGAGGTCAAGCTGCGGAGGCGTGGCCTTGGCCTTCGCTTCCCGGTCGTAAAGCGGCGCTTCATCGGCGAGTTGGCGGGCGGGAATCTCCGCAACCACCTGACCATGATTAAGCACGCGCATCATGCCGTCGTCTTTCACTACGCCGACTTCGGCGTAAGGCAGATCCCACTTGGCGAAGATGTCGCACACCGTCTTTTCGTGGCCCTTCTTGACGATGATGAGCATGCGCTCCTGCGATTCGCTGAGCATGGTCTCGTAAGGCGTCATGCCGGTCTCGCGCTGCGGGACCTTGGCGAGATCGATCTCCACGCCGGTGCCGCCGCGGCTGGCCGTTTCGCACGTCGAACACGTGAGACCCGCCGCCCCCATGTCCTGAATGCCGGCCACGGCATCGGTGGCGAGCAGTTCGAGACAGGCTTCGAGCAGCAGCTTCTCGCGGAAAGGATCGCCGACCTGCACAGCCGGGCGATCTTCCTTCGATTCCTCGGTGAGATCACGCGAGGCAAACGCGGCGCCTGCGAGGCCATCACGGCCAGTCTCGGCGCCGACATAAAAGACGGGATTGCCCACGCCCTTGGCCGCGCCACGCGCAATCTGCTCATGCTTGAGGATGCCGAGGTTGAAGACGTTGACCAGCGGGTTGCCCTCGTAGCTCTCGTCGAAATAGACCTCGCCGCCGATCGTCGGGATGCCGATGCAATTGCCGTAATGCGAGATGCCGGAGACCACCCCCGCAAAGAGGCGGCGGTTGGTCTTCACATTCGGGCTGTCGCCGGTGATCGGCCCGAAGCGCAGCGAATTCAGCGAAAATACCGGGCGCGCGCCCATGGTGAAGATATCGCGAATGATGCCGCCGACCCCCGTCGCCGCGCCCTGGAAAGGCTCCACGGCGCTCGGGTGATTGTGGCTTTCCATCTTGAAAGCGATGGCCCAACCATCCCCGATATCGATGACACCCGCATTTTCTTCACCCGCCTTGACCAGCACGCGATCGCCGGTCGTGGGAAACTTGCGCAGTTCCTTGCGCGAGTTCTTGTACGAGCAGTGCTCGCTCCACATCACGGAGAAGATGCCGAGTTCGGTAAAATTCGGCTCCCGCTTCAGGATCGATTTGATGCGCTCGTATTCGTCTGGCGTGAGGCCGTGCTTGGCGACGAGTTCGGGTGTGATCTTGGGTTCAACGGTCATTGAAAGGAATTTCGGAAAAGAGTTTTGGGTAAAAGGCCGGCGAGACTTAGGTGAGCGACCGGGATGTGGTGGGCGCCGCGGCGTCTTCGTCCAGGCTGATCGCGCCGAGCGAGGCGAGGATCGATTCGAAAATAATGCGCCCATCGTCACTGCCGAGCCGTGAGTCGCAGGCGCGTTCCGGGTGCGGCATGAGGCCGAAGACGTTGCGGCCTTCGTTGATGATCCCCGCGATGCTCTCGACGGAGCCATTCGGGTTCGCCAGGTCGATCGCCGCGCCGTTGTGATTCACGTAGCGCAGCAGGATGCGATTTTGCCGTTCGAGCTGGAGGAGCGTCGCGGCATCGGCCGAATAGCTCCCCTCCCCGTGGGCAATCGGGATGCGCAGACGGGCGCCGGTACGGCAGAGATGGAGGAAGGGATTCGAGATATCCTCCACGCGCACATTCTGATGCTGGCAGACAAAATGCAGCGAGCGATTGCGAATCAGCGCTCCGGGCAGCAGACCCGCTTCACAGAGGATCTGGAAACCGTTGCAAATGCCGAGCAGGAGATTGCCCGCCGCGGCGTATTCCTTCACCGCTTTCATGATCGGCGAAAAGCGCGCGATCGCCCCGCAGCGCAGGTAATCGCCATAAGAGAATCCCCCGGGGAGGACGACGAGATCGTAGCCGGCCACGGAAGTGTCCTTGTGCCAGACGTAGTCGGTTTTGACGCCGAGTTCGGAGAGGGCGAGGACACAGTCCTGGTCGCAGTTGGAGCCGGGGAAACGGATGACGGCAGCTTTCAAAGAGGGAGTGGAGAGTTGAGGGTTGAGAGTGGAGAGCCGCGGCGGATTTGCGAGGAGCTTTGGCTGAAGGAGATGTAGCTTAGTGCCTGAGGTCGTGAGCGATTTTGCGGAGACGTTGTTCGTTCTTGTAGTCGCTCACCACAAAGAACGCGTGAATCATTCCGCCGATCCACAAACCGAAAATGGTCAGCAGGATACTGAGGAAAAAGCTGCCGATGCGCCCGGTCAGCAGCACCGCCAGGGGCGGAAGCAGGACACAGAGAAAAAAGAGCATGGCGGCCCGGGAAAAGGTTAACTTTCCACCACCAGCTTGTAGTCTTCGATCACCGGATTGCTGAGCAAATCGCGGCAGACTTCGTGGAGTTGCGCTTCCGTCTGCGAGCCATCGAGCTCGAGTTCAATGAACTTGCCAACCCGCGCCGCTTTGACCGCCGGCAGGCCGTGATGATGGATGGCATCGCGCACCGCCACACCTTGGGGATCGAGAACACTTTGCTTGGGCAACACGATGACTTTGGCTTTCATAAATAGGAGGGGCACACTACGGGAGGCCACGCGTCTCTGCCAACGGGAATCTTTTCGGATGTATTCCAGAAAATTGCCGGGTGACAATCGCCGCGCGCTTTGCTTATCGTGCCCTATGTTTTGGAAACTTCGCCCGCTCGCGGGCAGTCTCGCATTCGTCTGTTTATGCGTCTCCGCAGTTGCCGTCGATGCGACTCCGCTAACCCCCGAAGAAATGGCTGGCGCCGCGCGCACCGATGGACTCTCGATTCCCATGCCCGGCGAATTCATGGCCTCGCTGAACAAGCTGGGCAAGATCGACTGGTCCTCCAAGTTTCGCATTCCGATCGGCACGAATTACACCAGCCGCCCGCAGATGGCGCTGAATCTCGGTGGATTGATCGCCGATGGCTACATCGCCATCGAGGCGCAGGATCAGCAGCAGGTGAAGAATATCGGGCGTGACATACTGACCCTTGCCAAGTCACTCGGGGTGAGCAAGGACGTGCTGGAACGCAGCGGCAGCATCACGGCTTTTGCAGAAAAGAACCAATGGGACCAGCTCAAAGAAGAGCTCGAGGCCACGCAGAATGAAGTGAAACAATCCATGGCCGAAGCCAAGGATCAGGATCTGGTAACGCTCGTCACCGTCGGCGGCTGGCTGCGCGGCATAGAAGTGGTCAGCGGTCAGATCGCGGCCCACTATACCGAGACCGGCGGCAAGCTCATCCGCCAACCGGGCGTCGTCACCTTCCTCAACGAGCGCATCGACAAGCTCCCGGATAAGATCAAGGACGACTCCAGCGTAAAATCCGTGCGCAAAAAGATGGCCGATCTCCAACACCTCATCGCCTTCCCGCTGGATAAAGCTCCCACGGTCGAAGAGGTGCAGCAAGTGAACAAGCTCGCCTCGGATACTTTGAAGGACATTTCCAAGAGACAAAAATGAAACGCCTGTTCCTGACTCTCCTCTGTGCCTCGCTGACCGCGACCACGGCCCTACGCGCAGCTACTGACGGCGAAGTCGCGGCCCGCCGCACCGCCCTCGATATTGCCGGCGCGTTTACCAACGACGGCTTCAAGCTCCGCGATGGTTATTGGGCCGGCAGCTTCGAACCCGGCAAGCCGAAACTCCTCCAGGTCAATCTTTACGCCGGGAACCAGTATTACTTTACCCTCGGGGCGACTCCCGCCGCCAAAAAAGTGCGAGTGACTGTTTACGACGAAACGGGCAAACCCGTTGCCATCGACGACTATCAGGACACCTCGGTGGCTTCAGTCGGGTTCTCTCCCGACAACAGCGGCATCTTTTTCGTGAAAGTAGAAGTGGTGGACGGCGCCGCCGCGGACTACTGTCTCGTCTACAGTTACAAGTAGTAGATGATGCCATCCGGATCCCAACCCACGGCGGAGGGCCTCAGCGGCCCCCGCGTCACGCAGTTTTCCATCTTTCTCTCCAACCGTGTCGGCGCCCTGCTCGACGTGGTGAAGGTGCTCAACGAACGCCACATCCACGTCCTCGCGATCAGTGTGCAGGACTCCGCGGATACCGCGATCGTGCGCATCGTGGTCAGCGACCCCGAGAGCGTGCAGCAGATTTTCCTGGAGCATGCCATCCCCTTCTCCATCTGCGACCTCGTCGTGGTGGAGCTCAAGGAAGGCGCCACGGAACTCGGCCGTCTGCTCGCCGCGCTCCTCGCCGCGGAGTGCAATATCTTCGGTAGCTACGCTCTCATCACACGTCCGCGTGGCCGCCCGGCGCTGGCCCTGCACGTCGAGGACAACGAGTGTGCCGTTTCGGTGCTCCGCTCGCAGCAATTCACCATCCTGAGCCAGTCGGATATCTCGCGGTAAATCGAGACCTGCAGCGTTGGGTCGAACCAAGGCCCGAAGCGTCAGTCAGGGTCTCAATCTTTGAATAGATCGCCAACCGAGATCACCATGCCCGGAAAAATCAGCGATGTCAGAGAACCGCTCGAACCAATTACGGCCACGGGTGCTTCGGGATTTTCCGAGAATCGGTAAATCTCCACGGCATTCGTTTTAGGAGAAACAACCCACATTTCTTTCACACCGGATTCCGCATAGATCTCCCGTTTGCGGCCTAAATCCAGTTTCGCCGTGCTCGGCGAGAGAACTTCCACCACAAGGTCGGGGGCGCCTTCAGCCCCCTGATCTGTCAATATTCCCATCCGCTCACGGCTGACGTAATAGATGTCCGGATTGAGAATTGTGTCCTTGGTGAAAATCACATCGCTGGGAGCCACATAGATCTCTCCGAGCGGATTGCGGCCGAGGTAGGTCTGCAACACGACTGCCAGACGCAGAATCAGTTTCTGATGGTAGCGACGCAGGCTCGGGGACATATAAAGGTCGCCGTCGAGCAACTGGAAATAAGGCGGCCCTTCCGGTAGCGAAAAAAATTCCGCTGCTGTCATTTTGTAAGCGGTGGCGCTGCTCGATCGCACAGCGGCATCCTACGATCTGAAGGCAGCTTTGGCAAGAACCTCAGACCGTGTGGGATAGGATGACGCGCATCATAGCGCGCGCTCGTCACGACTAAATATCCCGGATATCCAACCCAGCGAGTTGCTGCAGCAGCGCCTCGTGCTGGTCGTAGTGGTAGTGGTGCGCGTGGAAGCCGAGCGAACGTGCCGTCTCGATATTCGGTAGCAGATCGTCGATGAAGAAAGTGCTCGCGGGTTCCAGGCCGAGCTGGCGCTGGGCGATCTCGTAGATCTCGCGACCGGGCTTCGACGCCTTCGCTTCATAACTATATGTGCCCGCGGTGAAGCGGCGGAAAAACGGGTAGCGTCGGAAGACGTATTCGCGATGGATGTCGCTCGTGTTGCTGAGCAGAAACAGCGGAAAACGCCCGTGCAACTTTTCCACCAGCGCGACCATGGGCTCATTCGGCGTAAAGATATCCTCCCACGCGGCGACATATTCCGCCTGCGTGCCGCGATAACGCAGGACATCAAATGCTCCGCGCAGGAACGCCGCGCGATCCATCTGCCCATCCTCGTAGCCCAGCTTGATCTGGTCGATCCGCGCCATCACTTCCACTGGGTCACGCACTTCCCCTTGCTGTGCGAGCTTTCGCAGCGCGATGGAAAAGTCGAACTTGAGCAACACGTTACCAATATCGAAAAGAAAAGCGCGGATCATGGCGGGGGCGTTGTGTCGGGTGTCCGGGAGAGTGTGTCAAGCCGCGAGGTGCTGGGCACAAGGTCGCCGCTCGATGAAGACGCCGTCGAACGATCATTTCGTCGCTCATCAGCGACGCCCAAGCGTGAGCGAGAATTCACATCTTCACCGGCCACGCACGCGCTCGACAACCCGGTAAAAGGGCGCTAGATGACGCCCATGACTCCCTCCACGAACTCCCCCGAGCCGTCTGCCGTTGCCCATCGCGGCTGGTCGGTTACTTTCGCCGGCCTCGGCATCAATCTCGCCCTCGGCGTACTCTACACGTGGAGCATGTTCAAGGAGGCCATCAAGAGCGAGTTCGTCAACGGCCCATCCGGTTGGAAAGCCGATCAACTCAACGATCCCTACGCGCTGTGCTGCCTCGTCTTCGCCTTCGCCATGATCATCGCCGGACGCTGTCAGGACAAATTGGGGCCGCGTCTCACCGCCGTGATCGGCGGCTTGCTGGTCGGCGCGGGAATGGTCTGCATTTCATTCACCAGCAGCTACACCGTGTGGTTGCTGGGCTTTGGCCTGCTCGTCGGGCTCGGGCTGGGTTTTGGCTATTCGTCGGCCACGCCGCCCGCGCTCAAGTGGTTTCCGCCCTCGAAGACGGGAATGATCGCCGGCCTCGTGGTGTCCGGATTCGGTCTCGCGCCGGTCTACCTGGCTCCCCTTTCGAAATACCTGCTCGCGCATTACAAACTGCAGGGCTCAATGCTCATCTTCGGCATCGCCTTCACGGTGATTGTCTGCGGTCTGGCGCAATTCCTCGTCAATCCTCCCGCCGGGTATTCGGCAGCCCCGGCAGGCGGCGCGTCGGCGAACAAACCGGCCACAGCCAATGCCTCGCCGGCCGAGTTGTTCCGCAGCCCGCTGTTCTATCTGCTGTGGTTCATCTATTTCATCGGGTCGGGTGCGGGTCTGATGGTCATCAGCAGCATTAGCGGCATGGCCAAGAAGAGCATGGGTGAGATGGCTTTCATCGCCGTCGCCATCATGGCCGTCGGCAATGCCGGGGGCCGCATCACGGCGGGCACGCTCTCCGACAAGATCGGCCGCCGCTGGACGCTTTTCATCGTGCACGTGTTTCAAGCGGCGCTGATGTTCGCCGCGATCCCTATCACGGCGTCGAAGAGCTCTCCCGCCGCCGTGATCGTCCTTCTAGCCGCGCTCGTTGGCGCCAACTATGGCGCAAACCTTTCCCTCTTTCCGTCCATGACGAAGGATCTCTGGGGTCTGAAGAGCTTCGGTATTAATTATGGCATCCTCTTCACGGCGTGGGGTGTGGGCGGCTTTATCCTGAGCCGCGTGCAACAGATGCTCACCGCCGCCAGTGCCGGCAGTTATCAGTCGTCGTTCATCGCCGCCGGTGTGCTGCTGCTCGTCAGTGGAGGGTTGACGTTCCTGATCGGGCCGACGCACCGCACGCATCACGTCACGTCAGCCAGCGAGGTGCCAGTCGCCGTCGATCCCGCGGCGGATTGAGTTTCACGGGTAAGACCCGCGCGCTTCGCGAGATTTGTTGCGGAAGGGCTCGCCTTGTATCAGTTTCCGGCATGCGCGAAATTATCTTCCAAGTCGACCAGGATGAAATCGACGGGGGTTATGTAGCCACTGCGCTCGGACATTCGATTGTCACACAAGGCGATACTTTGGAGGAACTTCGGGCGATGGTGCGTGACGCGGTTCGATGCCATTTCGACGAGAGCTCGCGGCCGCAAGTGATTCGGCTTCATTTCGTGCGGGACGAAGTACTGACGGCGTGAAGATTCCACGGGATCTGAGCGGGTTGCAGCTCGCCAAAGCACTGCGTGGTCTCGGCTACGAATTTGTTCGCCAAGAAGGTTCGCACCTGCGTCTGACGACACAGCGTAATGGTGAGCATCACGTTACGATTCCCGCACATACACCCCTCAAGGTTGGCACGCTTAACAGCCTCTTAAAACTGATCGCCGCGCACCACCAAATTCCAGTTGGCGAACTGCTCCGACAACTCGACTTGTAAGGAGGGCCAATGATTCGGCATCTCTATTTCCATATTCCCTTCTGTCCGAAGCTCTGCCCGTACTGCTGCTTCTACGTGGAGACGGGTACGGAAAACAAAACCACCCGTTTTCTGGACGCGCTGCTCCGTGAAGTCGAAGTGGCCGGCCAAAAATACCAACTCCAGCCGGAGACAATCTACTTTGGCGGCGGAACTCCCAGCGCACTGACCTGCGAGCAACTCGAATACCTGCTCGGTGGCCTGCGCGCGCGGCTGGACCTGCGGGAGTTGCGCGAATGGACCTTTGAAGTCAACCCAGCCACGGTTCGAGCGGACAAGGCTCGTGTGCTGCGGGAAGCAGGAGTTTCGCGGATCAGCCTGGGCGTGCAATCCTGGGATGACGGTCTCTTGAAAACGCTGGGTCGCATCCACGATGCCGCGCAGGCAGAGAAGACCTTTTATGTCCTGCGCGAGGCTGGGTTTTCCAATATCAACATCGACCTGATGTTTGCCGTACCCGGCCAGACGCTCGGGCAATGGCAAGCCACGCTCGACCGCACGGTCGCGCTGCGACCGGAACATGTTTCTTCGTACTGCCTCACTTACGAGGAAGACACCGAGTATTTCCGCCAGCTGCAGCTGGGCACTTTCCGGCAGGATGATGAGCGCGACGCCGCCTTGTTCGAGACCACGATCGATACACTCACCGGCGCCGGTTTCGATCATTACGAGATTTCCAATTACGCGAAACCCGGCTTGGAGTCGGCTCACAATTTCGCCTACTGGCGCGGTGCCGATTATCTCGGGTTTGGGCCCAGCGCGTTTTCCACGGTCGGCCTGCAGCGCTGGCAAAATGTGCCGGACTCCGCCTCGTACATGCAGCGGGTGCTCGCGGGAGAAAATGCCACCGGCTTTTCCGAAGAGCTCACCCCAGAGATGCGCACCGGGGAAATCGCCGCGTTTGCCGTGCGCACCCGCGAAGGCATTGCCACCGATGCGCTGCACCGCTGGAGCAAGGAAATGCGGGAGTTTCGTGAACTCGGCTTTCTCGAGCAACGCGGAGATCGTACCGTCTTGACGCGCCGCGGCAAGCTCATGGCGGATTCCGTGGCCGAGGCTTTCGTCTAGATCGCGGCCTATGGATTACGACGTCGCCATCATCGGCGCCGGCCCGGCGGGCTCGACTTGCGCCGTCCATTGCGCGCAGGCCGGTTGGCGGACGCTGCTCATCGAGAAGGCGCGCTTCCCGCGCGACAAGGTTTGCGGCGATTGCGTGAATCCCGCTTGCTGGCCGATCCTAGATCGACTCGGTGTCACGGAACGGGTGCATGCCCAACCGCACTCCCGACTCCGGGAAGTCGCCTTTGTCAGTCCGCGCGGCCGCACCCTGTGCCTGCCCCTGCCGGGTTCCGATCGTGGAGAGATCGCCATTCCCCGGCGACTGTTCGATGCAGTGCTGCTCGACCGCGCCCGCGAGCTCGGCGCGGAAGTCCACGAAGACGCGCCACTGACTGCTCTCGAAAAGGGCTGGAAACTGCAAACCACGCGCGGCTCATTTTCCGCCGGCTACGTGGTTGCCGCGGACGGCCGAAACTCCACGGTCGCCCGTTTGCTCGGTCTCCTGCCAGCGGCGGCCAGGGACCGGGTCGGACTGCAGACGCACCTCCCCATACCACCCGGCATGCACGAGCGCGTGGTCATGCATTTTCTCCCGTTCGGATATTGCGGGATGAACGACGTGGGCAACGAACAATTCAATCTATGCCTGGTCGCTCGACCCGAGCGTTTGGCGGATTTGAAAGGCTGGGCGGCAACGCGATTCGACATCCCGCCGGAGACCGCCTGGCGGACGATCACACCTCTCAGCCGCGCGCCGATAGGCACTGTCCACGAATATCTTCTGGTCATCGGCGATGCCGCGCGGATCGTTGAACCCTTCACGGGCGAAGGCATCTACTACGCTCTCGCCTCCGGTGAACTGGCTGCCCGCCATCTGCTGGCGAATGACCTTCCCGGCTTCGCCGGCGCGCACGCCCAGTTGTATCGCGGCCGGCTTTGGGTCAACGAACTTGCCCGTGCCGCCGTGCTCCGCCCCTGGCTCGCCACCGGCATCCTGGAGCTTGCCCACCTCTTCCCTCGTGCCTTGCAATTTTTGACGAGCAAGGTCATCGCGCCCGCAACCACCGATGAGGCGCCAGCCCCGACCGTCTAGTGCCGCACCAGCGCCAAAAGATGAGGTCCGAAAACAAGGAGACCAATCACCGCTGCCGTAAGCGCCGAGAGCAGCACTGCCCCCGCCGCCACATCCTTGGCCTTTTCGGCGAGCGGATGCAGCTCCGGCGAGGCCAGGTCCACCACGAATTCAATCGCGGTATTGAGTCCCTCCGCACTGAAGACGATGCCGATCGCCGCGACGACGGCGCACCATTCACCCCGAGAGATACCCAAGGCAAATCCAGCTACGATCGCGCACCCCGCCGCGACCGCATGAATGCGGGCATTGGCCTGCGTGCGCAAGAGGACGACGATACCCCTTCGGGCCCAGCCAAAACTCCGGCACAAGCGCCGCCACGCGGATCCGTTCGCAGGCGGGGGCGTATTCATAGCCGGGATCGGCTATTTGTTTTCCGGGAAAAACTTCGGAGCCTCGCCCGGCTTCGGCAGCGGAGTCGCCGCCGCCGCTTCCGGCTTGGCCGCTGCCGCCGACTCAGCCGCGGGTTTGGCTCCTGCTTTTTCCTCACCGCCCTTTTCGCCCTTTTCATATTTACCGAATTCCTTGGCTTCTTCCCCGGGTGAATCGCTCGTCGGGTGCATTTCGCAGGCATTGAAAACAAACGCGAGGGCAAGGACGGAAATAATGGAAAGCCATTTCATATTAGCAGGGGCCGGAGGCTACCTGCACTTTGCGATGATGCCAGCGAAAAGATTCTCGATGTGCTGACGCAGCAATGTACCGCAGGTGATTTCGCGAATCACGCCGCCCCTGCGAAAAATCCTGTTCATCTGCCGAATCTCGTTAATCCTGTCCCTCCCTTTTCAAGCCATGCCCAATCGAATCGATCAGAAATTCGCCGATCTCCGCGCCACGGGAAAGAAAGCGCTCATCGCTTACATCTCCGCCGGCGACCCCAATCTTGACGCGACGCGCGAGCTGGCCTGGGCGTTTGAAAAGGCCGGCGTGGACCTGCTCGAGTTGGGTGTCCCCTTCTCCGATCCGCTGGCCGATGGCGTCGTCAATCAGCTCGCCGCCAGCCGCGCTCTCGAAGCCGGCACCACGGTTCACGGCGTGCTCAAGACGGTGCGGGAGATTCGCGAACGTTCGCAGCTCCCCATCGTGCTCTACACCTATATGAACCCGATCTATCGCTATGGGTTCGAAGCCTTTCACCGCGACGCTGAAGCCGCCGGCGTGGACGGTCTGCTCATCCTCGACCTGCCGCCCGATGAAGATGCGCAGAACGCCGAGCTTTCCCAGCAGACCACCCTGAAGCGCATTCGCCTCATCGCGCCCACAACCCCGGAAAAGCGCATCGCCCAGCTGACCAGCGGCGCCAGTGGCTTCATCTATTATGTCTCGAGGGAAGGCGTGACCGGCGAACGTACGGAGATCGCCAGCTCCCTACCCGAACGCGTGGCGGCCATTCGTACCACCACCACCCTGCCCATCGCCGTCGGCTTCGGCATCTCCAATCCCGACCATGTCCGCCAGGTCGCGCAACACGCCGATGCAATCGTCGTCGGCAGTGCCATCGTCAAGCAGATCGCCGAATTCGGAAAGGACCCGACACTGGTCAGCAAGCTGGCGGCGTTCGTTCAGCCTTTGGCCGCAGCGGCGCACGCTTGAGCGTGGAATTACTTCCGCGCCCAGACCGTGATCTGCCGGCCATCTTTGAGCTTCCAGTCCATCCGCACCACCGCGGTCTCACCTTCCTTGGGCAGAAAGAAAAGCTGCCCTTCGCTGGTCTTGAATAAATAGTAATTCCCCGTGCCGGCGCCGTGGAATTGTGCGTCCAGCAGCTTCTTGTCGGCTTCATTCCAAGCCGGACCGTCCACGGACAGGCGCGGTCGCAGGTAGTGCAACCCGGTAATAGGCTCACCGACCTCCACGCCTCCCTGAGCGATCATCGTCTCTTCCGAACCGTCGAAATGCTCTTCCCTGGTTCCGCTTTGGAAGATGAAAAACTCGGGCTGCTTCAAGCTGGTGACCATGACTCCCTCGGACTTGACCACGGAAACAGCACCCGCCGGCTGCGCGTGCAGTAGCGATGCCGGAAGCAGCAAAGCGCCGAGGAGAAAAGCGAAGCGACTCATTCTTGGGGACGACATCCCTCTCCCATAGCACAGTCCATCCAGATTCCCAACAATCACGGCAGAAAATCCCCGACGCGCATCGTCAGATCGGGGAACGAAAGGGGCGCGACTTTTTGGTCTGCGCTCAAAACCATGCTCTCGCGATAGCCGTCCGCATCCGGTGAACGGAAGATTTTTGCAGCCTACGAGCGCCGCTTCGCGAGCAGGCTGGCGTATAGATCGCGCACCTGCTGGGCGATGGCCTTCCAGCCAAAGAGCGCTTCGGCGCGGGCGCGGCCGGCTTTGCCAAACTGCTCACGCATCTCCGGATTGGCCATGAGCTCATTGATGCGCTCGGCGAGATCATGGGCGAAAGTCTCGGGGTGCAACGCCTCGAACGGGGTCTCGCTCATCTGTGCCAGCGGCACGAGCCAGCCGGTTTCGCCGGGCAGGACGACTTCCTTGATGCCGCCCACGGCACTGGCGACGACGGCCGTTTCGCAGGCCATGGCTTCGAGATTGATGATGCCAAAAGGCTCGTAAATCGAAGGGCAGCAGAAGACTGCTGCGTGGCTGTAAAGCTCGACCTTTTCAGGAACACTCACCATCTGCTCGATCCAGATCACGCCCGGCCGTTTCGCCTGCGCTTCGGCGACCGCCGCCTTCATTTCCGCGGCAATCTCCGGGGTATCCGGCGCACCGGCACAAAGGACCACCTGGAAACCAAGTGCGAAATGCTGGATGGCCCGCACGAGATGGATGATGCCTTTCTGCCGCGTGATGCGACCGACGAAAAGCAAGTAGGGCTGACGCGGATCGATGCCGAATTTCTCCAGCGTCCCGGTGGTTTCGACCTTGTGATATTCGTCGAGGTCGATGCCGTTGTAGATAGTATGGATGCGCTCCTCGCGAACGTTGAAGAAACGCAGAATGTCCGCTTTGGTCTCCGCGGAAACGGCGATGACTGCATCCGCCATTTCCAAGGCGGTCTTTTCCACCCAGCAGGAGAAATCGTAACCACCGCCGAGTTGCTCGCGCTTCCATGGGCGCAGCGGCTCGAGCGAATGCACCGTGAGCACCATGGGAATGCCGTAGTTCAGCTTCGCCATGATGCCCGCCATGTGCGCGTACCACGTGTGCAAATGCACGACGTCGGCATCGATATTCATCGTGTTCCAGTCGAGTCCGCGCTGGACGGCGCCGAAGACGGAATGGAGCTGTTTCGGCGCGGTGTAATGCGAGGCATCGAGACCGAAACCGGTGGCCTTCAGCGACGGTGTATCGATGCGCGCCTCGCGGTGCTCCTTGCCGTAACAGCGCACCTCCACTTCCATGAGCCGGGCCAGCTCGCGGGAGAGATATTCGACGTGTACGCCCGCGCCACCATAGATCGTGGGCGGATATTCGTTGGTCAGGAAAAGCGTCTTCATGGAGCAGGAATGCGCCACGGGTGCGGCGCTTTAAAAAAGGATCGGGATAATGAGGATCGCGACGATATTGACAACCTTGATCATCGGATTAATCGCTGGACCGCTCGTATCCTTGTAGGGATCACCCACCGTATCGCCGGTCACGCTGGCTTTGTGTGCCTCGCTGCCTTTGCCGCCGTGGTGGCCTTCCTCGATGTATTTCTTCGCGTTGTCCCAGGCGCCGCCAGAGCTGGTCATGGAAATACCCATGAACAAGCCGGTCACAATCGAGCCGACGAGCACGCCGCCGAGCACGACCATACCGAGCGCGGGAATCGCCGCGACCACGACCACTGCGAGCACGGGTAGCAGCGCGGGAATGATCATCTCGCGCAACGCCGCCTTGGTCACGATATCCACGCAAGCACCGTACTCCGGCGTGTCTTCGCCTTTCAAAATGCCCGGACGCGCGGCCAACTGACGGCGCACTTCGGTGACCACCGCACCGGCGGCACGGCCCACCGCATTCATCGAAAATGCCGAGAAGAGATAGGGCAGCAGGCCGCCGATGAAGAGTCCGATGATGATTTTCGGATCCTTGAGCGAGAACTCGAGCATCGTATTCAGGTCCGTCTCCGCGATATGCCGCACCTCGATGAGGTGATGCTTGAGATCCACGAAGTAGGAACCGAACAGGACGATGGCCGCGAGACCGGCGCTGGCGATCGCGTAGCCCTTGGTCACGGCCTTCATCGTGTTGCCAACGGCGTCGAGCTCGTCGGTGATCGCGCGCACTTCCTTCGGCAATCCACTCATCACCGCAATGCCGCCGGCGTTGTCGGTGATGGGCCCGAAGGCATCGAGCGAGATGATGATCCCCGCCATGGCGAGCATGGCCATGACCGCGACCGCGATCCCGTAGAGACCCGCAAAGTGATAGCTCAGCCAGATCGAAGCGCTGATGCAAAGCACCGGCAGCGCCGTGGCCTGCTGGCCCACCGCCAGGCCCGCGATGATGTTCGTTGCGTGGCCGGTGATACTGGCATCCGCGATCTTCCGCACGGGCTGGTATTCGGTGGACGTATAGTAATTGGTGATCAACACCGCCGCACCGGTCATCACCAGGCCGACAATCGCCGCGAGGTAGATGCCGAGCGCCGAATAGCTCATCTCCAGGCCGCTCATCACATCGCGCACGTGCAAGCCTTCGCCGAACATCGATTGCGTCACGGGCCAGAAGGCCACCGCCGAAACCAGCGCGCTCAGGAGCACGCCGCGCATCAGGGCCGCCGCCGGCTTGGCGCTGGTCATGTTCACGTAAACGATCCCGATGATCGAAGCGATGATCGCCAGGCCCCCGAGAACAAAGGGATAAATCACCGGCGCGCCCATGCCCACAGTCAGGGCGCCGACGAGCACCGCGCCAATCAGCGACACGGCATACGTCTCGAACACGTCCGCCGCCATGCCCGCGCAGTCACCAACATTGTCGCCGACGTTATCCGCGATCGTCGCCGGGTTGCGCGGATCGTCTTCGTCGAGGTTCGATTCCACCTTGCCCACGAGGTCCGCGCCGACGTCCGCGGCCTTGGTATAGATGCCGCCGCCGAGACGGGCGAAGACCGAGATCAGCGAAGCACCCAACGCCACGCCGACCAGCGACGACAGCGCCTTGCCTGGGTTGATCCGGTTCATCACCAGCCAGAAAATCCCCACCGAAAGCAGCGCCAGGCCGACCACGAGAAGGCCCGTCACCGCCCCCCCGTTGAACGCGGCTTGCAGCGCCTTCTTGCGGCTTTCCGTCGCGCCTTGCGCCGTGCGCACGTTGGCCATCACCGCGATACGCATGCCGATGAAGCCCGCGGTTAACGAACAAACCGCACCGAGCAGGAAACCCACGGCAGTCGGCAGATCCTTGAAGATCGCGAGCAGGATCACCAGGACCACAGCGATCATCGCGATCGAGCGCACCTGGCGGCCAAGGTAAGCCTTCGCCCCCTCCTCGATCGCGGCGGCAATCTGCTTCATCCGGTCATTGCCGGCGGAAGACGATAGGATCGTCTTGATCAAGAAAAAGGCGAAGCCGAGTCCAAGGACCGCACACACCAAGGACAAGGTCAGACCGGAATCAACGAAAAAGCTGGCGACAACGGCGGACATAAAACTCTCTGTAAGGGGGGAAAAGAGCGCGGAGTGTATGGCCTTTCTCTTATCTGGCAACGCCTAATTGTGGCAATCCCACATCACCGTCAGCGCACCGTTTTTCTTGTGCCCGGGGCTGCTTTCCGGCTCATTCCGCAGCATGAGCAAAAAGCCTGCGCAATCCTGGATGGTGAAATCCGAGCCGACCGCCTACGGCTGGTCCACCTTCGTGGACGATGGTCGCACGGCCTGGACTGGCGTGCGCAACTTCACCGCCCGGCTCAATCTGCGCGCCATGCACAAGGGGGACCGCGTGCTCTTTTACCACAGCGTCGAGGGCAAGGAAGTCGTCGGCCTGGCCGAGGTCGCCGCGGAGGCCTATCCCGACCCGACAGCCAGGGAAGGCGACTGGTCCTGTGTGGATCTGGTGCCGGTGAAGCCGCTCCCCCGCCCGGTGACCTTGGCCGAGATCAAGGAGAACCCGAAGCTGCAAGAGATGAAGCTGCTCCGCCAATCCCGCCTGTCGGTCATGCCAGTTACTCCGGACGAGTTCGCCGAGATCGAGCGGATGAGCAAAGCGAAGTCGAAGTAGGAGCGAGCCCGGCTTCGCCTACGCCCTCGGCCGGTAAAATCTCTTTTTCCCACGATTCGAAAGACAAAGGGACTGCCCGGTGGCGTTCGGAAATGATTAGCCAAGGCTGAATATCCTTGACGGCCACCGCTCCAATTTGGGCAAATACGGCGAAATTATGAGAGAAATGGTGGCATTGCTTCTTGGGGTCGTGTTGATTGCGGCCGGCTGGGAAAAGTCCTTCAGGGATCATTGCATTACCATTGCCGCAATGCTTTCGCGAGGCGGCGGCTTCTCCAGTTCCCAACCCGCAGCGACCGGGCCCGGCGTTCCGGCCAGCGGTCATAGCGATCCTAGTTGGATGCAGCAAAAGAGCGTTCTGGACAGCACCAAGCAATCGGGCGTGGACCGCTCTGGCGTCCATACCAACGAACCCCTCCTCCATCAAACGCGCTAACGACCATGGGTAAACTCATCGGCTGGATGCTCTATTGCGGATTCCTCCTGGCGATCGTCGTGGTCGGCTGGCGACAACCACTCAAGGTTCAGTTCGGGTTGAAACCGACGCTCTCGACTGGGCAACCCCAGGCCACGCCCCCCTCGTGGATGGGTGACCAACACCGCTGGGACACGAGCAATCGCGCGGCCGGAGTTCCCGTCGCCTCGCCCGGAGCTTCCCAGTCATTGCCATAGGACTGCGCCCGCGTTTCCTCGCGACAAGTCTTGCCTCCAACTATCCGGAGCCGATTTGCTAGCGGGATGTTCGCCCCGCTGACTCCGCAGATCTTTACCCGCGCCCGCTGGATTTTTGCCCGGGTCCTGGGGGCGATTTTCTTTTGCGCCTTCGCCTCGCTTGGCGTGCAGATTCGCGGCCTTGCAGGAGAGAACGGGATCACTCCCGCGCAAAAATTCCTCGACGCCGTGTGGAATCAACTCGGCGCACCAGCCCTGATAGAAGTGCCGACCCTCTGCTGGATCAATGCCGGCGACACGATGCTCGTCACGCTTTGCGTCGTTGGCGCGCTGCTTTCCATCGTCATGATCTGCGGCCGCTGCCCCGGCCTGTGCACGCTGCTCATGTGGGCGCTGTATCTCTCGCTTTGCTGGATCGCCACCCCATTCACGAATTTCCAGTGGGACGCACTCCTGCTCGAAACCGCTCTGCCCGCGGCACTCCTGCTGCCGTGGAAATGGCGCGCAGACTGGGTACGCTGGAGGCCATCGCAGCAAGCCGGGCTATGGCTGCTCTGGTGGCTGGTCTTTCGCCTCATGTTCGAATCCGGCGCGGTGAAGCTCAGCGCGGGTGACTCCAATTGGTGGTCGCTCGCCGCCCTCGACTACCATTTCGAGACGCAACCGCTGCCACTCTGGACATCATGGTACGTCAACCAGATCCCCGACGGCATTCTGTCCATGGTGACGCTCATCATGTTCATCATCGAACTCGGCGCCCCCTTTCTCATCTTCGCGCCGGGGCGCTGGCGGCACGGCGGAGCCTGGGCGCTCATCGCCCTGCAGTTGGGCATCCTCACCACTGGGAACTACACGTTCTTTAATTGGCTCACCATCGCGCTATGCCTGCTGCTCTTCGATGACACCGCGTGGCCCCTGCGCTTCCTCAAGCGGGTGAAGGCGACGGAATCCCAGCCCGAACCGTGGTCGCCGCTTGCGCGTCTCGGCCTCTGGTCGCTGATCGCCATGGACATCTCGGTTACGATCATCCCCCTCCTCTCCTCCCCCATACCCATGCGGATCTGGAGTCCGCGCCCGTGGTTCCTCTCCCGCTGGCTGGCCCCCTCCATGAGCTTCAACGGCTATGGCCTCTTTCGCGTGATGACCACTTCGCGCCACGAGATCAGCGTGGAAGGCAGCGACGATGGCGAGCACTGGCACGCTTACGAATTCCGTTGGAAGCCTGGCGACGTCAACGTGCGCCCGGGGCTCGTCGCCCCCCACCAACCACGGCTCGACTGGCAGATGTGGTTCGCCGCGCTGAGCAACCTGCAGGACAGCCCGTGGTTTGTAAATTTCCTCGTGCGCCTGCTTCAGGGTTCGCCCGAAGTACTCGGCTTGCTGAAAGACAATCCCTTCCCCGATCACCCACCCCGCTACCTGCGCGCGGTCGTCTACGACTACCATTTCACGCGCTACGGCGACGGCCATCCCGGCTGGTGGAAACGGGAACTGCTGGGCCTCTATTGCCCGCCCATCAGGCTCCAGGACGGCCGGCCTGCCCTGGTCGAATCCGCGGGAAAATGAATGTCCCTTGCCAGCTGGCATAAATACGGCAGATTTCGCTTGAAGACATCGGCCCCTTCTTCCGTCTCAAGCCAAGAACTTCTATTCCATGAATAATCTCGCTCGCATCTCCAGCCTGGTCGCCGCCCTTTGCCTGGCCATTCCAGCGACGGGATTCAGCAATGACCATGACCATGGAGGACACGGAGGAGGCAGCGGCAACTGGCATGGCAGTGGTGGCAACGGGCACGGAGGCGGTGGCAACTGGCACGGGGGCGGTGGCAACTGGCACGGGGGCGGTCACGGCAATTATTCCCACGGCCACTACGGCTACGGTTCTCACGTGCATTTCTACGGTTACGGTGGCTATTCCCCCTTCTACTCCTACTATCCGTACTACTCCGCGCCCTACTACGATGGTGGCTACGCGGCCGATGCGTATTACGATGGCGATGCGCCCGACGCTCCCGCTCCGACCTACCGCGGAGCGCGCGTGGAAGACCATGGCGAGAACCTGGCCGTCGACGTGCAGCGGGCGCTTCGCCATGACGGCTACTACCATGGCGGCATCGATGGCGACATCGGCGCCGGCACCCGCGCGGCCATCCGGCAGTATCAATACGATCATAGCCTGGAAGTGACCGGCCGGATCGACAAGGCCCTGCTCCGCTCGATGGGGTTGGACTAACCGGTGCGCTTCGCTAACGGCGGCGCATTGACACAACCAGCACTGGCCGCATATTCGCGGGCTGTGTCCCTTCCCTTTCAGCTCGCGGCCCTTGCCGTTCTCTGCTCGCTGCCGCTTTTCGCGGCGGATCCCGCGAGTCCTCCTGCTCGACCACCTCCGCTCCCTCCCACCTCCACGATCTACGTCTCGCAAGACGTCACCTCGCTGACGCAACTGGAGGAAAATCCCGCCGTCAGCCGTCGCATGGTGGACCGAGTGGTGCGCGCGGCCACGGGACAGAATGACACCGCCAGGGCCTGGCGTGCGCTGGTGGCGCCGACCGATCACGTCGGCATTAAGATCTCCGCGGCCGGGGGCCGCTACTTCGCCTCACATCACGGCGTCGTCGAGGCGATCCTGGAAGGGCTCGAGCAAGCAGGCATCCCGCGCGGTCACGTCATCGTGTGGGACCGCGAAGCTGAGGAACTCCAATCGGCCGGCTATCGATCCAGCAAAGGCGGCTACCAAGTCGTGAGCATTCCGCCCGCCCGCGGCTTTGACCGCACGGCCCAATTCTCCGCTCCCATTCTCGGCAAGCTGATTTGGGGAGATCTCCTATTCGCGGAAAAGCAGGGCAAGCTCGGCAAAAATCCCGAGGCCGCCGACCAACTGAGCTCCTCGAGCTACCTCGCCACCGTCCTCAGCAAACAGGTCAACAAAGTCATTAACGTGCCCGTGCTCTCCGATGAAGCCGGCTGCGGCGTGGCCGGCGCGATCTACAACATGACCGTGCCGAACCTCGATAACTGGCGCCGTTTCGTGCAGACCGACAGCGATGCCGCCTCGAGTTTGCTGGACGTTTACGCCGACGAACGGGTCGGCGGCAAAGTCGTCCTCACCATCATGGACGGACTCCTCGCCCAGTATGCCAGCGGCCCGCATTTCAATCCGAACTACGCCTTTCCGAATCACACCATCTACGCCAGCAAGGACGCCCTCGCCCTCGATGCCAACGCCTTCCGGCTCATCGAAACGTGGCGCAAGCAATCCAAGCTCCCCTCCATCGCCTCCCGGGCAGAGTGGCTGCAAATGGGTGAGCAAATGGGCCTCGGCCATTTCGCCGAGAACAAGATCATCCTGCAGAACGTGGATCCGCAGTAACGACTACTACTCCCTCCCTCGCTTCTCGAAGAACACTACCTGGCCATCCGTGAAAATGAAGTCCTTCGAGGTCAGCAAAATGATCGTGTACTTCGTCATATCGGCCCCGGCGCCGTCGAAGTATTGGTTCCCCGCGATCTTCCATTTCCCATGCGTCGCCCCCGGTTCGACCGGCGTCATCGACCATGTCCCGTCCTTGCGATAGACATAACCGTGCCGCGGCGAGGTCCACTCACCGATGCGTAATTTCGTGTAGGCCGCCGAGTTCGCATCCTTCGGCGCCGGATGCTTGCGCAATTCCGCATCCACCGCCTGCCAATTTCCATTGTGCTTCGCCTGCGTGGCGCGCAGGTCGGCAAGCATCCGCACGTAGTTGACGCGTGCGGCTTCATCCGGATGCGCGTTCTGCGCGTATTCCTTTTTCAACGTGGCCAGGCCCCTCGGCTCCGCCGCCGCCAGACTGGTTGCCACAGCCACAATGCAAAACGCCGCCAAGTGGATCGTCTTCATAGGATATGTCCATGGCTTAACAAGCCGCGCGGCAATCGCAAGCGAGGAATATCCGGCCGCTCCGAAATCCGAGCGCTTAACGGGCATCTAAAAAGTGCTTAGTGCTTAGTGCTCAGCAGTCGATATGCCGCTTGGTTCCGGACTTCGCGGCGAACTCCGGACTGAGAACTAAGCACTAAGAACTAAGCACTTCTTGAGGCTGTCTAAGAACTCTCGCCGATTAACGCTCTTTCTCCGTGGCTCCTGCCTCGTTTCACCCCCATGAATCGTTTCCTCTCTCACCTCTTTTGCGTGCTGATCGCCGGCACAACACTCACCGTCCACGCCCAGAATTTCAAGGTCGGCGTCGGGCGCGCGGATATCACGCCCACGGAGCCCGTCCGCCTCGGTGGCTACGCCTCGCGCCTCAAGCCCACGGCGAATGTCGAGACTCATCTCTTTGCCAAGGCCCTCGCCATCCAGGACTCTACCGGCGCGACCATGCTCATCATTACCGCCGACACCATCGGCACGCCACGCGCGTTCAACGACGAGCTCGCCATGCGTCTCGCGCAGGAACTGAAGATCGACCGCGCGCACTTCCTCTTCTGCTGCTCGCACAGCCATTCGACTCCGGTCGTCGATGGCGGCCTGACCGATATGTACGGCCTGAGCGATGACGAAGCGAAAGCCACCAAGCGCTACACCCGCTATTTTCTCGATCAGGCCGTCGTCGCCGCCAAGGCCGCGGTGAAAGACCTCGAACCCGCGGCATTGTCGTTCGGCCGCAGTGAGGCTTTCTTCGCCGGCAATCGCCGCCAATTTGGTCCCAAGGGCGTTGGCTTCGGCGTCAATCCCAACGGCCTCGTCGATCGTGATGTGCCGGTGCTGCGCGCCGTGCGGGAGGATCGTTCGACCAAGGCCATTCTCTTCGGTTATGCGTGCCATTGCACCACTCCTGGACCGAATGATGAAGTGAGCCCCGACTGGGCGGGCTATGCGGAGGAAGAACTCGAGCACACTTACACCGGCGCTACGGCGCTGTTCATCACCGGCTGCGGTGCCGATGCGAATCCCAACCCGCGCGGCAGTCTCGTGCTCGCTCATGCGCATGGCCTGCAGATGGCCGGCGCTGTAGCGCGTGCCTTGAGCGAACCCATGCTCGCCGTGGATGGTCCGATCGCCACCGCCTTCGATCGCGTGGACCTGCCGATCGGCCAGACACCCGACAAGGCTTACTATGAAGCCAAGCTCCAGGAGAAAGCACCGGCGACGCAACGCTACGCGCAGCGTTTCCTCGATCGCATCGCCCGCGGCGAGCCTCTGGCCACGAGTTATCCCGCGCCCGTGCAGGTGCTGCGCTTCGGCAATTCTCTCACCCTCATCGCCCTGAGCGGCGAAGTGGTCGTCGACTACGACTATCGCCTCAAGCGCGAGTTGCCGAATGAGCGCCTCTGGAACGCGGCCTATTGCAACGATGTCTTCGCCTATGTGCCTTCGATGCGCATTCTCACCGAGGGTGGTTACGAAGCCGATGCCAGCATCATCTACTACGGCCTTCCCACGCGCTTCGCTCCCGCAGTCGAAGACACGTTGATCAACAAGGTCCTGGAACTCGTGAAGCGCACCGGCGGCACCGTGCCTCCGCCTCCGGCAAAAAAGTAGACGGATCGGGACCGCCGGAATACTTACTGAAGAAGCATCGCAAATCGTTGGCCTGCAACATGTTTCGATTGCCTGCCCAGCGGGATTCCTGATCGCAGCATCCCTGCGGCGCTCAAATCCGATTTCTCCAGCCACGAGGCGCGTCCCGGCGACGCGTCTCAAATCAATGCCGCGCGAGGAGGCTCAGGATCGCCTTCTGCGCATGGAGACGGTTTTCCGCCTGGGTGAAGATCGTATTTGCATGGGCCTCGAGCACTTCATCCGTGATCTCCTTGCCACGATAGGCGGGCAGGCAGTGCATGACGAGTGCGCCGGGCTTGGCTTGGGCGACGAGCTCGGAATTGATCTGATAGTTGCCGAGTTGGGCCATGCGATAGGCCGCTTCTTCTTCCTTGCCCATGCTCACCCACACGTCGGTGTAAAGCACGTCGGCGCCTTCCGCCGCGGCATTGATATCCTCGGTGACAGTGATATTCCGCGTGTTCAGTTTCGCCAGCAGCGCGGCATCCGGCTGATACGGTTTCGGTGCAGCGATGCGCAATTGGAAATCGAGCTTCGCGGCGGCCCACATCCAGGACACGGGCACGTTGCACGCGCCATCGCCGATGAAGGTCACGACCTTGCCATCGACCTTGCCGAGCTTTTCGCGGATCGTCTGGAGATCGGCGAGGATCTGGCAGGGATGCT
>Ga0068855_100001802_pt1 | contig 26758 bp, 27 predicted proteins | sample KBSCornC52_FD_66592 | JGI IMG/M metagenome (GOLD analysis project Ga0068855, IMG submission 66592) | Corn rhizosphere microbial communities from Kellogg Biological Station, Michigan, USA - KBS Corn C5-2 | ecosystem: Host-associated > Plants > Roots > Rhizosphere > Soil ... | reverse complement strand
GCGGGCGTGAAGCTTCGGATGGAGATATCGGCTTCCGCAAGTCCAGCTGCCGAGCACATCCTGCGCCAGTCATCCGCGACGAATGCGCGAGCAATGGACACGGGCCCGTCGTGCTGCACAAATGGATGTAAGTTTGCGACTTTGGCGAAGGCCTTGAAAAGCCCATACGGGATCGAGGCGCGAGAGAGGTCGTTTACGAACCAGCCGGCCCGCGCGCTTCTTTCCATCCACGCAAGGAAGTGAACGATGTGAGGTTCGCTGAGGTGGTGGGTGAAAAGCGAGCTGACAATGATGTCTACGGGTCGCTGATTCTGATAGCTGAAGACATCAACGGCGATCCATCTAATTCTGCTTGTGGCCGGGGTTGCTTCGGCCGCAATGGCGATGGTGTCGGGGTTCAGATCGCATCCGGTCAATTCGACCGGCATTTTGCGCTTGTTGGCCCACTGCTCGATTTTTCGCAGTCCGTCACCGTAGCCACATCCTACGTCGAGAATGTGTATGGGGCTGGTATTTGCCGTCAGGTGCAGTGAGTCGAGCCAGGTGAGAACGGGCCGGTAGGCGAGGAACCAGCGATTTACACGGGCGAGGTCGCGAAGACAAGCGCGCATGACTTCGCGGCTGCAGGGCTCGTCCATGAATTCGGAGAGTTCGGCGCGACGGCTGAAGTCTAATGTGTCAGGCGGCATGGAAGAGCATGGTCTCCGCGGTAACGCCGGGGCCGAACGACATCGCGCAGCCGCGCTGGCCCGAGTTGGCGCTACGCAGCACGTTCTCAAGGACGAACATGACGGTTGCAGAAGACATGTTGCCGAAGCGCGCTAGGATGTCGCGTGAGTGGCAGAGAGCGTCGTCGGGAAGGCGGAGGCCTTTCTCGACCGCATCCAGGACGGTACGGCCTCCCGGATGCACGGCCCAGAGATCAATCTTCAGCGGGTCTTCTCCGCGGGTAATGTGCTGGCCGACTTCCTTCATGGCGCGAGCGATCTCGGAGGGGACCTGCCCGGAGAGGTGCATGTCGAATCCAAGCTCACGGATCTTCCAGGTAATGAGATGGCTGGTTTCAGGAATGCGCAAGGCAAGGAAGCTGTCGATACCGAGGCCCACCGGTCGGGCGCTGACGAGGCATGCCGCGCATCCGTCAGCGAAGAGAAGAAATGAGAGCATCTGCTCGAGGTTTTTGGTTTCTTGAAGGTGCAGTGTGCAGAGCTCAAGGCTCAGGATCAACACGACTGAATCGGGCTCGGAACGAATGATATGGTGAGCGGACTTGAGCGCGTTGATTGCGGCGTAGCAGCCCATGAAGCCGATCATGGTTCGTTCGACGGAGGGATTGAGGCCGAGGTGGTTGACGATGTCGAAGTCGAGTCCGGGTGCGTAGAGGCCGGTGCAGGACGTGACGATGACATGTGTGACTGAGTTGCGCTCGTCCGGCGTGAGTGACAGCTTGTTGAGCGCGCAGGCAGCGAGTTGAGGCGCAAATTTTTCAAAGGCCTCCATACGGCGCGCCGTATCCGGGAAGTTGCCGGTTGCATAGAGATTCTCGGCATCGCGCCATTCGCCTCCTTCGCAGGCTATGGGCTGGAGGAACGAGTAGCGATGCTCGATGGCCGACATGCGGACCATACGTCGGAAAAGCGATCGTGCAGTGCCTTCCGGCATCAAGCCTTCAGCGAATGCAGCGAACGGGCGATGCACGTCGTGGGGTGGGACCGAGCTGGCGATGCGATTGATATGGGCGATGGTCACATGCACCTCATTTCGCTGAAATGAAGACCTTAGAGATTGTTAGATTCAAGCCCGGCCCGATGTGTCATCCGAATGTAATTCTGATTTCAGCAGATCGTCGGAAGGCGATCAGGCTGTTCAGAGCGTGAATGTTCCCTGAAATCACCATTGGACGCCGGGATAGAGGCTCGGCCAGCGATACGTGTGGAACTGGTCTGCGGCTGGGGTGACGCCCTGCCACACCACTTGGGTTCCCTGCGGATTGAGTTCCTGCACGATGGCTCCGCTGACGGGTGAGCAGAAGTTCGCATGGATGTCCCCGTTTGGGAGTTGCTCGGCATTGCCACCGAAGAAAGTGAAGTAGCTTGGCGGAGGCGTGTAATGCGTGATCAGGGTTGCGGTCATGTTTGTCTCGTTCAGCTCGAGGACGGGGACCGTTGAGTAACAGCTCGAACTTGTTGGCGCGAAGGGCTTGCAGAATACCTGGCCGGTGGGGAAGATGCGGTCATTGCCATTATCCATCAAGCCAAGACGGAAGATGCCGGTTGTGTTGGGTGAGAAGAAGCTGAGCCCGTGTTGCGCGTAGAACCAGTCGGTGGGGTCGGTACCGCCGATGAGTTTGAAGTCGCCACCTTCGCCAAGGCGCCACATCACGGCGCCGGATCCCTGGCCGTCGAAGAAGTTGATTTTGATGATCCAGTTCTGGTGGCGGATGGAGAGCAGCAGATTGTGGTCGTCGCTGGAGTACACCATGTCGTTGGAGTGCGTCCAGTCGGGGAAGTTCATCGGATGGCGGTTGATGTCGAGGTGGTCGAAGGTGTTCCAGACCCAATCGGGATTTCCGTTCTGGTCGATGTCGACGATGGCGTCACCGATGACGGAGGTGGTTCCGGGGAAGCCGGGCAGGTTGCTGTAGCTCTTGTTATAGGCGGTGAGCATGACCCAGTGGCCATTGGACAGCGCAACGACGCTGTGGTGGAAGCTTTTGAACTGGTAGACATTGCCGTCTGCGTCGCGGAGGCTCGAGGCGGCAAGCTTCTGATTGAGTTGATCCATGCTGATATCGCGAACGGTGTTTCCGGCGAGGTCAATCTCACGGATGTCGTTAACCAGGCCAAGAGTGCCGTTGACTGATACAGACGAGAGATAGGAGATGAGCATCAGCATGTCGCCATTGGGCAACTGTTGAATACCCTGAATGAGGTCGACTGTCGCGCCTTTATAAAGATAGGACCAGATCACGTCTCCCTGCAGATCGGTGGCAAAAGCCTGAATGACGTTGGAGGGGACGGCCGTGTTCCAGATCTCAATCCCGGGCTGAGGAGTGGCTCCGCTGGTTGTGGTGGCTTGGACAGGGGAAGTCGGTGGTGGTGTGCCGGTGGTGCAGGTGTGGTCGGCGTCAGTGTAGGTGGCGCCGCTGTCGAGCGTGGCCCGGGCGCGCATGTGGTAGAGCGTATTGCCCATCATGCCGGCGACGAGCACTTTTACGGGTCCACCGCTGGGGCCGCTGGGTACCTGCCATGTGCTTCGGCCGTAATCGGTGGTCTTCCCGAATTCGACGGAGACTTTTCCGGAAGACGGAAGATTCAGAGAATACGCCGCGACGAGCGGACTGCCGGTAGCGTCGGGGCATGAGACCTGGGCGGCGGGAAGAAGGGCGACGATGGCGGTTGCGTAGTTCTGGATGGGGGAGGAGGTAAGGGCGGCGGTGACAGAGAGATTGATGCCCTGCGATACAACCGAGGGGGCTGTGTAGTTGCCGGAGGTGTCCACCTGGCCGGTTTCGGGCTTGCCTCCAACGGTGCTGTTGACGAGCCATTCGATCTGACCTCCGCTGGAGGAAGTCGCGGTGAACTGGAATTTCTGTCCGGGCGAAAGAGCGACGTAGGTTGGCGAGATGGTGACGGAACCGCTCTGGCTGGGAGTGCCGGGACCCGATGGCACAACAGCATTGGGATTGATCCAGTATCCGCAACCGGAGAGAGTCGAGGTCAGAAGGAGCAACGCCAGCGAGCAGAAAACGACCCCGAGGCAGTTGCCGCGCGTGTGCCGAAGGACCTCAGGGGAAGACATCATCTGGCACTCTCAACCTAAACGGCACGGGGAAGTGTTTGCAAATGGGCCTATTGCTGAGAGTTTGACGGTCGAGGAGGTTGGAAGGAGGTTTAGTTCAGGACTTTTTGCTGCGGCCGTTGGAGGGCGCGGGTTCTTTTGCGGATGCCTCGACGCGCTTGCGCAGTTCGTGCTCGACGACCTTCATCATCTCCGACTCGGGCGCGGGCTTGCCGGTCCAGATTTCGAACTGGCGCGCACCCTGCTGCACGAACATCTCGAGGCCGGTGACGACCGGAATGCCACGGGATTTCGCGAGTTTCAACAGAGGGGTTTCGAGCGGGTTGTAGACCATGTCGAAGACGAGTCCGGCATTGAGCTCGTTTTCGGCGATGGGCAGGGGCTGCTTGGTTCCCGCCATACCGCAGGGAGTTGCGTTGATGATTACGTCGAAGCGCTGCTTGGCTAGCAGTTCGTGTTTAAGGGACTTTGCTTTTGCCTGACGAGCCAGCGTGACGGCGTGCTCGTGGGTGCGGTTGATGACGAGGACTTCGGCACCCTCCGCGACCAGTCCGAAGACTGCTGCGCGGGCCGCTCCTCCTGCACCGAGGACGGCGATGCGGGCATCCTTGAGGCGGAGGCGCCGTTCGAGAGGGCGAACGATGCCTGCGACATCGGTGTTGAATCCGTAAAGCTTGCCATCGGCGCCCATACGGAGGGTGTTGCAGGCTCCGATCCTGGAGGTGAGCGGGTCCATGTTGGCCAGGTGTGGCAGGACCTCTGTCTTGAGCGGCATGGTGATGGCGCATCCGGCTAGGGGCAATTCGAGCGCCAGCGTGAGCAGATCCTGCACGGACTTGGCTTTGAGGGGGAGCAGGATGGCGTTAACGACCTCGCGGCGGAAGGCGGCGTTGTGCAGGAGCGGCGAGAGGGAATGACTGATGGGGTTCCCGGCGACTCCGAAGATGCGGGTCGCGGGGTCCAGATGCTCGAGGCGGTACAGGTCGCGAAGAGTTTCGGCCGCGATCTGACCGGGTGCCGTTTCAGAGCCTTCAGACCAGGACGCGAAGGTGAAAGCGGCCCCAGCTCGCGGACCGAGAACCCGGCTGACCAGGCCTTCTTCTCCCATCGCGATGCCGACGATTTGAGAGGCGAGGGAACGGTCTTCAATGAGGCGGAGGACGGCTATATTGTCGGCCAGAGTGCGGGCAGTGGAGACGACCTTCACGAAGTCGGGTTTGAACGCATCAATGCGATCGGCTGCCTCTTTGAGGGCTTTGGTGCGGGTAAAGTCATGAAAACTGACGAGCAAGGCTGCTCCGGCGGAGCGAAGCTTGGCGATCTGAACCGACTTGGCCTCTTCGGCGGATTCTACTTCGAGGTCGAGGATCTGGCAGCCGCACTGCGCCGCTTTGGTGAGGATTTCAAGCTGGGCGGCGAGGGGGCCGTCGAAGGAGCCACCGTGGGCTTTGCGGCGGCAGGTGGCGATGAGCGTTACGTCGCGATGCTCGGCGAGAAACTGCTTGATGTGTGGCAGGGCGTTGGCGGGTTTGGAGAGCGAATCGAGGCGCAACTCCAGGAATTTGAAGTTCCTGCATGCTGCTTCGGCGCGATCCATCAACTCAACCGGAGAACTCCCCTGGATGGCGACACAGAGCTTAGCCAGCCGGAGACGCGGAGGGACCGGAGGGGTGATGACAGACGGCGAGGATGCGACGGCGTGCGGCATTATCGTTTGATTGACGCATCTTAGATGGCTGCGGTTTCGTATGCAACAGGAAGATAAGACCTTTTGTAACTTCTGGCCGAGAGGCTGGACGGTTGACCCGTGGGCTGATGCTCGGAGAACTCCCCCACCTGTACTCTGCTCGTATTTTTATCTACCTAATAGATTTTGAACTGGTTAACTCTGGAGGCCAGCTTCAGCGCGTACCCCGGTTTGGCAACATTTCTTCGTGCGGTTTTTGTCACGTAATAGAAAACAAATGGTTTAACTAAAACGTAATAGAAACTAAAGGGCTTAGCGGATTCTGCTCCCTCCGTTTGAATGCAGAGGGACGGGAGGTTCAGAGGACAGAACGTCTCTGCTGCCTCGGTTTCATGAGAGCTGTCATTCAGAGGGCTCGAGGTCTCTGCTGCATCCGTGGGGCACTTGAGGCGGCGAGGGTGGCTATGGCTTGGTCGTTGACGGCGATTCCTGCGACGCTCTTCCGGGCCGAGCCTTCGCCTTGATGGCGGAGTTGCTGGACGGTGGCGTTCTGCAGGAGATGCGTGAATTGATCGAATTCGTCGGGAGTGAGTGCGGTGCCGTTCCGGCGGGCCGGGTCGGCTGATTTGGGAGTGGGTTCTTGTTGAGTGGGTTCCGGGTACTGCCGGCTCTCGAATTCGCTGGTAGAGGTCTCGTCGATTTCGGTCATGAGGCGGAAGGCGAACTTTAGACCCATGAGGAGTGTTCTGGCTTCAGAGCACTTGATGCGGCGCTCGCTGGCTGCGCGAATGACCTCGGTGACGGCGACGAGGATTGCGCATTTATCGGAGAGTGGAGGGAGCATGAGGGGTTCGTTCTCGCGCGGATGACATTTCTGGCCGGAAGAGAGGGTGTCGGCGCATTCGGTTGGCATGGAGTTCTCCTTGTGGGCAGTGGGTAGTAAGTAGTGAGTAAAAAACGTCGTTTTGGTGTCGATTACGAGCGAGATTTGGCTACACCTTAATTGTGCGGCGCGGAGATGTAATACCTTGCAAAACGGGCGAGTGGAATTTTCCGAATGGAATGAGGGGCTTGGTGCCAATAGCGGGAGGAGAGGGCTTGACTTTGTGCTGACGGGAACCTCGCGGATGAAGCTCGCAACGAAGAAAAATGGCCGGAGCTTGGGGCTCCGGCCATTTTTGGTTCAGGGTTGCGGGAGAATCTATTGGCAGCCGGTGAAGGCGACGTTGGGGGTGATCGCGACGCTGGTAAAGGGGCCTGTGCCGGTGAGCGCCAGCGGTGGGTTGGAATTCACGTCCGAAGCAGTGCAGGTGCTGGTCGTGATTCCGTCGACTGCGTAGCTTGGCAATGGAGCGGGTTGAGCGAGTGTTGCGCCGGATGCAGACCACGCGCCGATCCATGCTCCGGTCGAGGGAACCGGAAGCGAGTAGTTGATGCAGTCGGTACCGGCGGGGCAGGCTGCGGGCGGAGTGCCGACTGGACCTGCGACCGTGGTGACAACTTGGGAGACACCGTAGAACGGAGTGGCCGCGGGCTGCTGCGGGATGGTGTAGATTTTGCCGTTCACGGTTGCGAGCGCCGTCAGCGTTACGTCAATGGCGATCGGCGCTGCCGGACTGGCATTGCTGGACGAGGTGACAAGACCGGTGAGATTGGCGAAGGAGCTTGCGGCCGCGAGAGTGGGTGCATTCAGCTTGACCGCGCCCGTGGTGTCGCCGACGGCAACGCCGGTGATGATGGTAGGCGCATAAAGAGCGCCATCGGCAGTACGCATTCCCGAGATCACGATGTCGTAGTTGCCGGCAGGAAGCGGGCAGAAGACGAAGGTCCCGTCGGTATTTGCAATGAGCGACTGCACGACGCGATCAACACCGGAGCCATCGGGCTGCTCGACGGCGACCCATGCGGTGCCTGCAACGGGCTTGCCCGTTGAGGCGTCGATAACGCTGCCGTTGATGGAGGCGGAGACGGTGCTGACCTCTCCAGCATGAAGCACCGGTTTGAGGCGATACTGGCCATTGCCTTCTTTCACGATCGACTGGCAAGTCTGGAAGTCGATGTCGAGGTCAGTGGTCTTTCCCGCCGCAACGGTGAGGCCTCCTCCGGCGATCTGGCTGGCGGGGATTTTGATGCCGGTCTGAGCTTCACTGGAGAGATTGAGGGTGTGGAAGCTCGAGTCCTTGTTGAGCTGGATACAGTTGGCCGATCCGTTGCCGCAACTGTTGCTGGTGATGCTGGTGCTGTCGCTGGCCAGGATGATGCGAATCTGCTGGTACGTGCCGGCCTGAAGCTGCTGCGTGTCGCCCAGGGACGCGAGGAAGCACTGGTTGTTCGCGAGACCGAGCAGGTCAACCTGTTTGGGCGCGGTTTTCAGGCTTGGAGTAAGGTCGACCCAGCCGCTGTCGTTGGGCCCAGCGGAAGAGCTCAGGTTCGCCTGCACGTCAGTGATGGTGACGAAGACGTGAGAGAAGGGTCCGTTGGGGGTGGCGCAAGTTGCTGGGTCGCTGACCATGACGTTGATCTTGGCCATGCCCGTGTCGACCGTTCCTCTCATGCTGCTGCATGCGGCGATAAAGAGGGCGGCTACAGATATACAGCAGACTGCAATCGCGAGCAGGAAAAGCTTGCGCAATGAAACGGCTTTCCGTAGTTCCATTGATTCTTCCTCCGAAATTTCTCAGAACGTACGAGTGGGCCAAGGCTTGCAAAACAGACCCGGGGGAGGAAAAAAGCAGCAGCGACGCAGAATGCTTATTGGATTAAAGCATGTTGGACGTGGTATGGGCTCTGAATGTGAGAAGAACTACTTTTTGATGATCTTGACGAAAGTACCCTCAGGCAGGTCACCTTCGAGCAAATGGACAACACCGTTTTTGACGTAACCATCGAGGGTCTGCTGAGTTGCGGCGGTTTTGGAGGGTGGTGACGAGGGCTTGCTGTTCTGCGGGGGATTCATGGGACTCGACGCTGAGGACGGGGCGCCAGTACGGCCCATGCCTTTGTCCATGGCTTCGTTGGCGAGGCGATCGGCTTCCTTGTTGCCGCCTCGAAGGGTGTGGCTGATCTCGAAGCGATCAAGTTGGCGCGAGAGCCGTTTGGCTTCTTCCCAGAGGGGGCGAAGGACTGGACTGGCGACCTTATATTGCCCCTTCATCTGCTTGACCATGAGTTCGGAGTCGGAGACGACGCGGAGCTGGCGGGCGGAGTTCTGGCCGGCCCAAGTCAGGACGGCGAGCAGGCCTTTGTATTCGGCGTAGTTGTTGGTTTGGATGCCGAGGAATTCGCTGAGACGGGCGACGATTCGGCCTTGCGGGTCTTCGATGACCGCTCCGTAGCCGGCCGGACCGGGATTTCCGCGGGATCCGCCATCGCAGTGGGCGGTGAACCAGCCGGAGGCGGCGGTTGGATCTGACTCAGGAAAGAGGGATGGACTCATGTGTAGCTAGTGTAACGACTGGGCTGAAGGCGGGGTGGGCGGGTTTGAGCCGCCGGCATGAGGACCTTCGTCACATTGGGCCGGCTTGCTCAACGAAAGTACGGCTCACAAACGCCTTTGTCGTCCGTCTACGGAAATGCGAGTACGTCTCTATTACTGGAGAAAAACCCTCGATGGCTACGGATGCTCTGAGCTACCCTTCATCGCCGAATGCAGTTGCTGGAGCTTTGACGTGGCCGGCCAAAAGACCTGTACAATCTTCGGCAGGTATGGCATCGAGGGCAATGGACGGACCAGATCGCGCGCAGGAACGTTTGCAGGCGCGGGCTCCGGAGATGGAGCTTATCCGCGAGGCGCAGGCTGGGTCGCGCGCGGCGTTCGATGCCCTGGTTCGGCAGTATGAGCAGCAAGTGCTGCGACTGGCCTTGCACCTGACCGGTTCAGAGCACGATGCAGAGGACATTTATCAGGAAGCTTTCCTGAAGGCGTTCCGGTATATCGGGAATTTCCGATTCGAGTGCTCCTTCTACACATGGATTTACCGGATTGTGACCAACCTTTGCCTTGACCAGTTGCGGCGGAAGAAGACGCGTCGTGAGGACCAGGCGGTGGTGATCGATCAGTCGGGAGACGAGATTGATGTGCTCTCGTCGATTTCGGACCAGCGTTCGTTTTCGAATCCGGGGAAGGAACTGGACCGGAAGGTTCTGGGTGAGCGGATCCAGGCAGCGCTGAGCAAGCTGACTCCGCGAGAGCGGATGGTTTTTGAATTGAAGCATTATCAAGGACTCCGGTTGCGGACGATCGGAGAAATGTTGAATACGACGGAAGAAACCGCCAAGAATACGCTTTTCAGAGCGACGAAGAAGTTGAGAACTCAACTGGCGGGATTGCGGTAGCCCGGCGCGGGCAGCGGTCCTTTTGGACCGTAGTTGTAGCAGTAATTTGAGGCGTAAGGACGTAACGAGATGAACTGCGAACTTGCACACGAGCGAATCGTGCTGGCCGCATATGGCGAGCTGCCCGATGAACAGATCCATGAGCTCGACCGGCATCTAGCGGCATGCACTGACTGCAGCCAGGAGCGCGAACAACTGCAGGCGCTGAAGACGCTGGCAACGGCGTATCCGATGGCGGACCCTGACCCGAACTTTGTGGCGCGCTCACGGATGCGGCTGGATGAGGCGCTGGACGCGATTCCACCCAAGCGGTGGTACGAGCGGCTGGGTCAGCGGGTGGTGAACAACTTCTCGAATATGCAGGCTGCTCCGGCGGCAGCAGTACTGCTACTGGTTGTCGGGGCGGGCGCGGGAACGCTGGGCGGATATGAGTACGCGGAAGCGCGCATAGCACATGCTGCGGGTCAGGGGTCTGCGGAACAGGCCAAGCTCGATGCTTCTCCGGCGCAGACGGCTCCTGCTGAAATTGCGAACATCTCCAGCATCGAGCGCGAGCCGAACAGCGAGATTGTCCATGTAACCTTCAACCAACTTGTTCCGCAGCACATCCAGGGGTCGCTGGATGACCCGAGTATCCGGCAATTGTTATTGCTGGCTTCGGAGAATGCGACGTCGCCGGGGGTGCGTGACGATTCCGTTGGATTGCTGGCGGCGGAATGCCGGGCTGGCCATGGGTGTAAGGGCGAAGGCGTTCGTGATGCGCTTATGATCGCGCTGCGGTACGACAAGAGCGTAACGGTGCGGGAGAAGGCGCTGGAGGGTTTGCAGCCCTATGTGGCCGAGGATATGCGGGTGCGGGATGCGGTGCTTGAGGCGCTGCTGAACGATAGCGATGCGCGGATCCGGACGGCTGCAATTTCAATTCTGGAACCTGTGGAGGCAGATACGAGCGTAAGACAGGTCTTGTCTACGGTTGCGAGTTCAGACCATAATCCCCACATCCGGACGGTGTCGCGGCAGGTACTGAGCCGGGCGCCGGAGATTCGGTAATTCGGCAGTGCTATTGTGCTGCCGCAGAACCCTTACTTTCAGGCCACCACGCCGTCCAAAACAGAGTGTGGACCTGGATGAAAGGAACACAAGGAAAGCGAAATTCTATGAGGCCTACCATCCAAGTCGGAGTCGCGCTGCTAGGAGCCGCAATCACCGTTGCCCCGCACCTGGGGCGCGCGCAGTTGACACGCATTTCACAAATCATTGATGAGCCTAATCCGCTGTTGCATTCGGGAGCAGCACAGGGGTATCTAGGCGTGCTGGTTGGAGACATCGATGGCGATTCAGCAAACAAGCTCAAGTTGAAAGAGGCTCGGGGCGCGGTAATTACGCTTATCGATCACGATGCGCCGGCGGCACAGGTCGGTCTGCGTGTGAATGACGTTCTGCTTGAGGTAAATGGGCAGGCGGTTGAGGGTGCGGAAGCTTTCGGGCGGATGATGCGCGAGATTCCTCCCGGGCGGAAGATCACGTTGGTGGTCAGCCGCGATGGCGCCACGCAGACGATGACTGTGCAGCTTGTAGATCGGAAGAAGCTGGATACGGATATCTGGAACAAGCTGAACAGCGGCAGCGATATCAGCTCGCCTGTGACGGGACTTGGGATTCTCGGCTCGGGTTCGGGCGGGGATGCACCTCTGCCTGGCGGATTCCATATGCCGTTTGTGGGCAGCAGTTCTCTCAAGGTCGGGGCACTGGTAGAACCGCTGACGGCACAGATGGCGGATTATCTTGGCGTCGGCAACGGGCTGATGGTGAAGCAGGTGGCGCGAAAGAGCCAGGCTGCCGCGGCCGGCATGAAGGCGTTTGACGTGATTCTCAAGGTCGGCACAGATAATATCGCCACGGTTTCTGACTGGGATCGTGCGATGCGGGCAAACCAGGGAAAGAACGTCGCGGTCACCATTCTTCGCGACAAGAAACAGCAAACGCTTACGATGCTGGTGGACACGAAGAAGAAGGGTGGGATTGAGTTCAACGGAGTTTTCGATCAGGATTGTCCGTTGATGGCCTTTGCGGATCAGGATGCGGCCGGGAATCTCGCGCTCGACCAGTCTGCGGCTGAAGAGATGCGCAGACAGGCGGAAGCGCTGCAGCGGCAGGTGGAGCAATGGAAGAACGATCCACAGATCTGGCATTTCGAGATCTCGCCGGAGCAGGCCGAGGCATTTCGCAAACAGGCTGAGCAGTTTCGGGATGCGTTCGAGGGTCAGCAATCCGGCATCGATCCGAAGCAGATGGATGAGCTGAAGAAACAGATGCAGGAGTGGCAGAAGCAGTTCGACGGCAAGCCGTTCGTGTTCGACCAGAAGCAGCTTGATGAACTGAAGAAGCAGATGGAAGAAATGCAGGCCCGGGATTTTGGGCATCTGGTTTAAAAGGGTTGCAACGCGGCACTGAGGGGCGCTGCTGAAAGCGATGCGGCGCCCTTCGTGTTTGTGCAATTTTCCGAAGCTACTTCGCAGGTTCCAGGATGCAGCCGGGGGTGGAACGCGCGATCGCCCATTCTTCTTCGTTCATGTCGGGTGAGACGTCCGCGAAGAGAGGAGTGCTGAGATAGCGCTCGCCAGTATCAGGCAGCATGCAAAGCAGCGTGGAACCTTTCGGCGCCTGCGAAGCGGCCTGAAGTGCGCCGGCAAAGGTCCCGCCGGAGGTGATGCCAACGAAGATACCTTCTTTCTTCGCAAGCTCTTTGCTGCAACGAAGAGCATCGGCGTTGCTGATGCGGACAATCTGACTGATGTACTTCGACGAAATGGCGTCACCGGTAAGTTTGGGAATGAAGTCGGGGCTCCAGCCCTGCATGGGATGGGGTTTCCAACTCGGGTGGCTGGATTTCGGAGTTCCGTCGGCGTTGCGCTCCTGCTCGATATGGCTGGAGATCATGGGAGCTTCGTCGGGTTCGCAGACGACGATTTTGGTTTCGGGGCGCTCTTTCGCGAGAACACGCGCGACGCCTTTCAGCGTGCCACCGGTGCCGAAGCCGGTGACCCAGTAGTCGAGGCGCTCACCGGCGAAGTCTTTCAGGATTTCCTGAGCGGTGGTGCGTGTGTGCATGTCAGCATTGGCTTCATTTTCGAATTGGCGCGTGTAGTACCAGCCATGTTTCTCGGCGAGTTCTTCGGTTTTCTTGACCATTCCGACCGCGCGAGCCGCTGCCGGTGTGATGATCACCTTGGCGCCGAGGAAACGCATGAGCTTGCGCCGTTCAATGGAGAAGGTTTCAGCCATGGTGATCACGAGCGGGTAACCTTTAGCAGCGCAGACCATGGCGAGACCGATACCAGTGTTGCCGCTGGTGGCTTCGACGACGGTCTGGCCGGGCTTGAGCTTGCCGGTGCGTTCGGCTTCTTCGATAACGCCGAGAGCGAGGCGGTCCTTCACGGAACCCAGAGGGTTGAAGGCTTCGACTTTGACGTAGAGATTTACGTCTGGCGGTGCGAGCCGGTTGATCTTGACGACCGGTGTGTTTCCGACGGTTTCAGTGATGTTTGCATGCTTCGCCATTCGTGTGCCTCCGGGATGGAGGTGATTGTACAGGTGGGAGTTGGAGGGGATCATCAACAGATTTTGGGGAGAAGGAATATGGGGTTAGGGACCAGGGGTTAACGGTTAGCGGTTATGGGCTGGGGATAGGGATTATCGGCTAGCCATGGCACATGACGATCAGGTGTTGTTAGTCCGGTAGAATTCGGGCGAGGTCGCAGAATGCAGCAAGCGAAAAAAGAAGCACGAAGATCAGCGCTGGCGATGCCGGCGGAGGAGTTTCGGAATGCGGGTCATCGGCTGGTGGATCGGATTGCGGATTTCATCGATTCGCTTCCCCAAAGGCCAGTGACAACGGGGGAGTCTCCATCGGAGATTCGGGAGGCGCTGGATGCGGGACGGGGGCTTCCGGAGTCTGGGACAGATGCGGGGGCGCTGATCGATCGCGCGGCGAACCTGATGTTTGATCATTCGCTTTTCAATGCGCATCCGCGGTTCTGGGGATACGTGACATCCGGGGCGGCGCCGATTGGGATGCTTGCGGAGTTCCTGGGAGCGGCTGCGAATCCGAATTGCGGGGCGTGGCTCCTTTCGCCGATGGCGAGTGAAATCGAAGGACAGACGATTCGGTGGATTGCGGAGATGCTGAATTATCCGGCGGATTGCGGCGGTCTATTTGTGAGCGGCGGGAACATGGCCAACATCGTCGGGTTTCTTGCGGGACGCGCGGCGAAAGGCGGAACGGAGTTACGAAGCAAGGGAGTGGATGGGAAAAGGCTACGCGCGTACTGCTCGAGTGAGACGCACACATGGATCCAGAAAGCTGCGGACATCGCCGGGTTGGGAACAGAGTCGGTGCGATGGATTGCAGTCCATAAGGATTTCAGGATCGATGTGGAGGCGCTGCGGAAGAAGATTCGCGAGGATGTCGAAGCCGGAGACAAGCCATTCCTGGTTGTCGGAAATGCAGGAACGGTGAGCACAGGAGCTGTTGATCCTTTAATCGAGATTGCGGGCGTCTGCCGGGAATTCGATGTTTGGTTTCATGTGGACGGGGCTTATGGGGCAATGGCGGCTGCGGCGCCGGATGCGGCGGCTATGTTCGTGGGACTAGACGAAGCGGACTCCCTTGCAGTGGATCCGCATAAGTGGCTTTATGCGCCACTGGAAGCAGGATGTGCGTTGGTACGTGATGTTTCGAAACTGCGCGATGCGTTCTCGTACCACCCCGCCTACTACCACTTTGGCGTGCAGGCGACGAACTACTTCGATCTTGGGCCGCAGAACTCTCGCGGGTTCAGGGCGCTGAAGGTGTGGCTGGCACTGCAGCAGGTCGGGCGCGAGGGATATGCGGAGATGATTGCGGATGACATGCGGCTCTCGCGGGCAATGTACGAGAGCGTATCAAAGCATTCTGAGCTCGAAGCGATGACGCAGGGGCTTAGCATTGCGACGTTTCGGTATGTGCCGGCAGATTTGGATCGATCGGATGCGAAGATTGCTGATTATCTGAATGAGCTTAATCAGGAATTGCTGACACGTTTGCAGCAGGGTGGAGAGGCTTATCTGTCGAACGCAGTGATTGGCGGCCGGTATGCGCTGCGGGCGTGCATTGTGAACTTCAGGACGACACTGGAGGATGTGGAGGGCGTGCCGGAACTGGTGGTGCGGATCGGGAAGCAGGTAGATGGGGAGAGACGAAAATAGATCCCGCAGGATCTCACTTCATTAGAAGGCCAGAGGTTCAGCTAATCATGATTACTTTGCTTAGCTATGGGGATGATAGTGCTGATGCTCAATGCGAGCGCGTATTTGCGGTCGCAGCTGTTGTCGCGCCGGAGTCGCTATGGCGGCCCCTTGAAGAGGCCTGGCTCGTTCGCAATGATCATCTCGCGTTTCATGCTACAGATTGTGATAGTGACAATGGGATCTATACAAACCGACACCACCAACAGAACAAAGAGCTGTATCGCGACTGTATAAAGCTTCTGGCGGAGAGCGGCGCTTTCGGGTTCGCTTATGTGATCGACATTGCCGGTCGGGACGAATTCTTCCCTGATACCGAAAAAGAGCTGCACTACCACTGGTGCTATGGGCGTCTCATTCGAAACATTGCAACATTTTTGGGAAGACTTGGAATAACGAAAGTCGAATTCAGCTTCGACAATCGTTTAGATATCGTCAACAACGCTACGGCGGTCTACTCGCTTATGACATCTGACGAAGAGTTCCCTTATCGCCATCTTCTTAGCAAAAAGGTTGAGTTCCTTTCCTCTGCAAAACATTCGCGGATCCAAGTCGGAGATCTGTACGCGCGTGAAGTTATGAAGCACCTGGACAACATGGTAGGCCCGGTGAGGCGCGAGGAACGTAAGTCCTTCACAGCGCTTCGAGAGTCTGGCCGGTTCGGTGCGGAATTTTTTATGCGCGAGGCATGGCAGGATAAGCGTCGGAAGTTCGATGAAATTCAACAGCGTGCAGGATTCACTTCTAGAGATTACGAACAATGGCTCTGCAAAAGAGGCCGTACTGACAACGTGGGCGCTCGGTTTGAATTTCTAGCATCGCTGAACTTGCGCGACGCCAAAAAGACAAATCAGACGTGATGTCCGAGGAGCTCTTGCCCCTAGGCTGCGTGCACCTCGGAGTTCGTTATTTCACGCCCTTGTCAGGGTTCCAGACACCCTGCTGTTTGCGGACGTAGAGAATCTGGCCGACGTGATACGCGTTGTGAGCGCCGACGTGGGCGATGAGGGAGGCATTGGCGGCGAGCTTGGCATCGTCCGCATCGTTGACTGCCTTCTCCCAATCGGCGAGGACCTGATTCAACTTCTTGACGAGATCGGTCCACTGGTCGGGGGTGAACTTGTCGAAGGTCTCGTTGTTATTGCCGTCGAATTTCGGATTTTTTTCGCCCTTGAAGTCGTTGAGCGAGCGCTGGTCCCAGTACCAGATGTGGTAGGCAAGTTGTCCGACAGAGTGATTGCCTTTGCCAGGGCTCCACATGGCCTGCTCGGCGGTAAGTCCGTCGATGGCAGTGCTGACGGGCACGATCCAGTCTTCCTGATCGTGGGTGGTGCGGAGCTGTTCGAGAAGGACGCCGCGGAGTGTGGTGGGCGGCTGCTTCTTCTCGGGGGTTTGCGCGGCGAGTGGAAGAGCGAGCAGAAGGAAAATTGCAAGCTTTCTCATGGATGTGACCTCGTGGTGCGGAGAGTATAGCCGTTTACGGGTGGGAGGAGGAATCCGGCAAACGCAAGCGGGAGTCCGGTTCACCACTTCAGAGTGCAGGGACGGCACAGGATGGTAGCGATCTGCCGAATGGTCGGGTACGGTCTAGATCTCATGACTCACGCACCGCAAGTACTTGAAGAGATCAGTTCGCCATCTGTCGCCCAGGTTGGGATGAGGGCCACTCAGCAGCCGGCGCTTACACTTTTCGCGATCGGATTGATCGGGATGGCGGCGTTGGCGCTCGTGTATGGTGATTTCGCGATGACCTGGCAGCCCGTTGTCCCCTGGTTCCCGGCGCGTACGGCGCTCGCGTATGGCTCAGGTTTGCTGATGGGCTTGTGCGGAGTCGGGCTGTTCTTTGAAGCGACGACTGCGTGGTCGCTCCGGATCGTACTTCCGTATCTCGTGCTATGGCAGATGTTGAAGTTCCCTGCCCTGGTGGTTGCGCCGAAGATCGAAGGAGTCTATCTGGGCTTTGGCGAAGTGGCAGTTCTGCTGGCGGGCGGATGGACGCTATTTGCGCAGCTCGGAGGCGCGGGCGGCACCAAATTTGCCTGGTCCGCCGGCGAGCGGGCGACGCGTGTGGCGCGGTACTACTTCGCTGTCTGGATCATTCCGATTGGGCTCTCGCACATGCTGTATCTGCAGCCCTCGATGGATCTGGTGCCATCGTGGCTGCCAGGCAAAGTTTTCTGGGTGTACCTGACAGGCATTGGACAGATTGCCTCCGGGCTGGGTGTGCTTTTTGGAGTATTGCCACGACTTGCAGCATGGGCAGAGGCGATTCAGATTTCGCTGTACGCGCTATTGATCTGGCTTCCGGCGATTGTGCTCGGGAACCAGAATCTGGGGCCGATGTTTGCACATGCAAATCGGAGGCTGAGCCTCACGGCATTCTTCATTTCGTGGATTATTGCCGCGGGAGCCTGGGCGGTTGCGCAGAATGCGCCGACAAAAAAGATTGAGCGCCGAAAAGCAGGCGCTCAAGTGGTCCAGGTTTGACCTACCCAGGAGGAATTACATCCTGTAAGCGACGCGGGGCTCGGCGGCAGTAACTGTACCTTCATGCCGCGAACCCAAGCGGCGGGAAAGCGATCGCGAAAGGATGCGCTTACCGCGGAACACGCGTGACTTCATGGTGGCGACGCTCAGGTTAAGCGCGCGCGCTGCTTCGGCCTGCGGCTCTTCATCCAGTGCACAAACTTCCAGCGCACGGCGACAGACGAATGAAAGCTTACTTACCTCTTCGCGCAGGATGTTCTGCATTTCGCGCGATTCCCAGATCTCTTCAGGGTTTTTGCGCGAATCAGGCAGGTTGATTTCGACAACATCTCCATCTTCTTTGCTGAGGTATTCGATGGAGAGGAAGACGCGGCCGCGGCGGCTGCGGAGGTGTTCGTGTGCCGTGTTCTGCACGATGGCGCCGAGCCAACTGGACATTTGTGATTCTCCGCGGAAGCGAGCGAGAGCTTTGTAGGCCTTCATGAACGCTTCCTGCAGGATGTCTTCCGCATCTTCGTTGGATTGTGTAAGGCGGCGAGCCATGCGCAGGAGCTGAGGGCGGCGACGTTCTGCGGTCTCGAGGAACTCCTGGATCCGGGGTTCGGGTAAGGGTGATTGCGGCTGGGCTTCGATTGCGTTCAAGGCAATTGGCATATGCACCCGCTCCCATCCGGGTGGCAATCCAGATTCAAAATGAGGCTGAATGAGATTCGGTATGCAACGGCTTTCCGTTTGCAGGAAACGGAGGTGCAGGCCTGCTGCAGAGTTATGCCAAGGAGGAGATGGGAGGAGCGCGGAGAGGATGAAGTGAGATGAACTCGGTGGAGTGCGCTGGCGCTGGATGAGCCAGAATGGGCTGACGCGAGAGGGGCGGCAAAGGCGGAACCGCGAAGAGGCAAAGCTGCGGAGCAAGGAACTTGTGCTCGACCTGATGATGCGAAAAGGGAGCTGCTGTGGCTTCGTTGCGATGGTCCAGCCACATGCGAGTGGTGGAGGCCTTGGTGACATCAGTGTTGTGGAAATAGTGAGAGAGTTTTTTGCCGTAGCTCCAGCCACCGACCATGAGGGCGAGGGCGAGAACAGGGAGAACACCCGGCTCGAAGAACTGAAGGATTGCCAGCTTGAACGAGGAGAGCTTGGCAGTCGAGTGCGACTGGGTGGGGCTGTGCAAGTCCGCGATGGGGAAGGTTCCGGGCAAGTTCCCTTGGCTCCTCGTACCGTCCAGCTAAGGTCTCACAAGTATAGACTCGCGGGCTCATCGAATTGTTGCAAAAAGCGATTGCGGAGTGCCGAACAACTTCGTGGAAGCGCACTCGAAGGTATTGGGCATGGGAGTTGGTCAGGACTGGAGCGCGTTCTCAGCTGAGCGGAACAGCGATCGCAAGGCGCGCCAGACGAAGCGGATAAGCAGGACGATGAGGAGAACAAATGAGGCGGCGATGAATCCGGCTGTGTAGGGGTGGCGAGTGGCGAGCCACGTGAGGCAAATGGCCATGACGTCTTCGCCGAGGGAAAGCCCGATGTTGGAGAGGGGCTCGGGAGAAGGCGTTATGGCAGCTCGAACCGCGGTTTTGCCGCCGTGGGCGGCGAAAGCTATGGCTGCGCCGAGAAGTGTGGCAAGCAGCTGCTGCTGCGGAGAAAGGGTTGCAGTTGCGCGCCAGGCGATGAGCGCGGCGACAGGAATGCGGATGAAGGTGTGAAGGGCATTCCAGACGAGATCGAATGCGGGGACCTTGTCGGCGAAAAATTCGACGGCGAAGAGAGCGAGGCTGGCTCCGATGACCCACCAGCTGGCGAGAAGGTGAAGCGCGTTGGGGAGGACGAGAACTCCGGTATGGGCGAGGATGCCGAGCGTGGCCACGGTTGCGTAGACATTGAGGCCGGCAGCGAAGGAGACCGCAACGATGAGCGCGACGAGTTCCTGGCCGGGAATAGGGAGTTTCATTGCGGGTAAGTATAGGACGGAGAGAAGGGCCATCTGCAATCAGAAACCCGGGGTTGGGTTCGCCATAAGCGGTCAACGCCCGAATACTTTTCTCAACAGATCGGTGGTGCGAGCGGCGGGATTGGCGCGGATATCCTTTTCCTGCTCGCCGAGCATGTAGAACAGGCCATCGAGAGCCTTGTTCACGACATACGAATTGATGTCCATCTTTGAGCTTTTCATGAACGGCAGTTGGGGAGCCTGGCCGAGCAGGGCGTTGTACTTCCGCGTCACGCCGTTTGCCGCCATCGCCTTCTCAACATGGGGACGAAACGCCACAGCCAAGTCCGCCGAAGTTTTCTGTCTGAAGTAGTCGGTAATGGATGTATTCCCGCCGTTCAGCAGCTTGCGGGCGTCAGCAATGGTCATTGCACGGACTGCATCCCCGAAGATCTTTGCGGCCTCCGGAGCAGCGGTTTCCGCGGCGTGATTCATGCTGGCGATGAAGTCGTCTACCTTCGGCCCTTGCCCGATGGCGCGAAGGCCGATCTCGACGGAATGCAGACTTTGCGGCAGCAGAATTTTGATGGCCTTGTTCTGGAGGTATCCGCCGGGCCGTGCGACCTGCTTTACGGCCTTTTGAGTACCGACTGCCAAGGCTTCCTTGAGGCCGGATCCGATCTGGGAGTCGCTCAAGCCCGCGGCTCTCGAGCTTCTGCCCAACCCGGGAATCTGCGGCAATTGAATCTGCGCCCACAATGGAATTCCGGCAAAGACAAAAACGCCCAGCATAAAGCCGCGAATTTGACTCCGACCCACAAGCTAGTACCCTCGCCCACAAAAGCTAACACGGCTGACCAAGATGAATCCCGACTGAAAAAGATTGAAGGCGGCGAGCGGGTGCGGTACATATACGCCAGCCCTGGTGCCTCCGGCTTAATCACCTGCTTGTGCTCCGGCGGCGGTTCCTGCGCGCCAACGAAACCATCGCCGCAACCACGAAGTCCGGCCCACTCCCCCCGGGCAGGTTCATTGTGTTTTCATCAGCTTACAGACGATGGGTTAGGCTAAATCGATACAAACATTAGCTTAAATTTTCAAATATATGCAATTAAGGGCTTTAGTGAGAGGCGAGGGGATCCCAGAGCATGGTTCGAGGAGATTTGACCTGAATTGGATTATGGACTTCTCAAAAGAATTAGCCTGCAAAAAAGGCTGAGAAATCGGCAGGTCAACTCGGGCTGCCCCGGTCTCGGTAAGGAGAACCAGCCTGAGTCGCGCACACTTACTTCTTGAGGCGCGCGGAGAGTTTCTGGTGGAGGTCTTCGGGATTGATGTTGTGGAGGAAGTCCTCTGGAACGTCAACCTCCTGGAGTTTCTGGCTTGGGCCGGCGCGCAGACCGCCACGGAACTGTCCGGGGATGCCTGGATCAGAGGGGCTGACAGCGGGACCAACGCCGACGATTTTGTTGCCTTCGAGAACGACATGAACCTTCATGACAAACCTCCGCCGTGCAGGTTGTACCAGCACCATTGAGGGCCGTTGTTTTTGATGGTGACGAAGTAGGTGATGTGGCCGTCCGTTTCCATCTGCTCACCCTGTTCGATTGCCATCATCTGAGCGCCGGGCGTTTTGACGTCGGCGCTTGCATACTGTGCTCCGCGGTTGTCGAAGAAGGTGTACCACCAATAGTGGGTTCCACCTGGCCCGAGCCAAACGGGAGTAAGGAAGTTGTTGAATGACATGTTGTGCCATCCTTTCCGTGGCCGCTCTCAGAAGCCTGAGCCCTTCGATAAACCGGCGTGCGAGGTGGTCGGAGATGCTTGAGGCTTGGGGGAAGAGTCACGTAAGAGTAGTGAGTTTGGGTGGGAAAGCGTTTCTTCGGGGCTAAAGTTCGCGCCCGTTTTATCGAGCTATTCAGGGCAATGATGGACCTTGCTCAACTCCGTCAGAGGCGCTATACGCCGAATTGCTGGAGATGGTGGTCGATGTGTTTGTACATCCACATGGACCACTCGTCGGGAGTGAGCCGGCCGAAAAAGCTGTGGGGATGATCGGTGCAACCTGCGGGACCGGCGGCGGCGAAGCGATCGATGGCACGGCTGAGCTTCTGGCATTCGTCGGCGAGGTCGCGGTCGTCGGAGACCTGGAAGCCGGGAATGGTGGGAGAGTTGCGACGCATTGGTTCGCTCTCCTGGAATGCTTTGGATTTGATCAGGCCTCCGATGAGGCGGCCAATGAGCATGCGCGGCGGACGGCGGTCGCCGCAAGCGAGTTGCACGCCGATGGTGCAGTGGGCCATGGCTTGTGCTGGAGTCATTTTGCCCCAGAGGCGAGGAGTGTCCGGGCGGAGACGGGAGATGCGGTCTTTGAGTTCCTGGACGCAGTCCGATTGCCAGAGATTCTTCATGGAGGTGTGTCTCTGGAGGAGATGATAGCCGACGCCGGTGCTTCGCCTGTCAGCCGTCAGCTTATAGCCTGCAGCCCGTTTCCGTGTATCCCATCTGTGACCGCGAATGCGGCGGTTCGGGTGGATACCCGATGTTTGTGAGGCCGGGTCGCAACAAAGCTGAGGGTGCGCGTGCAAATCGGGATACGATGGTTCGCACTTGTGATTCTGGAGTGCGTTTGGGTTCTCTGAAGGCTTCCCCAATGCTGAGAATGATTGTGGTGTTCGCGGTGGGTGCGGCGGTGATGCAGGTTGGCGTTCTCGGTGCGGTTCGCGGGGCACTTGCGCAGGATGCGAATCCGTATGCGCGGATGGCTCCCATCGAGGAATATCTGATTGCTGACCAGGCGGCTGAGGTTGCGCTGGCGCGGAGCGGAGCGCCTGCGTCGATCTCCGACGACGCCGAAGTGATGGTGCTTGACCGAAACGGATTCAAGACCGCGCTGGAGGGCAAGAACGGATTTGTCTGCGTGGTGGAGCGTGGATGGGGGGCTGCGACGACCGATGCGGAATTCTGGAATCCGAAGATCAAGGCTCCGATCTGCTTCAACGCGGCGGCTGCACGGAGCTTTCTGCCGATCTTTCTGATGAAGACGAAGCTGGTGCTCGCGGGAAAGTCGAGAGAGGAGATTCTAGCGGCGACCAACGCGGCATTTGAAAAGAAGGAGCTGCCGTCGCTGGAGCCGGGCGGGATGTGCTACATGCTGTCGAAGAAGCAGTACCTGAATGACCGGGGCAAGAACTGGCATCCGCACCTGATGTTTTTTGTGAGCGGCGGGGATGAGGCGAAGAGCTGGGGAGCCGATGCGAAGGACTCGCCGGTGATGGCGGGGCCTGATCCGGAAGAGCGGGTCACGGTCATGATGGTGTGGGTGGGCAAGTGGTCAGATGGGTCGGCAGTGGAGTGAGAGGGCAGCGGGGTTAGCGGGGTTAGTGCTGGTTCCTTTGGTCGATGGAGTTTGTCGTATCCCACATCCCCAACTGCGGGGGATATGGGGCACCCGAGTTCTTCGTTAATCTGACTTTTTCAGGACCTGGGCCACCCGCCATGGCATTTGTACTACAATATGTATAGACACTGTGCGCTACGAATGGGATGAGCGGAAGAACGAGCTGAACCAGCGCAAGCACGGAATTTCGTTTGAGCTTGCGGCGCTGGCGTTTGAAGATCCCCGATGCCTCATCTCCTTTGACCGCGAGGACGAAGACGGGGAGTTGCGCTGGCATGCGATGGGCGCGATCTCGATAGAGCCGGGAATTGGTGCAGTCCTGCTCGCCGCACATGTATACAGGGAGGCTCGGGATGGCGAAGAGGTTATCCAGATCATCAGCGCGCGGGCGGCTGAAGCAGATGAGATCAGAAGATATCAGGAACAGGAAGTGGAGTAAGTCGGAACTGGATGCGGTGCGCAGGCTGGCGGCGGCGCAAGCAGCCGGAGATGATTCCGGGATCGACTACTCGGATGTTCCGAAGCTGACGCCAGAGCAGTTGGCGGGTATGGTTCGGCTGCGGGACGTACGGAAGAAGGTGCCGGTGAGCGTGCGGCTCGATCCGGAGGTGCTGGAATGGCTGCGCTCGAAGGGCGAGGGTCACCTGACGCGGATCAACGATATCCTGACGAACTTGATGGAGGCGGAGCGGCGGATGGGGAGCGGGAAGTAGTTGTTTCTGGTTGTGGAGTTTAGTTTGTCGTATCCACGTCCCCAACTGCGGGGGACATGGGGCACCCGAGTTCTTGGTTAACCAACCAACTAAAGACCTGGGCCACCCGCCGGCTTCGCCAACGGTTATGATGCTAGCCTCTCATCAGGGACCTCGTTAACATGCCAGAATACTCGGACTCGCTGAAGAATAGTAGAAGTCTATCCGTCCGGATCGAGGCGCTACGTCTTGAAGTTCAGGAGCTAGTGGGCAAGGGCGTCGAGCACCCCCTCTTTGAATTTAAGCGGGAGTTGTCGATCGCTCGGGAAAACCTTGATGATCGTCTCGACTTCATCAAACTGTTACAGGGTGTCGCGAATTCGGGTGGCCAGGAAGAGCATTGCATCATCGTCGGGGGCGACCCTGCGAAGAAAATGTTCTACGACGTAGAGAATTGCTCTGAATTCGATCACGCAAACGTAGTGTCTATTCTTTCGAAATATCTAGATCCAGTCCCCCGGCTGCAGATCTTCAACAGCCTTTTGACGAAAGATGGAAAGCGGTTTGTGCTCTTTGTTCTGGATGCTGACCAGCCCCGCCCCATCGTTCTCAAAACTGAAGGAGCTAGGGCGGATGGGAAAGCACGACTGAGGGTTGGGGAAATCTGGATCAAACGGGGTACTGGCCTGTTTGTCGCTACTCGAGCAGACATTGACGCTATGTACAGAAGTCGGATGGAGGAAGAAGCAGAGGATCGCGCGAGGAAACGACTCAAGCATTTAGCGGAGATTTCTGCGTTGGGAGGGTCGGCCGGAAAGGTTAGCTCACAAGCACCCAGCCCTGAATTATTTTTGCGTCCGGGAGCAGAGTTTCGGCGTTTCATTGAGGAAGTTATCGCCGAGAAGGACCTATCTCGTTTAGGTATGCTGGTCGAGCTCGCGCGTGAATGGCTGGTTGAAGGCTGGGATCAGATCGGAGCTCGGCGCAATCTGCAGGCTCAGCGCTTAGATCAGCTTGCAGGTCTGAATCTCATTCTGGTTGAGGAGTTCTTCAGAGACAAGTTCATTCCTTCGTTACAGTCACTAACGGCGCTCGGTCTTCTTATTATCAAGTACAACCAGCAGCCATCTTGGCTCTACACCGTCGCAGAAATTCTGAGCGATGCGTTTGAGTCGGCACGCGGCTTGCAGTCCTTGAAGAACTTTGACGCCTCTCGAGAACATGCGGTCGCGTGGTGGAGACCCGGCCTTGAGATATACATCGCGGCTAAATGCGTAGCCTCTTATTGCGTGCACAGAAAGAGACACGAGTTCTTGCCTGCTCTATTGCGAAGAACGGCAATGCGTATCGAGTCGGATGACCGAGAAACCCAGAAGACTCCCTTGCTCTTTTGGCCGCTGTCCGTGTACACCGAGTTCTTCCCCAATGGTCAAGCAGTGGAGGGCAGAGCTACTTTCTTTTGGCAACAGAGAGTCGGTGCGTCTTGGGGATCATATTTCGGTTCGTTCGAGAATTTTATTTCCTCTTCGTGTCAGCTGGAATTCATCTTGGAGCTGAATTCATATTTGGGAACGAATATGTTGGACGACAAGGAAATTGCGAAGTGGCTTTCCGGACAGTCCGCTCCAATTTGGTATTCATACAATCCGGATCTTTTCTCTTATAGCTTGAACCAGACTTCTCCCATGGCCGAAATGGTCCTCGAGTGGGTGAAGAGCGATTCAAAAATGCAGGAGATCTCGGTCAATCCTGGTTTGATGGCAGCCGCACTCAAGAGCCGGGATCTCATGAGCCGGCACCTGCTGGTCGGCGGCTTCTGCGACCATCTACACTCATGGCAATCCAGATACGCGATGCAACATGGCAAATTCCCTCCATTCTTCGAATGGCCGAGCCGGTTAAAAGAAGCCGTACAGCAAAACAGAATCGAGTCGAAGCGCCAATCGCAATCCTAAGTGGCAGATTCTCCTAGCGCTCCTGCCTTATGTTTCAATAAGAGCATGGGTGTTCGGAGGCGGGAGACGGCGCGGGGGAAGTGGATTGCGGCTCGGCGCAAGGCGCGCGAGTACGCGATGGTGGCGAAGGCGCTGGCTTCGACGTCGCATCCTGTTCTGGCACAGATAGTTCCGGCACGGTTCTGTAATCTTTCGTGCGCCTACTGCAACGAGTACGACAAGGTGTCGGCACCTGTGCCGCTGGAGGAGATGTACCGGCGGATCGATCACCTGGGGCGGCTGGGGACGGCGATGATCGGGATCTCGGGCGGCGAGCCGCTGACGCATCCCGACCTGGACGACATCATTCGGCGGATGCGCAAGACGGGCGCGATTGCGGGGATGATCACGAACGGGTATCTGCTAAATGTCGAGAGAATCGAGCGGCTGAACCGGGCGGGGCTCGACCACATGCAGATTTCGATTGATAACGTCGAGCCGGACGAGGTTTCGAAGAAGAGCCTGAAGGTTCTGGACAAGAAGCTGCAGATGCTGGCCGACCATGCCGAGTTTCACGTGAACATCAACTCGGTGGTGGGCGGGGGCTTCAAGGATCCGAATGACGCGCTGACGATTGGGAAGCGGGCGCTGGAGCTGGGATTCGAGTCGACGATCGGGATTATTCACGATGGGGACGGGCAGCTGAAGCCGCTGGGCGAGGAAGAGTCGAAGATCTACTTTGCCATGCGGGACCGCAAGAAGACGAACTACGCGCAGTTCGATGCGTTTCAGAATGCGATTGCGAAGGGCGAGCCGAATGACTGGCGTTGCCGGGCGGGGTCGCGGTACCTGTATATCTGCGAGGACGGGCTGGTGCACTACTGCAGCCAGCAGCGGGGGTATCCGGGGGTTCCGATTGCGGAATATACAACGGCGGATGTGAAGCGGGAGTTTCTGACGGCGAAGAGCTGCGCTCCGCATTGCACGATTGGATGCGTGCACCGGATCAGCTATATCGACCACTGGAGGGCGCCGCAGACGAGTGAGGTGTCACCGGGGGGTGGGGAGCTGGTCAAGATACAGGGGACGTAGGGGACGAGGGAACTAGGGGACTAGGTGTGTAGTGTCAACAGATTGTTCCTGATGAGACCTGCCCTTGTAATAGGGGTTTGATGGCCCAGGCTGGTGTGCGGTCTGTGCCAGTTGTATTCA
>Ga0068855_100001800_pt1 | contig 26788 bp, 21 predicted proteins | sample KBSCornC52_FD_66592 | JGI IMG/M metagenome (GOLD analysis project Ga0068855, IMG submission 66592) | Corn rhizosphere microbial communities from Kellogg Biological Station, Michigan, USA - KBS Corn C5-2 | ecosystem: Host-associated > Plants > Roots > Rhizosphere > Soil ... | reverse complement strand
CCGGAGGGGCTGTCGAGGTTCACGAAAACGTGGTACCGGCCGTCCGGCAGGTCCGCCGCGAAGCCGCCAGCCTCGATGCAGATCGCCTGCTGGTAGAGCGGGTCGGGCTGGAGAGCGTCGTAGGCGCGCCAGACGCGAGCGTTCTTCAGGCCATAGCCGCGGCCGGGCGAGTAGAGGGTGGCGGGCGTCACCGGGAGGAAGCCGCGCAGCGCGGGCGTGGTGCCGGGGCCGAAGGAGAAGGCCATGAGGCCGGGGACCTTCACGCTGTCGGAGAGGTCTCGCTCGAGCCGGAGGTCGCTGAAGAAGACGGGCGCCTTCGCCTCGCCGATGCTGAGGACCATCCGCCTGACGCCGGCCTTGTCGAGCGGGCGGCCGGGGCGGCTCTTTTCGCCGACGTAGAGGTCGGTTGGGATGACGAGCGTGGACTCGCCGGGCGGCAGCACCGTGGTGTAATTTACGCGGGTCCAGTAGTCGGTGGTGGCGTTGTCGTGGACCTCGAAGTAGAGCTGGACGGGCTCGTCCGCCGCGTTGAAGACATTCGCCTTCATGAAATCGAACCCGCTCCAGGTCTGCGGCCCGTTCAGAACGGCGTAGTTCTTGTCGAGGCGGAGCGCCCATCCGTCCTTCCCGGCGTGTTCGCGCACGAGTCGGATGTTGTCGCCTCTGTCGAACGGCTTCACGCTGCCTTCGGTGAACGTGACGAGCGGGCGCGACGCCGGGCCCTCCGCCGCGGTTGCGCGTCCGGAAGCGAGCAATTCGCCGCACGCATAGCACCTGGACCACGCCGGCATGTTCCGGTATCCGCAGTCAGCGCACCGCACGGCGGTCGATGAATCGAGGGTTCCGGGCGGCGCAATCGGTGCTTGCTCTTTGCTCAGGACGGGGTCGGGCGTAAGGGGCGTGGAATCCGGGACGCGGGTTAGCTCGGCGTCATCGACCCACATGCGTCCCGGTCCCCAGAGCCCGATTCGGACCTGCGCGTCGCGCTTCGCGGGAATCTGCTTAACAAGCTCGATGCGGGTCCATCCGAACGTGCCGCTCTTCTTCAGGACGTGGTACGTCTCATCCCCGAAGTTCACGTCCTGACAGACTCCCCACTGCCCGCCCACGACGTCGAGCCCGCGCAGCCAGCACGTGAATCGGTAACGTCCGGGCTCCAGTACTACTATTGGCGCGTAGACGCGCATCTTGCCGCCCTGCGCGCCAACCAATTCCGCGGACCTGCTGCCGGAGTGCGCGACCTTGCCGTTGCGGAACTCACAGGCGCCTTCGAACACCCAGCCGCCCCAGCGCGCGAACGGGTTTCCGAACTGGTCCTTCGGCTTGACCGCCTCGACGGAGGGGTCGGGCAGGAGGTTCTGGGCGTTCGCTCGCGTCGCGGGGAGGGCGAGGAGAAGGAGGAGAAAAAGTCGAGCTGTCATGATTCGCGCACCTGTCTTCGTGAGGTGAGAGCGGCCGCATCGGGGTCACTCATACGGGCGGTTTACGCATGCGGCGGGCGATCTCCTGCCTGCTTCGGCTCCGGCGGACGTTCGATTCACGAGCGTGTATAATGTGGAATGATCCGCGTTCAAGCGAGGAGACGACATGACCGCCGTATTGCGAAAACCCGAAGCCCCGGAACCACCCACGCTGGAGACAATTGCCGACCTGTGCGAGCGCCTCGGCGGAATCGATCCATCCCGAATCCTCCTGAAGCCCGCGCCAGGCATGGCTGTGGAACAGGACGTTGTCGATATCAATGACCATACCAATCGATTGTTCGAGTTGGTAGAAGGCACGCTGGTGGAGAAACCGATGGGCGTACGGGAGTCGAGAGTCGCAGCGATGTTGATTCAGATACTTGGCGCTTTCGCAGAATCGAACGACCTTGGTATCGTCCTGGCTCCTGACGGAATGCTGCGGCTCGCGCCTGGCTTGGTGCGGATGCCGGACGTCTCCTTCCTTCTCTGGAACCGCTTTCCCGAACGAAAGCTGCCGGTAGAGCCGATCCCCGATCTCGCTGCCGATCTCGCAATCGAGGTATTGAGCAAGAGCAACACCAAACGCGAAATGAGGCGGAAAACAGGAGAGTATTTCGCCGCCGGCACGAGATGTGTTTGGCTGGTCGATCCAGTGACTCGCTCAATTGAGGTGTTTTCCTCACCCACATCTTCTGCTCGGTTCACTGGCGACGACCCGGTGGCGGTCGGGGACCTCCTTCCTGGGCTCTCCCTTACTCCGGCTGAGCTGTTCCGGCGGGCCGGGCTGGAATAGTCCAGTCATGGTCTCTCTCTTCACACGCTGTCCCGAAAACCCCATCGTCGTTCCCGGCGGCTTTCCGTGGCGGATGGCGGTGACCTTCAACCCCGGCGTCATCTATGAGAACGGCCGGTTCACGCTGTTCGAGCGGTGCGCCGGGCAGCTCCGGCCGTTCATCTGCCAGATCGGTATGCTGGAGAGCGAAGACGGCGTCCACTTCCGGCAGGTCGGCGAGGAGCCCGTGTTCCGGCCGGAGGACTGCGGCACGCCGGACGCGCCTGGCAGCCCATATGGAAGCGTGCAGGATCCGCGCGTCGTGAGGATCAACGGCACATACTACATGACGTTCGCCTACCGCCCCTACGCGTGGTCGAGCCATTCGACGGCGGTGGGAGTACCCGATTCGCACGAGACCGAGTTTCCGGGCGTCGAGCGCGCGCCATACGATGCGGAGAACGCGGGCTCTGGCAACGTTCAGGGGGGCCGGCCGGACAACATGACGCGGTCCGGAATCGCGGAGTCGAGCGATCTGCGCAACTGGCGTTTCCACGCGTGGGTGTCCGCGCCCGACATCGACGACAGGGACGTCATCCTTTTCCCGGAGAAGATTCGCGGAAAGTTCGTCGCATTGCGGAGGCCGCTCCAGTTCGTCGGCCCCGAGTACGGCACGACCGGTCCCTCCATCTGGCTGAGCGAATCGGACGATTTGGAGACGTGGAGCGCGCCGGAGCTGGTGGCGAAGGCGGAGTTTCCGTGGGAGGACAACCGGATCGGCGGCTCGACCCCACCGATCCGCACGGAGCAAGGATGGTTGGTCCTCTACCACGGCGTGCAGACGCTCGACGCATCGATCAAGCGGGTCATCTACCGCGTCGGCGCGATGATGCTCGACCTGAAGGATCCGACGAAGGTCATCGCCCGTCCCAGCGACTTCATCATGGAGCCGGAGACCTACTACGAGCGATTTGGCGCATACATCCCGAACGTCATCTTCCCCACCGCGAACGTCGTGAAGGACGGAATCGTGTATCTGTATTACGGTTGCTGCGACACGTCCATCGGGCTGGCGACCTGTCCATTGGACTCGCTCGTCGATTGGGTGATGTCTCGTAAGGGGTGGACCGATGTCGAATCGTGAATTGAGGTTAAAGCGCGCACGCGCATCGCTTGACGGTTTGTCCGTTGGAGATGCGTTCGGCGAGTGCTATTTCAGCTTCGCGAGCAATCTGGAATCCCTCATCGAACGTCGCGCCATCGCCTCACCTCCGTGGCCCTATACCGACGATACCGAAATGGCGTTGTCAGTGTATGCTGCGCTCCGTGAGTACGGTTGCATTCAACAGCATGATCTCGCGAGGCTGTTCGCCCACAATATGGACCCGCAGAGGGGCTACGGTGCAAACACCTATAAGCTGCTCAGGCAGGTATCGGTGGGCCAGGACTGGAGGCTCGCTGCGGCAACCGCCTTTGAGGGGCAGGGCTCGTGTGGTAATGGCGCGGCGATGCGTGTTGCGCCGCTGGGAACATATTTCGCGGATGACCTGGGGATGTTGGTTGAGAATGCGCGCCTCTCGGCGGAGGTGACGCATGCCCATCCGGAGGGGATCGCGGGGGCGGTCGCTATTGCCGTCGCCGCGGCGCTGGCCACCGACCCGCCTGCCCACAACCGGGTTGTTGGAGGGCGCGACTTTATCGATCTCGTGCTGCCGCATGTCGGCGACAGCGAAGTGCGAGAGGGAATCCGCCGCGCGCGCAACCTACCTGAAGGCTGTTCGGTTCGGCTGGCGGTCTCGGCGCTTGGAAACGGCAGCCGAGTGACCGCGCAGGACACGGTCCCGTTTTCGCTCTGGTGCGCGTCACAGCATCTCGACAACTTCGAGGAAGTGATGTGGCTAACCGTCAGCGGTTTGGGAGATCGTGACACGACGTGTGCGATTGTGGGCGGAATCGTCGGAGCGCGGACCGGAATCGGGGGCATCCCTGGCGAATGGCTCGCGAATCGGGAACAATTGCCGTCGTGGGCGGTTGGGGAATAGCGAGGGCGCTCAAAACTTGAGGTCGGCCATGACGTAGAACCAGTCGCTGTTGTCGGCCTTGCCTCCGTTGGTCGCCCTGACGAAGGAGCCGGGGACGAATCGCGCATAGCCTGCGGAGAGGACGACCTGTCGCGAGAGGCTGTAGGTTCCCTGCACGTCCAGCTCGGTGCCGAGGTCGCGGCCGGCCCTTCCGGTGGGATCGCGGAACGGAGCGCCGGCCGCGTTCACCATCGGCTTGCCGCTGTCGCTGTACCAGAAGTCGCGCGGGTCCTTCAGCGAGAAGAAATGGCCATCCACCTGGAGCTGGAGCTTCGCCGTCGGGTTGGCGCGCAGCATCAGCCGCCAGTCCTCCATGTTCCTCCACCCGACGAAATCGATGATCCCGTAATGAAGGTGGTTCGTCGGAAACAGCTGGTCGAAGGTGCGGTACGTACCGGAACCGGTCGGATTCCCGCCGCTGGCCTCGTCCCGTTCGACCGCCAACTGCACACCGTACCTGCCGGGCAGCGTGTAGGAGGCCACGCCAGCGTACGCCCACGCGGAGACCGGCCGCGCCTCATTGCTGCCGAACTGGTACGCGGCTTCGAGCTTCGCCTGAATCTGCTTCGTCGGGTTCCAGACGGGTCGCGCGCCGGCCGTAACGATATGCTGGCTGGTGGCCGCCGTGACCTTCACCTCCTTGTAGAGCGCATAAACGTCATAGGCGAGGGCGGGTGACCGCTTTACCGTGCTGTAGACGCCAGCGAAGAGCGGCTGATTCGTCTTCTGGTACGACTGGCCGAGCTCCGTAACTAAGATATCCGTGCTCGTCCGGCGATCCCCCAGCGACAGCCTCGCGCCGTCGAACGAGCGGCCCACCGAGCTCCAGTTGCCTGGACCGATGAGTCGCGCGTCCCCGTAGAGCAGCTCCTGGCGGCCAATCCTCCACTTCCGATTCGCGTCCGTGAAGTCCACATATCCCTGATGGATGTCGAGGTCGCGCACCGTGCCCTGCGGCTTGGGATTATGGGTATCATCCGTCACCGCCCACTGCGGCTGCACGAAGGCGTTCCACCCCTCCCGGCTCTTGTAGTTGATTCCCAGGCGAAGGCGGGACTGGAAATCGTGCGGATCGTTTGCGGCCGCGTCGCTGAAAGTGGCGTTCGTCCGCTCCTCCGGCCGGATCCTCCATTCGATTGGATAGCTGAATCCTGTCGGCGCGGGCGTTTGGGCCGAGGCGGGAATCGCGGCGGCAAGCAGGAGGGCGGCCAATAAGCGCAAGTGTTTCACGGTAGATAATCTTTCCGGGCTGGGTTGCGGGCGGGCGACGGCGTCGTATCAGTTCTATAGGAAGCCGGTGTCGCCGATGGCCGCGCGCTGGTTTACGGCCATGAGGCGGCGGCGGCAGGCGGGGCAGACGTCCTGGTAGTGCGCACCGTCCTCGTACCGGTAATCGAATCCGAGGTCGTCGAGGACCTTCTTCAGGTCTTCGGTCTGGAGGCGGGAGGCGAACTCCTCGCCGCACCGCGCGCATACCGCCTGCTCGGTTCGCGCGCCTTCCAGCTTGTAGTATTGCACGCCGAGGTTCGCCGGCCGCTGGAAGATGTGGAAGAACTTGCCGAATGGCAGGTAGAGCAGGGTGACGATGACGCTGAACGCGTGCAGCAACGCGATGAAGCTGTAGGAGTGGCCGTGCAGGAACATGGCGCTGACCGTGAGCATGAGGCCCGTCACGCAGACCGCAAAGAGCATGACGAGCGGCACGAAGTCCATGCCGAACTGCTGGACGGTCATCGCTCCGCGGTCGCCCATCCGCCGCCGCATCGCGAGAGCCATGCCGATAATAACCGCAACCGCGCAGAAGTCGAGCACGTGGAAGGTCATCCAGCCGACCAGCGAGTGCGCCGGGAACGAGCCCGCCGGGAACCCGAGCATGTAGGCGTCGTAGTTCGCGGGATTCAGCGGGTCGGCCTCGAAGTGCACCCATCCGAAGACGAGCGGGAAGGTGACTGCCACGGCGACGATGCAGCCCCAGGAGATGAGGAAGTGCGCCGCCCACCGCTGGCTGGAGCGGCGGCCGATGAACGTCTGGAGCACGATGTTATTCCAGACGAGCTTCGCCAGGAAGAGAACGTTTGCGGGCAGGCGCGAGGGCCGGAGGAAGAGCTGCCATCCGCGCCGCCAGTAGAGGCGTGTCGGTGGCTTCTGGAGCCAGATGCTGTAGCGATAGACGATTCCGAAGGTCGCGAAGATCACGGCGACCGTATAGGTGATGAGCGCCGGATCGAAGTGGCGCAGCATCCCCGACCCGAAGTAGATCGCCGCCACCAGCAGCAGCGAGGCGATGACGCCGTTAAGAATTGCCGGCCTATGGAGCCTTTCCAACGTTCACCCTCCGTATTTGTAGACGGCCTTCATCGCTGTGAGCTGTGTGTGGCTGTGCGCTGGCAATCGCGGCGCCGGCTCCATGCGCTTCATGGGGAGTGGGAGGCGGTTCGGACAGGATTCCCTTTAGCGTGAGCACGCCGATAATCAGGATCAGTGCGATCCCCAGATCAATGATCCAGCGCCGCCTGGCCGGATGCCGCGAATCCGAGCGGTCCAGCCAGGGCAGAAGCAGCATCCCCGTCGTCACCAAACCCGGGATCACGAGCGTCCCCACTACCTCCAGCGATGGAGGCATCAGCTTCAGCAGTTCATAGAGGCCGAGGAAATACCACTCCGGGCGCGGCGTGAAGTCGGCGCGCGCCGGGTCTGCCACGGCCATCAGCTCGGGCTTCATGAAGATGGCGAGACCGAACAGGATTCCAATTCCCACCAGAACCACAACCGCGTCGCGGAAGAGTTGGGTCGGATAGAACGGGACAGGCTTGCCCTTCTGCGCCACTACCGGGCCCGAGATATGCAGCCGTCGCACCAGGTAGAGGTGCATCATGGTGAGCGCCATGAGCGCCGCGGGGAGCGCCATGATGTGGACCGCATAGAACCGCGTGAGAGTAAGCGCCCCCACTTCGTGCCCGCCGCGGACCAGCGTCATCGTCGAATCGCCGACGAAGGGAATCGTATTGATGATTCGGGTACCAACCACGGTGGCCCAGTAGGCTTTCTGGTCCCACGGCAGCAGGTAGCCGGTGAACGAAAACCCGAGCATGACCTGGAATATGAGCACGCCGATAACCCAGGTCACTTCCCGCGGCTTCTTGTACGCGCCCCAGAAGAAGACCCGGAGAATGTGAAGCACTACCGCGATGATGATCAGGGTGGCGCCCCAGTGATGAATCCCGCGAATCACCGAGCCGAGCGTGACCGTGTCGGAGATGTACTTGACGCTCTGATACGCATGGTCCGGCGTCGGCGTATAGTACATCGCGAGGGCCAGGCCCGTGACGAACTGAAAGACCAGGAACGTTAGAATCAGGTTGCCCAGCGTCTGCCACCAGCCCACGCCCGGCGGCATCGGCTCATCGAGGTTCTTGCGGACGAATCCCCACCAACCGGTGCGCAGCTCGAGCCAGTCTTTCAGCGACGGCCGATGGAGTTTCAGCTCCTCCATCGCCGGATGGTGGGCAGACTGGCCGCTGCCATTCGACCTTGTCCCGGCGCCCGATTCTCTGTCGATAGTGGTTTTCATGGCCCTCACACCTTCTCGATCCAGACCTTGCCGCCCTCGAGCTTAACGGCCAGCCTGGTGAGCCCCTTCGGCGGCGGCCCGGAGACCCGCTCGCCCTCGTCGTCGAACACGCCGCCGTGACACGGGCAGACGAATCGCTTCTTCCGATCCTTGAACTCGACGTGGCACCCCAGGTGGGGGCAGGTCGGGTCGAACGCGGTCACGCGGCGACCCTTTCGACTAAGGTAGACGCTGTAGTTCCGAGGCGAGACCATGTACCCGTCCGGGACGTCGAGCTTGTAGGTGACGGATCGCGTCTCGCCGTCCCTCAACTCGTCGGCGTCGATAACAGGAACCCACACTCCTTTCGGCTTCTTCTGGCCCATGGGTGCGGCGATAAAGCCAATGGTCGGCAGGATGACGGCGCCCATCACCCCGGCATTGATGATTCCCACCAGCCAGCCCAGCAGCCTGCGCCGCGGAACCGTGCCCGGCTGTTCGGCGGCATCGGCATGATCGGTGTGATTCTCTTGCAGCTCATCCGTGGACATAGCCGGCCTCCTATGGGTAGTAGCGCAGATTCACCGCGCCATCAAAGTCGGGAATGACCTGATTCACCACGCCGCGAGCGATTCGCTCCGATTTGTGGTGCCGCCCCGGCGAGGGCTCATACGCGAAGCCGAGATCCACTCCGCTCTCCGTAATGGCCTCCGTCACCTTCGTCAGCGCGACCAGTACCGGAACGACGAACACATGGGAGAATCGCGTGTAGGGCGCGGACACCAGGAGCGTTGCGATCACGCCGAGGTGGACGATGTAGACCGGCATCACCCACTGAATCGCGCCGCCGCTCCGCAGCGCTTGTGTGATGAAACCGGTGATGATCGCCAGTGTGAGCAGATTCAGGAAGAGATAATCCTGCCCCAGGGTCAGCCCATTGTCGATGAACTCGTCCTTCATGTACCGGTAGCGGACATAGACCACTCCGGCCAGTATCGCGATTCCGCCCAGGTTCGCCATGAGCTTAAACGGGTGCATGGGCGGCAGGCCGGTGCGCAACGGGTTGAAGATCGACATCAGCATGTCGGCCAGCCCTATCGCGATAAAGCCGTACAGCAGCAGGCCGTGCATCGCCCAGCGGAACGGGCTCTTGCGCCAGAGCGATGCGACCAGCAGCCCATCTACCACGAATGCCTTGAGCGCGACGCCCGCCGCTTTGACATAGCCAAATCGGGCGACATACGGTCGAAGCTGCGGCCAACCCGCTCTCCTCAGCCAGATTAAGATGACCCGCAACGCCAGCAGCAGCGAGACGGTCCCGATCACCGAGAATCCGATTCCAACGTTCTTCACCGAGAGAAGCGCGCCGACCTTATAGGAGATCGGAATCTGCGAGGGATCGAGCTTCGTGGACCGCACGAACGCGTGAATCGCGGCGACCTCCGCCTCCGACGCGTCCTTCTCCGGAACCGCGGGCATCATCCCCTTGCCCTTGCGGACCAGGGTGCGCACCTCGCCGAGCGTCAGCTTCGTCTCCGCCAGCGGCGGTCCGAAACCGCCCATCGCGGTCTGCCCGTGACACCCCGCGCATGTCGATTCCCGCCAGATATCCGCCCCCGAATCCGGTGCAGCCACCGCTGGCCTCTGCGCCACGGCCCGCCCGCCCCACATCAGCAGCAATCCGGCCAACAGAACCGCCCCAACCGCCTTCGCCGCTCTCGTCTTGCCGTTCCCCACGGCCGACTTCCGACTCTCAACGCTCGACTCCTGAACCGCCATGGTCCCAAGATAGAGATTCGCCGGGTCGGTTCCGGCTTCGGGGAGAAGGCGGAACGGCTCGCGGTCGGTCAGATCCTTCTGCTCTTCCACGTAGCGGGAAATCTTGCTCTCCGGGTCGTCCTTGTCGCCAAAGATTCGGGCGGTTGTCGGGCATGCGACGACGCAGGCGGGCTCCAGGCCCTGGTCTACGCGCTGTGCGCAGAGGGTGCATTTGCGGGCCTTGTTCACCTCCAGCCTCGGCTTGACGAAGTCGCGCTCGTAGGGCTGGTCGTCCTTCAGGTACCACTTGTCGCTCTTCGTGAGGATGATATTGCCGTAGGGACAGGCCGACACGCAGGCGCCGGTGCCGCGACAGCGCTTCTGGTCGATTAGCACGATCCCGTCGTCGCGGCGGAAGATGGCCTTGTTGGGGCAGGCCTTGAGACATGCCGGATTCTCGCAGTGGTTGCAGAGCACCGGTATGTACATCCGCTTCACGTCCGGGTAGGAGCCCGCCTCCACGTTGAGGACGCGCGCGAAGAAGACATCGGCCGGCGTTCCGTTCTCCTGCTTACAGGCCACCGTGCAGGCGTCGCAGCCGATGCAACGGGTCAGGTCGATGAGCATCGCCAATCTGGCCATCGTCTACCTCCCCACTTTCCGGACGTCTACGCGCGTGTCTTTCCAATGCTGGCCCGGCGCGTAGACGGCGGGCAAAAAGTACGCCTCGTGAGTCGGCTTGACCTTCTGGTGCGTGTGGACGCTGTGGTACTTTCCGTCCGCCAGATACCGATGCCACCAGCCGTGATCCACGCAGACAACACCCGGCTTGATCGCTTCCGTCACGAGCGCCCAGAGCTGATAGGAGCCGTTCTCGTTGAATATCTCGACCTGGTCGCCCGGACCGATTCCCCGCTTCATCGCGTCGACGGGGTTTATCTCGACGAGCGGCTTGCGGTTGATGTTGAGGAGAATCGGGTTGTTGCTGTGGGTCGAGTGAACCCGCCACTTGGAGTGCGGCGTCACGATGGAGAGCGGCATGGCCTGTGATTCCTTCGACAGGTGCCCGAACGCCGGCTTGAAGATGGGGAGCGATTCACCCATCTTCTGGTAGATCGCCTCCTCCTTGTAGAACTCCATGCGGCCGGTCTTGAGGAACTCTCGCTGCTGCTCGACCTTGAACGGCAGCGCGCGCGGCGGGAACGGTTTCATCTCGAGGAACTGCTCGTCGCACCCGATCTCCGGGTCGTGGACGTTGAGCCGGACCGGCCCTTCCATGAGCTTCTCGATCGTGATTCCCTCGGTCTCCTTGCCCGCGCTCTTCAACAGGATGTCGATTGCGTCGAGCTCGGTCATGTCGAAATTGTGGAAGAGCGAGGGGTCGACGCGCTTGATTAGCTCCTGTACCATCCACCACTCGGTCCGGCTCTCGTACTGAGGCGAAATCACGGGCTGCTGAATCTGCAGATAGGGATGGCAGCCGGTGCCGACCAGGTCGTACTTCTCCCAGAAGGTCGGCGCGGGAAGGACCACGTCGGCGTATTCGCAGGTCGGAGACATCGAGAAGTCGACCGCGACGAACATCTCCAGCTCGTCGATGGCGTCCTTCATCGGTCCGGAGAACTCGGTCACGAGCGGGTTGGCGTGCGATACGAAGAGCATCTTCACGCCGTGATGGGGATATTTGATCTTCGGGTTGATGGTCTCCGTGGGGCCGCCCATGACGAAGTAGTGCATGGGGACCGAGTTCGGGCGCTTGCCGTCCGGAAACCAGAGGCCGCTGATGTCGATTCGAAAGTGGTGCTGCCCGGAGTAGATGGAGACGCCCGCACCGGGAGCGCCATGGTTCCCCGCCAGCGCGCTGAGCAGAAGGACCGAGCGAATCGTCAGGTCGCCGTGCAACCGGTGGTTGATTCCCATCCCGATGATGATGCTGGCCGGCCTGGTGGTCGCGTACTCTCGCGCTACCTGCCGAATCGTGGCCGCCGGAATATCGCAGATCGACGCGACGTTCTCCGGCCGGTATTCATCCCGCATGATCACGTCTTCGAGCATTTGGAAAACGGGGTGGACCCGCACGGTCTCGCCGCCGATGGTCACATCGCGGTGTCCGCGGAACGCGGGCCGCACGTCCGGCGGGAGCGTGAGCGTGTCCGTGGGAAGGACGTAGAAGGCCTGCGATCCATCGTCCCAGACGACGAACTCGTTCTCGCTGCCCAGGTTTAGGTCTGAAGCCCGAAGGCGCTCGCCGTTGTCTTCGCGTATGAGCGTGGCGCAATCCGTGAAGGTTCGGAGGAACTCCCAGTCGACGAGGTTGTCCTCAATGAGCGTGTAGCACATCGCCAGCGCGAGCGCGCCATCGCTGCCGGGGTGCACCGGCAGCCAGAGATCGGCCCCTTTCACGGTCTGGCTGCAACGCGGGTCGATGGCGACGATCTTGCACCCGTTCTGCTGCCTGGCTTCCTTCGTCAGGAAGTGGGCGTCGGGGATTCGGGTCTGGAAGACGTTAGCGGACCAGAGGATGGCGTATTTCGCGTGGCCCCACGACTTCGTCTCGCACTCCACGCTGTCGATTCCCACCGTCTGCGTGAAGCCCATCGAGATGTCGCCGTTGTAGTCGTACGCGGTCGCGAACGACATGCCGAGGAGGGCCGCCATCCGGATCTGGGCGCCCTTCTGCACGTAGCTCGTGCCGACGACCTGGTTGAAGAGGAGCATCGATTCGGGACCGTAGGTATCGCGAATGTGGACCATTTTGGCGGCGATGTGGTCGAGCGCCTCGTCCCAGCTCGCCTCTTTCCACTTGCCTTCGCCCCGAGCGCCCTGCCGGATCAAGGGGGTCTTGATCCGGTCCGGCCCGTATATCATGTGGGTCATCGACATGCCGCGCAGGCAGCCGCGCGGGTTGTACTCATCACACGGATAGTCGGCGGCCGGTTTCAGGTCGACGATCACGTCGTCCACCACCGTCGCGTTCCATCCGCAGGCTCCCGTGCAGTTGGGGCTGTCGGTAGTGCGGACGATTCGCGCCTCCCCCTTCGGAGCGGGAGATGCTTCCCGACCGGGTACGGCGAAACGTGTAGCCATGCGCGTGCTCCTCTTGTTGCTGACGTCCCGGCCGACATGGAATGGAATTCCCGGCCTTGAAACGAATGCGATCTTCGTGGTATCCATCCAACCCGCCGCTTAATCTTAGGCGTGCTGGGTTTCGTCTGGTTGCGGTTATGTGGCCCCGTTGGCGTGCTGAACGAGGCCGATGGACGCCAGGGCTTTCGCGACCACCGAATGGACCATTGCGGCGAACGTCACGGCCCACGCCCCTATCGCCACGAAGACGAAGAGACGGGGAATGACATCCAGGAACGGCATTCCAGTCATTCGCGACAGTTGATAGGTGCAGACCGTGTACATGCCGAGTGGGAAGACCATGCCCCAGTATTGGGGGTCATAGCGAACGGGTATTTTGCTCAGGTGGCGCCATACCGTAAGGATGACGAGCAGCGGAATCCACCAGGTACCCGTAGCCCAGAAGAAGAGCGTGAACCCTTTCAGGAACGGGAGAATATCGTGCAAAAACGGCGAATGCGACGGCGAAGCCGCGAGCGTTGCGCCAACGCGCGTGGTGATCGCGACGGCCCCCATGTTGATCCAGTAGGGCGGCGTGAGCGCCGCCGGCATCAACCGGAAGAAGGTCCACCGGTAAAAGATGAGCGATATAACGAGGATGTAGAGCATGCAGCCAACCAGGAACAGGCAGAGCGCAACGAATGTAAGCTGGTCCCGCATCGAGCCCATATGCGAGGCGATCATCGTTCCCAGAAGCGCGACGGCCTGGGTAGAGACGACGGTGAGAAGCCAGCCTCCGTTGAGCCCGCCCTCCAGATCTGGCTTCGCGTCGTGCACGGTGATCGCGGCGAAGAATGCGTACATGATGCAGACCCAGAGAGCTGCCCCAAATCCCAAAAGCCAGACCGCCGGCGTGACCTGGCCGCCCAATACGAGGAACTGGTTCCCGAGAATGCACGTCGCAGCGACGGCTGTCAGCAGCGCGGGACCGCGGCTGTGGCTGCGCAGATCGGCCAGAATAGAGGGCAGGAACCAGATCAACCGCATAATGGTGATAGCCCAGAGCACGATGTACGCGCCGATGTTGAGGATGAACAGCATCCATGCGATCGTCTCCATCTGCTCCAGGTAAGCGGCAATCGAGACGATGCCGGTCGCCATAACGAAGGCGAAATAGCCCGGATAGAGGTCCCTTACGCCCGCGGCGCCGGCTGAGTATAGAGCGGAGATCCCTGTTGGCGCCCGCACGGAATTAGCCTTGCACCGATGGCAAGCTGTCGCCACTTTGTGTGTGTGCCGGCCGCAAGAACACCGCGTAGTTCAGCGCCAGGCAGCCCGCGCAGAAGACCGCGAGGAAGATGAAGCCCAGCGCGTAGCTGCCGGTCTGCGCCTTGATCACGCCGAGAACCAGCGGCGGGAAGAAACCGCCCAATCCACCCATAGCCCCAACCAGTCCCGTCACCGTCCCGGTGTCCTTCGGGAAATATTGCGGGACCAGCTTGAAAACCGCGCCGTTGCCCAGGCCAATGGCGGCTGCTACACCTAACGCGCCAACAGTGAACGGAACCATCGATTCGAAGGCCATTCCGAGCGCGAGAAGCGCGGCCGCCGCGAATACGACCCCGAGCACCTTCGCTCCGCCCACACGGTCGCTCACGGCGCCGCCAATGGGCCGCAACAGCGTAGCCACGATCACGAATCCGGCGATTCGCAGCCCCGCGTCCTCCTTGGTCAGGTGGAATATTTCCTGCAGGATGGTGGGAAGGCCGATGGAGAGCGCGACGAAGCCGCCGAATGTGACGAAGTAGAAGAGCGAGAGGAGCCATGCGAGTGGCTGCGTGGCAAGCACCTTGAGCATCGCGCTGAACGGCTTCGGCTGCGTCCGCACCGGCGCGTTGCGGGCAAGGGCCAGGTAGATTGCGCCGTAGACCAGGGCGACGACTGCAAAGGCGGCGTAGGTGGCGCGCCAGCCGCCCAGGATGCCGGAAAGAGCCGGGATTCCAAACAGTGCAACGGACTGGCCGATGTTTCCCGCGCCGTAGACGCCGAGCGCCAGCCCCTGCTTCTCCGGCGGAAACCACTTCGACGTGAAGGCGACGCCGACGGAAAACGATGTGCCCGCCATGCCGAGCAGGAGGCCCCAGACCAGCATGTCGGTATAGGCCGTGGCCTTGCTTAACATATACGCAGGCAGCGAGATGAAGAGGAGGAGCAGTCCGAACACGATGCGGCCCCCGAACCGGTCGGCAAGCATTCCCATCGGCAGGCGAATGATGGAACCAAGCAGTACAGGTGTCGCGATCATGAGCCACTTTTGCGTTTCCGACAGGTGAAACGTTGTCTGGAACATTTTTGCGAGGGGCGAGATCATGCCCCAGACCGCAAAAGACACCGCGAAGGCGATGGTCGCGAGGGTGAGCGCTGTCCAGCTTTGACGTGTCGTGTTCATTTAACCGTCCGTTCTGTCGAGACCGTAGAGGCCCTTCAGCAGCCAGAGGTTCAGGGCGAAGCAGAAGAGGCTCGCAAGAAATGTCGGCGCGGCGAGTGCCATGTTCGCCGCCAAATACGATTCGAGCGCGATGGTGATGAGCCATAGCTGAATCAGGAGCAGCACCATCACTCCCAGCATGATGGGCAGCACCGATTGCGACTTCTGCTCGATTCGCGCTAATTCCGGGTCTCGTTGATACATGGTCATTGGGTCATTGGGTCATTGGGTCATTGGGTCATTGGGTCGTCGGGTCGTGGGCCGTTGCACTTGCCGTCATTCTGAGCGAAGCGAAGAATCCGGCCGTTGCGCCTGGCAGGAGAAAAGCGCCGGATTCCTCGGTCACCAGGGCTTTCTCGGAATGACGTCAAGAGCTGCTTCACGTCATCACCTCATCACCTCATCATGAATCAGCTCCCCACGACACCCTTTGCGAAGATTCGGCCTTCTCGGATTTCGAGGGCGATTCGAGGGAGGGGGCGCGGGGGCGGGCCCTCCAGGACCTTTCCGTCGGTCGCGTCGAATGCGCCGTTATGGCAGGGACATTCGAGCCGATTCTTCTCCGCGGCGAAGTGGACGGGGCAGCTCAGGTGCGTGCAGCGCTGCTTGTAGGCGACGTATTCGCCGCTCGCCAGGCGGATGAGCATGGCCGGATCGTTCGGGTCCGGGTAGCGGAAGAGCTTGACCGAGCCGGGCTTCAGGTCGTCTATATGTCCGAGGTCGAGCGTCGGGAACGATTCGTGGCGCGCGTGCATCGACTGGAGCACGAAGTAGCCGTTGCCGAGAACGGTCGCGCCGGAGATCATGACCAGGAATTTGGTGAACTCCCGGCGCGTGACATAGTTGTCGATGCCCCACTGAATCGGGAAGTCCTTGCGCCATTTCGGCATCGTGCCGTTCCGCGTCTCGTCGCTCATTGCTCCACAGGGTCCTTTGTCTGTCTCTTAATCTCGCCGATTCGAACATCGATTTTCATCGCGCCGCCACTGCTATTGACGGTTTGGCCCGCGTGCCTGCCGGTCCCCTGCCTCGATTCGTCGCGTGAATCCGTCTCGGGCATGACCATGTAGACCTTCGTTCGGACAAGCTGCCGGCCGAATCGGAAGTGGTTTACGGGCCGGCCGCGACGCCTGGCCTTCCACTCCTCCATCGGACCGAAATAGAGCGCCTCCGACGGGCAGACCGTGGCGCACATGGGCCGCTTGCCGATGGAGGTCCGGTCGTAGCACATGTCGCACTTCATCATCTGGTCGGGCGCGGCGTCGTACTTCGGAACGCCGAACGGGCAGGCGAGCACGCAGTTCTGGCATCCGATGCAGCGCGGCTTGAGCGAAGACTGCACGACTCCGTCCGGCGTCTGCTTGATGGCATCGGCCGGGCAGACCTGCGCGCAGGTCGGGTTGACGCAGTGCATGCAGACCTGCGGCGTCGTCTGAACCGACTCGGCCCGGTTGATGAATTCCAGGTGGATCATCGAGGTTCCGCGGTGCGTGCCGCACTCTGCGCAGGACTGCACGCAGGCCTGGCATCCGATGCAGCGGGCCGGGTCGATGATAAACACGTTCTCCAAACTGATGCGGCTCCGTTCCAGGGCGGGCGCTTCGAGCCCGACCTCTATATTGTATGCGCGGCTTCTTAGCCGCGCTATCCACCTATCGACGGATTCAGGACAAGTTTGTCCGAAATATGCGGGTTCCTCGCTAGATCGGCGCCGGGGCCAGCGCCGCCGTAGGCGGCGCGGCATCCTGGTTCGGCGCGGCCGCGTTGACCATTTCCGAGATTGGCGCGCGCCGGAACGCTTCTTCGGTACGCGCGGCGGCGGCGTCCAGTTCGCGGTGGAGAGGGCAGAGGCACGTGCGGTGCTCCGGCTTGTTGAGGGGGCAGCGAGTGATTCGCTGAATCGGGTCCACCGCCTGCACCACATCGTATACCGAAATGTCTTCGGCCGGCACCGCCAGCCGGAATCCGCCCCGCAGTCCCCGCTGGGACTGGACCACGCCGCGCTTCGCCAGCTCCTGCATCACCTTCGAGAGATAGCCCGCGGGAATTTGCGTCGCGGGCGCGATCTCCTGAATCGTGCACGGACGCGTTTCGTTCTCCGCCAGATAGACTATCGCTCTCAGCGCGTACTCGGCTGTTTGTGAGATCATTTTACAACTCCTGCATCAATCCGCCATTTGGAGGATATTTGGATAATCGGACATAGATGTCTTGAAATCCAGTTTAGAACATGCTATCCTGTTTGTCAAGAGCGGCGGGACAACTGGCATCCCCGCCGGAGAGTTTTCAGGAGAGACACGTACATGAGTTACAGGCGGCTCTGGGGAGCGCTCATTGTCGTAATGGCGGCGTCGTTCGCGACGCTGGGGTGGTTCGGGAAGGAGATTTACCGGCAGGCGCCGCCCATTCCCGAAAAGGTGGTTGCGGCGTCCGGCGAGACGCTCTACACCGCGAACGAAATTCACGAGGGGCAGAACGTCTGGCAGTCGATGGGTGGGCAGGAAGTCGGCTCCATCTGGGGACACGGCGCGTATGTGGCGCCCGACTGGTCCGCGGACTGGCTGCACCGCGAGTGTACCGCCCTGCTGGAAGGCTGGTCCGCGAAGCAGTATGGAACGAACTTCGACAAGCTCAACGTGGAGCAGCAGGCAGGTCTGCAAGCCCGTCTGAAGGCGACGATTCGCACAAACACTTACGACGCGGCGACCGGCACGCTGACCGTCTCGGACGAGCGGGCGGCGGCCATCAAGGCGGTCGAGGCGCACTATGCGTCGGTCTTCAGTGCCGACCCGGCCTCCCAGAAACTGCGCGAGGCGTACGCGATTCCAAACAATCCGCTGACGACCGTGGAGCGCCGGCATCTGATGGCCGGGTTCTTCTTCTGGACGGCGTGGGCGTGCGGCACGAACCGGCCCGGCACGGCAATCACCTATACGAATAACTGGCCGGCCGAACCGCTCATCGGCAACACGCCGACCAGCGCGACCGTGCTCTGGACGGTTATCAGCTTCGTGGGTCTGCTGGCGGGCGTCGGCGCGCTGGCGTGGTGGCACGCGGTGCAGAAGCACCACGAGGACCCGGCGGAGCCTGCTCCGGACCATGACCCGCTCCTGGCGCTCCAGGCGACGCCCTCGATGAAGGCGACCCTGAAGTACTTCTGGACCGTGGCGGCGCTCATCGTGGCGCAGGTGGGGCTCGGCGCGCTGACCGCGCACTACGGCGTCGAGGGGCAGAAGTTCTTCGGTATTCCGATCTCGAACTGGCTTCCCTATGCGGTGACGCGGACGTGGCACACCCAGCTCGGCATCTTCTGGATTGCGACCGCATGGCTCGCGACCGGGCTCTTCATCGCGCCGGCCATCTCCGGCTACGAGCCGAAGTTCCAGAAGCTCGGCGTCAACGTCCTGTTCGTCGCGCTGCTCGTCATCGTCGTCGGCTCGCTGGCGGGGCAGTGGTTCGGGGTGCAGCAGCGGCTCGGCAACACGTTCAACTTCTGGTTCGGGCATCAGGGCTACGAGTACGTGGACCTCGGCCGGTTCTGGCAGATCTTCCTCTTCGCCGGGCTCTTCATCTGGCTGGGCCTGATGGGCCGCGCGCTGAAGCCGGCGTTCAAGAACCCGCTGGAGAACCGCAACCTGCTCGGTCTCTTCTTCGTCTCCTGCTTCGCCATCGCGGCCTTCTACGGCGCGGGGCTGATGTGGGGCCGCCACACGAACCTGGCGGTCGCCGAGTACTGGCGCTGGTGGGTGGTCCACCTGTGGGTCGAAGGGTTCTTCGAGGTCTTCGCGACCGTGGTGATCGCCTTCCTCTTCACGAGGATGGGGCTGCTGCGGCAGTCTACCGCGACCTCCTCGACCCTCTTTGCAACAACCATCTTCCTGGGCGGCGGCATCATCGGGACGATGCACCACCTCTACTTCACCGGCACGCCGGTCGGGGTGCTGGCGCTCGGCGCGACCTTCTCGGCTCTTGAGATCGTCCCGCTCACCCTCATCGGGTTCGAAGCCTACGAGAACCTGCGGCTTTCGAAGGCGAAGAAGTGGGTGGGCGCGTACCGGTGGCCAATCTACTTCTTCGTGGCGGTCGCCTTCTGGAACCTGGTCGGCGCGGGCCTGTTCGGGTTCCTCATCAACCCGCCGGTGGCGCTCTACTACATGCAGGGGCTGAACACTACTCCGGTCCACGGCCACACCGCGCTGTTCGGAGTGTACGGCATGCTCGGAATCGGGCTGATGCTCTTCTGCCTGAAGGGGATGACGCTGCGGCAGAGCTGGAACACGAAGCCGCTCACCTTCGCCTTCTGGGCACTCAACGGCGGGCTGGCGGCGATGGTGCTGCTCTCTCTGCTGCCCATCGGAATCCTCCAGACCATCGCGTCGATGGAGCACGGCCTCTGGTACGCGCGGTCGGCGGATTTCATGCAGCAGAATCACCTGCAGGTGCTGCGGTGGCTCCGCGCGATTGGCGACACGCTCTTCGCGTCGGGCATCCTGAGCCTCGGGTACTTCATCGCCGGGCTGAGGTTCGGATGGTCCATCCGGCCGGAGGACCGGGTGGTGGCTGAGCCTGCACCGGCGAGAACGGACGGGCCGAGGATGGCGGTGACGCACAAGACGAGGGATTGATTCTCACCGCGAAGCCACTGACCCACCGGGTGGGTCTGAATGCAAAATAACTCTCGCAGGCGCGACTTACTTAGAAGAGCGCGAGGAGCGCGAAGAACGGCGGGATTCTCAACAAAAAGACACGACGGCACGAAGATTCACCGATGGCGGCGAATCGAGGAGATACGGATATGAGTACGATAGCGATTGAGAAGACGGTTGGGCAGTTGGTGGCGGAGCAGCCGGCGCGGAGCCGGGTGTTCGAGAAGGCGGGCATCGACTACTGCTGCGGCGGGAAGAAGCCGCTCGGGCAGGCCTGCGCGGAGAAGGGAATCGAGGTCGATTCGCTCGTCCGGGAGATCGAGGCGCTCGACGCGGTGACGCCCGCGGCGGAGGCGGACTGGACGACGGAGAGCCTGACGGCGCTCTGCGACCATGTCCAGCACACGCACCACGATTACCTGAGGGAGGCGCTGCCCCGGCTGTCGTTCCTGACGGAGAAGGTGTCGAACGCGCACGGCGACCGGGACTTCCGGCTGGCGGAGGTTGCGGTGGTGTTCGCGGCGTTCCGGGAAGAGCTGGAGTCGCATATGATGAAGGAGGAGATGATTCTCTTCCCGCTCATCCGGCGGATGGAGTCCGAGGGGACGACGGCTCATTCGCACTGCGGGTCGGTGCGGAACCCGATTCGCGTGATGGTGAGCGAGCATGACGACGCGGGGGAGGCGCTTGCGAAGATGCGGGCGCTGACGGACGACTACACTCCTCCGGCGACGGCCTGCAACACATATCGTGCGATGCTGGACGCGCTGGCCACGCTCGAGGCGGACATGCACGTCCACGTTCACAAGGAGAACAGCATCCTCTTCCCACGCGCGGAGGAGCTGGAACGGACGGTTCAGGGCTGAAAGCCCTCACCACCAACGGCCCCTCACCCCCAACCCCCTCTCCCAAAAACGGGAGAGGGGGCTTTTGCGGCACCTCCGCCCACCCCGTCGTTCGCGTGGAGGGGGCTTTGCGGCACGGCCGGCGCGTTGGTGCGTTCGTGCATTCGTTGCGTGGTGACGGCGGCGTGGTGGCAGAATGGCAGAAAGGTTGCTGTGTTGTATTCCAATGTGTTCCTCGCGGTGGAGATTTGTTTGGAATATCGAGACTTATTTTGCGATAACCTCGGGAAAGGGGAGGATTCGACCGGCGGGGGCGGAAGGTAGGGTTGCAAGAGGAGCCGGATGCGTTGGCCGCCTGGTGGGATAGCGGGGAACCGGTACGCCACGGGCGGCGTTATTTCTGGAGCGGTCGGCAGGGAAGCGTGTGTCATGGGAGACAAATCCGACGTCAGCGACCTGTTCGCGCTTCTCCTTCGCGTCAAGTCGGCGTGGTCCGCGGTATGCGCGGCCAGTGCGGAGGGGACGTCGATCCGCGCGGAGACGGAACATCTGAAGTTTACCGCGCGCTCGCTCTACCACGGCATACGGTATGCCTGCTCGCACGGATGGACGGTACGGCTCTACAGCCTCCGTGGCGGAGGCAGGGTGCATTTGATTCGCACGGTTGGCCCCCTGAACCCCGATGGAATCACCTTCCAATATTCCCCTGAATGGGATTCTCCAAAGACCCTCAACAGCTGCGTGATGCCCGCCATGCAGTGGATCGACACGGCGAGCGACCTGAACGCCGCGAAGCTGAACTGATCCCGGTTTCCGTCGCGCACGCCAGGCGCTGCCTGGAACAAGTGTGCCAGGAGCTGCGTTTTCGCTGTAGCGCCGAACGGATTCTTCATCGCCCGGCGTGCTGATTTACCGAATTGCGTACGACGGCGCCAGGGAGGTGAGTGAATGCCTGGACATGACATTATCGTCATTGGGGCTTCCGCCGGCGGGGTGGAAGCCCTAACGCACCTTATCGCGGGACTGCCTCAGGACATTCCGGCCGCGATATTCGTCGTCCTGCACATCTCGCCGCACGGCACGAGTGTCCTCCCTTCCATTTTGCGCCGGGCCGGAAGGCTGCCGGTTCAGCACGCGGCGGACGGCGACGAGATTCGAATGGGACACGTCTACATCGCTCCGCCGGACCTCCATCTGTTGATTCGGGGCGACAAGATTCGGCTCTCTCGCGGGCCAACGGAAAACGCCTCGCGTCCCGCCATCGACCCCCTGTTCCGATCCGCCGCCACCAGCTACGGTCCGCGCGTGATCGGGGCGGTGCTGTCCGGCGTTTTGGATGATGGTACTGCCGGCCTCATCGCCATCAAGCGGTGCGGCGGGATTGCCGTTGCGCAGAACCCGGACGAGGCGCTCTTCGACGGGATGCCGCGGAGCGCGATTGAACACGCGTTCGTTGATTTTATTGTGCCGGTCGCGGAGATGGCGGCCATATTCGACCGTCTTGCGCGCGAGCCGGTCGAGCTGCACGAAGGAACGACGCCGATGGCCGGTGAAATGGAGAACGAGGTCCGAATTGACGATATGGACGAGGCGGCCATGCATACCACTGTGGAGGAGGGGCCGCCGTCCGCCCTCACGTGCCCGGAATGCCAGGGCGCTCTCTGGGAGCTTCACGAGGGGGATCTGGTCCGATTTCGGTGTCGCGTCGGGCATGCCTACTCCGCGGAGACGCTGCTGGCCGAGCAGTCCGACGCGCTGGAGGCGGCCATGTGGCAGGCGTTCCGCGCGCTGAAGGAGAGCGCCGCGCTGGCCCGCAAGCTCGGCGATCGGTCCGCCGCGCGCGGAAGCGACCGCGTGACGGAGCAGTTCCGCCAGCAGGAACGGGAGGCGGAAGAGCGCGCCGCCATCATAAGGCAGGCGTTGCTGCGCGGCACGACGGCCCTCCAGCAGCACATGCACGACGGCGTGAGCGCGCATTTGCCCGATTTGGCGCACAGGCGGTAGCCGGCCGGAGCCACCATCATTCGTGGGCTGGGCGCGCGATGGAATTGACGTTGGCGCGGTGAGCAGGGGCGAATAAATCGCCAACGTTACTTACCACCACCGCGGGAAGTCTCCGTGGGCGATTTATTCGCCCCTACGCGGCGGTTCCGCCCCTACGCGGCGGTTCCGCCCCTACGCGGCGGTTCCGCCGCCGCTTACTTGTGCTCAATCGAGCCGTGGGATAATCGAATTAACGGATCGCAGGTGAATCGCGGGAATGACTGAAACGAACGACGACAAGGGGCTGGACGTACTGCTCGAATACCTCAAGCGGACCCGCGGGTTCGACTTCACCGGCTATAAGCGGGCCAACGTTACGCGGCGGGTGCAGAAGCGGATGCAGGCGATCCGCATCCTGACATACGCGGATTACGTGGACTATCTGGAGGTGCACCCCGACGAGTTCGTATCGCTCTTCAACACCATCCTGATCAACGTCACCGCCTTCTTCCGCGACCCCGAGCACTGGGAGTTCCTGCGCGAAGAGATCGTCCCGCGGATCGTGAAGTCGAAGCCGCCAGGCGCCCCGATTCGGGTGTGGGTGCCAGGCTGCGCGTCCGGCGAGGAGGCGTTCACCATCGCGATGGCGCTGGCCGAGGCGGTGGGACTGGAGCGGTATCGCGAGAGCGTGAAGATCTACGCGACCGACGCGGACGAGGAAGCGCTCGCGAAGGCGCGGCAGGCCACCTACACCTTGAAGGAGATAGCGGGCGTCCCGGAGGAGCTCGCGGAGAAGTATTTCGAGCCGAACGGCCACACGCGCACGATCATCAAGGAGCTGCGGCGCGGCGTCATCTTTGGGCGGCACAACCTCGTGCAGGACGCGCCCATCTCGCGCGCCGACCTCATCTCGTGCCGCAACACCCTGATGTACTTCAACGCGGACACCCAGGCCCGAATCCTGGCGAGGTTCCACTATGCCCTCAATGACGGCGGATTCCTCTTCGTGGGGAAGGCGGAGATGCTCTTCACCCACGGCAACACGTTCGTGCCCGTGGACCTGCGAAGGCGGGTTTTCGTGAAGGTGCCGCGCGCGGGCTTGCGCGACCGGCTTCTGATAATGGCGGAGGGCGGCGATCCGCAGGCCGCCGGGCGGGTCTCCACAATCATCAAGATGCGCGACGCGTCGTTCGACACCTGCCCGGTTGCACAGTTGATCGTGGATGCCGAGGGCAACGTGGCCATGGTCAACGAGCTGGCCCGGAGCGTGCTGGGCCTGATGGCGCGGGACGTGGGCAGGCCGCTCCAGGACCTCGAAATCTCGTACCGGCCCGTCGAGCTCCGGTCGCTGATGGAGCAGGCGCAGGCGGAGAATCGGACGATTACGCGGTCCGACGTCACGTTCATGTGGCCCGGCGCGCCGCCCATAGTCGTGGATATCGAGGTGAGCCCGCTGATGGAGACAGGCGGCGTACACCTCGGGACCGCGTTCAGCTTCCACGACGTGACGCGCTACAAGCGGTTGCAAGTCGAGCTCCAGGAGGCCGACCAGGAGCTGGAGGCGGCCTACGAGGAGCTGCAATCCACCAGCGAAGAGCTGGAAACGACCAACGAGGAGCTTCAGTCGACGGTCGAGGAGCTGGAGACCACGAACGAAGAGCTCCAGTCCACGAACGAAGAGCTCGAAACGATGAACGAGGAGCTTCAGTCCACGAACGAGGAGCTCCAGACCATCAATGACGAGCTGCGGCAGCGGAGCGAAGAGCTGAATCAGGCGAATCAGTTCGTGAGCCACGTTCTCTCCAGCCTGCGAGGCGGCGTCGTCGTGCTCGATCAGGACCTGCACGTGCGGATGTGGAACGGGGAGAGCGAAGACCTGTGGGGGCTGCGTTCGGACGAGGTGCAGGGGAAGAACTTCCTGAATCTTGGGATCGGGCTGCCGGTTGAGCAGCTCCAGCAGCCGATTCGCGCCGCCATGGGCTCGCGCGCGCGCAACGACGGGCAGGAGCGGGCGAGCGTGCAGGCGATCAACCGGCGCGGCAGGGCAATCGAGTGCGATGTCTCCGTGACGCCGCTGCGGGATGGCGACGGCGCGGTGACAGGCGTGATTCTGATAGTGGAGCACCGGTAGCGCGGGACGGAACGGGCGACTACGACACCCCTGCGCAGTAGCCGTCATCCCGCAGGGATCCGCTTTTGAGTTGTTACACCGTAGGTATCGGTCCGAAAAGCGGATCCCTGCGGGATGACGGCTTGCAGAGCGCAATCGTTGGGGTGAAGGCCCGCAGGCATGCACCTGGATTGAACGTCCATGCTCAATCCAACATGCCGCTTCCACGAATCGTTATGGATCGGTACGCATCGATGGAACCGAAGTGATGCATAAAACGCTTTATATGTAATACCCGGCCGACTCACCTGACTCATTGGAATCCCACGTTCGCTGTAAGACTTGCGAAGGTTGCTGCAAAGTTGACGGAAAACACCGGACCGGACAGAGATTGTGAAGAGGAATCGCGCCGCAGCGCCGAAGCCGAACGCGTGAGCGCGGAGGCGGAGCGGACCGCCGCCGCCGCGCTGGCCGCCACCGAGGAGGCGGACCGGCAGCTCGCGGAGCAGCTCCGAATCACGCGCGAGGAGATGCGCGGGGACGCCGAGCGGAAGCGAACGGACACCGAGGCCCGGCGGCAGTGGTCGGAGGAGCTTCGGGGCGCCGCGGAGGACGCGCGCGCCGTGCAGGAAGAGATGCGGCAGATCCGCGAGAGCGTGCGGCAGGCGGCCGAAGCGGTGCGGGAGATGGCGGAAGAAGCCCGCGCGGCGACAGCGCAGATGCTCGATGCCGCGGAAGGACTTCGACGCGCGGCCGCAGAACAGAAGGAATTGTTGAGCGCGCTGCGCGAGACCGAGCGTGATTATCCGTGGGTGCGGCAGAAGGAACAGACAGGCCGATCATGACGATGGAAAACGGAGTTTCCACCTTGATCTCCCCCGACGACGAGTCATTTGCTGAAAAGCTGGCTCACTACCTGGCGGAAGCGCAGGACAGAATCGCGCGCGTCTCGCCCGGCGGATCGGATCCCGCCGCGTCCAGCCACGACCTCGCCCCGTTCTTCGAAGAGCTCTCCACGTCTCTCGAGGAGCTCTCCGCCGCCGAAGACGAAATGAGGCGCCAGAACGATCTCCTCATTGAGACGCGCGCGGAGGTCGAAGCGGCGCGCATCCGGTATCAGGACCTCTTCGATTTCGCCCCGGATGCCTATCTCGTCACGGATATGCAGGGAGTCATCTCAGACGCGAATCAGGCGGCTACCGTCCTGATGGGCCTCGACCGGAAGCTGCTGCTGGGCAGGCCGGTCGCGGGATTCATTCCTCCCGGCCAGCGCTCCGCGTTCCGCACCTGGCTGAATCGAGTCGGCCAGAACGGCAATGGGCGCTCTGCGCTGGAGATGCCCATTCGCTCGCGCCGCGGCAGCACGTTCGACTCGGAAATCCGCGTCGCGGTGGGTGCGCCGTTCGGCGAGAAGCCGGTGCTGCGGTGGCTCATCCGGGACGTCAGCGAGCGAAAGCGGCTGGAGGACGAGGTCCGGCGCGCCAACGTGGAGCTGGAGCAGCGCGTCGCCGAGCGAACGGCTGCGCTGGCGGCGGCCAACGATCTGAAGGACAACCTGCTGGTGGGCGAGCAGGAGGCGCGGGCGCGCGCGGAGGACCTGCAACGCAGCTCGGCGTTCGTGGCCGAGGCGGGGATGGTTCTCTCGCAGTCGCTCGATCTCGACGAGACGCTGACCGCGCTTGCGAACCTGCTCACGAAGGAGTTCGCGGACTGGTGCCGGGTCTATGTGGTCGAATCGGGAGAGATCCGCACCTCCGCCGCCGCCCACCGGCTCCCGGACAAGGCCGATATCGTGAAGGCGCTGCTCGAGCATGAGGTGAATCCGGATAGCGCGGAGGCGCCGGAGCGCGTGATCGAGACCGGCCAGCCCGTGTTCATCGCGCAGATGACTGACGAGGAAGTTCAGCGCGCCGCTTCCGGCAAGGACCACTTCGCCATCCTCCGCGCCCTGGATCCCTCGTCGATTATCGTGGTTCCCATGGTCGCGCGCGGCGAGGTCGTCGGGGTCATCCGGCTCGGGCAGGGG
>Ga0068855_100001798_pt1 | contig 26817 bp, 26 predicted proteins | sample KBSCornC52_FD_66592 | JGI IMG/M metagenome (GOLD analysis project Ga0068855, IMG submission 66592) | Corn rhizosphere microbial communities from Kellogg Biological Station, Michigan, USA - KBS Corn C5-2 | ecosystem: Host-associated > Plants > Roots > Rhizosphere > Soil ... | reverse complement strand
TTTGTAACCCTCGATGCGCTCGGCGCCGCGGCTCCAGTTGGCCACCTTGCCCTCGGGATCGAGCATGAAAATGGCGTAGCCGGTCACTGAATCCACGATCGTGCGATAGCGCTCCTCGCTCGTCCGCAATTCCTGCTCGGCTTTTTTGCGGACGGTGATGTCCTCGATCGCCAGCAGGACCGCTTCGCTATGACTCTCGGGTCGATAGAGCTTGCAGCCATTGAGCAACATCGTCCGGCGACTGCCGTCCGCGTGCTGATATTCGCACTCCAGATCGTCGAAGCGCTTGTCGAACTTCAGCGCCTCCTGCAGCAGTTTTGCCAACTCCGGCCCATTCCACTGGCCGCTGCCGACTTCGACGAGGAGATGATGTTCCGTCTCTTCCGGGTTGGAGCCAAAGGTGCCGTAGTAAGCGCGGTTGGCGCGCTCGATCCGCATGTTTTGATCGAGCACCACGAGGGGTTCCCGCATCGTGTCCACGATGCTTTCGGCATAGTCCCGGGCCTCCTGCTGTGACTGGGTGGCCACCTTTCGCGCCAACAATTCGCGGCGGGTGGTCATTACCGCAATCAGCATCAGAACGACCATTGACGCGCTACCCAACACCACTGCGGTGAGCGTAATGCGCGAAGCCCAACGCGCCGCCTCCGACCGTTCCACCAGCAGTTTTTCCTCGATGTCCCCCATCTGCCGGATCTCCTCCCGAACTTGTTGCATGAGCTGGCGCCCCTCCGATCCGCCAACCATGCCGAGGGCGGCTTCCGCGCCACCCGATTCCCGGGCTTTGATCTGGTCTCGCAACCGCGCAATCCTTTGCTCCAGCAAAGGCTGGAGGTGATTCAAATGCTTCAACTGCTCCGGATTATCCGCCATCCGCGTCCGCAACGTCTCCAGCGAGGCATGCGCGGCCTGCAAACTCGGCTCGAAGGTCTCGAGAAAGTCCGACTTCCCGGTCAGCAGAAAACCGCGCTCGGCGGTTTCCGCATCGACGATTTGCACGGTGGCGCGTTCCAACTCCAGGCGCACTTCCCGGGTGTGATCCACCCAGCGCAGCGTGTCGAGCATGCGTGAGGTGCTCCAGAAAGCGAAGCCCGCACCGAGGATGATCAAAACGATCAAGACGGCGGCGATGACTCCATTCGTCGTCTCTCTCCGGCGCACCGTCTTGGGAGCACTTTGATCCATGAAATACCTGGGCTTTAAATCTCGCCCCTCCCCGTACGGTGAACTCCTTCGCGGAACAATGAAAAAAAGTCCCCTGCCGCGAACCCGCCGGATTTGTCACCCACACGATATAAACAATGATCAATCGCTTCGTTGGCCGGATTGGTGGCAGATGCGGGACGGAAATGAAGTCGTCTCATGGTTTCTGGGAGGAAAAGGAGCACGTTCAATGCGATGTCATGCGTTGCGTCTCACTTCGCCAAGCGATTGGCCGGGAAAAAAGCGGGGCATGATGCGCACGCAATTCGAACGGCTCATATCTCCGGTGACCATTTTGCAGACAATACGCGACAGACGGCGGGCGTGGACTTCCGGGTCGGCGTGATAGCGGGCAAGTTGCGGCGAAAAGTATTCGTGAAAGTAGTCGCTGTCCCGGGAGATGACCGCGACGTCGCGCGGCACGCGGTGACCGCGGCGCATCAATTCACTCGCCGTCATCAACGCCGGCATCGAACGCGCCACCAAAAATGCCGTGGGGGTTTCGGTTGCCGAGAAGAGGTGCTGCAAGTGATGCCGAATGCTCTCCGGCGTGCCGGCGTGATGAACGATCATCGGCACCGCCGCACGGCCTGTCCTGGTCTGAAAGGCCTCCAGAAAACCCGCGGCGCTCTCGCGATCCCCCGCTCCTTCCTCGCTTTCCATCAACAGCACGATGCGACGATGTCCGCGTTGCAAAAATTGCCCGGCCGCGTGTCGACACACCGCGCGATAGTCGAAATCCACCGACGACAGTTCGATTCCCGGATAAGTCGAACCCAGCAGCACCGCCGGCAGATGGCTTTTCATAAACCAGCGCTGCATGCGCTCGTTGGTCATGAGCAGCAGCCACGCTCCCGCGGGTGCCTGCTGGGTCAGCGCCGCGAGGTCTTTTTCCGGCCGGCGCGAATACCAGCGGCGCCCGCTGTGGATTTCGAGTTGCAGCCCCGCCTGTGCCAGCAACTCGCGCAGTCGATCCATCCAGCACAACGCAAAAGGCGGTATCTCCTGCAGCGGCAACGGCGTGAGCACACCCACCGTCCGCAACCGTTCCACCGCCGCCCCTTTCGCCCGGCCGACGATCTGGCGTTGCCGCCCCTGCGCCACTTTCACCCAGCCCTCCGCGTGCAGGACCTCCAGCGCCGCACGGAGCGTCGGCCGGCTGACGTTGAGTTGCCGGCTTAACTCGCGCTCGCCCGGCATTCGCTCCACCCACACCCCCTCCTGCAATGCCCGGCGCAACGTCTCCACCGCTTGCTCAACCAGAGAGGGACGTGAAATAGCCAGGCTCACAGCGAGGCACCATGCGCTTCCTTCGTCCAGTGGTCAACTCACTTGACCAGTCTTCCTACGCCACGGCCACGGTGACGAGCCGGCGGATCAGATCCTCCCAAGTGACGACACCGATCTGTTTGCCGGTGGCGTCGAGGACGACAGCCATGGTCACACGAGCCGCGCGTAACTTGCGCACGATGCTGTAGGCGGGTTCGTCGAAGTTCACTTTCACGATGCGCCGCTGATACGACTCGATCATGCTCCGCGAGCGGCCATCGAGAGCGATGTCGAGCACGTTGACGAGGCCGACGATTTCACCGGCTTCGTTGGTCACTGGCCAGCGGTCGGTGTTGCAGCGGCGGCTCCGCTCGATGAGTTCCGAAATGGGGGCACTGGCGGAAATGGTCTGCACATTGGCCAGCGGCAGCATCACGTCCGAGGCCTTGATGGCCCGGAAATCGACGACATTGTGAATCATCTGGCGCTCGTCCTTGCCGATGGCGCCCTGCCGCTCGCTCTCGATGGTCAGATATTTGAAATCCTCGCGGGCCACGAAGAGCTTTTGCCGTTCTCCGGCCCGCTCACCGAGGAGCACTTTCGACATTTGCCAGCCGACGAAATGAAAGGGCGAAAGGATCAGATCGGCCAGGCGCAAAGGACCGCTGATCGCGGCCAGTGAGCGATAGGGGAAGCGTCGGAAGAGCGATTTCGGCAATAGTTCCAGACCGATGAGGTAAATGGGCAGGAAGACGACCAGAGCGATGAAATAGCCGGCATTGCCGAAGTACTCGACGAACTGCTGCGTCGCCAGGGTCATGGCGAAGATGTTCATCAAGTTCGTCACCAGCAGCACGGTCACGAGCAGGCGTTCCGGTTGCTCGAGCAAACGGTTGAGGATGACGGCCGCTTTGTCGCGGTGTTTCATCCGGTGCTTGAGGCGCACCCGGTTGACGGAAAGCAGGCCCGCCTCGATACCGGAAAAGCAGAACGAGACGACGAAACAGATCAATACGGCCAGCCAGATCATTTGCCCTCCTCCACTTCCGGCGCATCTTCACCCTCGGACGGCGTCTCGCGGACGACGAGCACTTCCTCCACGCGTTTGCGCGAGGTGCGGCGCACGGTAATTTTCAAGCCGTCGATGTCCAGTTGCGTGCCGGGACGCGGCAGACTGGCGAGGCGATTGAAGATGAGGCCACCAATGGTATCGATGCCTTCCTCCTGCAACTCCGAGCCGAGCATTTCATTGATGTCCTCGAGGCGGGCGCTGCCATTGACGATGAGTTGCCCATCACCGATGGCCTCGATATAGAGCCCGTGCTCGGCGAGGGGCACCGCGTCGCTGATGATTTCTTCGACGATGTCGGCCAGCGTCACCACACCCTCGGTACCGCCGTGTTCATCCACTACGATGGCGATGCCCTGCGGGTGATTGAGGAAGTTGCGCAGCAGCTCGATGGCTTTCATCGTTTCCGGCACAAATGACGGAGCGAGGAGGCGCTCGGTGTATGGCGCGCTGGGATCGAGCAGAAAATCGCGGGCATCCAGAATGCCGAGGATGTCATCGGGCGTCTCACCGTAGACGGGGACGCGGCGATAGCGCTTGGCCCGGAGGCGCGGGATGAGTTCCTCGTTGGTGAGGTCGTCGGGCAGGGTGAAGGTATCGACGCGGGGCGTCATGCAATCCCGCGCCGTCTTGTCCCCGAGCTTGATGATCTCATGAATCATTTCGCTCTCTGTCTCGTGCAACGCCCCCTGCTCCGTGCTCAGGTCCACGAGCGTGCCGAGTTCTTCTTCACTGAGGTAGTGAGCGGTCTTGAGTGGCGCCGGGGTGATAGCCTCGGCGATTTTCTCGCTCAGGCGCTGGAGCAAGCGGGCAATGGGATCGGCGACCGGCATGAGCGGAAGCAGAACCCGCACGCCGATGCGGGTAAAGCGATAGGGATCGACCAGCGCGGCGACCTTCGGAACCAGGTCGCAGACGAAAACGACCAAGGTGAAAATGAGCAGCGCCGCGACCCAGAACGGCACGAGCGCACCCTCCATCCCGCGCAGCAGAAAGAGGCACAGGAGGATGAGCGGAAAATTGCTGAGGGCATCGCAAAGCAGGATGACGCTGAGGAGGCGGCGCGGGTTTTCCAGCAGTTCGGCGAGCGCCGCGGCGAAGTCCGCCCGGCGCTTTCTCAGGCGCTCGACATGATAGGGCTGGAGGGAAAAGAGCGCCGTCTCAATAGCCGAGAACACCGCGGAGGCGGTGACGAGGATCAGCAGGATAATGACGATGACTACCAGCGCACCCGTGGTCATCGTGGCGCATCCGAGAAGGACACCTCTATAATCAATCGCAACTTGCTAGACACAAGACCACACAGAATAGTTCGGCCCTCCGCCCACGCGATGAAAAAAAGCGAACGCATTACCGCCTTTGTCCAGCAGCTCGGCGCCAACCCGGCGCTGGCCCTCGACCCGCGTTATCAGGGCTTCTTTACGTGTTTCAACGCGCAACAATACTACGAAGCGCACGACGTGTTGGAAAACCTGTGGCTGGAGCGGCGCGACGAAAATTACCCGTTTTTCAAAGGGCTGATCCAACTCGCGGGAGCCTTTGTGCACCTGCAAAAGCAGTTCGTCCATCCGACGCATCCCAAGCATGGCCGGCGCTTACGGCCCGCGGTGCGGCTCTTTCAGCTCGCGACAAAAAATCTCGAAGTCTTTGCCCCGCGGCATCTGCAACTGGACATTGCGGCGGTGTTGCGGCTCTGCGAGCGGCAAAGCGCGGAGATCATCGCCGGCGAGTATGAACGCAACCCGTGGAAGCCGACGCACGCTCCGCAGATCCATCTCCTTGCCGAGTGAGCACTGAACCGGAATTTCGCGACGTGATCGTGCTCGGGGCGGGCGCGGCTGGGTTGATGTGCGCCATCCAGGCGGGCAAACGCGGCCGGCGCGTGATCGTGATCGAACACAACGACCGCGTGGGCAAAAAGATCACCATTTCTGGCGGCGGCCGCTGCAACTTCACCAACCTGAACGCTGGACCGGGAAATTATCTGTCGCGCCAACCGGATTTCTGCAAGTCCGCGCTGGCCCGGTTCACCCCATGGGATTTCATTGCGCTGGTGGAGAAGCACAGGATTGCTTACCACGAGAAGAAGCTGGGCCAGCAGTTCTGTGACAGCAGTTCGCGGGAGATCATCAATCTGCTGCTGACGGAATGCGAACAGGTGGGCGTGGAGATTCGGTTGAATTGTCGCGTAAGCGAAGTGCGCAAGACAGAGCGCTTTTCGTTGGCCACCAACACGGAAACGCTGGAGTGCCATTCGCTGGTCATTGCCACGGGTGGATTGTCGTTTCCCAAATTGGGAGCGACCGATTTTGGCTATCGCCTGGCGCGGCAGTTTGGCTTGCCCCTCACCGAGATTCGGCCGGGACTGGTTCCCCTGACCTTCGCCTCGGAAGATTCGCGCCTGGGGGATTTGAGTGGGGTCTCAGTGCCGGTCGTCGCGCGCAGCAATGGCACCTCCTTCGAGGAAAATATGCTCTTCACGCATCGTGGCGTGAGTGGGCCCGCGGTGCTGCAGATTTCCTCTTTCTGGCGCGAGGGGCAGACCGTGGCGTTTGATCTCTTGCCGGGCAGGCAGGCGGCAAATGTGCTGGCGGAAGCGCGGCGCGAGTCGATCGAGCCCGCGGCGCTGTTAAGCCGGTTCTGGCCGCGACGCTTTGCCGAGACGTGGTGCGCCCGCTATGCGCCGGCGAAGAAACTGCCGCATCTCAATGCGAACGAGTTGAAGGATCTCGCCGCGGCCTTGAATGCCTGGCCCGTCACCTTTCCGGGGACCGAGGGATATGCGAAAGCGGAAGTGACCCTCGGCGGCGTCGATACCGCCGCGCTGTCCTCGAAGACGATGGAAGCGCGACAAGTGCCGGGACTTTTCTTCATCGGTGAAGTCGTGGATGTGACGGGCTGGCTGGGCGGGTATAACTTCCAATGGGCCTGGGCCTCCGGCAATGCCGCCGGCCAGTTCGTCTGAAATCCATGAAACGCCGGACCGCTCCGCTGACTCCCTCTGCCGCCGTGGACGCCGTGAAGGCGATCTATCGTGAATTGGCGGAGCGTCCCATCGAGCGTCAGTGCATCCAGCGCACCGAATGTTGCCGCTTCCGGCTCACCGGCCGCACTCCCTTTCTCACCAAAGGCGAGGCGCTCGTGGCAGCGAAAGCAGTGCGCGCTTCCGGCCGCAAGCAAATGCCCGAGAGCATCGACGGCGCCTGTCCCCTGCTCAATCACGCCACGGGGCGCTGTCTCATCTACGAAGGGCGTCCCTTCGGATGCCGCACCCACTTCTGCGCGGCGGCGGGCGGCCCCTATGCGCGCCACGAGGTCGTCGACCTCATTCGCCGCCTCGAAGACATCGACCGAGCCCTCGGTGGCGAGGGCGCGATGGCGCTCCCCACGGCCGTGGAACGCGCCCTGCGCGAGGTCTGACTCCAGCCGCGGGCTTAACCCTTGGCGACTTTCTTCGAACGCCGGAAAGCGTCGATGGCTTTCTTGTTATCGCCCTTCTTTTCGTAAAGCGCGGCCAGACGCGCCCAGGCGTCCGTGAAAGTGGGATCAATCTTCACCGCTTCCTGAAAAGCGGCGATGGCTTCATCGTCCTTGCCCGCGTTCATGCAGAATTCCCCACGGGCATAAGCGTCCGCCACATGGGAGATCTTGTCGCCTTCCCTCATTCCGGTATTCGGCGACGGCGCGGATGCTGGCGAAACGGTCCCGGGTGGCGGGGCCGGCAGGCGAACCAGGTCCGCCTTACGAGCCATGGCAACCCCAAGGGATTCGCCGGGTGGAACGTGGGTGATTTGCACATGGCCGCACGCTCCCAAAGCCAGCGCGAGGCCCGTCATCACGGTGGCGCGGATTGAGGGGCGAAAAGTCATAGTCATTGCAAATACGAAATAGCACGAACTCTGCCTATTGGCTCAATTTTCTTCGTCACATTCTCGACACCAGGCCCCCTCAGGGCTCTAGTTCGCACCCATGCCAGGCCGTAACCTCGCCAAACCTTTCGCCATCGCCGGATTCATCCTCGCGGAGATCTACATGCTCTTTACTGTGCTGGGAGGCTATGGGCACGTCCGGGACCCGCTGCCCGCTCCGCCGCTGGCCGAAGCGCCAGGGATTCCTGCCGGGACACCGCCTCCAATGAGCGCCAAGATCACCCGGGTGGTCGTTTGTGCGGTCTTTTTCGGGCCTTTCGGTGCGCTCGTCGGCACGGGTGTAGGCCTGCTGTTCAGTGGTTTGCGAGGCGACTTTCGCCAAAAGAAAGACGGCGAGCCGGCAAGCAAATCGCCGGGCAATTCATAGGACCTACAGGAGTCCCATACCTCCCATTCTTCCTATACCTCCCATTTTCCGGCATCCCGCAAGGCACTGACCGCGGCTTCCAACTGGCCGGCGATCTCCTGCCAACCGGCGCGCTCGTTCTTGACCGACCCAAACGTCAGCGGCGCCCCAATCCGCAGGTGCAGCGGAAGCGGCAGCGGCATTTTCCGATTCGCCGGGCAGGCCGCATGGGCGCCGTGCAGATAACAAGGCACCACCGGCACTTCGCTCGCGGCGACGATCATGCCGAGGCCGGGCTTGAAACGGCCCAGGCTGCCATCGCGGCTGCGCGTTCCCTCGGGAAAGAGCACATAGATCGTTGGCTCACTGAGGAGACGATCGCGGAGTTGCTGCATGGCATGGGGACCGCAACTCTTCCGCCACATGGGCAGGGCGTTGAGCATCATCGCGGAAAAGAGCGCCACGGCCGGCGTCTCGAAAAACACATCGCCCGCCGCGATCGGAAAAGCGAAGCGCCGCAACGGCCACGGTAATGCCGCCGCCAGGGTGAGCGCATCGAGATGGCTGGTGTGATTGGCCACCATGACAAACGAAGGCTTCGCCGGCACATGCTCCATGCCTTCCACTTTCAGCCGATGATAGCCACGCAGATAACCGCGCACCGCCAGGCGCCAGGCCGTTTGCGTGATCGTGCCGATGAGCCCCGCCTCGCGGCGCAAGCTCTTCAGGCTTTCCTCGCGCTTGAGGCCGTGATCTCCCGCCGGTTTGTATTGCCAGTCGTCCATCAGTGCCCGGTGATGCCGCGGACCGGCTGATCGAGGCCGAGCCCGAGAAAGTAATTCACGTAATGAAACATCGCGGGGCCGACGAAGATGAGGCTGTCGAACCGATCGAGTAAGCCTCCGTGCCCGGGAATGGTCACGCCGAGGTCCTTGACCCCGAGATCGCGCTTGATGCTCGACATCACGAGATCGCCCCATTGTCCGGTGAGGGAAAGGAGCATGCCCATCGCGATGAGATGCACGGGTTGATCGAGCGCGCTGCCGTGAACGATGGCGTGCACGAGCGTGGCGAAGAGCGCACTGGTCAGAATCAGCGCGCCGAGCGCTCCGCCAATGGTCTTGTTCGGGCTGGTCTGCGGGGCCAGCTTGCGCCGGCCGAACATCTTGCCCGTGCAATAGGCGAAGACGTCGTTGAGCTCGACGCAGAGCAGGATGGCCAGGAGAAAAGCCTGGCCCGCCCCGTCCTTGTCATTGGCGAAATAACCATAGTGGCCGAGGCACACGCCAAAGAGCGAGAAGGCAAAGATGCCGAGGGCCACGCGCTGGATGTAACCCTTCGGCTGGTCGGCGAAGAGCGCGATGATGACGAGGACTGAAATGGTCAGCGAACTCAGGGCGACGAAGAAGCCGTACCATTGATCCGCTGCGGCGAAGGTCAGCAGCAGAATGCCCAGCGCGACGACCGCGCTGATCGCCCGAAACCGAAACATCCCCGTGGCCCGGGCAAACTCGCGGTAGCAGGCCAGCGAAAGCACGCCGACACCGATGATCGCCGCCAGCCGCCCGGCAAGCAACGGGCCGACCATCAATGGCGCGAGCACCAGCCACGATTTGTAGCGCGTCCACAAATCGCTACGGAGAGCGGGCTTCAGCTTTCCGACCTTGTCGAGAATGAGGAAAATCAATGGTGTGATCGCGAGCCCGGCAGCGATGCCAGCGGCAATCCAAAAAGCGACGGGATGCAATCCGAACATATCAATGAGCTTTCTCCCGCAGCAGGGTGGCGATGCGAGACAACCGGCGCGAGGCAGTCACCATCCCGCCAAGGACGATGATACCCAGCGCCAGACGAATGAAGGTCAGCGAAAATCCACCCACGTCCCATTGAGCAGCTGGCGCCAGGGCGGACAACACACCCGCCCCGGTGGTCACCGCCATGCGTTGTTGCTTGGCCTGTGGGCCGAGGAAGATCTGCCCCACCCCCACACTCGCCCCCAAAGCACGAACGTAAGCGACGAAGAGGGCGACCACCGCGGCACTGAATCCTAACACCGGGCAACTTCCCGCCGCATAACCGGCGCCGATGAAGATGGCCGCATCGGAAACGCGGTCCGGGGCTTCATTCCAAAGATCCCCGACCGGTCCGCCCTTGCGTCCCTCCACCGCGACCATGCCATCGAGCAGATTGGCGATGAGCCGCAATTGTACGCCTACCGCGGCGCCGAGCCAGCAAGCACGCACCGCCCAGCCTTCCACATGCGCCGTCGCCGCCAGCGATGACCCGGCGAGGCAGCCGAAGACGATGCTCATGAACGAAATGGAGTTCGGCGTCGCGCCATGGCCCGCCAGCCAGGCCGCGAGATTTTTAAAAAACGGCCAGTCGCGCGTTTTTAACGGACGGCGTCCGGAAGTTTCTATGGGCATTAACTAACGTCCCATAAAATACATCCCCGCGACAAGCAGAAGCATGCCGCCCACATTCACCGGCTTGATCGGCGTGCCATAAGCCCAGAGCGCAATCAAGGCGGCGAAGATGAAAGTCGTGGCATAGATGGGATACAACGTCGCCAGCGCCCCACCCTTCTTGAAAGCCGCCACGAAGAGCACCATCACCGCGACGTAGCAGATTACCCCGCCGAGCAATCGCGGATTCATCAGGTATCCGGCGATCGTCCCGCCCGTCCGTTCCGCGCCGGACTTGTAGAGGAACTGCCCGACCGCGCCGAAAAGCGCCGCCAGCAGAAAGAAGACGATGGAGATGAGCGGCGTCTTCACGATCAACCGATCGCATCCGGCGCCTGACCCAGCGCGACCTTGAGCTTGGCGATTTCGTCGCGCATCTGGTCGCGCCGCGATTGCAACACCGTGACGTGTTGCTTGGCGCGTTCCAGGCCGGCTTTGACCGCTTCCAATTCCGTTTTAAGCGCATCGCGTTCGGATTCCACCGCGTGCAATTGATCAAGTCCCTGCTCGAGCTGAATCTCGACTGAGCCGACACTCGACCGCATGGCCTCGCGCTCCGAGCGCGCCTGGCGCAATTGCTCGTGCGCCACGCCCAACTCGGTATTGACCTTCGCGAGATTGGCGGAGAGCCGATCGCGTTCGCCGCCCAGCGTCTGGCCTTTCTCCTGCGCGGCGACCATCGCCTTCACCGCATCTTCGGTCTTCGCCCGCAGCGACTTCTCCAGCTCGCGGGCCTTCTCGAGTTCGCCCTGCAATTGTCGGATCTCCGCTTCCTTGCCCGAAATCTTGTCGACGAGCTGTTCGCGTTCGCTGCGCCCCGCCTGCCAGTTCATCCGCAGGTCGCCGGCATCCTTGTTGGCGTTTTGCAATTCGGAGAGCAACGACGCCACCCGCGCCTCGAGCTCCTCGATGCGGGCCTTGGATTTCGCGACTTCCCCCAGATGCGTCTCTCCGTCGGTCGCGGTGCGCGACTTCAGTTCCTCGATCTCGCGATGGGCCGCCTCAATCTTCTCCTGCGCGGCGCGCAACTCATCTTCCCGGGCCGTCAATTGCTGGCGAGTCTGCTCCTGCTCCACTTTGTTGACCTCGATCTTTTTCTTCGCCTCGGAAAGCTCGTGCTCACGCTGATGCAAATCGTCGAGCAGCCCATCCACACGGTGCTGCAGATCCTTCGCCTCGTCCTCCGCTTCGGCCACCGCGGCCTTCAACCGGTCGTGTTCCGCCGCGGCCTCCGCCGTCTCCAGTTTCGTGCGATCGAATTCGTTCTTCGCCGCCTGCATGGTGAGCGATGCCGTGCGCAATGCTTCCTCGCCATCCGTTACCTGCTTGCGCGCTTCATCGCGTTCGGTGGAGACTTTGGAGTGCTCGTCCTTGAGACCGGTCAACTCCTGCCGCAGGCCCTCGAGTTCGCGCTGCAATGCGCCGTGCGCTTCCTGCACGCGATTCAATTCCGCCGCCTGCTCGCCGGCCTTCTCCTGCGCTTCGCCGCGTTCGGTGGAAACCTTCGCGTGCTCGTCTCGCAGATTCGTGAACTCCTGGCGGACACTCTCGAGTTCCCGCTGCGCCGCCGTGTGCGCCTCGCGGATGCTGTTCAGGTCGTTCTGCTGTTCAGAAAGTTTGCGCTCCGTCTCCTCGTGATCCGCGCTGAGCTTGGTATGGCTGTCGCGCATGCTGCTCAGGCGCTGATTGAGCCCTTCGATTTCACTCTGCGCATTCTGGAGGAATGCGCGCATTTGATCGATCTCGGTGTGCTGCTCGGCAATCTTGCGCACCGCTTCTTCGCGTTCATTGCTCCCCTTGCCTTGCTGCTCGCGTAGATGGGTCAGCTCCTGCTTCGTCTTTTCCAGTTCACGTTGCGCCGCGGAATGGGAGTCGTGCAGTTTGTGCAACTCGGACTGATAATCCGCAGCCTTTTGCCGCACGCTTTCCAATTCCCGCTGATCCGCGGTATGCAACTCCCGCACCCGCTCCAATTCGGCCTGCTTCTCTGCCGTCCTTTCCCGCTCGCCTTCCAATTCGCCCTGCACGGTGTAATGCATTTCCAAAATCCGGCTCAACTCGGCCTGCTGCTCGCCCAGCTTGCGACGCGTCTCCTCATGTTCCGCGGCCGCGGTTTCCAACTGGCTCTGCACTCCAGCCTTTTCGCCCGGCGCCGTCCCCTGCTCCTGCACTGTCGTCCGCGCCTTCTCCAGTTCCGTTTGGAAATTGGCGATCTTCTGCTCCGCCGTCGCCAGATTCCCGGCAGCCTCCGCCGCCTTGGTGCGCTCTGCCTCCAGGAGCCGCTGCATCTCCGTCGCCGCGGCTCGCAAATGCTTTAGCTCATCCTCGTCCTTACCCACGTTGTGACGCAGGGTGTCCCGCTCGGTGGAGACCCCCGCCAATTGCTCCCGCAGCCGCGCGATCTGGACATCGACATCGCCAATCGGCCCCGAACGTTTCAGCGCGTCGGCGAGTTGCGCCCGCAATTCCGAGCGCTCTCTTTCGCCCTCGATGAGCCGGTCCTGCAAGACAGTATGCCCCGGCCCTAGTTTCGTTCCGCTGGGAGGAGGCTCGCTGCCCCGCTTTGCCAGTTCCTTGACCAGCTTCTCCCGCTCCTCGCGAGCGGTGGCCAATTCCTGCTGCGTCCTTTCCAAGTTCGTCCGGAAACTGCCTTCCTCGCTCTTGAGCCGGTTCAACTCCACGCCCGTGGCCCGCAAGCCGTCGCGCTCCCTCGCCGTAGCCGCCAGATCCTCCCGCAGCTTGATCAGTTCCGCCCGTGAATTCTCGGTATCCGCCCGCCATCTGGCCGTCTCTTGCAAAGCGACCGCGAGTTCGCGCTGCTTGCGCTCCAGTTCTTCGTAAGCGCTATCCGCGTGGCCGCTGGCCGAAACCAGGCGCCTCCGCACAGTGATACTCACCGGTCCGTCGGTGGCTGGGGGAATGATCAGGGTACTCCGGCAGTTGGGACAATCCACCTGCATACCGGCGGCGCTATCGTCGACGGCGATGCGTTGCCGGCATTCCGGGCATGAGAATTTAAGGTCGGCCATGGGCATGGGGAACATTGCGAAAAGCTGCACACGGCGTGCCAGATTTACGCACTGTTCGAGTTATGTGAAATTTTGTTTTCAAACACTTCTCCGGTCACAGTCTACACAGGAGCGGGCTCCTCTTCCACTGTTGTGGCGATCGAACGCGTTGCTTTCAGGTTCTCACGGAGCTGCTCGGGCGTGATTTCCTTCTCCCAGCGGCTGATCACCACGGTGGCGACGCCGTTACCCACCAGGTTCGTCAGGGCCCGGCATTCGCTCATGAAACGGTCGATCCCCACCAGCATAGCCAGTGATTCGAGCGGGATCTCCTTCACGACGGAAAGTGTTGCCGCCAAGGTAATAAAGCCCGCTCCCGTGACTGCGCTGGCCCCTTTCGAGGAGAGCATCGCCACCGCCAGGATGGTGAGCTGCTGACGCAGGTCCAGATGGGTATTCGTCGCCTGCGCGAGGAAGAGCGTGGCCATGGTCATGTAGATGTTCGTGCCGTCGAGGTTGAAGCTGTAGCCCGTGGGGATGACCAGTCCGACCGTGCTCTCCGCGCAGCCGAGCGCCCGCATCTTGCGCAACATCCCCGGCAGCGCCGTCTCCGAGGAACTCGTCCCCAGAACCAGCAGCAGTTCTTCCTTGATGTGGCCGATGAAGCGGAAAATCGAGAACCCGCACATCCGGGCGATCGCCCCCAGGACCACGATGACGAACACTCCGGCCGTGAAATAGAAGCCCAGCATGAGTTCGAGCAGATTGCGCAGCGCGCCCAGGCCGTAGCTTCCCACGGTGTAAGCCATGGCGCCCATCGCTCCGATCGGCGCCAGTTGCACCACGATGCGCATGATCCCGAAGAACACCTCCGAGGCCAGTTCGATGCCGTGGAGGATCGGCTTGCCGCGTTCCCCCAGCGCCCCGATGGCAAAGGCCGTTAGCACCGCGACCAGAAGCACTTGCAGTAGATCGCCTTCAGCAAAGGCGCCGAAGAAGCTTTTCGGGATGATGTTCAGCAGAAAGTCGACGGTATGCAGCGTATGGGCCTGCTGGGCAAAACCTTGCGCCTTGGCGATCGCCGCGGGATCGAGCGCACCCGCCTGAAACCCCTCCCCCGGCTTCAGCGTATTCACCACCACGAGACCGATGAACAACGCGAACGTCGACACCACCTCGAAGTAAAGCAACGCCTTACCCCCGATCCGCCCCAGCTTCTTCAAGTCGCTCATCGCCGCGATACCATGGGTCACCGTGCAAAAGATGATCGGGGCAATGATCATCTTCACCAGCTTGATGAACCCATCGCCCAACGGCTGCAGGGCCACTCCTTGGGAGGGAAAAAAGTGTCCGATCAGAATACCCAACGCCACGCCTATGAGCACCTGGACATACAGGATGCGATACCAAGGCAAACGAGCAGCGGGGGAAGACATCCGGGTCTTCTAGAACAAGTCGCCGCCATCCGGCAATGATGCTGGTGGCAAAAGACATCGTTTGCGCAAAACAGAACCCCGAAAAAGTAAACACTTTCGATACGCATCGGATCATAGCCACGGTGCAAATAGGCCGACAAAGTTTGTGAACTCCGGCATCGTGCGAGACGAAATGAAGCCGCGCGTCTTGATTTCAGCGATTCTCTCGGCGGTTTTGCTTTATCCGCTTTCGTTTGGGCCCGTCGTTTGGATCCGCAATCGTTTGAATCTCCCGCCTGCTGGGAATTGGATTCGTTTGGCATCGCCTTCTATGCACCGCTGGTCCATGTGGCGGAGCGCAATCCGACAACTTGTAAAATTCTCATCCAGTATCAGTTGCTGGTGCCGCGAAACTGATCGACGACGTTGTCGCGTGCTCGCAGCTTCCGAGGTGCTTCGGATCAAAAAGCATGGATCATTCGCCAGCTTTACCATGACCTGCCGACGGAAAGAGGACGGTCTGTAGCGTATATCCGTGGAGCGGTTGCCAGACGCCTGACCGTCCAACGGTCCTTCAGACCACCGGCGTATCGGCATTTGGCAGGCCAGCGCGTGACCGCAAAACCCAGCGGGTAATGCCCACCGCCAGCGCCCCCCAGAGGCTCCACAAAATGCACTGACGGAGCCATTCATCGAGTTCCTCGTCCCGCGCCTTCTCCGCCTTGGAGCGGGCGTCATAAGCAGTGATCGCATTCCGCCAATATTTCCACTCCGGCAGACTCGTGATCGCGTTCTGAGGAAGCGTCGGATACTCCGCGTGTAAGCGTAGATCGAGACCGTTTTCCCAGTCCGAAAGATTTGCGCGCGAGATCATCGGGTCTTCGAGTTTCCTCATCTCGGACGATTGCCTGAACCGGACTCGACTGATCTCCAGTGCGGCAAACGAGATTAGACAGAGGATGATGAAAACTGTCGAAGCGACTTTGGACAACGATCGGGCATCCATAGAGTGACAGTTAGCTGACCCGCTCTGAAACTTCCGCCGTGGGCTCCGTTTTGGTCGTCGACGAATCGCAAAATCGGTCGGCCAATTTTAGTAGCTTGATCCGCAGGTCCAGCCTTTCCGTTTCTCTGAAGAATGAGTACCATACGAGGCCGAAAATGATAAACGTGTCAGTCGACGGAAAGCGAGTCGATCGAAAGAGAGACCCCATTAAATAAAGCAAAGGGACCCAGACGATGAAACACGACCAAAGCCGGTCGCGGCGGCGCATCGAAAGGAAGGCGATGAGTTTGCGCCGCTCGCCGCGATCGAGCGTTTCCAGAATGAACTTCTCGTCAGAGTTGCAAAATAACTGCTCCGGACTCCACGCTTTGCACAACGTCTTCAAAGCCGCTTTCAAACCTCGAACGACGCCTTTTACTTTCATGGATAGAGGTTGTGTCCTGCGGCTCGATTGAGTCAACAGGCAAGTCCGGCGCTTAGTGCCGCCTACTCAGGCGTCGCAGCCTCCATCGCGAATACGCGTGAGACCGGGATATAATTGTTCAACGCAGGCCCCGATCGTCATGTGCCACTGAAGAATCGATTCGTCGTAGTGATCTGAGACGATGAGGCTGACAAGGCCACCCGCCTGATTGCATGCGCTGAGGCAAACATCTCCCGGACCTTTGGCAGGACGACAGAAAGAGGTCTCAAAATGCGAGATGTCTGAATCATGCCACGCAACCTCGTCGATTCCGACACGCAGCCCTCCGATGCCACGATCACGAATACGCCAGATGACGACAGTCGAATGGCGATTCTCCGCGAGGCATCGCTGCCGAATTTCGTCCGGTGTGATCGGATTGGCTCCCGATGGCGACGTGAAACAAAGCCGCGAGCGAATATCCAATGGCGGGCCAACGAGCCAATCAATCTGTTGCGGACCGAGTTCCACCTTTGAAAATCACAGCCGAAGCGGCGGAATGCCCGACCCCTTGCCGTAATCCATGAACGGCAGGCTGTGCGCTTCGGCGACGGCTTTGAGCGTGATGTGGCCATTGATGAGATTGAGGCCGCCGAGGAGGTGCGGGTCGCGTTGGAAGGCGCCAGGGACACCGTGGTCGGCAAGTAACTCGACATAGCGCGAGGTGACATTCGTCAACGCCTGCGTCGCGGTCCGGGCGTAGGCGGCGGGCATGTTGGCCACGCAATAGTGGATGACGTTTTCCTCCTCGAAGGTCGGCTTCTCGTGCGTGGTGGGATGCGATGTTTCCACGCAGCCGCCCTGGTCGATGGCGATATCGACCAACACGCTGCCTGGTTTCATGAGCTTCAACATGTCGCGGCTGATGAGCTTCGGCGCTTTCGCTCCCGGCACGAGCACCGCGCCGATGAGCAGGTCGACCGAGGGTAAGAGCTCAGTGACATGCGCGGGGCTAGAGTAGAGCGTGTGCGCGGTGTGCATGGTGATGTCGAGGAAACGCATGCGCTCCACGTCGACTTCGAGAATGGTCACATCCGCGCCGAGACCGGTGGCCATGCGCGCGGCATTCACCCCGGCAGTACCGCCGCCGATGACAATGACCTTGCCTGGCAACACTCCCGGCACGCCGCCAAGGAGCACGCCTTTGCCGCCGCAATGTTTGGCGAGAAAATAGCCTCCTACGATGATGGACATGCGTCCGGCGATCTCGCTCATGGGCTCGAGCAGCGGCAGGCGGCGATTCACTTCCACCGTCTCGTAGGCAATGGCGGTAACGCGCGATTTCACCAGTGCCTCGGTGAGCGGCTTGCTGGCGGCGAGATGCAGGTAGGTAAAAAGGATCTGGCCTTCGCGGAGGAGATCGTATTCCTCGGGCAGCGGCTCCTTCACTTTCACCACCATGTCGGCACGCTCGAAAATCTCGGCGTGTTGGTCAACGAGTTCGGCGCCGGCCCGGACGTATTCTTCATCGGGATAACCGGAGCCCACCCCGGCACTTTTCTCTGCGAGCACTTTGTGTCCGCGCTGGACGAGCTGATAAATTGCGGAGGGCAACAGGCCGACGCGGTTCTCCTGCGCTTTGATCTCCTTCGGAACGCCTACTATCATGATTTAATTCTGAGTTGTATCGTCGGGCGCCTCGGCGAGCAGCCGGAACCAAGGGCCAAAGGTGCTGGTGATATCACGCCAGAGCGTGGGGCAACGCTCCAGGTCCAGGGTATCGCGCGCGGCTGGACGAACCAGCCAGGTGCGTTGCGCGAGTTCGCCCTCGAGCTGGCCCTTGCTCCAGCCGGCGTAGCCGACAAAGGCACGCACGATGGTCGTTTCATCGTGGACGATTTCGGCGGCTTCATCGATGACAAGATGCGGACGGCAGATCATCCGCTCGGTTTCTTCGTGCCACTGGAAGGCTGCGAAGACGAGCTGATCGGTGGCGACGGGGCCGCCGAGGAACACTGGGACGCGGCTGAGCATCCCGAGGTCTTTGTTCGGCAGCAGTTCGGCCACGGTGCGGCTGGCGGGGCGATTGATGATGAGCCCGAAGGAACCTTCCTGGGCGTCGTTGCTCGAAATGAAGAGCACCGCCCGGTGGAAATTCGGATCGAGCAATCCGGGATGCGCGATGAGCAGCGATCCCGCCAGGCTGATCGAAGATGAGGCAAATTCGCGCACGCCTTAAGGTTAAGAACACCTCAGAATTCCGCAAGTTTTCTCCTCACCTCGGGAGTGGAAATGCGGGCGCTCTTCCATTACGGTCGCCGCCGACATGCCCAATACGCCAGATCCCCTGCTCATCGCCGGCCGCGAATTTCGTTCCCGACTGCTGCTGGGCACGGGCAAATTTTCCTCGAATGACGCGATGGCTTCCGCGCTGGAAGCCAGTGGTTGCGAGATCGTTACGGTCGCCCTGCGCCGCGCGGACCTGACCGGCAAGGGCGATCCCTTCGCCAACATCCTCGATTTCATCGACCCCAAGAAATACCTACTCCTGCCGAATACCAGCGGGGCGATGAACGCCGAGGAAGCGGTGCGCCTGGCCCGGCTCGCCGCGGCAGCCGGGTTACCGAAATGGGTGAAGCTGGAGATCCACCCCGACCCGCGCTACCTGCTTCCCGACCCTATCGAGACGCTGAAAGCCGCCGAGCAACTCGTGCGCGAAGGCTTTACGGTACTGCCGTATATCAACGCCGATCCCGTTCTGGCCAAACGCTTGCAGGATGTGGGCACAGCCACGGTGATGCCGCTCGGCTCGCCCATCGGGAGCAACCGCGGCATCGAGACCCGGGCACAGATCGAGATCATCATCGAGCAAGCTACCGTGCCGGTGGTCGTTGACGCAGGCCTCGGCGCGCCGAGTCAGGCTGCCGAAGCGCTGGAAATGGGCGCAGACGCCGTACTGGTCAATACCGCCATCGCCATCGCGCCTGATCCCTCCCGCATGGGCCGCGCTTTCAAGATGGCCGTCGAAGCCGGCCGCGAAGCTTTTCTCCTCGGCCTCGGCACACAGCTCGATACGGCCTCGCCGACGAGTCCCCTTACGGCATTTCTGCATCAATCCTAAAGCGTGTATCGAAACGAGTTCGAGAGGAGGAATAACCACGGATTACCCGGATTTCACGGATTTCGGAAACAGCGGGCATTGAAAAAGCCGTGTAATCCGTGCAATCCGTGGTCAAAATCCCTTTTTGCCTGACTTTTCGGCTCCACCTAGCCCTGCCTCGCTATGCCTCTCCTCTCTGTCCGCAGTCTTCGCACCTGGTTCCCCGTTACAGGCGGCGTCTTTCGAAGTCATATCGACGACATCAAGGCGGTGGATGATGTCAGCTTCGATGTTGAGGAGGGTACGACCGTGGGGCTGGTGGGCGAAAGCGGCAGCGGCAAGTCGACCATTGGCAAGACGCTGCTCAAGCTCATCCCGGCGACTTCGGGCGAAGTGATGTTTGATGGCAAAGACATCCTGCCGATGTCAGAGGACGAGTTCCGCCCGCTGCGGCGGGAGATGCAGATGATCTTTCAGGATCCCTTCGGCTCGCTGAATCCCCGCCATACCATCATGCAGATCATTGGCGAGGCGCTGGAGATCCATTTCCCGGAGATGAACCGCAGTGCCCGGCGCGAGCGCGTGGCGGAATTGCTCAAGCAGGTCGGCCTCAAGCCGGAAATGATGGAGCGCTATCCGCATGAGTTCAGCGGTGGCCAGCGGCAGCGGATCGGCATTGCCCGCGCCCTGGCGGTGAAACCGAAGTTCATTGTCTGCGACGAACCGGTCAGCGCGCTGGACGTGAGCGTGCAGGCCCAGATCGTCAACCTCCTGCAGGACCTCCAGGAAGAGCTCGGCCTCACCTATCTCTTCATCGCCCACGACCTCGCGGTGGTAGAACACGTGAGCGACCAGGTGCTCGTGATGTATCGCGGCAAGATCGTGGAAGCCGCTTCCGCCGAAGCCATCTACGAAAACCCGCAGCACGAGTACACCAAAAAGCTCCTCGCGGCAGTGCCGAAGTTTGCGTGAACGCAGACAAAGGAAATGACGAATGTCTAATGACGAAGGACGAAGGCGCTCCGCTTCGGCATCCGTCATTCGGCATTCTCATTCCCCTCGACAATACCCCGGAGCACGTTTAATTCCCCGATGATCGCACTGTCGGCGCACCTCTTTTCCGCATGACTCCACTGATTCGAAAACTGCTCGGCATGAACTGGCTGCTGTTGGCCACCGCGTTCACGCTCTGTGTATTGGGGGTGATCGCGGTTTACAGCGCGAGCGCTTTTCACACGGACGAATACTGGCATAAGCAGTTCATCTGGGCCATTGCGGGCATCGTCGTCTTCACCGTGACGAGCCTCATCGATTACCGCTGGGTGAAATGGGCCGCGCTGCCGATGTACATCGCCAGTATCTTTTTCCTCATCCTCACCTACACGCATCTGGGCGAAGAGCATGGCGGCGCGAAATGCTGGCTGCGCGTGCCCGGCGTCGGCACCTTCCAACCCGCGCAGATGGCGGTGATTTCCGGCGTCCTCACGGTGGGGCTTTTCCTCAGCCAGTTCCGCAAGATGCACCCGATGCTGAAGCTGGTCTTCACCGGTGCCATTGTCGGTGGTCCGATGTTACTCATTCTCAAGCAACCCGACCTCGGCATGACGTTGGTGTGGATCCCGACGATCATGGCGATGCTCATGCTCAACGGGTTGCCAAAGCGCTATATCATCGCCCTGCTGCTCATGGCGGCCGCGGCCATTCCCGTGGAAATGAACTTCGGCCTCAAGCCGTATCAGCGGGCGCGCATCATCGCCTTCGTCGATCCCGACATCGATCGACTGGGCGCCGGTTGGGCGATCAATCAGGCGCTTATCGCCATCGGTTCCGGCGGCTTTTCGGGCAAGGGCTTCATGGCCACCGGCACGCAAGTGGAGCAGGGCTTCATCCCGGGCACCACGGTGCACACCGACTACATCAACACGGCAATCGGCGAGCAATTCGGCTTTATTGGCGAAGCGACGCTCATCTCCATCTTCGGCCTGTTGCTCATCACCATGCTGCTCACCGCTCATGTGGCGGCAGATGAATTGGGCTTGCTCTTAACCGTCGGCTTCACCGGCCAGATCTTCTTCCACGTCTACCAGAACATCGGCATGACCATCGCGCTCATGCCCATCACCGGCATTCCCATGCCCTTGATCAGCTACGGCGGGACGTTCGTCGTGATGGTGATGTTCGGCCTGGGCTTGGTGAACAGCGTCTGGGTGCATCGGAAGGCGCTGACATAAGGAAATGACGAAAGGCGAAGGCGCTCCGAATCGACCGCATTCGTCATTCCTTCCCCGCCTTCACCACCCGCGTCTTCAGGTATTCCAATGGTGAAAGCCTGAGGTAATACATCTCTCCCTTCTTCCGTTCGTCGGCGTCTTTTTCGCGCTTCGGCGCCTGATAGACGATGTAGCCGCCCTCGTCCGTCACGCCCACGCGAGTCATGTCGTCGGGCTGATACGTACGCTTCCGATAGTCAGCTGGATACAAGGGCTGGCCGCGAAAAGCCGCCACTGCTGGAAAGGGCGGCGCGACTGGAGGGGCGGGCACCGGCGGCATCGGAAAATAATGCGCGTCGCCGACGGCGGTGAATTCAGCGGTCGTTTCCAAAGTCTTCCGCTGCCCGTTATCCCGCCAGGCAAAGACGAGGACGAGAAAGAACGCTAGCAGCAGCGCGCTGCCCAGGTAAACGGCGGCAGGACGACCCGTAAACTCGGGGGCATTTTCTGTGGTGGATGGAGCTTCGTTCATTTCGATTTCCATGAATCCTGCCGCAGGGTGGCGCCCCACGCCAAGCCCGTTGCTTTCATCGGCCTCTCAACAAGGTGAACCAGAGCATTCCCCAGAGCAGCACCAGCAGGGTAAAAAGCAGCGCCCACGACCCCCACAATTCGACTGGATTTTCCCGGCGGCTCGCCTCGATCGACTCGACGATACGCGCCTCTTCCGTGGCAATGTGCCCTCGTTGTCCGAGCACGCCAGCCAGCGCTTCAGGTTGATTGGCGGGTTCGATTCCGTGATCGGCCAGGACTCTGCCGATTTCGCGATACGGCTTCGTCTTCGCCTTCTCCAGCGCATTGATCTGCTGCTCCAGCTTCTGCTTGTCGCGCTTTTGTTTGGCGATTTCGTCGGCCAGCGCCTTGTCGCTTTCGGCAAAACTCTTTTCCAGCGCCTGCAACGCAGCTGTCTCCACGGCGAGCATGGCGCGGCGCTGTTCCAATTCCGTTTCCAGGCGAGAAATGTCCGCCTGCCCGGCCATGAGCTTTTGATGCCACTCGTGGGTCTCCTGCGGCAGCAGCATCACGCGGGCGCGCAGGCGTTGCACCTCGGATTCCTGCTGCGGAGTGTGATTCCCCCTAGCCAGCAAATCGCGGTATTTTTCCTCGTTGGCGACCTTCTCGCGGTCCAATGCGTTCAAGCGCTCCTCCGCCTCCTTGCGCTCCTTCTGCCTGGCGCTCAGCGCCTTTTCACTTTCTTCCACGGGCGGCACCAGAGGATCGCGAGACGCGGTCCGGTCCGCGTGTTGCGTCTCGTAAGCTGCCCTCTCGGCGGCGCGCCGTTCTTCGAGTTCCTGCAGGGCGAGACCGAGGGCGGCGCTCTCGTTGGTCAAGAGCGCTTGATCCCGTTCCACGCCGGCGAGGCGATCGACGTGCAATTGCGCATCGGTGCCGAAATCGGCCTGCTGCCAGCCGAGCAGGCCGAGATGACTTTCCATCTGCGCCAACTTGCGCCGTTCCCACACGAGGCGAGCTCGGCGATACTGGCGGTCGTAAATTCGGCCCAGCTCCCGCAGGCCCGGCGCAATGTAGTTCACCTATTCCTGGCTGGAACTCAGCTTGGCAAGAATGCTGAAATCTTCGAGAGTCGTGGTATCACCGCTCACGGCCTTGCCGGCGGCGATTTCCTTGAGCAAGCGGCGCATGATCTTGCCGCTGCGTGTCTTGGGCAGGACTTCGGTAAAGCGAATTTCGTCCGGCGTCGCCACTGGGCCGATGACCGTACGGACGTGCTTCTTCAACTCTTCGCGCAACTCCTGCCTGGCCTCCACGCCCTGCTTGAGCGTGACAAAGCAAACGACGCCCTGCCCCTTGAGCTCATCCGGACGACCGACGACCGCCGCCTCGGCGACCGAGGTATGCGAAACGAGCGCGCTCTCGACTTCCGCCGTGCCGAGCCGATGCCCGGCCACGTTGAGCACGTCGTCGATGCGGCCGACGATCCAGAAATAGCCATCCTTGTCGCGACGCGCGCCGTCACCGGCGAAATACATGCCCTTGAGCTCACTCCAGTAGGTCTTCTTGTAGCGCGCCTTGTCGCCCCAGATGGAACGCAGCATCGACGGCCACGGCTTGCGGATGACCAGCTTGCCGCCGACGTTCGCCGGCACTTCCTTGCCGTTGTCGTCCACGACCGCGGCGTCCACGCCGAAGAATGGCAGCGTGGCCGTGCCCGGCTTGGTCGGGGTCGCGCCCGGGATCGGGGTAATCATGTGGCCGCCCGTTTCCGTCTGCCACCAGGTGTCGACGATCGGGCAACGCCCGCCGCCAATGACTTTGTGATACCACATCCATGCCTCGGGATTGATCGGTTCGCCGACGGTGCCGAGCAGGCGCAGCGAGCTGAGATCGTATTTCTTCGGCCACTCGTCGCCCCACTTAATAAACGCGCGAATCGCGGTGGGCGCGGTATACATGATCGTCACGCCGTAATCCTCGACGATCTTCCAGAAGCGGCCGTTGTCCGGCCAGTTCGGCGCGCCTTCATACATGAGCGACGTGCCGCCCATGGCCAACGGGCCGTAGACGACGTAGCTGTGGCCAGTCACCCAGCCAACGTCCGCGGTGCACCAGTAGACGTCCTCATCGCGCAGATCGAAGACGTATTTGCAGGTGGTGTAAGCGCCGAGCAGATAACCGCCCGTGGTGTGCAGGATGCCCTTCGGCTTTCCGGTCGAACCGCTGGTGTAGAGAATGAAGAGCGGATGCTCGCTATCGAGTTCCACCGCCGGGCAGTTCGCGTCGACATACTCCAATTCGCGGTGCCACCACACGTCGCGGCCCTCCTCGATATGCACGTCGTTGCCGGCGCGCTTGAAAACGATCACCCGCTTCACCGGATGGCCGCCGTCCTTGAGCGCGGCGTCGACATTCGCCTTGAGCGGGACGATTGCCCCACGGCGATAACCGCCGTCCGCGGTGATCACCGCCACCGCGCCGCTGTCGTGGATGCGGTCCTTGATCGACTCGGCGCTAAAGCCGCCGAACACCACAGAGTGGACGATACCCAGACGCGCGCAGGCCAGCATGGCCACGGCAGCTTCGGGGATCATCGGCATGTAAATGATAACGCGATCGCCTTTTTTGATTTTGTTGCGCTTGAGCACATTGGCAAAACGGCAGACGTCGCGGTGCAACTGCTGATAGGTGATCACTCGGCGCTCGCCCGGCTCGCCTTCGAAAATGATCGCCGCCTTGTTCTTGTGCGGCCCATCGAGATGCCGGTCGAGACAGTTTTCGGAGACGTTCAGTTTGCCGCCGACGAACCACTTGGCAAACGGCTCTTTCCACTCGAGCACCTTCGACCACTTCTTGTTCCACTTCAGTTCGGCCGCTTCCCGGGCCCAAAACTTGTCCGGTTTCTTGATCGATTCCTCCCACAGCTTCTTGTATTCCGCCATGGATTGGATGCGGGCTTTTTTGGAAAATTCTTTGGACGGCTTGAAAACGCGGTTTTCGATCAGGTGCGACTCGATATTATTGCTCATGGGGTCAGGAGAAAAGAGAGAGTGCCTGTGCTAGCAGCGTGACAAGCCGGCGACAAGAATTGGATTGCGGATTTGTGAAAAGCGGAACCTCGGGGGAAGGCAGAACATCCGACATCCAATGGTGCAAGCGAAGTGCGGCGCAGAAGCCCCGGGGGGATGCGCTCCTGCGCGTCCCAATCTTCGAAGACTTCCCGGTAAGCTCAACTCACAAACTCGATGTAACCAAATCGCTCGGGCGTGTGGAAATTGGCGCGCCCCGGCGAGGACCAGGCGCTGAGTTCGCGCTCCACGCCGGGCGGACGATCGATGCGGCAGAAGTTCGCCCGCCATTTCGCGCCGGCCGTCGGCGGTTCGGCGATGAGGCTGCGGAGAGGGATCGCCAGCTCTCCACACCAACCAGCCGGCGTCTTCCGCGTGGCGGTCCGCAGGCCCTCGCAGCGCCAGGCAAAATCCTTTTTGTAGCCGCTGCGGCTGCGCCGGGCGACCACTTCGAGGACGGCATTCAGCGGGTTCAATTCGATCTCGAAATAGTTCTCCAAGTCGCCGAACGGATCGACGAATACTTCGACGACCTCCTCTTCGTAGAGCATGGCTCCGCGCTCCGTGTACGTCGCCCACACGTGGGTGTCGGTAACTTCAAACAGCACGCGCCATTCGTCGGCATTCCATCCCGATTTGATCGTGGTGTTTTGCTGAGGAGTGCGGCCGTCCACGGCCAGCGAAAACACCTGCGCTTCGATCCCCTGCCACATCGTGGCGGATGGTTCGGCGGCGACATCGCCGAGCACACGGCGCGGGCAAGGCAATGTCGGGAGCATCTGCTGAAAGTGACGCTATACTGCGCTGCTTGTCGAAACGCTCACGGAAAGCGGCGGAGCACCGCCGCACTCCAAAACGCTGTCGCGAAAAACCGAACCCAAACTGCGACCGCGCGTCTGCTTTTTTACAGCGACGGCGGATGGATATTCAGGATCGCCATGATCACTCCGCCGAAGCCGATGATGGCCACGACAGCGAGAATGATCAGCGCCACCCCCACCGGATCCTTCTTCTTCTTCTTCTTTTGGAAAGGCGAGGCGTTGGCAAAATCCGCCGGACGCTTGCTCGAGGATGCCACTACCGCGTTGACTGCCTCCGCTTCCGGCAGCGGACGCGCTTCCGCCGGATTTTCCGAAACGTAGCTCGCCTCGATTTTCCCGAAGACAATTTTGTCTCCGTCCTGCAGCTTGTGATCTTCCTCGCGGGGAATTTCCTTGCCGTTCAGCTCCGTGCCATTCGTCGAGCCGATGTCACGCAGGACATAATCGCCCCCTTCCGCCAGCGTCAGCGTCGCATGGTGACTGGAGACGGAAATGTCTTCGATCTGCAGCGAATTGTCCGGGACGCGACCAACGGTGATCTCGGTGTCGGTCAATTCATGGGTGACATCGCCGGATTCAGGGAGGGAAACAATGATCTTGGGCATGGCGGGGAAAACTAGCGACCTGGGTGAGAGGTTTCAATGAGTTTGGCAAACTCTCTGAAAAAATAGCCGGCATCGTTCGGCCCCGGGGCAGCCTCGGGGTGGTATTGGACGCTGAAAATAGGCAGCGACTTGTGCCGCAGGCCCTCCACGGTGTGGTCGTTGAGGTTAATGTGCGAAACCTCCACTTCGCTGGGCAGCGAATCCGCATCCACGGCAAATCCGTGGTTTTGCGAAGTAATACTCACCTTGCCGGTGGCCAAATCCTGCACCGGTTGATTGCCGCCGCGATGGCCGAACTTCAGCTTGAAGGTCTTGCCGCCGAAGGCGTAGCCAAGCATCTGGTGCCCGAGGCAGATGCCGAAGATCGGCGTCTTGCCCATGAGT
>Ga0068855_100001796_pt1 | contig 26831 bp, 15 predicted proteins | sample KBSCornC52_FD_66592 | JGI IMG/M metagenome (GOLD analysis project Ga0068855, IMG submission 66592) | Corn rhizosphere microbial communities from Kellogg Biological Station, Michigan, USA - KBS Corn C5-2 | ecosystem: Host-associated > Plants > Roots > Rhizosphere > Soil ... | reverse complement strand
TTTAGGAAAGGTGATCGCTCTTTTACAGGAGTATGTAATTACTACTTCCGATACAATAGTTGATCCATCCTACTATAAACTATATAAAACGAAGGAGGGATACTGGTATGAAATTGAAGCGGAAAATTCGAAGCCTCAGAAAATCATCAGGCAATTAAAATCAGCTATTAATTCTATAGAAAAAGGTTTTGAAAATAATGGCGGACAGAATTAAATTTCATTCCAGTTAGGTTGATTTTGTTGTTTTACTATTTAACTCATAAATGGGACATTCTATTCTTGTTCGTAACAGATGACGTCTCAGAATAGTCGCTTAACCATTTTAAATACAAAATACAACTAAGGAGACATCTATTTATTTACGTTCCCCAATTTAGCCTCACGGATTCTGGTTATTGGGTGCCGTATTCTTAGCAGCAACAGGTGCTCAAGCGCTTTATTCTGACCTTGGACATTGCGGAAGAAGAAATATTCGTATTGCTGCTTGATTTGCTAATTCATTGTACCGCCTGTTCGAAGAATATTCGAATAGTTGCATAATTCGTTCCAATAAATTTAAGGTCTCCAACTTGCCGGAATTTTTCATCTGAACTACCGCTTTGTAAAAGCTGGAAAGTACTTCGGATTAATACTGCATCAGCCCACTTAAAGAAATCGAACTTTTCGGCAACCGATAAAAGATATTCATCTGCAAGCGCATTATCGCAAAGAATTGGAGACAAACGGTGCGGTACCGTATATAGAACTCTTCGGTGGCTTTGCAATATTAGCAGGATGGTACGTGAGTATTGTTGTAATTCCCGTTAATCATTACGATGGTCGTCGCAATGTTCACCGTGCAGGTACATTATGGTTAGCTCGCTGACTACCATCGGGCTTACCCGGCGGGGCCGAAGTTTGGACAACCCGTATGAGATACCGGCAGTGGTATATTTTCGGCAGACAAATGGATGAAGCAAAAGAAACATTTATCCTTTAAGAAAGATGCTAAGGGAATACAACAATAAAGCAACTTTGGGCCAGTTTATTATGCACGTTGACGATGAAATGTTTAAGGGGCTGGACTATCAGATACTTCTCTTAAAGTTATAAATACGTTTGTGTTTAATAAAGAGAGACGACAAGAGGTAATCATTTCCCCAAAAATGCTAAATATTTATTGCTTGTCAATAATTATTTATTATCTTCGCGTATACAAATTAAAATTCGTGCAATCATTATGAAAAGAACTTCAATAATGTTTCTTCAAGCAGTCGTCGTAGTTATAGGTATTTTGGCGCTTGTTGTTTTGATTCGGCTTCCCTTAACCGAAGGAAGAGCGACAAACTTAGATTTGTTTAGCATTTACTCGGACCCATTCATCTTGTATGGATATGCTGCATCAATCGTTTTTTTTGTCGCGCTGTACAAGGCATTCAAATTACTTGGGTACATTGGGCAAAATAATGTATTCTCATCAAGCTCTGTTAAGACTTTAAAGAGTATAAAGTATTGTGCAATCGTGCTAAGTATTTTCATTGTGTCAGCGGGACTATACATAAGACTATTTCACAATAAAGAAGATGACCCTGCAGGTTTTCTTGCCCTTTGTATTCTGACTACTTTTGTTTCTATCGTAGTTGCAACGGCTGCGGCAATATTTGAAAAAATATTGCAAAATGCCCTAGACATGAAACGTGAAAATGACTTAACCATTTAAGCTATGCCTATTATTGTAAACTTGGACGTCATGATGGCAAGGCGAAAGATTTCTCTGAATGAACTTTCTGAAAGAGTTGATTTGACATTATCTAACCTTTCTATTTTAAAAACAGGGAAGGCGAAAGCAATTCGTTTTAGCACCTTAGACGCAATTTGTAAAGCATTAGACTGCCAACCGGGTGACATTTTGGAATATGTAGAAAATAACAAAAAAACAACAACGAACCGCTAATATCGGCTGGAAGCACCGGTTCAAACCAAATCAGCATTAGTATTGAAAGAAGGAAAAGGAACACCACAAGGAAGGCGTTATCAGCCCATTGCTGGCCAATCTGTTTCTTCATTATGTGCTGGACAAATGGATTGAAAAGACATTTGCGCAGTAACATTTGTACGTTATGCGGACGATGTGCGTCAGATTCTAAAACCTATAAATCAGATTCAAAAAAGTCGTTTCCATATTAATACTCCAACTGAAGACGAAGATTACGGGCATTACGCGGATCTGTTTTTTGAAGAGAATCTTTCTGTGATTAAGGAATATCAGCAGGATTAACGACCATGCATTCAATATCTAAAGCTTAAGTTGCCGTTGTATCCAGAATCCAAACTTGCCGCCTTCGTCGGGGAAGTGTTGTTTTAAATGCGGGAGTACATTGTATATTTTGAGAGTTATTTTCATCCACGCATCGCGTTTGATAACAATGATGATTTTCAAATGCCGTTGTATACCATGTTTGAAAAAAAGTATGGAATTATTGTAAAAAGGTCTTCTGAGAATATTAAAGCGATGCTGGCAGGAAGAATTGCAAAAAAATTGGATAGTTCAGAATCAGATCCGGTTCTTTCTCGGGAAAGGTTTGTATCTGATGCTGGAGATCGTCCATCGAAGATAACGTGGGTTACTACAGATCTGATAAATCTACTTATTCTAATGATATCAAAAAGACATCAATTCTTTTCTTAATTTTTAATACGTCATACATAGCAAATGATACTTGCAATGAACATTGGTGAATCGCATATTTCTTCTGCTCTGATAGAGCCGGTGAACTAAGTTTTTTTTGGAGACAGGAGGAAGGCTGCCTCAAATTAATTTGATAGAAAATTTCAAGAGAACTATTTTTATCAAGATATAAGGGCTCGCATGAAGAAACATTTTTTTTTAACTTCAAAAATTTTAACCAACAGAGCCAGAAAAAGGCAATCATCATTTCCATGAAAACAGATTTTAAACTTGTAAAACAGCGCTTAGTCCTATGTATTGTATTAGGGCTATTTTCCTGCAATAACCAAACTAATAATTCAGCATCATTAAAGGCAAAAAATGATTCTGCTACATCCTGCATGATGGTTCCGGCGAGGTTTTCCACAACTACTGTAGATTCTTCTTTAAAATTTAATGGTGATACTTCAGTAAAAGGAATGGTGTTTATCAAGGGAGGGATTTTTATGATGGGTGGAGATAATTCGCAGGCGAGCGATGATGAATTTCCAAAACATAAAGTTCAGGTAAGTAGCTTTTGGATGGATGAAACAGAAGTTACCAATGCAGAATTTGCAAAATTTGTGGAAGCGACTCATTATATTACGACTGCAGAAAAAAAACCGGATTGGGAACAAATGAAACAAACGCTTCCTCCAGGTACACCCAAACCCCCTGATAGTATGATGGTTGCGGCTTCACTTGTTTTTCATCCTACTTCCGGTCCTGTGGATTTGAATGATTACAGCCAATGGTGGAGTTGGGTAAAAGGTGCTGATTGGAAACATCCTGAGGGGCCAAACAGCACAATCAAAGGGAAAGAAAATTATCCCGTTGTTCAGGTTAGCTGGTATGATGCAATGGCTTATTGCAAATGGGCCGGAAAACGGTTACCAACAGAAGCCGAATGGGAATTTGCAGCAAGAGGGGGATTAGAAAATAAAATTTATCCATGGGGAAATGAACCGATTAACTCAGGAAAGCCTAAAGCGAATTCCTGGGGCGGAAATTTTCCTTATTACAATGATCAGAAGGATGGCTTCACCACTTCTGCCCCTGTTAAATCATTTGCTCCGAATGGTTATGGGCTTTATGATATGGCTGGAAATGTTTGGGAATGGTGCAGCGACTGGTACGATGTGAATTATTATAAATCATTTGGAACCACTGTTGCCATCAATCCTACCGGACCTCAAAAAAGCTTTGATCCAGGGGAACCGTATACCCCAAAAAGAAGTTTACGTGGAGGAAGTTTTTTATGTAATGATAGTTATTGCAGCGGTTATCGTGTAGCCCGGCGGATGAAAAGCAGTCCTGATACAGGTTTAGAGCATACAGGATTTCGGTGTGTAAAGGATAGCAAATAGAACTTTCAAAGGAAAGGAAGAAGCAGCGTGGAATGTGTCTATACTCCTTAGGAAATTTGGTTAGACCTAAAAAGAGACATCATAATAAAATGCTTCTAAACTGTCGTCTTTTTAAAAGATAGTTTCGAATTCGACTTTTCAATTTTATTTCTGATCCAAATTGTAAAGTCAAAATATTTCTGTAGTTGGATTTCGAACTTGTTGTTTTCAATACCATTCAGCAGAGGTTTTAACTTGGCAGCAGTGACTTCATTTACTTTTGCAGAATTTGTCTGAAGCATTTTAAATAAAACTTTCTCCGTTTGAAGCAGCTTTCCTTTATTTTGAAAAAGTCTTTTATAAGATCTGATCTCATAATCGAGGTATTCATAATTTTTGCTTTCATAATGGATAATCATATTTAGCAACCTTGATGCTTTATAAATTACCGATTGATAATTTATTTTTCCTATTAGTACAACGTTATTTATGTATTTCTGCGACTTCGTAAACTCTTTTACACCAAAAAAACACAGAGCAAGATAGAAAAATAATTCACATTGCTTTTCATAATCAGTCAGCATTTGGACTTTTGTCAACATCACATTGTTCTCGTGAATAAATTTAACTGCTTCTTCAAATTTACCGGTGCCTGAAAAAATAGCCAGTTGGTAAATTATTAAATTTAAATCAATAATAGTGCGAAAATAATCAGGGTATCTTTCATTGGAAAGGCTCATCATTTTATCCATATAAAAAGGCATTTCCGGGTAGGATTTTATAGTTCTTAAACTATCCAAAATACCATCCAGGGAAGAAAGATAGTCAAGAGGAGGATTACTCCATTTGGAAGGGTTTTGTTCAAACAGCCGGTTAAGTTCATAGAAGGTTTTGAGGGCAGATTTAAAATCTCCAATATCAGTAAAGAAAAATGAGTGAAATAATAAATGTATTTTTTTTGAATCGAAATTGTTTTTAATTCTACCTGTTACAAGTCCCATTTCACCTAAAATGAGATCGTTTAAATTTTTCTTGTCCTCTTCAGAAAGGATCTTTCCTGAGTTGATCATTCTGAACTTAAGAAGTTCATACAATGAGTAATGCTCATGGGTATTCCTCATTGTTTTGATAATCTCCTTTGCTTTCATTTGCATTTCCACGAGTTTTTTTTCACATAATCCATTAAAATTTAAATCGGCGAGAAAGTTCAACTCATATCTGTTTATAAGTGGAAGCATGAAAATATTTTCGGATTTTTCTGCAACAACTTTAATTTTTTTTAATTCTTTAAAGCTTTCTTTATCCAGAGAACGTTCTCTTAGAATATTTACTCTCATTAAACCCTGGAGGACGCTAAACTCCGGATCATCTTTTACTTTTGCCTGAATAAGACAATCGGAAAGAACTTTAATTAAATAACGGACGGTATTATCAAAAGAAGATTCCGGATGTTTCGCTTTAAACTCATTTTCCAGGCCGGTAATATCCAAATAGTTTTCCTGCTCCACCAAATCAAAAAGATCCAGATATTCCTTACTTCCGGCTTGTTTTTTTGTTGAAAGCTTAAAATGTCTTTTTTCTGATTTTGATAAAGAGTTCACCAGTTGTATTAGTGCAATTCGGGACATAGTCCTTGGTTTAGTGAATTAAAAATAGGGGAATTTTTTTTAGCTTCCTGTTAAGGTAGAATCATTTAAATTGATTTTAGTTTTTGTATTCTTCTCAAGTGAAATATTATTTTTTTTACCTCCTTTTTTTATTTAAAAAACCAATTTGCCACCCTTTTCAATATCAAGATGACTGATAAATTCTTTATTGTAAGGCAAGTGGTTAAGTTTGAGTGAACGATCACGATTCCTGTTTCCCAATGAGTTCTTATTGATGATAGTGAATATTTTACCCGAATAAAACTGAGGATCAATATCAAGGATTACTTTTTTAAACAGCGGTTGCCCCAATCTTAAATTACCGCTGGTAGGGTCAACAGGGTAGAAGCCAATGGCACTGAAAACATACCATGCTGATAATGTTCCGCAGTCATCATTACCTGGCAGTCCTCCAGGAGTAGTGTTGAAGTTTTTATTCATTGCTTCACTAATTTCTTTCTTTGATCTCCAACTCTGTCCATTGAAATAGGTGAATAAATAAGGATAAGCAATATCTGGCTCATTATAAAGAACAAATTTTTTTTCATTAAACATTTGCTGCAATCTTAGAACAAAAGCTGAATCTCCACCCATGAGTTGTGCAAGGTTTTTAATATCAAACGGAACTGAAAAAAGATAGTTCCATGCAGTTCCCTCAATAAAACCGGTTCCCTTGAATTTATCAGGATTAAAGGGTTCAAACCAGCTTTCATCGGAATTTTTCGGTCTTAAAAATCCTGTTTCCGGATCAAAGAGATTGCTGTAATTCCGGGAACGTTTTTGGAACTCTTCAAAGTCTTTATCATAGCCTAATATTTTTGCTATTGTAGCGATTGCATAATCTGACATTGCATATTCAAGTGTCATTGAAACGGAACCCCTGATGCTTGCCGGGACAAAGTGGTTGTCTAAATATTGTTTTAAGTATCGACGGATTGGATTATCAATTGTGTCGGTAGCATTATGTTTCATCGCTTTGTATGCAAGATTTAAATCAAAATTATGGATACCATAGACATAGGTTTCAGTAAGCATGACCGGGGCAGGATCACCAACCATAACATGAGCATCATTTCCTGCCAGTTCCCATTTTGGTAACCAGTGGTTTTCCTCATACATATTAAGAAGGCTTTGCACCATTCCCTGCTCTTGTTCCGGAAAAAACATCGTTAGAAAAATATGTTCATTGCGGTAGGTATCCCAAAGCGAAAAAACATCATATTGAATATTTGGCGATTTTGCGACGCGATTATGTCCCATCGCAAGATATTCTCCATTGGCATCGCTAAAGATACTTGGATGAAGTAGCATATGGTACAGCGCCGAATAAAAAATTATTTTTTGAGGTTTTGTACCTCCTTTAATTTTTATGCGTGAGAGGCATTGGTTCCATTTCTTTTTCGCATTTTTACGAACGAGATTAAAGTCAAAGTTATGTTGTTCATGTTCCAGATTTAATTTTGCATTTTCCATGCTAATATAAGAGATTCCAATTTTTACAAGGATCACCTTATACTTGCCATTAAAACGAAAATAAGCTCCAACTTCTTTGCCGGATTGATTTTTAAGAGCAGAAACATTTTTGTTTTTCCAGGTACCGACAGAATCAGCTTTTTGACTAAATTCCGCATAGAAAAAAACTTTTTGTGTTTGATTAGGTGCTCCACAAAAATGGCCGCTTTCACTCCAGCCCTCTAACTGTGATGAGGAGAGAATTGCGATTTTCCCATTTGCCGGCCGCATGCGCGCGTTTAATATGTCAGATACATTAATGAGCACATTATTAAAACCAGAGTTTTTTTTGAATGTATACCTACTGATACTACTGCGTGTCGTAACTGTCATTTCAGCTTTTATTCCTGAAGGCTCCAATGTGGTTTTATAATACCCTGGAAATGCCTTTTCCTGTCCATAATGCGATCTATAGTTATCACAATCCGGATCGATATTTCCGGTAGTAGGCATTATTACAATGTTACCAAGATCACTACATCCGACTCCACTTAAATGTACCTGGCCGAAGCCATAAATGTAGGGCTGATCGTAAATATATCCACTTTTAGAGCCGGGTGAATTGTGGGGACTTACTGATACCATTCCCCATGGAAGGACCGCCCCGGGAAAAGTTTCGCCGTTTTTCCAGTTAACTGATGAACTTGTTTGATTTGCTGTTCCTATGAACGGATTCACATAAGAAGCTGGAGAAAATTGTCCCTGCACTATGCCTGGTAACAGAAGAAACAGAAACGGTAATTTCAAAAAAAATCTTTTCATAGTTTTTTAGAACCTTTTAAATTATTTGAACAGCCTGCTAATTCAGCACGTTTGGCTTTTGACAAATTTTTGTTGATTAAACAATATTACTGTTTATGCTCCTGAAATATTTTCAAATTAAAAAAGGCGATTTGCGGGAGTAAATACTAAGATTATGATTTTTCATAAAAAAGTTTTGAAATAACTTTTTGATTTTTAACCATTTATTTATTTGAATCATTCTAAAATACATTCCTGAAATTAAATAATGAATTAAAGATTGGTAAAGGTATAGTCAATCAACAAAATATCTTTGGTAAGCATTAGATGGTAGAGTTCGGAAACTAAAGCAATCTCTTTCTAGTGATCCTGACGTAGCTAATTTTTCATATTTATAGTTGTTTTATCCAATATAGCGGGAAGCGATGCTGTTGGGATTAAATTTACGAACCAAAGGATTTTATAGCCTTACAGCTGAAGAGATGGTTTTCAAGGAGTGCTGACTGTTTTTTATCCAAGAAAGACTATTGCTGAGCCATTGCATTTTGAGCACGTCTAAATTTCTGTTAGGTCTGAGCAGAATTTTCAAATCATAACAGAATTGAATTAATTACTTGTACAAGATTAGGTTGTATACCATTAGTAAGAATTAAATAAAAACGGATTTTTAATTTATTAAAAATAATTGTTATGATAAGAAAACCAAATTGCCGCTACATTTTATTCGGCGCCTGCCTTTTATTTCTTATGTGTACGGCAGATACTGCCGTTTTTGGCCACTCTATTAATGGAGTGAAGAAAAAAAATTCCATGAAGGATTATTATAACTCTCAAAATCAGGTAACAGGACTGGTAACCAACGAGAAGGGAGTTCCACTAGCTGACGTTACCGTTACCGTTAAGGGATCTGCTAAAGGAACAGCAACTGATTTAAAAGGTAATTACAGTATTGAGGTGGGAAAGGGACAGTCTCTGGTATTTTCCTACGTTGGGTATGAAGAGCAGGAAATCAAATATACAGGTCAGAGGGTAATCAATGTACAATTAAACGTTTCTTACAAGTCTCTCAATGATATAGTAGCAATTGGATATGGAACAACTACTAAAAAAGAAGTTACAGGTGCAGTCACCACTATAAAAGCAAATGATTTTAATAAAGGAGCGATATTAAATCCCATCGGTTTAATTCAGGGAAAGGTGCCAGGGTTAACTATAACCAGAACTGAAGGAAACAATCCGAATGGAGGTTTTCAAATATTACTTAGAGGGCTGAATACACTTGCAGGGGGCAAACAACCTTTGATAATTGTAGATGGCATCGTGGGGGCCAATACCCTTGATATGCTGGATCCTAATGAAATAGAGTCAGTTGATGTTTTGAAAGATGGTTCGGCAGCCAGCATTTACGGAACCCGTGCAACAAACGGTGTAATTTTAATAACAACTAAAAGACCTAAAATTGGAAAAGTTTCTTATGAATTTTCAAACCAGCTTTCGAGAGAGGTTTTATCTGAACATAATAGGTTTTTTACCGCCGATGAATACCGTACAGTGGTAAACAAGTATTATCCGGATCTTGTACAAACGCTGGATAAAGGCTATAGCACCAATTGGCTTAAAGAAATTACCAGACGACCACTAAGACAGGACTATAGTTTTTCCGCCTCAGGAGGAACTGAAAGCATAAATTTCAGAGCCAATTTATATTATAAGGATGATGAAGGTATCGTGAAAAAGACAAGCGCTAAAACAATGACTCCAAGCTTATTTGTTAGTAGTACCAGCTTGAATGGCCGGCTTAAAATAGATGCAAGACTGATGTATTCTTTTATTAAAAGAGAAGGAGCAGATAACAACAATGCAATCTTTCAGGCTGTAGTAAGAAATCCAACTGAACCGGTATATGATTCTACCGATATGATTCATGGAGGTTATTATACCGAAATAACCTCCTCCGGACAATTGAATCCAGTAGCGATGATCAATGAACACACGAACAATATTGAAGAACAGGCGTTTGCAGGAGATGTAATGGCTTCTTATAAACTATGGCCAACCCTCAAACTAAATGTCCATTACTCTTTTAATAGTAATCAAAACTACGAGGGAACTTATTATACAAGATATTATCCTGAATTAGGAACAAATGGCGATGCTACTGTGTCAACAGCTTTTAATCATAATGTTTTATTTGAGCCCGGACTTGAATTCAACAAAATGATTGGTGATCATAATATCCGCGCTATGGCAGGTTATTCCTATTATGAAAATCAGAATGAAAGCTTAGGCGCCCATAACTATGACTTCGCCGTTGAAGATTTTTCTTACAATAATATTGGCGCAGGTTCTGCCCTCGGATCCGGATTGGCAGATATGGGTTCTAATAAAAACTCTAATAAATTGATTTCCTTTTATGGCAGGGTAATGTATAATTACCGGGAAAAATATCTGTTATCTACGTCCGCTCGATATGAAGGCTCTTCACGTTTTGGAGCTAATAATAAATGGGGACTTTTTCCTGCAGTAAGTGTCGGTTGGCGTGTTACAGAAGAAAATTTTGCGAAAAATTTAAAATGGATTTCTTCCTTGAAATTAAGGGCAGGATATGGTGTTACCGGTAATCAAGACATTGATAACTATCTATCTCTTTCCAGAATAGAAACCACCAACAGGTTATTTTATTATAATGGTGAATGGCTTAATACATATGCACCAGCCAGTAATCCTAATCCTGATTTGAAATGGGAAAAGAAAGGGGAATTTGATGCAGGTGTGGATTTTGGGTTTTTTAAAAATAGAATTACGGGTACTTTTGACTATTATTCCAGAAAGATATCAGATCTTTTGTGGAATTACGACGTTCCTGTGCCTCCTAATGTTTATCCAACCACTTTTGCCAATGTGGGCATACTTTCAAATCATGGAATTGAACTATCTCTATCGGCAGATATAATAAAAACAAAAAACTTACTTTGGAATTCAACAATACTCTATGCCCAAAACAAAAACAAATTAATTTCCTTCTCTGATGCAGTTCGGGGATACAAGCTTGATTATTTGGAAGTTAATCCGGTGAATGGTACCTGGTCCCAACTTATTTTAAAAGGCCAACCAGTAGGCAATTTTGTTACCCCAATTTATATTGGACTTGATTCTGCCGGTGAAGCTGTTTATAAAGACTTCAACAAGGACGGAATGATTGATATAGGCTCTCAGGATGACCGAGCTATTGTTGGAAATGCGTATCCTAAATTTACCTTAGGGTGGACCAATGAGTTCAGGTATAAACAATTTGATCTTTCTTTTTTCTTCCGTGGCGTTTTTGGACAAAGCCTGGTGAACTATGAAAGGGCATTATATGAAAACTGGAAGTCTTTGCTGAATGGAAGGAATATAGTAAAATCTGTTTTGGATAATCCCGATTATCAGGGAATCAATGTATTTGATTCAAGGTATGTCGAAAAAGCCTCTTATGTAAAGTTAGAATATATAACACTGGGCTATAACTTTAAATTGAAAAACCAAAATACGCTTAGAGTTTATATCACAGGTCAGAATCTTTTAACCATCACCAACTATAAGGGAGTTGATCCTGAAGAGCCTATTTCTAATTTTGATCTAAGGCCCGCAGTGAATGGGGCAGAGAATTTAAATTACTATCCTTATACAAGAACTTTTCTTTTTGGATTTAATATTAACTTTTAAAAATTAAGGTTATGAAAAAAAATAATTTAAAAATTTGCCTTTTTCTTGCATTTGCAATATCTGTTGCTTCATGTACCAAGCTAAACGAAGACCTGTATTCCACATTGGACTCTCAAAATTTTTATAAAAATGAGCAGGAATGTATTTTGGCCATGGGCGATTCTTATTCCCAGTTAGCCTACCAGGGTGGAAATCTTTGGGGTATTTATGGAACTCAATTAATACCTACAGATGAAGCCGTAGTTCCTTACAGATTAACAGGGCCATTTTTGGGCAATAATGGGATCTGGTTAGATCTTCACCAGCATAAGTTCAAATCCAATAACAATCCTATCCAATCCTCATGGCAGTATTCTTTTAAAACGGCTGCTTCCTGCAATCAGGTAATTTACGAAATCGATAAATCTCCCGCCAAGTTCAATAAAAAACCAAACATGATAGCAGAACTGAAGGCCTTGAGAGCCTATGCTTATTATGTCGCTATGGACTTATTTGGCAATATCCCGATTTCGCTTGATTTTGCTGATACTGCTCTTCCGAATCAGTATAGCAGATCTGAGGCATTTAAAATAATTGAAAAGGATTTACAGGATAATCTACCACTTCTGGATGCAGAACCTTCCCCGCTTAATTATGGACGTTGTACGAAAGCATTAGCCTTTACAGTGCTCGCTAAAATGTATCTCAATGCTCAAGTATGGTTAGGTACACCAATGTGGCAGAAGGCAATAGATATGTGTGATTCGGTCATCAATTTGGGATACTATCACCTCGAGAGTAATTACTTCAAAAACTTTATGATAGCAAATGAAGATTCCAAAGAAAATATTTTTGTAATTCCATACGATCGTAAATTAGGATTTGGTTGGGAAATGCACGAATATACGTTGCATCCTGCCTTTGGGCCGGTATATGATATGACGGCCCCTATGTGGAATGGAATCTCCGCTACCGAGGCATTTTATGATTCATATGATTCTGCCGATCTAAGAATTAATTCCTGGATGGAAGGTCCTCAATATGATCAAAGTGGCCAGCCATTGCTTACAACAACAGGTACTCCGTTAATATTTACCCCATCGATAGGGGGTCTTAAAACTGCAGGGGAAGGTGACGGGGTTCGCTGTAAAAAATGGGAATTTCCGCACGGCCTTCAAACTAAAAATGAAAGTATGGATAATGACCTTGTTATTTTCAGATACGCAGATATTTTACTCATGAAAGCTGAGGCGATTATGCGTTTGAATGGCGGAACTCCCGATCAGACAGCGGTTAACTTAGTTAATATGGTACGGGAACGCGCATTTGGTAATAGTGATCATGATTATACGATTGCTACTTTAACCCTTGATGAATTGCTAAATGAAAGGGGCAGAGAGTTGGCCTGGGAAGGATTACGCAGGCAGGATCTAATTCGATTTGGTAAATGGGAAAATGCATGGTTTGGTAAGCCGGCAGAAAGTGATAAGCATACCGAGATTTATCCGATTCCTTCAAATGTATTACCATCGAATCCAAATCTTTCACAAAATCCTGGTTATTAAGATGAAAATTTTGGTGAAGTCATATCTGGTTTTAATTGTAGCACTTTTGGGAGTACAATTATTGCCAGCACAAAAGGTACAAAGGCCGAATGTTATCGTAATATTGACTGATGACCAAGGATATGGAGATTTTTCCTGTAATGGAAATCCCATTTTGAAAACTCCTGCCATAGATAAATTTTATGCAGAAAGTACCAGGTTTAGTGATTTTCATGTGGCACCCTTATGCACGCCGACGCGTGGAGAATTGATGTCAGGGCTGGATGCATTGCACAATAAAGCTGCTACAGTCGGTACCGGCCGCAATATGATGAGAAGAGATATCATTACTATGCCCGAGGTTTTTAAAGAGAATGGTTACAGAACCGCAATTTTTGGAAAATGGCATTTAGGTGATAACTATCCTGACAGGCCTATGGACCGGGGGTTTGAAAAATGTATCTGGTTTAAGGGCTGGGGACTTTTATCTGAAGCTGAATACGATAATGATTATTACCAAACACGGTATTTGGATAGTCTGAAAACCGTACAGTCTGAAAAATATTGTACTGATTTATGGTTTGATGAGGCTATAAAATGGATGGACAAAATGACGGACGAGCATCAACCTTTTTTTGTTTACTTACCTACCAATTCACCGCACGGTCCGTTTTACGCCTTGAAAGATGATTATGATTATTATAAAGATAAAGTAAAAGACAGCAGTGCTGCTGAATTCCTTGGAATGATAAAAAACATTGATAAGAATTTTGGACGCCTGGATCAATGGCTTACAGAGAAGCACATCAAGAATAATACTTTAATAGTCCTTATGAATGATAATGGCGGAACAGGTGGGGTGAAAGTTTATAATGCGGGCATGAGAGGTAAGAAAGGAGATTATTATGATGGCGGCCATCGTGCTGCATGTTTTATTCGATGGCCTGATGGGGATATTGGTCGTCCTCGTACAATTACTTATACATCACAGATCCAAGACCTTCTTCCCACATTTATTGATTTATTACATATGAAGCAAGCAGAAAAGCATCATTTTGATGGGAAAAGCCTTAAACAATTGATACTTGACCCCAAACTAAAATCTGAATCTGACAGAATGTTTGTGGTTCAGTATGGTGGTGCAGTGAAACCTGAAAAGTATCAGAGTTGTGTAGTGTGGAATTCATGGCGTTTGGTGGGCAATGATGAATTATATGACATAAGCAACGATCCGGGACAACGAACTAACATCGCTACTGAGTTTCCTGAAGTGGTTGCCAAAATGCTTGCTTATTATGATCATTGGTGGCAAAAAGTCGCCCCTGGGATCAACAGGTTTGTACCGATTTTTGTCGGTTCTGACAAGGAAAATCCGGTGATATTGACTTCCGACTTTTGGGCAGATAGTGCTTACGTTAATACGCAATGGAAGGTAGCGCAGGCTGCCGGTGAAAAAGAAGGTGGTGTATGGAGCTTAGATGTGAAAAAGTCAGGAACTTATGAAATTTCTCTTAGCAGGTGGCCTTTTCATTTAGAAAGACAACTAACTGTCCGTGGGCCTGAACATGCGGTCGGAGGTACCAAAATCAGAGAGGGAAAAGCACTTCCGGTGGCCTCGGGAAGTTTGTCAATCAATAATAGCGCACCAAGTGAGCATACGGCATTAGTAGGAGCAAATAAGATTGATTTTAAAATTGTTCTGAAAAAAGGCCCTGTCAAACTTCAGGCATGGCTAAACGATTCCCAAGGGATGCCTCTATGTGGTGCTTACTATGTAAGAGTCATGTTAATCAAGTGAATAAAGAGAAGTTAGAGGGAAAGTATCACTTATCAACTCCGCGATATTTCTTATTCGTTGCAATGATAGCCGTATCAGACCTTACCAATTATGAGTCCTAAACCGTTCAGAATGGATACTTTCAAATCTGTACTTTTGTTTTTTGCCCTATTTAGCATTCCTTCTCCTAAAGTAAAGGCAATTCACAAAAATAATTTTGTAACTTATTATATAGACTCGAAAGCCGGGAATGATGATAATAACGGAGTTACGAAGGAGACGCCACTCAAATCATTGGCAAAACTGAAGACCCTTTCATTGAATCCGGGAGATAGTGTTCTTTTTAAAAGAGGATCTCATTTCCTGGGACCTCTCATCATTAAAAATTCAGGTACGAAAAATCGCTATATTACATTAACGGCTTATGGGGATTCAGTTCAACCGGCGCCAGCTTTTACCAATCCGGTATTTACGTCCGATAATTACGGGAATTGCATACGTTTAAAAGGCAGTTACATTATTGTTTCACATTTGTATTTTTACAATACTTCTTCTGTACCAAAAGGCTATCCTGCAAAGTCATTTATAACAGTTTGGGAAATGGGAGCCATATATGTAGATAAAACAGCTTTACATTGTATTATTACTAATAATGAAATCAAGAATTGCGCTGTTGGAATAAAAAGTTATGGGCCTTTCACTTTAATAAAAGGTAATTATATTCATGATTGTAACAGGATTTTAGAACAATGGGGATGGGGGCCTATAGGGATTTGGTTTGGAGGGGACTACCAGGAAGCTTGTTATAATCGAATATTTAATTACCGGGTAGAGGATCCGAGAATTCATTGGAAGTCAGGAAAAGGCGGCGGAGCAGACGGAGGCGCCTTTGAAATTGATGATGCCCGTTATAACAAGGCGCACATTTCAATTCACAATAACTATACTAATAATTGCCAGGGCTTTTTGGAAGTAACGGAACACGACGTCAAATCCAAACCTGTTTATAAAAATTTTGAAATTCATCATAATATAAGCGATGATTATCAGCAATTCATTGCTTTGTGGGATGGTGCACATTGCAGAATAAATAATAATACTATAATACGTCGGAAGAAGAATGCAAATGACTGGGGTGTTTTTAATATCGCTTCTGATAGCTCTGAAAATGAAATCCGCAATAATATAATAGTCACTGAAAAGGATATTCCAATTTTTAATACCGGCCTTGGCATGCAAAGAAGGCCGAAGAGTATTATCAAAAATAATTTGTACTATGCTGCTTCCGGAGTGTTAAGAATGGGAAACGAGGGTCCCGGTGAATCACCGGTATATGGTAATCCTCTTTTCATTAATTATTCAAAAAGCAGAAGTGCAAAAGACTATTCCCTCCGAGAAAATAGTCCTGCCATAGATAAGGGACTTCAATTAGGGTATACTAAAGATTTCGATAACAAAATTATACCTAATGGTAAAAAACCGGATCTCGGTGCTTTTGAAATTCAATTGAATTAAAGCGACTGATTTTTGACTGAAAACAATTTCTATCTATTGTTTTGTTTTGTTACCAACTGAATCATTTCAAATCTTCTAAAAGAGCCGCCTTATAATACTTTGATGCTATCGATTTTCTACAAAAAACTCCTAATTGAAAAGTTTAAAAATAGGATTCTAATATTTATTAAAAAAAAGTAGAAGTAACTATTTGATTATAAGTATCTTATATTTTTATTGAATAAATTAATTTGTATCTGAGAAAACATTTATGATTAAACATTGGTAAAGGTATTGTGGATCAAAAAAATATCTTTGAAAAGCATTAAAAAAAAATCAAACGAAATATGGTATCAAAAAAAATAGTTGTAGTCGGAAGTACAAATATGGATATGGTAGTGAAAACCACACATATTCCAGTCCCGGGTGAAACAGTTCTTGCAGGTTCTTTTTTTATGAATCCGGGAGGAAAAGGCGCTAACCAGGCTGTTGCAGTGGCGCGTCTTGGAGGTGAAGTTATTTTTATTTCAAAAACCGGTAATGATATTTTTGGCAAACAGTCTGCTCAATTGCTTGATGAGGAAGGAATTAATACTTATTACATCCTTTCAGATAACGAACTCCCTTCTGGCGTTGCCTTGATTACTGTTGACCAGTTTGGAGAAAACAGCATCGTAGTTGCTTCGGGAGCTAATGCAAATCTTTTGCCACCCGATCTTGAAAGTGCACTGGATGAAATTGCTCATGCAGGGATCATTTTAATGCAACTTGAAATTCCAATTGATACAGTATTTTTTATAGCGCAATATGCTGCAATGCGAGGTGTAAGAGTAATATTAAACCCAGCGCCTGCAAATTTATTATCCGCTGAATTATTAAGTCATATTGATATAATTACTCCGAATAAAACAGAGGCTGCAATGTTGTCGGGTATAAAGGTAAATAGTATTGAAAGCGCAAAAAAGGCTGCAAAGATTATTCATGAGAAAGGAGTGAAGAATGTGGTAGTAACCATGGGATCCCAGGGTGCTGTTGTTTGTCATGAGGGCAAGATTCATGTTGTAAGTGTAAAAAAAGTGGAGGCATTGGATACTACTGCTGCAGGAGATGTTTTCAATGGGGCATTAGCAGTAGCCTTATCTGAAGAAAAACCATTTGTGAATGCCGTGGAATTTGCCTGTGAAGCTGCGGCAATTTCAGTTATGAGACTTGGGGCCCAATCTTCTATTCCTTACCGCAATGAATTAATTGCTTCAAAAGTTGCTCTTTAGAGCTGACAATATTAAAGAATTGAATTCTAAATCACTATTAGGTTATCAAAAACGATTGTTATGATTATAAAACAAAATTGCAGCTTTATCTTTTTCAGCGCCTGCCTTGTTCTGTTAACCGGTTTTGCAGATCAGGGTGTCTTCGCGCATCCTTTAAGAATGAAGGACAAAATCTCCTTAAAGAAGGATTTGAATCCTCAAAAAGAGGTTACCGGGAAAGTTTCGGATCAGGAAGGTAATGCACTTAGGGGTGTTAGTGTTCTACTTAAAGGAACCAATAATGGAACTACGACTGATGCTAAAGGGAGGTATTCCATTAATGCTGATAACGGACAGACTATTGTATTTTCGATTGTTGGCTTTGAAACAAAGGAAGTTCTTTATTCAGGGCAGCAAACTATTAATGTTAGTTTATCCCTTGCCACAAAAAGCCTGAATGAAGTCGTGGTTAATGTTGGATATGGTACCCAACGAAAGGTCAGCCTTACCAGTGCTGTCAGTCAGATTTCAGGAGACGAATTGGTAAGAAGACCTGTTTCAACTATTGAGCAGGCTTTACAAGGAAAAATACCGGGGCTAACAATACTTGATAAGGGAGGAATACCAGGCTCATCCAACACGCCAATTTTAGTAAGAGGTGTCAATACTTTATACACGTCGGAAGATTTGTCTGGTTCTTCTGTTTCTCCTCTTGTACTGGTCGATGGGGTTGAACAACCCTATGGAAACATTAATCCTAATGATATTGAATCTATTTCTGTACTAAAGGATGCCAGCTCTACTGCTATTTATGGTTCAAGAGCCTCAAATGGCGTAATACTTATTACTACTAAAAGGGCAAGATCAGGAAAAGTTACCGTTTCTTATAATGGTTTTTATGCCAGACAAAAATCTGTCAGTAACCCTCAGGCCATGGATCTTGCCAGTTATCTTCAACTGGAAAACATTGCTTATAAAAATGTTGGATCGAATCCTCCCTATCCATACAGAGATCAGGATATCCAGCCTTATATTGAAGGAAACAAGGTGGATCCGTTACATTATCCTGTGCCATTTGACTTTTATAATCTTGCGTTTCACACTGCTCCGCAAACAAGTCATTCATTATCCGTGAGCGGCGGCAATGAAAATTTTAAAGCCCGTATGAGCGTTCGTTACCAGGATCAGCAGGGTATCATTGATAATACCAGTTCACAACTCAGTCAAGCGAGGTTGAATACCGATTTCAAAGTTTCATCCAGAATAAATATTTCTGCAGACATTGATTATCGTTATGAAAAGGATCAAAATCCTTATGGTCTGGCCTCAATATTTCAGTTTATGACTCAAAATTCAATCTGGGATGTTCCGAGGTACCCGAATGGTGATTACGGAGGTGGAAAGCAGGGCAACAATCCTTTGCTCCTGATCGATAAGGGCGGCTATAACAAAAATGCCTCCGATTACATTATTGGGAACCTCAAGGGAGAGTGGGAGATTTTAAAAGATTTAAAGTTTACTACCCAGTTTGCAGCAAGATCTACCTCTGTTTTTGGTAAATTATACGAGAACACATGGCAAACAAAAGATTCTAACAAGGTCAAAAAAAGTAACCTGATTAACAACTTAACAGAATCAAGGAATAATGACAGGGAATTTACCCTCAATAATTTATTAAACTATTCTCATAGATTTGGAAAACATTCTTTAAAAGTATTGGGTGGCTACTCACAGATTTATCACAGCTCTAGTTCCTTAAGTGCTTATCGCCAGAATTTTTACAACAACGATGTCCAATCCATTAATGCGGGCACTAATGATGACACAAAAGATAACAGTGGCAGTGACAATGAATGGGGGCTAAGGTCTTATTTTGGCAGGTTGAACTATTCTTACCTGGATAAGTATTTGTTCGAGGCAAATGGCCGTTATGATGGATCTTCCCGCTTTACCGGCAAAAATCAGTACGGGTTCTTTCCTTCCTTCTCTGCGGGCTGGCGTATTTCACAGGAAAAATTTTGGAGTAATTTTTCTGATATTGTTAATGAGTTTAAGCTGAGAGGATCTTGGGGTAAAACCGGTAATCAGGCAGTGGCTTTGTACAGCTATTTCCCTACTTTAAATCTGGTTAACTATGATTTCAATGGCAATCCTGTGCAGGGATATGTTCAATCGCAGATTTCAAATTCTGACATAACCTGGGAGACCACCACAGAATCAGATCTAGGACTGGACGCCAGTATATTAAATAACAGGTTTTCGCTTACTGTGGATTATTATAAGAAAAGAACGGATGGAATATTACTGACTCTCCCTGTTCCGGGGACTCTGGGTTTAGATCCGGGGCCTCAAAATGCCGGTACTGTTGATAATACAGGTATTGAATTTCAGGTGGGATCTCACAATCAGTTCGGTAGTTTTGGGTTTGACGCAACAGCTAATTTGGCCATAAATCAAAACAAAGTTATTGACCTGGCGGGCACGGGCCCATTTTATTATGGCACAGATTATAATCCCCGCTATACCATACAGGAAGGATATCCTATTTATGCCTTTTGGGGTTATAAAACCGATGGTTTATTTCAAACCGATGACGCTGCGGCGAAAGCACCTGAATATATCAGGCCTGCAAAAGCAGGAGATGTAAACTATGTTGATGTCAATGGGGATGGTGTAATAGATGCTAAAGACCAAACCTATTTAGGAAATACCTTTCCCAAATATACATTTGGCGGAGATTTCAATTTAAGCTACAAAGGATTTTCACTAAATCTTGCTTTGCAGGGAGCAGCTAAGGCGAGTATCAGGATGGCAGGTGCTTTGGGGCAACAGGGAAATTATGAAGGTATGGTAGCCGATATTGTGACCAATAATTATTGGACACCTGAAAACACCGGCGCTTATTTTCCGAGACCTACTAAACAAGATTTGCGCAATCAAACCAACAATGACAGGTTGGTCTTAGACGCCTCTTATTTAAGGTTAAAAAATGTTCAGCTGATGTACCAGTTGCCTTCAAAGATAATTAATAAGGTTTCCATCAGCCATGCAAGTATTTATGTTTCCGGCACCAATCTTCTTACTTTTTCAAAGCTGAATGAGTGGCATATTGATCCTGAGTCAATGTCGGGAGTTCAAAACTATTATCCTCAAACAGCTGTTTATACAGTCGGTTTAAATGTCCAGTTTTAAGTACTGATTATTCAAAAAAAAAAACTGCAAATTATGCGATACTTAATTAAAATAATATCAATCCTGGCAATAACAAGTCTTTTTGCTAGTTGTAAAAAAGATTTATTAAATACCATTCCCAATGATCGCATCTCTTCGACCATATTTTGGAAAACCGATAATGATGCTACACTTGCAGCGAATGCGGTATATACATACCTGTCACAAGGTGCAGAACATTTTATTGGTTGGGACGGAATGTCTGATATTGTGTTTACCAATCCGACCGGTCCATCAGAAGCTTCAATATCTCAGGGACAATTCACAACATTAAACAGCAGAGTCTCCAATGACTGGAATAATGCTTATGCGGGAATCAGGGCTGCGAATTCTTTTTTGACCCATGTAGATGAAATTCAAACCTCAGATACTGCCCATATAAATGAATTAAAGGGAGAAGTGAGAGCGCTTAGGGCATATTTTTATATCCGGCTTGCTTTCTTATTTGGAGATGTACCCATTGTAAAAACTGAAATTACTTTAGAAGAGTCTAAGAATTTAACACGGGATCCTGTTTCGGCAGTTTGGGATTTTATTTCAACAGAACTTACCGAATCTGCCAATTTGTTACCTGTTACCCAAAAAGATAAGGGCAGAATGACCAAGGGAGCTGCTTTGGGCTTAAAAGCACGGGCCATGTTGTTTGCCGGAAGGTACCAGGAAGCTGCTGATGCCGCGCAGGCCGTAATGGACTTACATGTATATCAACTATATCCTTCTTATAAAAATCTATTTAGCTATGCGGCGGAAAACAATAAGGAAGTGCTCATGGATATTGAGTATATTCCTGATGTATTTCCCAACAATATTTTCCAATTGTTTGCTCCAAAAAGCGTAAATGCCAACAGTAAGTGGGTTCCTACGAAGAGGATGGTAGATATGTATGATATGAATAACGGACTTCCTATTTCTGATTCTGCCAGTGGTTTTGATCCGTATCATCCATATGTTAACCGTGATCCACGGCTTGAATATTCGGTTTTTGTTCCCGGTGATACGCTGCCAAACAATAAAATTTTTGATTCTTATCCTGATAGTAAAACAGGGGATGCTGTGGGTTCATCTTTTGTTGTTTCACCTACTGGTTTTAACATCAAAAAATATGTCAATAAAGAAGATCTTGCAGATCCTTCGAATTGTGGAATTAATATTATTTTACTGAGATATGCCGAAATATTATTAACGTATGCTGAAGCGAAAATTGAACTCAATCAGATCGATGGTTCCGTTTATGATGCTATTAATGCAGTAAGGCAAAGGCCTGATGTAGATATGCCACCAATTACTCCTGACAAGACGCAGGATGAATTGAGACAGATTGTGCGCCATGAAAGAACCGTAGAGTTAGCTTTTGAAGGAATGCGTTTTTTTGATATCCGACGCTGGAAAATTGCCGATCAGGTGATGCCGGGTAAGGTTCTCGGGATAACCTATCCTGATGATTCGGGAGCACTTCAGACTGTAGAGGTTCCCGGGTGGACACAAGTGTGGCTGGACAAAGACGCTCTGTGGCCCATCCCCGAAAAAGAAATTGAGTTAAACCCGCATCTGACACAAAATCCTGGATGGTAAAAGTCGCTTTTCATTACAACTTCCTTAAACATTTATATATGAAAACAATTCTGTTATTTCTTCTCACTTTTGGCCTTATTTCAGGTGCGAATGCTCAATCAAAAAACGGTAATTTAAAACAGGGAAATAAAAAGTATAATGTAATTTTCTTCCTGGTAGATGATATGGGATGGAGTGATCTTGGTTATGAAGGGAGTTCGCTTTATGAGACGCCTACTATTGATAGTTTTGCTAAAAAGGGAGTTCGATTTACGCAGGCTTATGCTGCATGTCATGTTTGCTCACCAACAAGAGCAAGTATCATGACCGGAGAATATCCTGCGCGCCTTCATCTGACGGATTGGCTGCCTGGAAGGAAGGATTTTCCATTTCAAAAACTTGAGTCAAGTAAATTAACAGTTCAGCACCTACCGTATAATCAGCCCACTCTGCCAAGGGTTTTGAAGGACAACGGTTATAAAACTGCTATATTTGGAAAGTGGCATTTAGGTTGGGATGATACCACTTATGCCAATTCGCCGCAAAGACAGGGATTTGACATTCATATTCCTGATTGGGACGCAGGTTGGCCTAATGGTACGTATTTTTCTCCTTATGGTTTGAAAGGATTGGAAGGTGGTCCCAAAGGACAGTATCTTACCGACAGGCTGACTGATGAAGCAATGAAATGGGTTGCAAAGAATAAAGATCATCCATTTTTCCTTTATCTGGCAAACTTTGCCGTTCATGACCCAATACAGGGTAGAGGCGATCTGGTTGTAAAATATGAAAAGAAGTTAAATCAGATGCGGTCGAAGGAAGAGTCAGGAGATATGAAGGGGAACGTTTCATCCACCAATCTTTTTAATCCTAATGCAGGAAATGCCTTTTCCCTTGAAGGTAATCCAGACGATCCTAATCCTTTATCGAGGCAAGCGTTGGACGCCTTGAATAAAGAGAAAGAGTACAGTGGTTTTAGTTTATTACCAAACAGAATTGTTAAGGTACGGCAGCAACAAACCAATCCTGTGTTTGCAGCGATGGTAGAAAGTGTAGATGAAAGTCTTGCAACTGTTCTTCAGAAACTCAAGGGCCTTGGGCTTGAGGACAATACCATAATTATATTTTTTTCTGATAATGGCGGAATGTCAGCAGCGAACTTTGGGAACCCCCATAGGAATATTTCTCCATTTAACCTGGATAAAGCTTACTCTACGTCTAACCTTCCTCTAAGAGGTGGTAAAGGGTGGCTGTATGAAGGAGGTATTCGTGAACCACTTATTATCTATATTCCAAATTCGGCTACAAATGGTACTGTTGTTAATACACCAGTAATCAGTACAGATTTTTATTCTACCATTATGGATATTCTTGGTTTACCGCTTACCAACGGTAAAGATGGGGTTGACGGAATGAGCCTTGTTCCAATTCTGAAAAACCAGGAAGAAGGAAAGGAAAAAATTGCCAAGCGTGCCATCTATTGGCATTTCCCTCACTACAGTAATCATGGGGCACAAAGCCCTGGAGGAGCCGTTCGTTATGGGGATTATAAATTACTTGAGTATTATGAGAATGGGACTGTACAATTGTTCAATATTAAAGACGATCCCGGGGAACACAATGACTTGTCGAAAACTGAACCTAAAAAGGCAGAGGAATTAAAAGAGATGTTGCATAAATGGAGAAAGAGTGTCGATGCAGTTATGCCCTATCCAAATCCGAAATATGATCCGAAGGCTAAATGGCCGACACCTTCCGTTAGCACTGATGAACCGTAGAAAATAAAATAAAATTTATCTATTAATCTAAAAACTTCAAAATGTTTATTATCCAAAATTATTCTGTTGCCATTGTATTTTGCGTTATAACCATGCTTTGCTGGGGATCATGGGCTAATACGCAGAAGCTCGCCAGTAAAAACTGGCGTTTTGAATTGTTTTATTGGGATTACGTAATAGGCATTCTTGTTTTTTCCCTTATTTCTGCTCTTACGCTTGGAAGCATCGGTACTCAGGGTAGAAGTTTTCTGGATGATCTGTCTCAGGCAACCGCTCTAAATATCGGAAGCGCCTTGCTTGGTGGCATTATTTTCAACGCCGCAAATATTTTGTTTTCCGCTGCCATATCAATTGCTGGCATGGCGGTAGCCTTTCCTATTGGAATTGGCCTGGCTCTTGTTTTGGGTGTTTTTATAAATTATTTCGGAGATGCGAAAGGAGATCCCGTGTTATTATTTTCCGGGGTGGCTTTTGTTACCCTTGCTATAGTCATCAACGCGATCGCTTACAGAAAATCTTCAACTGCCGGGGGTAAGGTTTCTTCAAAAGGGATTTTCTTATCCATTACTGCAGGGATTCTCATGTCATTTTTTTACAGATTTATTGCGGCTTCCATGGACCTAAATGATTTTGTTCATCCTGCTGTTGGTAAAATGACCCCCTATACAGCTGTTTTTATTTTTTCCTGTGGTATTTTTCTAAGTAACTTTTTGTTTAATACTATTTTAATGAAACATCCATTTGAAGGCGCTCCAACAGGATATCGTGCTTATTTTAATGGCAGATTTCCAACCCATTTAGTCGGGGTTCTCGGAGGGTTAATTTGGGGATTAGGTAATTCTTTCAATTTGATTGCAGCCGGAAAGGCAGGAGCTGCTATCTCATATGGTCTGGGGCAGGGGGCGACTCTTGTAGCTGCTCTTTGGGGAGTATTTATATGGAAAGAATTTAAAAATGCTCCCAAGGGAACCAATGGCTTAATTGGGGCCATGTTTGTGCTGTTTCTGGTGGGCATCGGGTTGATAATTTATTCAGGAGTATAATCTTCCTGCAAGTATTATTTACGTATTAAATCTTACTTAAATGCAAAAAAAATACTTTTTCTTATCCCTTATCATTTTTTGTGTGAATTCCCTTTTAGCCCAAACTCCTCAAACTCAGGGGGCTCTTAAGGAATTGTTTCAAGGGCCTCCTGCAGAAAAAAGAGATGAATGGATTTCAAATTTAAGATCGTGGAGATCTAATGAAAGAAAAAGTATAGACTTTAATGATTCAGAATACAGGCGTCCTCAGTTGAACTGGTTGAAAAGTACATTTATTTATGTGCAGATGATGGCCCATGACCGGTATTTTTATGATCCGGTAGCTCATAAATATACCGTAGACCGCTACCTGAATGATTTGCAAAAAAGATATGGAGGAATCGATGCAGTATTGATCTGGCCTACCTATCCTAATATCGGCATTGATAATCGAAATCAATTTGATCTTGTTGCTGCTATGCCGGGCGGAGTTGAGGCGGTTAAACAAATGATTCTTGATTTCAAAAAAAGAGGCGTACATGTTTTTTTTCCCATTATGATTTGGGACAGAGGTACCCGTCCTATCAATCAGTCTATGCCTGTTGCCTTGATCGAAGAAATGAAAATTCTCGGTGCTGATGGTCTAAATGGTGATACGATGTGGGGAGTGACTGAGGATTTTCGTGATGCTTATGATAGCCTTCGTTACCCATTAGTCCTGCAGCCGGAAGTTGCCATAAAAGATTTGAATTTCGTAAAATGGAACCTAAGCAGTTGGGGGTATTATTGGAACTATAAACATACACCCGGAGTCAGTATTTACAAATGGCTTGAACCACAACATCAGGTTTTTGAGACGAATCGTTGGCAAATTGATAAAACAAATGATTTGCAATATGCTTTTTTTAATGGTGTCGGCTATAATGCCTGGGAAAATATTTGGGGCATATGGAATCAGATTCCAAAGAGATATGAACAAGCAATAAGGAGGATTTCGAAAATATACAGGCAATTTCCTGGGATATGGAATAGTGCTGAATGGGAGCCTGGAATTCCCTGTGTGAATACTGGCGTTTTTGCCAGTAAGTTTCCGGGTTTGGACCAAACCATTTTTACTATTATTAACCGGGATTCGGTGGAAAAACAAGGGATTCAATTAAGACTTCCTTTTGTAAATGACGTGCGATATTTTGATCTGTGGCACGGTCATGAAATTTTTCCGAAGAAAGAGGGTAATGAAATTTCGCTTGACTTTACAATTGGAGCCAACAACTATGGAGCATTACTTGAAATTAAGAAGTCTGCTGTAACAAAGGATTTGACTGATTTTGTGATTGTAATGGACTCACTTTCAAAAATACCGTTGTCACAATACAGTGCTGGCTGGAAACCATTACCTCAAAAAATAGTACCAATAGTTAAAACGTCCGTTTCTGCGAATTCACAGACAGGAATGAAGTTAATTCCAGGTACTAAAAATTACCTTTTTGAATCAAAAGGAGTTATGATAGAAGGGAATCCTCTTCCTGACGCTGTAGGTGTTCAACATCCGTGGCAGGACCATCCCTC